>Ga0163217_1100365_pt1 | contig 14288 bp, 17 predicted proteins | sample SynspAceP_FD_185933 | JGI IMG/M metagenome (GOLD analysis project Ga0163217, IMG submission 185933) | Saline lake microbial communities from Ace Lake in Antarctica - Synechococcus sp. Ace-P (PacBio error correction) | ecosystem: Environmental > Aquatic > Non-marine Saline and Alkaline > Saline ... | reverse complement strand
GGGATTGCGGCCATTCTTCGGGGAGATGGCCCCGCTGCACCTTCATCTTGTGGGCCGTCTGGAAGGTGCGGTGCATCACTTCACCCACCCGGCCCATGGCCTGGAATCGCTGCGATGATGCTGAAGGCGCCGAGGTCGTGGAGGTGATGTCTTCAGCGGCGATCGTTTCACGGCGGATGCGTTGATTCAGCGAACATCGCCTTCGGGGGATTGAAGGATCCAGGTGGTTGCACACCATTCAGCAATGTCGAGGTGTTCTCGAGCGTGTTGCGGGTGTTAGGGCGCGTGGGGTGGTGAGCTGGGCAGCACGTGGCCTCGCCGCAGACCCGGATTGATGTCGGGGGCGTGGCCGCCGCCGGCCCCCTCGGTGTGAAAAGCGTGTGGATGGTGCGACCGGCGATTGGCCGGATCGTGTCATTCACAAAGCCCGCCCTCGTTGGAGGGTGTCGGAGTTGGATGCAGAACCTTGAATATCGAACTGTCGGGCCACTGTTAAAACAGCAGTCGAGGCGGCGGGGGTGGTGCCCCAGTTCTTCGTGGAGTTTGAGCGGTGCAGGCGCCGGCTCGAATCTGCCTCTTCGAGGCTCGGGGGTTGCTGGCGTTGCCCTTGCCGAAAGAAGCCCAGGTTCACGGCAGACCTTCGGCCGCTGCGCTGCGGCCATGTGGAAAGGCGCGGGGGTGCAGGTGGTTGGCGTTTGCTGCCGGGGGCGGCCGGTGGCCGCGCCCAGCAGGGGTGGTGGACCCCGGAAGCCAAGGCGGTTTCGATCTGCTGCGGGGCAGATGAAGTGGATGTGGGTGTTCGAGGGCTCGGCGGTGAGGATGTGACCCTCGGCCAGCGATCGCCTCGAGTGCCGGCCGATGACCGATCGTTTGACGCACTCGTGATGTCGGGATTGCCCGCCTTGGCCGATCGCGCAGATTGCGGCCGGTCGCGCAGGCCGATGTCGGCCCTTGACCACCCCCACCAATCGAGGATCAGGGCGTTGCGTGACTCCGTGTCGACGGCGCCCAGGGCGCGGGTGGTCTTGTGCCTAGCCCATGCCGTCGCGGATCACCTTTTGGCCGCGCCGAACTTCACCTCCTCTCCATAGGTGGTGAAATCCTTTCTCCACCTCCAGGATCAGCTCGGTATCGGCCAGCCGCAGCCGGTCGCGGTGGTGGGCCATAGGTTTCGGCGTAGGCCCGCCGATCCATCCGATTAGGGCATGGGTCTGTTGGGAAGGTTGGTGCGGAGAGGTTCGGTGCTGAAAGGTTGGGCGAGCAGGATTCAGTCGAGCGGACCGTTCACCAGCGTTGAAGCCGTAGGAATGGCCCGGCCGGCAGGGGCACCAGATGCACCTCCCGTTCGTCCCCCGCGTTTCAAAACCGGATCGCTGTGGCCGGCTGGGATGTCCAGCCGCTGGCCGCGGGCGGGCCCCTTTCCCGATCGAACTGCAGGGCGCTGTGGCTCATGGAAGTGGAAGTGGGAGCCCACCTGCACCGGCCGGCTCACCGCGGTGGCCACCGCCAGGGTTGGTGACCGGCCGGCCTGCGTTGAGGGTGTGGCTGCCGGGCTCGCCTGAACAGTCGCCGGGAATCAGGGGGCGCCGTTCATCGGGGGGCGGGGGTGTTCAACGGATCGGGTCGTTGCAGGGTGACCAGTTTGTGCCGTCAGTGGAAGGTGGCTTCCATCTGCACCTCGCTGATCAGCTCAAGGGATCCCCTCCATCAACCTTGGTTCGCGCGCAGCCAGGTGGTGCCCTCACTTCATCAGCTCAGCCACGGATTTGCCCATCCCGCGCCCCCTCCAGCCACTGGGAAGCTCAGCCAGGCCACCGCTTCTGCGTAGTGAGGCGCAGGGCCCCGCAGCAAGCGGCGCTCCCGCCAGCAGGCAGCCGTTGACGATCAGGAAGCTTGTCTTTCTTCCTGGGGAGTGAGATGCATGGGTGGAAAACGGACCAGCGACACTCTGGCAGTGGCCAGGGCGTCGGGCAGGTTCAGCAGGAACGTTCAGACGGTGCTGGTTGAGAGGCCCATTGCTACGAAAGAGACGGGGCGGGAGTTCGCACTCCACATCAATGGGGCTCTCTTGGAGTCAGGTTGGCGAAACTTCAACTTTCGTAGGACCTCTGGGAGGATCGTCTCATCAAACGGCCTGTGATCTGGAAGCCAAGCGAGTTCACAGAGGGTTCTGACGGGAAAGGTGGAGGAGCTGTGGATCGGCGGAGAGCAGCACCAAGCGATCAGTTTGGGCTGGGCAGCGAGGGACGCGATCAAAGGGAAATCCCTGTGAGGCTGGGGTAGGCCCCTGCCCTTCAGCCCGTGGGCCGCTGTGATCGCAGGCCCCCGAAGCCATCGGCGCAAGCAGGCCCTGCAGCGTCAGGCGATGGAGCCTTCCAGTTCGGGCAGCTTGCCGCGGTGGTGCTTGAGGCTCAGTTCCCAGACAGAGGGCAGCACTCACAGATCTGGCTGGTGGGATCCACGAGCAGCGCCTGCACGGCGAAGAGAGCCGTTTCAGGATCGAACCAAACCACCAGAGCAGCACATGGCTGTCGAGCAGTAGCCGAGGAGTTCGTCCAGGCTGCAAGCTCTTCCAGCCTCCATGGGCTCCCGCAGGGCGTTGCCGTTTGGCTCAGTGGCCTGGTTGCGCAAACGGCCTGGTAGGCGCTGCGGGGGTGGGGGCGCCAGAGGCCCCAGCTGTGGGCAGGCTGTTTCCATGGCCGGCATGAACTGGATATTTTTTAGCTTAGGGCTGGACTTAGTCATCACAAGCCACCGAAATCCTGCCGCCTTGCCAGCCCGCTTCCGCACCGGGGCAGACCAACATTGCTCAGAGTCTGATGCGCGCTGTTTTTTTACACCGCCATGGCGAGCCGATGGATCTGCTGGCCTTGCCGTCGGCCCTGCGTCCACCGCACGGTGGTCGCCTACGGCATCGGTGATGCCGGCACCGGCATGGCGCCGGCGCTGATCGGCTTTCTATTTATTTGTGTTCTATACCAGATCCGCCGGGCTGCGCCCTGGCCTGGCGGGGCCTAGTGCTGATGGTTGGGCCGCTCTGGATGCCATCAACGATCAGCTGATGGGCTGCTCAGGCGATCGCAACCCGATCGCGCCTCGGCCCGCGCGTTTCCCTGGATGATCTGGATGGAGTGCTCTGCGTCGGGTGGGCTTGAGCATTGGCGCTGATGTGTGTGGTTCCGCCGGGTGGTGAACTGCTGCGTTTCGGTTGGTTGTGCTCAGTTCGGTGGTGTTCATGGCCGCTACACCGGGCGTGAACCTGCCCTATTGCGCCCTTGCCACGAGCTCACCCACAAGCTGCGCACCCGCCTCAACGCGGCCCGCTTTCACCGGCTCGTTTCTCAGCAGCCTGGTGGGCCTGCTGCTTGGCGCCCTGCTTGGTGGGCTACGGCGCCCGGGCTACCTGGCGATGGGGGCGGCCGCCGGAGCGGTCGCGGTGTGGGCCCACCCTGCTCTCGGCCTGGGCCTGGCCCCCGCGGCCCGGGGTCTTGCCGCCGCCATCGGGCGACCCGAGCCGATCACAGCCCAGTTGGGCGCATCGGCGCAATGGCCGCTTTCCTGCGCGTGGTGGGTTGTATCTGCTGCTCTGGGGCAGCGCTCAATTTGATGCAGCCGGTGTCGTTTGCTTTCTCTCTGAGGTGATGCATCTGCCCCAGTTCTTGAGCAACCTGATGCTGATTCCTTTCCAATTGAGTGCCATGGCCGGCCTGAGTTGTTGGAGCCGGTTTGGCGGCGCGGCGTGGACGGGGCTGGTGGCCCTGCGCTGGGGCGGTGGACTCTGGATCGCCATGGGTGTGCTGGCCATGCTGCTGGTTGCCGCTCGATTGCCACCGCGGCACCGTTTGGCTCCTGGTGGCAAAACAGCCTTCAAGGTTCGCGTTTGCTTTGGTGCTGGTGGTGCTTGCTGCTCGCCTGGGGCGCCACCGCCTAACTGCTGCCCTGGTCGTGCTGCCCGATGCGATCGATGCCGATCCGGAGCGCCCCGCCGGGCTGTTCACCGCCTGGATGGTTATGACCCAGTAAAGCTGGCAGTGCCCTCTCGGTGTTTCTGCTAGCAACCTGCTGAGTGGAGCGGTTATGTGGCGGGCTCGCCGAGGATCAGCCGCCACGGCCGTTGGCGATGATCCGACCTCTTGCATCGGCTTGATCCCAGCGGTGCTGGTGACGCTGGGGCTGGTGTGGTGATGCGCGCTGGGCCTCAGCAGCCAGTCGTTTACAACAAGCATCAGCCTGCAGGATTCGGCGGCGCTGCTGGGCCAAGGAGCGCTCCAGCCCATCAAGGATGAATTCAAGTCCGAAGCTGAAGGCATGAAGCCCGTCGTAGCGGGCACTCGATCACCTGGCGGCTCAGCGCGTTCAAGTGGGGCGAAAACGATCGACGGGAAGCTGGGGCAGGAAAGAGGAGGGCCCATCGCCGGCGTAGTCCTGAGCCGGTCGATCGGAAAATTGATCTCCTGCAGGGTGGAAGCCGTAAATGTGGGCTGTCGACGGCGTTCCAGCGTTGATCGGCCTGCTTCAGGGAGAAACCCCGCCGCCACCAGGGCATCCGAGGGTGGCATCGATGGAGCGGAGCATGCCGGCCCGGTGTTCAGCCGCAGAAAGAATTCGCCCAGGGCGGCCCAGGGGTGCCGTAGCAGGCCCGATGGGCCGATAGCGCCGTTGCCGCATCCCCGCGGCCTTCCAGTGCCGCGATCTCCGGCAGGGCGATCTCGCTGACACCGTCTCAACGAGGCCGTCGATGATCGCGTTTTCCCGGTGGCCACGTAGGTTGTAGAGCCGACATCGCCTTGACCCAGCGCCTCGGCCGAGCTTGCGCATCGAGAGGGCCGCGAGCGCGCGCGTGAAGTGCGGCGATCTCCAGCGCAGGCCGCCAGCAACCCGCTCCTACTTGCAGGGGACGTCGGGCGATCGCATCGAAGCGTTCGCTTGCCAGCCAGGTTCCCGCTGCCAATCCGATCCAGTAAAGGCACAAACCTTACGGCGTATTGCTCGCTTTACGGTGTAAAGTGAGCAGCGTTTGATGTTCGAAATCCGGGCCCGCCACGGACCACCATGCGGGCCATCACCCAAGACGTCTACGGCTCCGCAGGGAACGTCCTCTCGCTCAGACGGTTGAGAAGCCCGCCATCGGTGACCAAGGATCTGGCCTGATCAGGGTTCGCGCCACCTCCGTCCATGCCGGCGACTTGGCATCTTGATGCCGTAGGCAAGCCGTTTTCTGGTGATTCGGCTGTTTTTCGGGGGCCTGCGCCGACCGAAGTTCCGAAACACTCGGCTGTGATGTTCGCCGGAACCGTCGAGGCCATGGCAAGGGGGGTCGGCCGATTTCAGGTCGGCGACGCGGTGTTCGTAGATGCTCTTCGGTGTGCGCTTTTGGCACCTTTGGCGAGTACGCCCGTGCCACCGAGACGCCCTACCGCTCAAGCCCGCCACGATCTCTTTCGAGGGCCGCCGGCACCGTGGCCTGCTCCGGTTTGGCAGCCCTGCAGGGCCTGCGCGACAGGGCCAGCTCCAGGCGGACAGCACGTGTTGATTCTTGGGGGCCGCCGGTGGGTGGCGCTCGTTTTCGGCCGTACAGATCGCCAAGGCCTTCCGGGGCTGAGGTCACCGGCGCCTGCAGCGCCCACAAGATGGCCATGGTGCGCTCCATCGGCGCTGACCACGTAAATCGATTTGCCCGGCCGCGGATGTTCAGGCGCCGGCAAACCACCGTATGGACCTGATCCTCGATACAGCGCGCCTATGGCCCCCTCGCACAAGTTCTAGCCTGCCACTTACTCCTGACGGCACTTACGTGCTGTCGGGTGCTCGGACGGCACGCTTTTTTTCCAGGTGAGCTCTGGCAGGCGTCCCTGGATCTCCGAAACCAGCCGTCGCCGGGTCGGCGTGTTGCTCGAACCCCCAAATCCGGCCGATCTTGCCCAGACCCTGGCGGATCTGCTCGAGTCGGCAAGATCGTGCCGTTCATCGATCGCCGCTGTGCCTTCACAGAGGTTACCGAGCCATCACGGCGGCTTGAGCAGCGCCAGTCCAGGGAAGATCGCCATCGCGGTTGCACCAATGGAGCAAGCGGCAAGGAGATCATCAGACCGGAACTGAAAGAAGGCCGCCTGAGCATCATAGCCATGGCGCCTCCTTGAATGGCCACACCCGGGGCAGAACCGGTGCCGGCAGGCCGCGCTCGGCCCGAATCCAGGGCCAGATCCTTGTGAACCAGAAGAGGCGCCTGGCTGGAAGGGCCCGGTAGCGGCCACCAGGCCCTGATCGAGGCGGCCGCAGACCATCTCCCGTCGAGCCCGGCTCGGTCGCGCGCGGCAGAAGGCTCCAGCAGCGCTTCGGGAACCGGCGCCGGCGCGGCCCAGGACCAAACTGCGAACACCGGTGGCCGCCGAGGCCATTGGCCGCCCATCAAGGCTGCGCCGCCCAGGCTCGATCTCGGTCGGCCACACTCCAGCGTCCCTCACGGCGCACCTCCAGCAACGAGCGCCTAAGCACCGCTGCCGCAGGGTTCGGCGTCGGCGCTGCGGGCCCAGCCGCACCACTTTTCAGGCCCAGCCAGCTGGCGGCCCGCGGCCCAGCCTCCACCCGGCACGACTGCTCGAACAGTCCGCCGGCAAACATCACCAGTTCCTGGGGCAGCCCACTCCAGATCCTCGCCCGCTGCAGCGCAAAGCGCCCAGCTATGCTCGCCGCGTGCGCGCTCCGTGAGCGACTCCCTTGCGAGGTTCGGCCAGCCCTGCCGAACGCCCGACCTCGAGTCTCATAGCGCTTTACTGTGCGCCGGCCGACGGCTGGAGTGTTCAGGGTCGACGGCTCCGGGCGCCAGCCCGCCCTGGATCGACAGCTCATCCGCCCCCCACACAGTCCGCGCGGCGGTGTGCAGCAGTGGCAGTTCGCACGGCCGTCGCTTGAGGGCAAAGCCTTCTGAATCTTCAGTGGTCCGGTGGTTCCGCCTGATGGCTGTACACGTTCGCTTTCGCGCTGGCCTCGAGGCAACAGCGCCGAACCGCGCCAGGGGGGCGAGGCCTTGGTGTTGGTGGTGGCCAGAGCCGGGGGGAAGGGCTCGTCATCGGGGCGATCGTCAGCGCCAGTTCGGTGCGCGGCACAGTAGCAACGGCACCATTGGGCCGGCCAGAGCGCTTTGGCTTAGGTGATGCTCAGCCCGTGGGCAGCTCCGTTGTCAGCGAAACCCGGGTGAGCCGAGTCTGCAGTCAGGCGATCGTGTTGATTTACGGACGGCTGGGCCTTGTGAGCGGTAGCCCTGGCCGTTCAAGCCCTTTCCCATACAAGCGAAGCCCCTGCGGCTTGCCGCTCAGCGCTGAACCAGCCAGCAGCCTTCGCGGCCACCCGCGCCAGTGCCTGCGGGCCGCGACCTTTCTCCTGCAGTTTGCCCGCGGACGGCCGCGGCTGGAAGCCCGGCGAATATCTGGCCGGAGCCACGGGCTTTCGGCCCTGGTTGATCGTGGAGGCGCCCCGGAGCCGCTTTGCTGCAGGTGCGGCAGCCCCGATCCGCTGGCCCTCCTGCAGGCCGCCTATCACCTGGGCAAACCGTCACGTTGGCGATGGAGCTGCAGGAGGGCAGCTGCGACTGCTTTCAGGACTCGGTGCTCGAAGAGCTGCTGCCACCAGCGGCCTGGTCGTCGAGAGGATCACCGCACCGTTTCAGCCCGAATCCGGCGGCCTATGCCAGCGCAACCAGCCATTCCCATTCCCATTCCCATTCCCACTTGAGCCCTTGCGCCCGGCGCCTGCAGCTGCTGCAGCTGTCAGCCCGGGCCTTGCGGTGGGGGCGTCAGCTTATTTCCGAGGCCTGGAGGTGGCTGTGCAAGCCCAACGGATCACCAGCCGACCTTGCGATTCTGCGCAGGCTGCAGTTGGAGGCCGAGCTCGACCGGGGTGCGATCGCCGATCTCGAGCGGCGGCCTGGGCCCGTGCAGTGGCCTTTGCGTCGATTTGGCGCGACGGGTGAAGCTGTGAGCCAAGATTCGGGCTGTCAGCGGCGAGCGCCCCCAGGCCGTAGCTCATCGATCTCGATGGGCTGGCTGCTGGGCCTTGCGCGAAGCGCCGGAGCTTTGCGGGCCCCAGCCAGCGCCAGATGGACGCGTCGCTGCTGCAGTTGGTCCGCTGAACTGGGCTGCGCGCTTACCCAGCTCACCCCGCCCACGGCTCGCTGGCCGGCGCCTGGGCTTGCGGCTTGGCCTGGTGCTTGAGCTGGGCCAGCTGAGTTGCTGGAGGACCTACTCTACAGCTGGGTGGCCAACCAGGTGAGCGCGGCGGTTGCGCCTGATTCCACATCGGGACCCACCGGGCCGCGGCCTTTCAGCTCGCCCTGGCCGCTCCCACTTGGCGCGCCGCGGCGGCGAGCTGATCCGGCGTTGATCCGCGCAGGCCTCTGGGAGCGGGGGCGTTGGATTAAGGGATGGCCCAGCTCGGCCACGCGGAGCTCTACTCAAGGGCTGTTCCGCAGCTGAACGGTCTCTGTCGGGCAAGGTTGCAGACCCCGGAATCGCAGTTCAGAATCTGCACCGCTTGGAACCCAGGGCCCCGCACCAACCACCTAGAACCCCGTGCAACCGTGAAGGACTCCTCCATTGAGCAAATGCGTGTTTCGGCGTGGCCGGGCCGGTGGCTCCGGCAAAAACAGCTCTGGTCCGAAGCGCTCTGCCGGCAGGCTGCGCAGCGGCTGCGCAGGCTGGCATGTCACCAACGACATTCTACACCAGGAGGATGCCCAGTTCCTCACCCGCGCTGGTGCCACTGGGAGGGGCCCGACGGATCGGGGGGTGGAAAACCGGCGGCTGCCCCCACACCGCCCATCCGGGAAGACTGCTCGATAAACCGGGCGGCGGTCGAAGAGCTCGAACACCAATTTTCCAGATCTGGATCGGGGGTTTGCGTTGAAAGCGGCGGCCGACAATCTGGCGGCCAGCTCAGCCCCGAACTGGTGGATCTCTGCATCTATGTGATCGATGTAGCCCGTGGAAGACAAAAAGCCCGCGCAAGGGCGTCCTGGCATTACCCGCTCCGACCTGTGGTTGATCAACCAAAATCGATCTTGCCTCCATGGTGGGCGCCAACCTGGAGGCTGATGCAACGCGACACCGGAGCGCATTTGCGTGGCGGTCCGACCCTGGTGCTTCACCAACTGCGCAGTGCGCGAGGGGCTTTGAGCAGGTCGAGGCCTTTCTGTTGGCGCCAACTACCGAAAATCCATCCCTGATTCATGACCAAACAAGTTGCTGGAAGCCGGGGATCTCTGCCTTGAGCGCGCCCCTGTCGCCCTGCTGGATTTGTGCTTTTGACTTACACGCCCAAAAGGCATGCTCCCTAGGTTCACTCAGCCGACAGCATTGCGGCGTTTCCATCATTTTTAAACAAGCCCCAATGTTCCATTTTCCCAAACACAAACTCTTCGCAGGATTTGCCGGCAACTGGTCTCCGGAGTTTCACTCTCTGCCTGTGGGCGGAACGGAAACGACCACAGACTTTGATGGTGAATCAGGTTGGAATTCTCCACTCCCTTGAGTGGAACGATGGCCAATTTCTGGGAAAACCACCCTCAAGGAAGTTGAGGAGAATGGCCATTAAAGAAATCAATGACGCCGGTGTGTCACGGTCGCAGATAGAATTACAAGATCGTTCCCGGTCATCGAGATGGTGCTTCAGACTGGCCCACCTTGCCGAGAATCCAGAAAAATGATCGATTTTCCGACGGCGTCAAACGTTGTCTTTGGTGGTTGGACTTCGGCAAGCCGTAAGGCGATGTTGCCGGGTGTATGAGGGCCCGAAAACCACATGCTCTTCTACCCCATTCAATATGGAGGGTCCAGGAATGTTCGAAAAATATTTTCTTACACCGGAAGCCGTTTCCGAAACCAGCAGGCTGAAGCCTGCGGTGCAGTGGCTGAGGCACCTTCGGCGAGTCCCTCGGCTAAAAGAAGGCTCTTACTGGTGGGGTTTCCGACCTACGTCTACCAAGGAACAGCCAACACGATCATCAAAGAGCCAGATGGTGAAAAGCTCTTGGTGTGAAGGTGTTGTGAAGATTATATTCCCCTCGGCAACACGGAGCGTTGCTCCCATCATTCGCCAAAAGATCAAGGAAAGTCTTCCCTGAGGCGGCATCATCATCAAAACCTTGAACGGTGATTCAACGTTGCCCTCTTCAAGCATTCCAGGCTGCGGGCATTGATTTTCCTGAGAAGTTACCAAGATCATTGTCGTTCTCGATCCGACCTGAGGAAGAAAATTCGGCTCAGACGCCGGGCTTAATTCACAGCTGGGCACCTACGCCGCCTGGAATTACTTCATTGAGACCTGGACACCCCACCTCCCAAGAAGTTCGTCGAAAGATTTTCCAAGCCGCCTACGGTGACAGACCGCGTTGGTGGGCGACCCTGCGGAGGTCGGCTACACATTGGTTTACCTCTGGAAGAATGCCGTCGAAAAAAGCCGGCACCTTAACGACGATTTCTCGACAAGTCGCAGGACCATGATTGCATCACCCTTCGATGCTCCCCAGGCGTGAAATTGAGATGTATCCCGAACCATCACCACCTCCGACGGGTGATTGATACGCGAAGCTGAAACCAGCGGCCAGTTCAAAGACCTCCAGGACAAGCGGGCACGGCCATACCCGCCGCTTCCACTGGAAATCAGTTTGTGCCTTGTGAAAACAAGGGCTACACCTGTGATTGACCCAGGATCGTCTGATGCCGGCAAGTTCGGATGTGATAAGCCCGGTAGCTTCAATGATTCAGTGGAGGCCAATAGTAGAGCAGCAGTAGAGCCATCAGTGGCGTCATCTGAATCTTCTTCCTACGTAACGGATTCAGCAATCATTTGAACTGGATTCGCCCAGGTGGGGAAGCTCAGCTTTCTCCACCATTTTCCCTACCACAGGTGACCATCATCGTCGGCTTGTAAGAAAGCGACCCCACTTCCCACTTACAGTCTTCGTCGGTGGAACTTTTCTTTTCTCAAATTTTAGATGCCTCGCATTGCCTCAGTGCTTGCTTTTGCCGCTACTGGATTGGCCATTGTCTTTGGGCTTTTGATGGGTGTCAATCAATCTCGCCCACGGATGAGCTGATTGATGTTGGGTGCCTATGTACTTTTGTGGTTCAAAAATTCTGTTCCAAGCCCCTGGGCCCGGCGATTTTCGAAAACTTGTATTACCCGGTGGCGTTCATTCCTTGCCTTTTCATTATCACGGCCATGGTTGGCTTGCGGGTGTGCTGGAGCGAAAACCCTTTGATCAGAAAGCCTCTACGGCAGGCCTCTTGAAAACAATGCTGGGCACCTGGGTGTCAGCTGGTGCTGATTCAGTTATTCGCAGCATTCTCAACGTCCATTGCTGAATGCCGCATCCTGGCGGCCGTTCGCAATTGGTTTGATTGGAAGTAAGTTTATGGCCAAAAAGATGGTGATTAAGCCGTATTTTTCACCCTATCTCAATGGTTTGATGTGGGCTTTTTCTCTGGGCATTTGGCTTGATTGTTGTCAACTCCATTGTCTTCGGTGCGGCAGCTCTCGTCGCCCTGGTTTGGTTCCTCGAAACCTGGATGTCAGCCCACCGAAATGGCTGCAAGGCCAGGGGCAAGATCGGTACCGTTGAGTTGGCCTGGTATTCGGGTCTTTCATTATTCTTCTATCAATCTTTGCTCATCGGTGTTCTCTGGTTTCCAGTAAGAGTGCATGGGGGATTGCGGATTAGGGCGGTCACCCAGAACAGGCGATGAGCAATTGCTTGGGAATTCCAACTGATCGTGTCGACAGCATTTACCTTCGGGCTGGTTCTGGTTGGCCGGTGTCGCCGGATGCTCGATTACGCTGTTGGGTCGGTTGGGGTCCCAAACCTCGTACGCTTATATCGTTTCCTGTTTCATGGTGATTTGTGCTTGGGGGCGTTGGCAATCTGCTCAGCACCGTGCGGGCTTCAATCATGCTGGGCATCATTCAATTCTGTTTGTCGGTTCGGGCTCAATCCTGAATCGTCTTCCCCAACCTGCGCCGGCGCTTAAAGGGTTGGTTGAATTCTTGCCACCACCCAAGTATGTCTGTTGGTTCTTGTCTTCATCTTTATTTATCGTCTTTCTGCCAGTTTTAAAGCCGAATGGGATGTTCCCTCAAAAAAGGAACGTTTCAGTCGATGCTTGAGTATCTTGGCCTAACCAACTGTTTTTACTTTGTCATAGAATTCACTTGAGAACTAGATTACATTGAAACTCTTCAAACGCTGGTTCCCTGGAATCTCCTTTTGCCTTTTGCCCTTTTCGTTCCTTCCGCAATTTCTAGTGATTTCGCTGAATCTTTTTTGGACGCTAGTTTTTTGCCCTGGCCAATTCACGGCCTTGGGCGATTGATTGATTTGGGGCTATACAGGTCTGCTCAGCCTTTTGCCAAGGAATCTTCTTCGGCCTTGGAGGTTATGCAGCGGCGATTGACCTCAACCGCGAATACGCCGAGCCAACAAGGCGGTAACGGGATTCCCAAATCTTTGAGAACTTTGGAGTTAGTGAGTTGCCATTCTTTTGGCAGCCGTTTAATTCCCCATTCCTTACCCTGGCTTGCCTGTCTCGTGATCCCCGCCATTGGTTGCAGGGAGTAGTTGGATACTTTGAATTTTTTAGAAATAAATCAAGGGGTTTTATTTCTCCATCATCACCCAAGCCGGCCTTGATTGGTGTTTTTTCCACTTCTTTAATGGCCAGCAAAAAAGCTAATTAATGGTATCCAACGGGGCTCACACCAACACTACTGGAATTATTAACGGCCTGTTTGTTGATCTAGTGACTATTGAAGCTCTGCGTTTTATCGATTAACGCGTATTATTGCTGCCTTTGCTTTTCTAATCTTGCAGATATTTCACGACAGGCCGTTTGGCGATGCCTTTGATTGCGATCAGGGACGATTGAGCAAAGATTTAGATTTGCTGCAGTTTTAATCCTCGTTCCCTTTCAAGGACCCATTGTTTTTATTGTTGCTGGTGGCCCTTTGCGGTGTTTCAGAGCTTCATTTAATACCGTCCAAACAGGATTCGTCTCGCCCAGTTCATGTCGATTTTCATTCTCGATTGAAATGGTGATCTGCGGTCGGCAGTGGGCGGCAGGGGGTCCCTCCGTGGGACCGATCATTGGGCCGTTCTCGTTCAATACCGCAGAGCTTGGGAGCCGAAGCCTTGCCAGAGCTCTGGTTTGTTCGGTCCAAGAGGGGTTTGTTCACTTGTCGTCGTCTTGATCCTGATGGCATCTACCGGATGGTTCACCGGCGGCGGTTTGCGCAGCTTTCCTAGCTTCTTTCGGATTGCCCAGAAAGCCCGAAACCTATCCCAAAATCGATGAGCAATCGAAAGCCTGCAGGAGGTTGTCAGCACAAACTCCAACCGATTCTTCTGCTTAGGGGCCCTCATAGCCGAAAGCCACCTTGCCGATTCAACTAATGACCCTCCTTTTGCCATTCAGTTTCTTCTCCACCCCCTCAACGTTGTGCAACGCTAAATGCCATGGCTGAAACGCTTCTTGGAATTGATGATGTCAGTGTTCAGTTTTGTGGCTTTTTATTGCTCTGGACCGATTTCTTTCTCTCAAGCTGATCAAAGGAGAGGTCAAAGTCGATCATTTGGGCAATGGTGCTGGCAAGACGGACGTTTCTCGATTGTGATCACTGCAAAGGTCCGTCCGACTTAAAGGAAAAAACAGTGGGACCTACAGGGCCAATCGTTGGTTGGATGTCGAGCAGAAATCCCAGAACGGCATTTGGCCGAAAGTTTCCAAACACCAAAGGGTTTTTGACAATCTTGACCAGTGCTTCGAAACCTTGAATTGGCTGTGTTCACCGCGAAAGAACGCCTTAAGCCTTGATTGCTTGAATCCTCTTGCCAATGGCGGCCAAGGAGAGGTCCATTCGGCTTGATGAGTTACGTGGGCCTGGCTCCCTTTTGCCCGGGCACCCAGGCGGGTTCCCGCTTCTCCCATGGTCCAGAAAACAGTGCTTTTGCCATTGCCAGGGCCTTGTGGGCCCAAGCTCCAGAAGTGCTGCTTCCCTCGGATGAGCCCCAGTGGCTGGCCTCACCGATGAAAGAAAAAAGCCCTACGCCACAGGGACTGAAAAATTGATTCAAAGATCCCACTGGGCCGGTTGATCATTTTTTTTACTGTTTTGTTGGTGATTTGAACATTTGACATGGAGTTTTCCAATCAAAAAAGAGATCTTCCGGAAACTTTGATGTGGGGGGGACCCCCCAGTAAATTTTTCCCCTCCTTTCCCTCTTTTTTGTTTTGTTGGGT
>Ga0163217_1073706_pt1 | contig 14288 bp, 16 predicted proteins | sample SynspAceP_FD_185933 | JGI IMG/M metagenome (GOLD analysis project Ga0163217, IMG submission 185933) | Saline lake microbial communities from Ace Lake in Antarctica - Synechococcus sp. Ace-P (PacBio error correction) | ecosystem: Environmental > Aquatic > Non-marine Saline and Alkaline > Saline ... | reverse complement strand
CCTGGAAAAAAACGACTTTGAGCCGGGCGAAGCGGCGCTCGCTTGACGGTGACTTTCGCACCGCCCGCGACCAGTTTGCGACTTTAATCAGACCCGACCCAGGCGGGCCCTAGGCCACCGAGGCGATCTTTGCGGCGCGGCGATGCCTTGGGACGGATAGGCGACACGCGCGAAGCTGCTCGGGCCTATCTTGCGAGCTTTAGCACCGATCCCAACGGCCCGTCGCGGCAGAGCGCTGTACCAGTTGGGCACGTTCCTTGGGCGCATGGCCAAACGCCAAGAAGCCTGCGTCACACTGGCGAAGTCGCGTCCGTTCCCAAACGAGCCCCTTCGTCGCCCAAGCCCAATCGGAAACGGCAGGCGTGCTGGACCTGCAGTGATCTTATGGACTGTCGGTTGGCGGAAAAGATCGCCGCCAGCTTTGACTCGCGGCCCGCCGCCTTGGTGTTCGGTTCGGGCGGGCGGCGATTCAATCGCGCTTTTGGATCTGTTGAATATGTATGCCGCCCGCGGGGCATTCCCTTTTGCGGCCACCGTCGATCACCGTCTGCGCCGAAGCCGCCCGCAAGAGGCCGCGATGGTTGCGATCAATGCCAGCGCGGCTTGGCGTTTTCCAGAAACACTTGCGGTGGTAGATTGGGACGGCAGCGAAACCTCCAGAACGAAGGCCGCCAAAGCTCGGTACCAGCATGACTTGCTGAATTGGGCGCGTGGGCATCGGTAGCGGGAGTTTGATTGCCACACCGTGACGATCAGGCCGAAACATTCGCTGATGCGTTTGGGGCGACGTCGGCAGGGGTCGACGGAATTGCGGGTATGCCTTTTTTTTTTTTTTTTTATTTTTTTGGGGGGGGGCCCGGGGGGGTTCTTTTTTTTGAAAACCCCCCCCCCCCCCCCCCGGGCCCCCCCCCCCACCCGGGGGGGGGGGGGGGGGGAAAAAAAATGCGTGGCACAGGCCCTTGTTGACGCACGTCGGATGATCTCGCGTCAGCTTCTCAGGCCAGCCGGGATCGCGATCCGGGCCGAGATCGAGCAAATGAGCGACGGACAGTTACGCGCGGCGTCCGCATCCGCAAGCGCTTGTGCGTTATACCAATTTGGGCGTGATTTCTGTGGCACTGCAGAATGGGTCTTCGCGTTAACTTGACGGATGCCCGTAGGCGCGTTAGATGGTGCAGATGGTGTACGCCGCTTGCACGGCCCCTTGCCACAAATAGAGTGCCGGCGCCGGTGGGCAATTACGACTGGCAGGGTTTATGCGCGACCTCCCGACCAGGAAGACCCGCCCGCCGTTCTGGTTCACAGCAGCCATCGCTTGGGTCACGGGCCACCCTACGCCCCCGCGCAGGCGCAGTTTGGCCGAAGTGATGGCAGCGCTCTGAGGCGCAGGGGCGGCGACGGGTACCAGGGCTGCGAATGCGCCTTTGGAAAGATGGGATAAAAACTGTGGCATTTTCAGGGACGTTGCAGGCCTGTACGGGCCCTCAGGTTTGCCCGCTGATGCGACTTTGGGATGGAGCGTTGGCAGCATGAAGCCTTGCACGGGCATTGTATCCCCCTTTCGGACAGCCCATATCCGGCCTTGGGCGCAGATGCGTTGCGCAGCTTTGCGGATTGGCGCGATCTGGCTGTGGTGGCCGCGTGGGTGCTATTTCCTCTCCGGCCGGTGTGGCAGGGCGCGGATGGTCCGCTCCCCCTATGTCGCGTCAGGGTGCAAAAAACTGGCAAGCAGGCCATCGAACGCGGTGCAAAGGATGCCCTTTTTCGCACGCACCATATGACGCATTGAACATGTGCCGATCGTGTCTATCTTACCACACATCGGGCATATGTGTTTGGTGCGTTCCCCCGAGATTTAGGAGACTTTCTTGGAATATGCGCCCAAATCTCGCCTTATTTTGGGTTGTTTGATGCTTTTGTTTTGGCGCTGTTCAATCATGTTGCAGCGGTTCGACATGGCGAATGCAAAGGCCGCGGAATCAGCTAATTCGAATTTGTGGACCGCTGATGGAAGCAGGCGACGTTGCGCAACTCACGCTGGACGGCGAACAGGTTCGTTTCCGCCGTGCCGATGGCAGTGACTATGTCACTATCCGATCCCGAAGACGCCGAAGCTCACCAGCCCTGCTGATGTCTAAGGACATTCCGCCGTTGCGCGCCGAGCCAGCATCCATGTCCGGTTATCCAGACATTCCATCGACTGTCGCTTGCTGGCCGATCCTTCGTTGCTGATTGGTGTGATGGATCTATTTACATGAACCGCATGCAGGGCGGCGGCAAATGGGTGGGGCGATGGGCTTTGGTAAGGTCAAGGCCAAGATTTTTGCTGACCGGAAAAAGCATGCCGCGTGACCTTGACGATCGTGGCGGGCATCGACGAACAAAAGAAGAGGGCTGGGAAGAGATCGTTTGAATTCCTGTCGCAACCCGCAAAAAAATTTCAAGCCGTTTGGGCGGCAAGATCCCCTAAAGTGCCTTGCTTTGAGGGCCCTCCCGGTACCGGGTAAAACACTGCTGAGCACGTGCGATTGCGGAGTGAGGCGGGTGATGCCGTTCTTCACCCATCTCTGGTTCTGACTTTGTTGAGATGTGCGTCGGTGTGGGTGCTCCCGTGTGGCGCGACATGTTCCGAACAGCCAAGAAAAAACGCCCGTGATATCGTATTCATCGACGAATCGATTCCGTGGGCCCGGGCCGTGGATGCGAGGCTATGGCAGGTGGCAACGACGAGCGCGAACAGACATGAAGACCAGCTGTCTGCTCGCATAATGGACGGCTTTGAGGGCAACGAAGGTGACACTCATCGCCGCGACCCAACCGTGCAAAGACGTGCTGGACCCTGCCTTGCTGCGTCCCGACCGGCGACCGCTTTGACCCTGTACAGATCAGCCGTGGGCAACCGACATCAAAGGCCGCGAAATCTCAAAGATCCTTGGGGTGCACGGACTCGTAAAACCGCGCTTGGCCCGATTGGATCTCTGTCGGATATCGTATCGCACGCGGCAGACGCCCGGCTTCTCTTGCGCATCGAGTTGCGAGATCTGGCAACCTGATGAACGAGGCGCCCTGACGCGCCCGCTCGTGGGCCGGTCGCTTTGTCGCGATTGATGGAATTTCGAAATCAGCCAAGGAAACAGCTCATGACGTGCGGGGCGGAACGCCGCTTCTATGGTCTCCTCGACCAGGCAGAAGGAAAAGACCGCCCTACCACCGAAGCCGGTCACGCACATCGTCCGCGCATCAAGCTTGCCGAAATGTGATCCGGATCTGGATCAAGGCCACGATCATTCCGCGTGGTTTGCACTTTAGGGCCGGGTGGCCGCGGATAGCCAGTGGCATGGCCTGCCTGATATCCCCACGGCGGAGAGCAGTCTTCAGCGCCGTACTGAAGATTTCAGCCGCTTTGCCGGCCATAAGTCATAGAGATTTTTGCTCGGCTTCGTCCTTGAACATCTGCAGCTTGTCCATTTGGCAGGCTCATCACATACCCCCAAGGCACCAGCCACGGAATGTCGTTGGCCTATTTATTAGACCAGGATCACATTTCGGGCAGCTTGATCCCGGACGATGGCGTGCCGGCTTCGTGGTAGGCGGTCTTTCTCCTTCTGGTCCTGCGCAGGACCATAGAGCGCGTTCCGCACCCCATTCTGATCTTGTCCTGGCTGATTCGAAATCCATCATTCGCGGACAAAGCGACGGCCCAACGCGGCGGCGGTCAGGGCGGGCCTCGTTCACGAGGTTCGCCAAGCATCCGCACCAGAGAAGCCGGAGCGTGCCGCGTGCGATATATGCGCAGATCCACATCGGGCCAAGGGGTTTTACGAGCTTGCACCCCAAGGATTCTTTTCGCGGCCTTGAATGTCGGGGTTGCCCACGGTGATCTTGACGGTCAAAGCGGCCGGAACGCAGCAAGGGCAACGGGTCCAGCACGTCTTGCGGTATGTCGCGGGATGTGATCACGCCTTGTGTCGCCTCAAAGCCGTCCATTCAACCAGCAGCTGGTTCAATGATCTGTTCGCGCTCGTCTGTTGCCACCACCGCCATTCAGCCCGCACACCCGACCGGCACCACCCGGCATCGATTCGTCGATGAATACGATACACGGATGCGTTATTTCTTGGGCCTGTTCGAACAGTCTTCGCCACACGGGGAGGGCACCCACACGACGAACATCTCAACAAAGTCAGAAACCAGACGATGGTTGAAGACGGCACACCGCGCCATCACCGCGCCAATCGCGCAGTAGCCAGCAGATGTTTTTACCGGTACCGGGAGGCCCTCAAGCAATGGCCACCTTTGGGGGATCTTGCCGCCAAACGGCCTGAATTTTGCGGTTCGTGCGCAGGAATTCAAGATCTCTCCAGCTCTTCTTTTGCTTCGTGATTGCCCGCCACGTCGTCAAAGGTCACCCGCGGCCATGCTTTCGGGTCAGCATCTTGGCCTTGGACTTACCAAAAGCCCATCGCCCCACCTTGCCCCCGCCCTGCATCGGTCGAAATAGATCCATACACCAATTCAGCAGAAGGATCGGCAGCGCGACATTCAGGAATGATTTGGAAACCGGACTGTTGCTGGGGCTCGAGGCGCGCACCGGAATTCCTTGACATCAGCAGGCTGGTTGACTTCGGCTGTCTTCGGGGCGGAATCCGTGACATAGTCATGCCATCGGCACGGCGGAACGAACCTGTTCTTCCTCCAGCGTGGACCGTTGCGCAACGTCGCCTGCTTCTACAGCGGTCACCAAATTCGGAATAGACTGATTTCCGCTTTGCATCCGCCAAGTCGAACCGCGAACAGATTGAACAGCGCCAAAACCAAAAAAGCAATCAATACAACCAAAAGCGAGGATGCCCGCCATATTACCCAAAGGAAAGTCTCCAAATCCGGGGGGACGGCACCAAACACAATGCCCGATGTGTGTAACTAGACACGATCAGGCACATGTTCATGCGTCATAATGTGCGCGGAAAGAAGGCATCTTCACCGCGTATCGAGCACTGCTTGCCAGTTTTGCGACCGACCGACAAGGGGCAGCGACCAGGTCCGCGCCCTGCCACCACCGCCGGGAGAGGACAATAGCACCCCCCGCGGCACGCCACGATCGCGCCATCCCAAGCGCGCAACGCATCTGCGCCCAAGGGCCTGATGATGGGCTGGTCCGAGGGATGACATGGCCCGTGCAAGGCTTCATGCGCAACGCCAAATCCCAAAGCGCACTCAGCGGGGCAACTGAGGGGGGCCCGGTACAGCCTGCAACTCCCCTGGCAAATCCACAGATTTACATCTTATCAGGCGCAAATATCGGCAAGCCCTGTACGTCGCCGCCCCTGCCGCCTCAAGCGCTGCCATCACTTCGGCCAACGCGCTGCTGCGGGGGGTAGCGGTGCCCGTTGACCAAGCGAGTGGCGATGCGTTTAACCGTTGACCAGACGGCGGCGGGTCTCTGTCGGGAGTCGCCGCAAACCCCGCCCAGTCATTGCCCCGCGCCGCACTCTATTGTGGCAAGGGCCACGTGCAGCTGCGCACATCCTTGCATCAAGCGCGCCTACGGCATTCCGCCAGGTTACGCGAGACATCTGCAAGTGCACACAGAAATCAACGCCCAAAATCGCGTTAATACGACAAGCGCCTTGCGGGATGCGACCGCGCGTTAAACTGTCGTCCTCATTGCTCGATACTTTCGGCCCACGCGATCCCGCGCCGCCTGGAAGAAGCTGACGCAGATCATCCCGACGTGCGTTCCCAACAAGGGCCTTTGCCCACGCTTCCGTTTGGCGGTTCAAAAGACGGCAGCATAACCGACAATCCGTCACCCCTCACGTCGCCCCAAAACGAGTCACGAATGTTCGCCTGATCGTCACGGCCCCATTGGCCAATGCAAACCGGGCCGATTTACCATTGCCCACCGGCCCAATCCAGCAAAGCAGCTGTACCTAGCTTTGCGGGCTTCGTTTGGAGGTTCACGCTGCCAGTCCCATCTGACCCACCGCAGTTGTTCATGGGAAAAACGCCAAGCGACGTGCATTGATCGGCAACCATTCGCGCGCTCTGCGGCGGCTTCGGGGACGGCAGACGGTGATCGACGGTGGCCGCCAAAAGGGAATGGCCCGCGGGCGACATAATCATTCAACAGAGCAAAGCGCGATTGAATCGCCGCCCCCCGACCACCGCACACCAAGGGCGGCCGGCGGCGCGGAGGTCAAGCTGGCAGGCAGATCTTTTCCGCAACCGCGTCATAAGATCCACTGGCAGGCAAGCACGCTGCGTTCGGATGGAGTTGGCGACGAAGGCTCGTTGGGAAAACGGACGCGACTTCGCCAAGTGTGACGCAGGCTTCTTGGGTTTGGCCCAGTGCCCCAAGGCGAACTGCCAAGCTGGTACAGCGCCTCTGCCGCGGACGGGGGCCGTTTGGGATCGGTGCTAAAGCTCGCAAGATAGGCCAGCAGGGGGCCTTTTTTCCGGGCCCCCGGCCCCCCCCCCGTTTTTGTTTTTTCCGGGGCCAATCCGTCCAGGGCAATCGCCGCGCCGCAGATCCGGCGCCTCGGGGGCTAGCGGCCGCCTGGTAGAGTCCTGATTAAGGTCGCAAAACTGGTCCGCGCGGTGCGAAAGTCACGTCAGCGAGCCCGCCTTCGCCGCTCAAAGTCTGTTTTTCCCGACAGCAAGTTCCGCGGTGTGGTTGTGGTTAGAGTTGGAGTCAAAGGATCAACCGGTGCGGTATGGCGTGGCGGTGCATGGTCGCAGGACATCTCCCCCGCCAGGTAGAGGTCTGACCAAGGTTTCCCGACGTCACCGCCTTCTAGATCGACGAGCGAATTCCAGATTCCGATCCGCGTGAGTCCCATACTGCTGACACCCGGTTGATCTGGTTTGTCAGCTCTTCTGTTTTTGACGGTCAGGCGTTGCAGTTCGCTTTCCATTTGCGTTGGACACGCTCAAGCACCGATCCACCAGTAACCGCAACGCTTGCGCTGCCACTAGTAGAGAGGTTCCCGGCGCAGTTTTTGCACCTCGACGTTCAGGCACTGTCGACGTTCTGACGCACATCGCCAAAGTCTGCGCGTCTGCGCTTGGCGCCGTCACCGGCCCAAAGGGCCAGTTCCAAGCGCGACAATAAAGCAAAACCGCATACTTAAATTCCTAACTATCGTAGGAACAAACTTTAGCTGGTCAGACGCCGCAAGTACGGTCACGCCCGACGTTTTGCGCAATAGCAGGCCTTCGTTCGAACAAATTCTCGATCGGGCGGTTCCTTACATAGCTTACAACGCGCATGACGGGCTGGAATGCATCCGCGAGAGGAGCAATTATTCGCGTGCGGCATTGGGCACGGCCCGAGCGCCAAGCGCAAGGTCATGTATTCCCGTGTGCCCTGCTCGTGCCGCGTGACCTTCATCACCGGCTGGTAAGTCCGGTATGGTGTTCAACCACGCGGCCTGACCGGTCCAGCGTCGCGCTGTCCTTCGGCAGGTCAGGTAGATTGGTTCGATCAAGAACAAGACGCGGTCACCGATGGCTTGTTGGAAATAGGCGGTGGACGGGGTCAATTTCACAGCTGCCAGGAACGATACCCCGTGAAGGCGCCGCCGTTCGCGGCCCGTGTTCATGCCGTCCGCACCAAACGGTCAGTGTTCGTACAGCCGAAACGGCCAGGCTGCGATCAATAGAGTTGCGGTTAAGAATGCGGTTCATGGGACTGTGCCTTTTTGACGATAGCATTTGTCATGTGTCTGTTTTGTGACGGTGGTACCATAGTGCCTGGATTGGGAAACACCAAGGCACTAATTGGCTCATTTTTACTTTTGAAGCGGCGACCAAGACGCAGATCGGAGGCCGCCCTCTTTGGTGCGCACAGGCTATGAGGTTTCCGGCCGGAGATATCGACCGAATACAGCGACGACGCTCAGCCTTGCCCCTTGTGTTTCGCGCGGCAAACAATGAATGAACCCGTCCGTTTATGGGCCCATGACGGCCCTCATCAGAAGGAGAGCGGTCAGCAGACGTCCTCGACCCGTTCCAGACGCAGCACACGAGTGAAACCCGGCCCTTGTTCTGCTTGTTAAAAGGCCACCAGATCGGCCGCCGCGGCGACCAGACGCGGCGTGCCATAACGCCCTCGCCGAACGAGAATCCGCGTCGCCTCGCCGCCTGAGACGCGGCATGACGTAAAGCTGCGCGACCCGGAACGATCGCTTTCGAACACAATCCGGTGCGGCGGGCGGAATAGCTGGGTGCGTTTCAATCGGCTTGGCGTATTGTCAGACGGCTCGATTGCCGTGCCGATATCCATCGTAAAGCATATCCGTGTTCCACGTGGGTCAGCGAATAGACGACGTATTCCCGGACGAGAGAACGCGCGCAAAGGCTCATCGTGCCTTCGCGCCTTTCCAGAACGCGGCGCTGTCCGATCCGAGTCCAACACATAGATCGCGGAGGAACCCACTTTCAATAGCGGTGTACAAAAATTACGATCCCCCGACGGGCGTAGAACGCGGCGCATGCACGAATGGACGAGCTTGATCGAGTCAGATTTAAGCGCCAACAAAAAATCTTTTTTGGCCCCATCATAATCCAGACAGCAGCCGTTCGCGCGGTCAGTCCTTGGGAGCCCGTTCCGAGACATTAAGGACGACGCGGCTGGTCAAAAAATTAGCCGCCCTCGCCAGTGATGCGCGAATAGACAGCGTCCGCCACTTATTGCGCCATCCGGCGCCAAGCCATCGACGTTGCCCGCGAATTGCAGAGCCCATCCCAGTTCGGCACCGGAAAACACATCGACGAGACGGAATTTCACGTCAGCGTAATTGCCCGACACCAGCTTACGCACCGGTGATCAGCGCTTGCGACGTTGATCGCCTCCAGGTCGGCGTATTGGATCGCGCGTAAAATCGCTTACCGTCGGAGATATAGAGCGCTGGCCGGCACTTCCGGACATAGACCGAGCCAACAAAGATCCTGGACACGACACGCGCCAAATCGACAGCCAAATCTGCCCTTGCGTCACCCTTTTTCGGGAAAGCTGAGGCACGCAAGGGCAAGGGTTTCGATGACACCTTCCAGTAATCTCGCATCCGCCAAAGGTCCTCCTGCGCCTGCGCAACCTAGCAACCACCGCGATAAAAAAGGGGGGGGGGGGGGCCGCGAACGGAAAAAAAAAAAAAAAACAATAATTTGGGGGCCCTTCAAAGAAATTTTTCCCCCGTACAATCATTTGCATGATGCGCATCCTTCAGTGATTAAAGGTCATTCAAATATTCTTGCCAATTGACGAATTGTTGCTACAGAAGCTGGTAGGCCCGCGCGCCACCACAGCGGATAATTGCCCGGCCGTGCAGCTTCGAATGCCCTGATCGGCGGCCCGCCGCGGACCCGCTGAACTGCTGGGCAGCTATGATCGAAATTGGTCTGTGCCGTTGCCATTTCTGATTCATGGCACGCATTACCACAACAGTAGTGGCGCAATGCCTCCGAGGAAAGCGAACGACGTTCCAACACGAAGAAAACCGCCACGCGCAGCGATTCTTTCTCACCCGCAGACAGGGCGGACCGGACGGCCGAGCGCGGGCGGCCGCCATTTTTTTTTCCCAAAAAGGGTGTACCCATAGCTTCCCGCGAGCGCTGCCGCCACGGCGTCTTTATTCCGTTGTCGGCTCAGGCTTGGGCTTGGGGCCTCGGGCTGGGCGTTTCCGTTGGGGTCGCAGCTTGGCGCGTCTCGGCTTCGGACGTCTCGACAGGGTCTTCGGCCACCTCGCGGCCGCGGGTGGGCTCGGCGAGTGCAGGTGGGGCGGCCGATTGGTTGCGACGCTTAGGTGCTCGCGGCTCTGTCACGATCTTGGGTCGTCGCACATACTTCCGGAAGCCGGTGGCTTCTTGTGGCTCTCACGACTTTCTCTGGCCGGTGACGTCGGTGTCGCCGCTTCGCGCAAAAAACATCATCGGTGCGTGCCTCGGGTCGGCTTCTACGCGGTTCAGGGGCCACACGTTCTACGGCGCGGGGTACTGTGCGACGGGGGCCTCTTCGCCGCTCGCGAGAACGGCGACAATGTGCGGCGGCTCGGGCAGTTTCCCGGTGCCTGCGTCGCCTCACCCTTCAGAGGCGGCGGCCCGCGACGGGTCCGGCACGGGCTCTGGTTCGGGCGCAGGCTTCGCCTCGGTCGTTGCAGGGCTCGGGTTCAGGGGTGGGCTCGGCTCGGGTGCAGGTTCGGGCTCGGTGCTTCGCTGCTGCCTTGCGCCTGCGGCAGGACTGCGCTGCAGGACCATCTCGTCATATTGCGCGCCGAAAATGACCGACACTTCCTGCATGCTCCACAGGTTCGGTGCGCAGGTAAAATATTTACCTAGCAACAGCCCACCACATGCAGCCCCATGTGACCCGCACAGAGATGTAATTGCCCCATTGTGCATACTTACGCCGCCTGCACGCGCCTGTGCCGTCCCAACTTTGGCCCGCCGGTTTCAGTGACCAGACCAATGTTGCTAAAGCCACTGCGTTCAGACGCGGCCCATGATTTCATGCATTGACGCAAAGGCCACAAGCCCCGTCAGCCCGCAGAACCACGGGTCACTGGCCCCCCCAGAACCCCCCCGGGCTCTTGGCTTTTTGGGGGGGAAATGGCACCGCAGCTTGGACACCAGACATCGCGGCCGGTTTCGCGTCTTCTGAAATCTCGCACAGCCCGTCAGCCAGACAACGGTCACCGTAAGGCTGCCTCCTGCTCGAAAGGCAGGGGCCCGTTGCGGCCGTTTGGCAGTTCAAACCGGGCAACACGACCGTCAACAAAGGGCCGCGACCATAAAGATAATCAGGAGCACCAGTCACCGTCAACAAACGGCGTGATGTGTAATCTCTGCCATCGGGGCGCGCCGACCGCGACGACGGCCACGGCCAACCCCGCCTTAGCTTTTTCATTCACCCCACTGCCATGGCTCAGCTATCAGCTGGCGGCTAAGGATGGTGGCAATTCATCGGCAAAGGCTTCGTGCGCCCAGAATTGCGGTCTGAATCGCGCTCAGCTTTGTTGTAGAAAATGAACTGCCGGCAATAGCTGCCAAAAGGCAATCCCCTGGCAGCAACGCCTCGCGATACCGGGGCAACGACCACGAAGGCTTGGTATTTTGTTGTGCGGCGGATCTCGATAAAGGAGTTCATGATCCCGAATACGGTCACGAAACAGACCGACGAACGGCCGGCAGTGGACCCTGTGGTGCCAACACGGGAAAGCCTTTTTTGCATTACGCTTCTGCTTCTTGGCGTTGGCCACATCCATGCTGCGGTTCGATCGGCGCGGTGGCACGGGGCATCAGCCCGCCATTCCTCGCATGCGACCGACGCCATCCGTCATACCGGCGGGCGAAAAATCTTTTCGGCGGCCCTCGGGTCGAAGCCGATTGTGCATAAAGCCCATCAAAGCTCGCCGACCAGAAACGCTGACTCGCAACCGTTCGGCTTCGTAGGCTTTTGGCATGCATTACTGGATCATCTTCTGGACAATTGATCGACCACGACCAGAAGGACGCAGCGATCAACATGATCATCACGGTTTTTTACGGTAATTGTCGCGCGGAGAACATACGGCCCAAAGAGCGAAGAAATCAATTCTGCCGCCGCCGCCAGCAGTTTCTGCCTTCCACTCCGCTCCCTGCTTTTCGTTGCGCCCTTAGGGGCTTCATCTGCCTCAACGGCCCTGGTTTTCAAGGCGCTATTTGGCACAAAGCTTAGCCGACAATATCTATTGCTAGGATTATGGGGCTATCGCGCTAGACAGGGATTGGAGCGAAGTTTCGCTGGGCAATCTGACAGGGTTTACCGGACGCCGCGATAACAAACGATCGTGACAACCGCCCGAACAGGACACATCGCCGCGTTTGACCTCTTGCCTGCATGATGACCATGCGTGCGGATCCGTGATCGACGTGGGCCACTCACGACATCCAGCATGTCATCAAAGACGGCGGGCTGGATATAGTTCGCCTTCTACCCGTTGCACAGCAAAACACACCTTTCGGCCTTCAATCGCCAAGCTGTCGATGCCTATATCTCCGCGACCCAATCGCTGCGCGCCGTTCGATATAGCGAGGTAGTTCGCGTTAATTAGACGATCCCCGCCATGCGTAATCTTCATAGTAACGCGGATGACAAGATGTGGGTCACTGTGCGGTCCGACCGGCGAACAGCGCAATGCGTGCGACGGGTTTTTTTTTCCTGTGCCACAGCGGGCATCACAAGGGTCATTAGGGCTGCGCGCAACAGCGCTGCGACTCGGGTTCAGGAATGCGTGCCCCTTCGGCAGCGCCAGCGGCGATGCTCACGAAACCGCATTCAGACCACAGCACAAACGATTGCACGATCTGCCCAACGCCAGAAGCCTTTCGCAGCATCGCGCTTAGCTGGGCATCATGCGCAGGAAATTGAAACAGGCTTTGATCGCCCCGCCTCAGTCAAACCGGAAACAGCCGGTAATTGAATTTGCCCCCCGCCGCCTCCAGTTTTGGCACAATGGGGGTAGGTCGGGGACAGCCGATCAGATTCGGGGGGGACCCTTCAAGCTCTGACCAATCCTTAAGAAGAACATCATCAGATTGCGGCCGAGCTCCGGACCGGTTTCGGACATTTGCTTTGCCCCGCCAGCTGCATGTAGCCTCTATCGCGTTTTTGACCACGGTCAGACTCGTATCATCAACGCCAAACACGACAGGCGCAAGGGGCGGCCCACGGGCAAAGGCATAGGTGTCGGTCGCTCGGGCAAACAGCGCTTCGATCTTTGTGGTGTCATCTCAACTTCCAAATGGTCTTTAAATTTTCGCCGAGATCCCCGCCTCAAGCCAAAACAAATCCGCCCGCGGTTGGGCGGGGCCATCCCAGTGCGTCCAGGCCTTCTGCGCCGATCCGCCGCGGGGTCGCTGATTAGCCCCCCCCATTTGCTGTAGCAGAAAAGGCTCGATCACCTCGTCCAGCGGTTCGCGCGACTCAGACCGCGCTGCCGAACATCGTCTCGATCCGACGCGGTCCGCCCTGATATTTTCCGCGATCAGGCCGCATAATAGCGGCGGTCCGCGCCCGTCCAGCCCCAGCTATCACCCCCAGACGGCGTCAGCGCCATATCGGCCAGTGCGCGGGTCACGCGACCATCACCCTCGGACGACCAGCGAAATCCACAACGCGGGCAGCAGCCGGCCCGCGATTGCGCGGCGTGCCCGGGCGCATTTGGAATCTCGCAGGCTGCGCCGCCGCGTGATCGCAGGGGCCCCAGCTTGCGGCGTTTTGCGGTCCACGATGATGAACAAAACTTCGTCTCGGTATAGAACTGCAAACGCGTGGAAATGGCCAAAACGGTCGCGGACGCGTGGTCAGCGAGGCCATCGCGGGTGTTCGCGCCAACCCAGCGTAAAAGGGCTGGCAATTCGATGCCACGTCCGCGCAGCGGGCCTTCGCCGATACGGGTCCAGCTCGAAATCGCAAGCGCGGGATAAAGCACCTTCTCACGGCCGGCTTCAGGCGGTGAATGTCATCGATATAAACCAACACATCGCGGGCCTCGAGATTGGTTCAGGATCGCTGCCAGATCGCCGGCTGGGCCCAAGCACAGGCCCAGAAGGTCATCCGAAAAACCAACCCCAGCTCCGCCGCGACATTGATCTGCGCAACGGTTCGTCTTGCCCAGACCGGTGGGCCGTGGTGGAACAGCGTGTGGTCCATCGCCTCGCGCGCTGCTTGGCGGGACTGAATGAACCCTTGAGGTTCGCCCGTGCTTCTGCCTGACGGACGAGTTATCCAGAATCGGGGCGGAGGGCGCGGTTCACCATCACGTGGCAGCGGGGCCGCCGCAAAGTTGGGTTCACTGTGATCATCAATATCCAAAAGCAAAATTTATCAGGGACGGTCACGCGCCCTATGCGCAATCCTACTCTCTCGGAGCAAGCAGTTTCAAACCGCCGCCGGCGGATTCAACTGCGTGTGGTGTCCGGCCTCGGGGTTTCTTCTCCGGCGGGCTTATGCGCCACGCCCTGCTGCATCCCCGGCCATAAAAACCAAGATTGGGCAAAGCGCCGACAGCGCCTCTGACTGGGCGGGACTGTTTGGGGGCGGGGCGAACGGGCGACGGGTTTTGGGTGACGCGGGTTCGAATCCACCGCTGCCGCTCTTTACCTTCGCCATGGCCCGCCTCTTGGCCAAAGTTCCGGCATTGCCCATTCCACGTGGGGGCCTTTGTCTTGAGGAATTCAAGGCACCCAACAACGCCTTGGGGCGAATTTTTTTCCCCCTCCTTCTCCCCCCCCGTGGTGGGTGGTTC
>Ga0163217_1008217_pt1 | contig 14289 bp, 12 predicted proteins | sample SynspAceP_FD_185933 | JGI IMG/M metagenome (GOLD analysis project Ga0163217, IMG submission 185933) | Saline lake microbial communities from Ace Lake in Antarctica - Synechococcus sp. Ace-P (PacBio error correction) | ecosystem: Environmental > Aquatic > Non-marine Saline and Alkaline > Saline ... | reverse complement strand
CGACCTTGGCACTTGCCAGAATTGGTCGACCTTGGGCCAGGCGCGGGTTTGTCTGCCAGGTCATCCGAGGGGTAATAGGGCGCGGGCGAACCTAGCGGGCGCGCCCGGCCGCGGGTGGTAGGTGCTTGCGGGTGCAAAGGACGGTCCAGCGGGCCCGCCGCGCGATTATCGCGATATCGCCCCCCATCACCCGGCCGCTGGCGGCGGGCCCTTGCCTGACGCTGCACGCCAGCAGATTGACCACCCGAGATCCGCCCTGATCCCACATATTGGTGACGTCCCAATGCCCAAGGGGTTGGCTGCGGGCACAAGCAGCGGTGAACATCGTCGATTGTTACCAGCCGGTCCGGTATTGATTGCCACCGCAAGTTTGTCTTAGCATATCCGGCCGGCTTGTCCGGATTCATCCAAGGGTGATTGCGCTGGATGCTTTCCAGTCACCGTTCGTCTGAATCCCGCGCGTGCCGGAAGCGTTATGGGGATTGAAGCGAGTTTGTGTCCGGCATTCAATTGCGCCAGTCAGTTGGTCGGCCTCAGTTAACCAGTTGTGCGCCCTCGAACCGTGTTGTTGTATCCTGTCGGTCGCTCCACGGTTAGATATAGTTTGAGGTGCCGTATCACGCCCATCACCCGGCTGATTCCGGTTCCTGCAGGCCCTTCGCGTAGGCTGTGATCCGGAAATGCCACTGCGACAGCCACCCCGGCATCGAAAACGGATGACGCGACGGCCGCTTCAGCGCTTCGCAAGGCCTGTCGTGGATTGCCAGGCATGCTTGTTGCGGTCACCCGTCTTGCCGCCCGCGACCGCCGGGCTTCCGGTCGCGCTTGGCGGGCCCCCCGATTCCGATTCCGCATTCATCGACAAAGACATGGACCTCCTTGGCTGTTGCCCCGCGCACCGGAGTTCTGTTTTGCCGAAGCCGGAAAGGACACCCCCGTGCCGATCTTGTAGCGGGTGGCGTGCGGATATCGCCGAATGGATGATGGTGGCCCTGTGCGCGCGGACAAGCAGGGCGGCTTTTGCTGACTTGACCAATTGCTTGAGACTACCGATAGCCGACAGGCCCAAATTCGCAATTGCTGACGCAGGGGTTGGGTCATCGCGCTGACGGGGCCCTCTCCTGACATACAATTAGGCTCCCATTCACCGTATGGCACACGTGCTGACCTGAATATACTCCTCCGGGTTTCGTCGGATCAGCTCGCTCTGTGCCAAGCAGTGGCCCGTGCTCGCTTTATAAGGGCATGCACGTTAGTGCCCTCCGCGTCTTTGATTTACCCCCGTGCCCCTGTGCCTGCGGCTGGTTCCTCGGGCTCGCGTGTATGCTCAATGTATCTTTGACTCCTTTCCTCAGAAGCGAGTCGTCTATATCTGGGGAGAGACCCTTCGCATTGCCAGGGTCCGCCCCCGCGCATGCTCCCTGTTTGCGGCTGTTTCTTGCTCCTCAACACGCCTGCACTCGGCATATCCTTGGCCCTCTGGTAGCGCCCTTGCGCAATACTTCGGTCTCTCCTATGCGCTGCACTTTGGGGTTGTCATTCTGTCGGGGAATTGCATGCGCTCCGTCGTTTTCTCTGTTGCCTCCCCTCTATATCAAGTGTGATCTCGTGACTCACCGGCTCCCACCTCCGTGAAGCTATGGGAAAGCGTCGTCTTATTCGGCCTCGGTCAGATCTGTATATATTCCTAATCGCTATAAATCCGTTGTAACTGCACGGCTTGTGCAATACCATTCTCTTTGCCAGGAGTTTGTACCCCGGATCCGGCCCACCGCCACCATTTCCGCCTGCTAGCACCAAAGGTCGTGGACGGTAGTGCTTATGCGACCTCTGTCCTATCGTGCACTGCTCGAGTGATTGTCGTAGCGTTGCGGCGGCCCGTGATGCAGATTGTTGGGCTTCTCGCGTGCGGCGCCTGTCTTCTCACTCGGCTATACAGTAGTCTATGCTTCATCTTGCGCGGTGATGTGTTCTCCTGTCATTTCCATGTCAACTCGGCTCTATTCAGGCACAGAAGACAGTTCACGCCCACAGTGCCGCAGGCCGATAGGGTGGAGGGCAGGCGCCGTCGGCCGGCCTTTGTCAGCAGTGGCTAGGGGATGCTGCGACGCTCGTCTCGAGTCTGCAACGCGGACTGATCCGCTGCTCTCGCTTATTGGGGGGGTTATGGCCGCACTCACAGGCGGCTGTTTCCCATTCGATATCGGCACGCGTCGCTCAGGTGTGCGCTGCTGGATCTGTTTGCCGCCACGGCTTGCTTACCCCCAGTCTCGATGCGCCCGCGCACTTATTTCTCGCTTGCCGCAAGGTGAGGCGTGTCAGGCAGGAGCGGGACGCCCTGGTACTCACTTTTAACATTGACAAGGCATAGCCTTGCTTGTTTCGATTGATTGGCGGGGGCCATATGGCGATGAATTGCTTCATTGCCCGTGCCGATGTCAGCCCCGCCGCAAGATCTGTGGCGCGGCTGGATGGGTTTTCACGCTCACAGGTTCCACTCCATTTCCCATCTGGAACGGGCCCGTGCGTGTGTTTGTCTTCGTATATGGAACTGCGCAACTGAACCCCGAGAATTTTACGTTGTGACTGAAGTAGGTTGCCGCCGCCGGTACCGTGAGATTGAGGCTGGAAATCGATCTGCCGACTGGGTCGCCGGCGGTGGCTGTTCTGTGTGGCTGATACCCAAATCAAGGTATCTGGCTGCTCGCGATGCCTGTTCCATTCGGTGCCAACATGTTCGCGCAACAGGGACGTCTGAGCGGGGCCCGAAAGTCCCCCGAACGGCGTCTATTTGGACTGATTCTGGCAGATGTCGTGAGTTGCAGCTTTGTTCACTGCCAAAAGCCTTCGCCTCTGCGGATGGGAGACGTTAGGAGGCATAATTTCAGGGCAGGACTGCCGACAAGCGGAGACTGACGAAACATGCAGCAAGAATTGCAGCAAGAATTAGTTGCCCGGTTTCGGCCTCTGCGCCACGGGCTTGATGGGCATCACTGTTTGGCATTGCTGGGGTGGTTTGCTGATCTATGTGTTGTGTGAACCTTCCGGAATGGGGCGGCAGTTCTGTTGCTGGCCGTGGCGTCATAACCTGTGTTGGCGCTTGTGTGACTGAACAAGATTTGGCCGCTCGCGCATCCGCCACCGGTCCGCTTTGAACTGACGCGCGTGATTGCGCGACCCGAGGGCGCGGGATGGCCGGCGGACCGATTCAGGCGCGGTCAAATCGCGGCGGTTTTTCGCTTTTAAACCTTCGAAACGGATTTCGTTCTGGTCACCGCGCGCCGCAGAGCGGCATGGTTTTCGGGTTTTGTGGTGGCGCGATTGGGCGCGTATCTGTTGGTGGGCTGGTGTCCACGCCGCCAGCGCAGCCAATACAATGCGATGATGACTCAGATCTGTGTGCGGCGGGCTTGACTTATTCGTTCCCGCCGCGCGCGCGCTTGCCAGCAGGCGTTTGTCCCGTATTCAGCTCTTGGATTTGACTCGAACCATACATGTGGCGCAAGGCGGGCGGGTGAAGACGAATTGTAGTCCTTGAACGGTCGATCCGACATTGGAATGGCAGGTTAATCCGCATGGCTCACCAGGAATCAGGCGATTCGTTGTCCCGGCATGATGAGACGGTCCTTCATGCCATGAACTCGGCATCGTCGGACAAGCGATGCGCCACGCTCTTGCGAACAGTCGCGGATAGGATTTTGCTTGCTGCGTTGTAGTAGAAACGTGACACGCATCGGTCGGAGTGCGATGCGTGCGTTCGTTGAAGATTGCCGCGCGCCCCGCAGATAGGGCAGGTGTGATGGATCACTCGGCGACAGCATATCGTTGATGGTATAGCCGCCTTCACCGTTCAGGCTGCTCTACGGTAGGCGTCGAAAAGGACAGCATCCGGACAGCAAGGCCCAAAATAGCGGGAATGGTGACGCCTCGACGCGTACGATCCTTGGCGTCGCGGAGAAGAATGGCGCAACTTTCGGATCAGATATGCAAACATATGGATGTGTCATTGCCGGCTCCCTGAACGATTGGCTGTGGCCGACCATGGCCTGTATTCCTTCTCGCTGTTCCTTGAGGTCGCGCCAGCTCTGAAGCGGGAAATCGGCTTGACATTGCCGCTAGCTGCCGCAACAGGCTTCATCTCGATTCTCCATGCCGTTTGTGAAGGTGCGGACAGCGCACTTTCGGCATTGATCGACCGCGTCGTATCTGCGGGCGGAGCTGCCAGTTGCGCAGTCCATTGCGGATATCGGTTTAGTTTGTCCTTTTGCGGTGTTCGGAATGACGGCGCGCGGCGGCAGTGTTGTGCGAGATCTGTTCGTTATTGCGGGCGTGATCCGGTGCAGCGATGTTCGCGCACGGGTAGATCGACAGCGCGGGTCCAGCATGGTGATTGGGCATGGTGGATGAAGCCAGCTCACGGGAACACCAGAAGAGCGAAATCGGAAGAGAATGAGAATTCGATGTAGGCGTTACCTTGTCCTGTTGGCCCACGCAAGCGGGAGGCCAATGTGCTGCTGAGTGCGATTGGTCTTGATGCGTTTTTTTGTCATTGGGTCAGCTCAGATTTACGGATCGAGGGTGGCAATCGAGGCAAGCGCTTTTTATTGGTTACCGGTTGACATCAAGCAATGGTGACCGGCTTGCGCGTCGCGCGCAGGTTGCCGCCGATTGTTGGAGCCTCGAAGCGCGAGATGGGTGTAGATGATGACCCCTGCTCCTTGGACCTTGCCGCAACATTGAGAAGGCGGGCGTTCATCGTGACCTCTTGCGGACAGAGCCAATCAGCGCCCTCGCGGGTTCCGCAGGTGTTCAAACGCATCACCGTATCCACCCAGAGCGCGAGGCGGTAAGTGGTTCCGGACCAGTGCATTCTGCAGCTGTTGCCAGGACCTGCGCCAGTCAAGCGAGACAGCTGTGCGTTGGACATGTTGGGCTTGCAGGTTTGTTTCACCCACCTGGCAAGGTTGTGGTGGAAGAATCCACCCAGGGAACCTGCTCAGGTGCTGTTGTGAGGCACCCAAACTTTGCTGGTACCAGATCTGCCTGAGTGGTTAATTGAATATCGGTTATCGCCCACTGTTGCGGAAACACGATGACGGACTGACTGTATGCCGCTTATTCACGTATTATTCGGCCCCAGTTTCACATCGTCATCAGCACCATGACTTGAAGGGACTTCGCATTCGCTGTAGTCCAGCGGAGCCGTTGGAAAACGGGAGTGATAACCTTGCTTCGGCGACCAGTTTCGCTCACGATGGTGCGCGCACTTGGGGTCCAGCTGCTGCCCCAGCGCATGCCAGGCATCATCGATGTCGGCGCCCAATAGGCTGAAGTGTGTGATATGCGCCTTCAGTTGGCTGACATTGTTGCTGTGACCGAAGCGGTTGTCCGGATTGGGTCGCACCAACGAGTTTCAATTCGAAGCGTCATGTTGAGTGGTATGCTTGTTCGCTTGATTGGGACAAATTGTGGTTCCAGGCAACAAACATGTTTGGCATTCACCAAGAGCGCGACAGGGCTGTGTTGTTATAGACGATGTCGGCAGATCAATCAGTGGAATTGTTGTGGTCGTAACGTTGTATTTCGAGGATAAGATTTCAGCCCGACAGACCTTGCCCGTTATACGGAATGATTCGACAAGGCGTACTTGTTTTCGCGCGTGTTCTGGAAATTGGTTTCGATGAATCAGTGCCCGGTGTGCGCAGGTTTTCAATGCGGCCCGTTATTTGCCATAGAGCCTGGAAACATCGAGGCACCAGAGGATTTCACGGCGGTCACGCGTTCTTCGGCGGCACCCGCTGCTGGCGCGCTCATGGATATCGAACCGAAACATGGTGAAAACAAGCTGCGTCTTGATGGGATTTGTTGGCTGTCGCACGGACGGCACGATAACCCAAACTTCTGTCACGGTTCACCACTGCCACGGCTCAGGCCGGAGCTTGGTGGAAGTAATTCGTTTTACAACGCTTTGGCATTAAGGCCTGATGATGTCGCCGCGCCGAACAGCGGTCCAGTGTGCTTTGCAGTTTCGAGCGTATTTCCTTTCGAGGCATCAGGTCCACACCCAGCGCACCGGGAACACAGATGATCAAAAAACTGGGGACGGAAAAGATTGACGATCTGCACTTTCGGTCGCGGCCAAAGCGTGCAGCTTCCGGTATGACCAGCCCCTGACACGCGTTGCAGCCGTCGTGCTGATTGGGATTTGCGGTCCGTTTCTGCAGAAGAACACCGTGGGCGTTTTGTACGTCTTTCAATACCGCTACATGGTTTTACCTCGGAAACAAATTGCCTAAAACATGGACAGGGCAATCGCAACTATTTTTTTTCGGGGGATTAGAAGTGCTAATAGACTATGTCTGTAAGTTTGTACTTTAGGAAGATTCTGTTCTTTACATTCGATTGTGGACATTGTCGCGCTGCGCAAATGTTCCAGCTTGGAAAACAGAGTGTTCGAGTTGGGGCAGTCGCAGTTTTGCAAAACCGACTAGGCGAAACTGGGCAGAATATTAAAGTTTGTCATTCGCAATTAGCTATGACATGGTCCAACCGGCGGATACTACTGCTGCGGCGAGGAACGGCGCGTGGTGTGGTTGTTGGAAGCACTGCAAGATGAAACCATGTGAGATGCTTGTCGAGAACTTCGGTGGCGACGCGCGTGGCCGACGGGAGAAGGACTTGAGCCGTCATGCGGCTGATGACGGGTTGGATGTGCAGTTCTCCCGGGACACGCTGCACGGTTTGGTTCCCCAGGCTCATGGTGACGCCCATGCGGCGCGAGGGGGATAAATGGTGCAGCCGTCCGTGACAGCAAAGGTCCAGATCAAGGATGGCTTGCAAAACCGTTTGCAAATTGAGCGGGGCCGACCCGCTGGAATATGGGCGGCTGGAACGGTGCGGCGGTGCGGTCGGCGGCATAGGGACCGAAACTTCTCATGCGACCAATTCCCGTTTTGACGCCGTTGCGCCGCGCCTGCGGTGCCTTGCGATCGAAGGTTTGTTCACCTTACGAACTGCTCAGACAACGTCTCGTCGGACTCGACGATTACACGCAGTTTGATCGCGCCAGACGCTCACAAGCCCGCAGGAAGCTGGTGACCGCAGCGAAAAAGGCCGTGCTGCCGCCACCCCGCGCGCGCCGCCGAGGTCTTACCGCTGTCGCCATCGCTTAACGACCAGCAATTCCGTCCAGCAAATCTTGTTGTCGCAGCCGAGCTAGGCGTCCCAGTCAGGGCGTTGAAGGTTTTGCCGAGATCTTGCAAAAAATACCCTTCAACCCGTTTGTGAGCGGCTCGGATCGAACAGCCCGCCGTCGCCATGCGGGACAGACTTCGCGCCGTCCGAATCGCTCCTCAGCGTCCGATCATCGGCTTAGCGACGGGCTGACCAGCAGCAGCGACCGTGCATTCGCTGCGTCCGGGGGAAGATATCATTCAGATAGCCAGGGCTAGATAGTCGTGAATGGTCCATGCGCGCCTCTTGGTTCTGTTCGTTATATCGCATATCAGAGAGTGCATAGCTAATGCGATTGAGCAAAGTTTTACATCTGGAATGCGGATTGCTTTGTGTTCCTGGGGCCGGAATGAGTTGATAAAAAGCCGATATACAGGTAAGAGTTGGCGCTGTTACCGTAATGACATCCAGGTGCGACAAGGCACGGAAAAAGGCGTCGTTGTCCGACGAAAAAGGACGGGAAACTTCATGGAGATCTCAAGGAAACAGTTTTCGCGAAAGCGTTGATTGATGTTCACCGCCGTTGTGGCGTGATTGGATATTTCGCCAGGGGCTGGAGGAAAGATCCGTGTCTGCAACTCGACATACACGGTGGTTTCGTGCGTGCGGGCTTGCGCGGGACAATCCAACTTCACCGGATTTACCGGTCTGTCCTTCCGAAACATTATGAGCGGTTTCAAAGGCGGCATCAGGCTATTTCGATGGGCGTTTCAATTCGACGAGGTCGAGGCTTGACGCCCTTATGACGTTCAAATGCGCGCTTGTCGAAGCGGCCGTTTCGGCGGCGCGAAAGCGGGTTGCGGATCGGACCGGCGCGCATATGAGAACACGAACTGGAAATTGATCAACGCGTTTCGCCTATGAGCTGATTCAAAACGCGACCTGATTGATCCCGACCAAAACGTCCCGCCCCTGACATGGTTACGGGCAGAGCGGAATGGCATGGATTGCGGATCAGTATGCGCGCGATGAACACACGATCTCAACGCGGCGCGCCTGGCACGGCAAGCCGCTGAACGCGGGCGATTGCCGGCAGGGATCGAAGCACAGGGTCGCGGCGTGCATACGCCTTGCGCGGTTTTTCGCACCGAATATGGCCGCTGCGGGGCTGGCGGCACATTGGATGGCAAGCGGGACGTTGTGCAGGGCTTGCCCAATTGGGCTATCACGCGCAGTTTCCTGCGTGACGAAAGGACGGGTTGAGGATTCATCGCCATATATGAGCTGATGCGCTCTGGTCCCGATCAAGGGGCTGGACGTGGCCCGGCGGTGGCATGGACTGGATCGCGGAACTGCAGCGTCAAGGGTTTCCCCGGTTGCGGATTACCACTGAAGATGGTGCGGTTGTTCTTGAGAAGGACTGTGACATTCCTGATCCCGGCGACGCTGGGAAGGGTATCAAACACGGCAGCAATGCGCCGTACAAGCCCCGCTGATATCGATGGCGGCCATGGTGGCCGAATCACAGCTGCCGCAGATTGATTATCCTGCGCGAGAAGGGAACGTGATATCCCCGACATGTATGCCAAGGCGGGCGGCGTCCACGTGTCCTATTTCGAATGGGTAAGAACCTCAGCATTTCCGCTATTGGCGGATTGCAGCGCGCGCCGGGAGGCGCGAACGCTTTGATGTGGGTCAAGAGCTGGAACGCTTCAGCGGCGACGCGGCTTGGCTGGACCTTGTGCCGGCTTCAAAGAAACGTATCGCGACTTGCTCGGAACCGAGCTGGATGGTTGCGGCTCGAGGTCTCCCGATGTTCGAATGCGGACAGGCCTATAATCCTTTGCTGAGTTGGCACGCGCCGCGGCGAAGTAAAGGATTTGCGGGACCGTGCCTATATCGTGTCGATTGGCAAGGTTGGGGCAGGTTACCGCGCCAAGGGATCTGGAACGGAGCCCGCTTCTCTGCCGACGCCCGTGAGTGGGAAGCATGCTTTGTGTAGTCAAATGCGTTTGCGGCGATCCGTGTCGCGAACGGGAAGGCTTTTTCGACTTGGCTGTTGAAGACTCGTCCCGAACGGCTTGATGGCGCGACAGTTCGAATGGCCGGAACACGGACAGGCCAAAATGCGCTTTGGGCCTTTCGGGTCTCAGAAGGTTGACGGCAACCGGGGGCTGACACACGCATTGGGGCATCCTGCCCCAAATACGAGTATGATATTCGTGTCATCCGTGGCGGCGGGCACGGGTGTCCAGGCCTTTATTGGCACGGCGAACCGGTCTAACCAATATCGCCGTGCTGGAGAAAGGCTATATCGTGGCGCCAAGTCGGGCGGACAACACCACGTCGTGCGGGCAAATATTGTCCTGCAGGGCAATCGGAATTCTACTCGACACTCGTTAAGCTTCTGGGAGGGCTTTGAGGCCTGATCTCAACTACAGTGATGCACTCGAGCCGCGGGCTGATCAACTGTTCCATCTGGACGGTTTTCAAACCGCGGATGCTTTGGCGCGGCGTGGAATGCCGAATGATCAGATTCAGGCGATGCTGGCCGTGTGCTGGAACCGCGGAACGGGTGCGGCAAATACCTTGACCTATCTTGATTCGACATAACCCGTTTTCGGTCTATGGCGGTCTGCTGATTCCGCGTGGCGGGTACGGCGGCGCATGATGCCGTGGCATGGGTACGCGCGCAGGGGCGATCAGCGCGGGTCGATTGAATCCAGAATTGCAGAGGTCACGGGGATTCGACATCGAAAACGGTGTGGTAAAGGCTGCGAACCACGCGGCGCGGATCCGGCCGCAAGAAGTCGCATTGTAGTGGCGGGACGTCGGGTAGTGGCGGGCGATGGCGGTGGCATGCGGCCTGCCGTTTGAAAGCTCATTGTCCTGCAGGCTTTCGTGACGAAGGTGTGAAGCGGGATCGACATGTGGTCAGTTTCGGCATGGGCATTTTCTAATCAGCAGTCTCGACAAGGCGGGCTGTGTTTGGCGGCGATCTGGGGATTTAATCTACGCATCCTACGCAGCCGGGCAATTTGCCATGAGTTCGAGCATCTGTCGTGGAGGCGGGACGTGATGCCGTGATCGGCAAGGCGGTGTGCTGCGTTGTGGGGGGGGGAATGGTATTGACCCCGATGGCAGCCCGATATCGGAAAGCGCATGTGACGGTTTCTATATTGATTTTGCGGTGGTGTTACGGCGGTGTCAGGCTGTGCCGGATCGGCTTTTCCTTCGCCATTGATCGCCACCGACAGCCATCACAGCGCCTGCGGCACGGTTCGGCTGGACCGGTTCCGCAAGGGCGCGCTTGTTGGATGAAGAGGGCACGCGGATCGCAGCATACTGCATTAAGGTCCTGATGGCATTTGAAACGGAGCAGAATGAGGATCACCTGCCCCATCTGCGGCGAAAGACCGGCGCGGTTTACCTATCAAGGTGACGCTTGTCGCTGCGCCGCCCGCTGTCGATACCGCCGAGGCGTGATGCATCCTGCATGCGCGCGACACCCCGGCGGGACAAACCCGCGGAACCTGTGGTATCCGAGGATGGGGTGCGGTTGCATGGCTGGTGTCACGCGCACACGTACCCATGCGGTGTGATTCGGCTTTAGTCAGCGCTCACGCGGCGGTGCCGCATGGGTGAGCAAGGGGGGAGATCGACCGCAGCCAGACGGTCGGTTTCCGTTTCGACGGGCGACAAGTATGAAGGCTTGCCGGTGAAGGTGGCTCGGATTTGTGGCGCATGTTCCGGCTGTGGCCCCCGCTGTTTCAATTACCACGCCGCGCGGGGTTTGACGGCAGGGTCGGAAGAACCAACGGCGTGTTGACTATCGAGAAGCGGGCACGCAGGGGCCGATATCCGCGCCCCGTTCTGGGAATGTCAGAAGGGCTGGCGGCGCGGTCGCAGACATGCATGGCCATCGCTGGAACTGAACCTGTGGGGTCAATTGATCTGGCGGCACCCTTTTGGCGCGGGATTTTACTACCAAGGCCCTCATTGGCGCGCGCTTTTCTGGGAACGGTCTACGAGCCGCTGACGGCGCGCGCCAGGCTTGGCGCTTTGTAGGGCCAAAGCAATACAGACCGCTTACGAGCGCGCCTTTGGCATTGCGACTTCTGGTGATCGGGGGCGGGCCTGCGGGTCTGATGGCTGCGGGTTGCGGCGCGCCGGTGCGGATGTGATACTGTGCGCGAGGATTACGGACACGGTGGACGGTCTCAATACCGAAACCATGATGGTAGGGCAAACCGGCCATGTATGGGTTCCGACGGTGACGGCGGAAACTGGCAGCGATGCCCATTTGTGCGGATCATGACCCGCCACGACATGTGACAGGTTTGCTATAGATCAAGGGAACTTTTGCTGCGCTTGAAAAGCTGCCCCGATCTGCCACCGCGAACCCCATGCCCCCGGAGAGGCGTTCTGGCCGTATTCGTGGGGCGCGCGCGTGGGCTGGCCGCAAGGCGCGTGGAGCGGCCTGATTGCATATCCAGAACACGGACCGTCCGGCGTGTGATGGCAGGCGCGGTGCGCGCTATGTCAACGTGGGCTGTCAGCCGGGTTAGCCGTGACGGTGTTCAGGCAAATAACGATGATGCCACCGCCCGCCGCCGACTGTGGTGCGGGTGTGCTGTGGCGGCCCTTGTCGCAGCCGCCCGATGCCTGTGGACCGATCTGGGATGTGCATTCTAACAAAGGCGCAGGTCTGCGACGCGCAGGCGCAGGTGGCTGAAATCAAATCAGCTCGCCACACTCGGGGATCGAAAAAGGTGCGTTACGACTGTCTGCATGTCGGTGGCTGGACCCGACGTCCATTTGACCTTGCCCATGAATGGCCGCCGACATGTGTGTGACGGACACTGGCAAGTTTTGTGCCTGCACCTGATGCTGTTCGGGACTGGTGGCGCAGGGGCTGCAATGCTCCATGGTCGAGCATGCTGTCTGGCGAAGGCGCGGTGGATAGCGGCTGCGCTCTGGTTTGACTGGTTCAAGGCACCGACATCAGGTTCGCACGCGGGATGCGCCCTAGGATCACGCCGGTCTGGGCTGTTCCTGGAAAGGCGCGCAATGGCTGATGTTCCAGAACGACGTGAGGTCAGATATTCAAGCAGGCTGTGGTCGAGATTTTCCGCTCGGTCGAGCATATTGAAACGCTAACGACCCAAGGCCATGGCGACGATCAGGGCAGATAACGTGGCGCGTGGGCTGTGCTGGCCGATGCAACGGGGCGGCGGGAATTCCCGACGGCCACGACGTTCCCCCCCTATAGTCCCCGGTCAGCATCCGCCGCGATGGGGCAGGCGCCACAGGGCGCAGGCTTTTCGCCGCAACGCTTCACCACGCCACGCGGCCGTGTGGCGCAGGAAGCGCCGATGATCGAGGCGGGGGCTGTGGTTATCGCCCGCTATTTCCGCGCAAGGGCGAAGACACGTGGCGGCATCCTGCGACCGCGGGGTCGATATGGTCCGCACGTGTGGGCATTGCGCGTGTCACGTGGGCAGATCGGCATCAAGGGTCCGGGGGCAGGGGGCGCTGCTGGATTTCGTTTCCAACTGTTTCGCGCTGCTGCGGGTCGCGTGCGCTAGTGGGTGATGCTGGTGAAGACCCGGGCATGCTGGATGGGACGGAACCACGCACGTGGGGCCGGAACATTTCGTGATGACACGGACACGACGTGCAGGCGGTTATTGGCATTGGAGTTGTATGAATCAGGGTCTTGCGCCCGATCTGGATGCGCCTGTGTTCGGTGACGCGCATGGCGCAATCGCCGTGCGGGGCGAATCGCGCGATCTGCTGAACGGGTGGTGGATGCGCTGTGGTGATGTAGACTTTCCCTTCATGGGTGCGGCGGTGTGTCGGTGGCAGAAGGGATCGCGGCGCGTCTGTTCGTATCTCCGTCTCGGCGAACAAGCCTACGAGATCGCATTCTGCCGCCTATGCGACAGCTGTTCCGTTATGTGCTGGAACGGGCACGCGTGGCGGGTTTGGCCTACGAATGAAGCGCTGAATGTTCGCGGATCGGAAAAGGGTTGACCCATGCGAATGGACGGGCGCCCACGCCTTCGATTGGGGTGGGCGGTTGATTCGTCCAGGGAAGGAAATATGCCATCGGCAGGCTGGCGGCGCCGTTCCCGGTTGGTCGATCCGGACGTCGCAGGTGGTGGGGATCAAGCCTGTCAGTGCTGCAACAATTGACGCAGGCGGGGCATCTGTTTGACGCGACGCCCGTTGTAAGCGTGAAACTCTCAAGGCATGTCGTCGGTTGGTTCTCGGCCTTAGCTTGATGTATTCCTCGGATTTCGCTTTTCTCTCTACCCTACAGGTTTCGCTAGTGAGGCGGTTTCGGAATGGCGAGGTGTGGTCGCCTTGTCGATACCTGCGCTGGGGGTTTGAGCCTGTGCGAGAGTCTGCGATGCCCCGTCTTTTGCCCCGACCAGAAGGAGGGCGCGCCGTGGTGATTCTTTTTACAAACGGCTGCCGCCCCGTCGCCAGGCCGGGCTGTGCCGGTCACAGTTGGGGGTCCCATGTCCGAAGTTGATGCAGGCCACTGACAGTTCTTGCCGCATACGGCAGGTTCAATCTGGGCGGACCGCGTTGAAGCGGCGGCATGCATTGGCCTTGCCGCGCGGGCGCAGCACTGGCAGGATGGCGCGCGCGGATTGGTGTCGGTCATGCTTCATGTTTGGCTGGTTGCTGGGGCCTTTGAACCGATCCGGCACGTGGCGCGCATGCTGCGCTGACCCGATTCTGGCGATGCCTGGCTGTGGTTGCGTCTGACGGGAGGGCTGTGATTTGTGCTGCCCGTCTGGTCCCGAATCGAACTGCGCGCGGTATTTATTAACGGGGCATACGGCGCGGACGAGGCTGGGCGATATGTGGCCTCGATTCACGCAGGACTTGGGACGATTTACAGGACGTTCTTATTCCAGATCATTTGGGTGTTCCCGCTCAGATTGGCGAAAGACAAATGTTCACATGATCGATGTTAAACCGCGATGCCAGGGGGGTTTGCGGGGCCCCGCGCAGCGGGACTGACATTTTTTTAGGGGGGAAAAAGTCGAAAAAAGTCACGCTTGCGGACAAAAGGGATTTTTCTTTCCCCTTTTTGGTTGG
>Ga0163217_1071359_pt1 | contig 14292 bp, 11 predicted proteins | sample SynspAceP_FD_185933 | JGI IMG/M metagenome (GOLD analysis project Ga0163217, IMG submission 185933) | Saline lake microbial communities from Ace Lake in Antarctica - Synechococcus sp. Ace-P (PacBio error correction) | ecosystem: Environmental > Aquatic > Non-marine Saline and Alkaline > Saline ... | reverse complement strand
TCATCGGGCCGATTTATGCGCAAGGGCGCAATCATCACGGTTGATTGTTCAGGTGCCAACCCGGTCGACTCTGCGTGGGTAAAGAACGTCACGAGTAGGCCATCGACAAAACGCTTGATCGATGCTTTTGGCCCGGCGCTGACCCTTATTTGTCAACGTGACCACCGTTCAGGCGCGGTGAGTGGGCGGGCAAGACACCATCGGTGTGCGTTGCCCGGTGCACATTCACCCGTGGCAACGCCTACTGACTTGCGCTTCGCCCCAGCACTGGTGACGAGCCTGCTGGCATTGCGCGCCTTCGGCCAATCGGTTTGGGAACAGGTCTCGCGACCGCGCCACATGTGGTGGACGAATTCCGACTTGTGGAGCCGGTATTGCTCGTTCTAGAGGGCGGGAACAGTTGGCCATCGGTATTGAATCAACGATTGTGGATGTATCCGTGTCGACAAGGCAAGGCATTACCTTGCTGGCTCCTGGTTGGCATTTGGGCCAAGCCATTGAGCAGGATCATTGCGAGCCTTTGCGAGCGCCAACGTCAAGCGCGCGGGTTTCGCGTTCACTCAAAGCACATTATTCGCCCCACACACCCATGCAACTGTGTTGATTTTCCAGGACGCCTATTTGACAGCGCAGCAGCGGCCCGGCGAGGGACCAGGAGAGAAGGGTGATCGACTCTTTGAGGGCGTGCGAGTCGAGGATTTACCCGCAGCATGCAGAGGGCAAAAACCGATACGGCGGTGGTGCGATGCCGAATGACCCATTGCCATGCCCGCGAGTCTATGCGCTCGCTTGCGTGAATTAGACAAGGCGGGTTACAAAAGTGATTTGGCGCACGTGCCGCCAGGGCCACCGTGGGATGCGATTCGTGATCGACTCCACGCGAGCAGCCGCCGCCGATTGAAAGGGCTAGAGGCCGGGGGCTGAATCGCGTGCAGCGGTCAGTCCATTTTAAGCAAGCATTTTAGTAACAACAAGCTATAAGCCGTCCTGCGCTTTCCCTCTTGGCCCAGCCCCTATGCCCAAAATCAAAGCGTGGACGTCGTGGGTGCCTTACATAGGTATTACGACCTCGAGATTCACCAAATGCGGGCACGCCGGTATTCGTCTGAATGCACCGTTGCCTTCAACATATCGGAAGCCAAACGAGCATATCAAGCGATTGCCACAGAGTTGCGTTTCATGATCGAGGTGAGCTCACACGGCCGCCGTGCCCTTTCGTCTTTTCATGGGCCCAAGCGCAGCAACCTTGCAGACCCAGGTAATTTCGGTTTGCATATCAGCAAGTTTTTTCTGAATGAGCTTTCTGTGCGAGAGGCGGACCGAATTGTGACGGTCTAGGTGTATTGACGAGGCGGTTAGTGCCAGCAGAGACTCGGCTGCGCCCAAAGACCCCATGCGATCCGCGTAAGGGGCCCGATATCTCAAGCAGGTTAAAGGGCCTTTTAGCCGCTGACGTGGGGTAGCATCTTGCTCTTCGCCAACGCGACGCCCCTCCATCACGATCTCGCCGGTGACACGCGCGCAGGCCCCTTTGCCGTGGATCTTCAGGCCGGATAGCCCTCCATGCCTTTTCACAAGAATAAAAGCTCGGATTGCGACCATCGTGGTCGCCCACAAACACACTTGGCCCAAATCACAAGACATCAGCCCACAGGGCGAAGTTTGTGATCCAGACTTGTTGCCGGTCAGCTGATAACCGTCGCGGTTTAACGGCACGCGATTCCATGCCAGCGATCTGACCATGGTTGGGTGGCCGTTACAACGAAGCAAACCAATTACTCACGTTTGCGAGTTGTGGGTATATTTGTTTCTGTTCTTCACTACGAATCGTTGATCAGGCAACATCAAAGCGAGATGCACACTCATTCATCGACGATAGCTGAGTCGATGGCTCCACTTTCCGAGCAAATCAAGCATAGCAGACATAGTTCTGCCAGCACCACCCTATTCGGTGGGAGGTGGCCGCCAATAACAGCTCACCCATTTTCAGGAAAATATAGATACGTCCATTTTTTCAAGGCGACGCTTGACAAACACGCGAGGGCCAACTTTTTCTTGGACAGTACCGCATACGGTGCCTCGCGACAACATGCGCTCTATCATCGAGTCAATTGACTAATCTAGTAAGAGGGGTCTTCCAATTAAACACTTGCTGTCTGACATTTCACGTGCTCGTTTTGTTTTGGTGACGTATAAAAATGGCCTATCAATTACTGTTTGGTTGCTGACTTTGCTGAGCGTTTGGCGCGTAAACTTGGCTGAGGTCGTGGTGAGCGTGATGGCTTCTGGATCAGTGATGTCAGGTGGATGATTGCCGGTTTATTACTTTGCATCGCCCGCTCAAATGCGCAGCAAACATCTCGGTTCCCTCACACGTTCACGTGTTCCACCAAAGCTTTTGCGTAAGCGGCAAAGTCTGGTGTTTAAGCGCGGTGGCATAGACCCGGCCAGGATAGAATTTTTCTGGTGCATGCGAAATCGTGCCATACAGCCGTTGTCGACAAGTAAAACTCACATGGGCAATTGTTTACTGCCACCGCGGTGCAAAACCTCCTGTCCTGCATCATAAAAGGACACGTCTCGGCAAAGGCAGATGACTTGGTGTTTTCAGGCGTAGACGTTTGCAACCAAACAGCGGCGGGTAAGCCATAGCCACATGGATCCGAGGTTAGGCAACTTGCGTCCCTTAATTGCTTGAATCGGTGAAAGCGAGGAACCCAAAGTGGTAATTGCCCGTCATTGGTTGATGATGGCGTTTGCGGGAACCTTGGGCAGATGCGCCATCAACGCCACCCATTTGGAAACGTACCTGGCGTGGTAACCCCAGTGGGGTCACTCCAAGCCAAGTAACTGTCGTGCAGCGTGTCGTCGATTGAGCCAAACAAGGTGTCGTACGGTCTGGCAATCTAGCATTCGGCACAAAAGGTTCTGGCGAGGCGTGACTGGCCAGGCTTCGTAATCACCCGACCGAGCTCGTTGTGTCAGGGGAACATGAATGGCGTTGCTTGGGCACAGCGTATATCAGCAAGGTATACGATGGCTCGGATTTTCCGAATAAACGACCACCCACGAGTAGTATCAGATCGGCATTTGGTAGGTGGGGTCGTTAAGGTGGATTGCCCTAGCCAGATCCACCGAGCTGTAGCAAGAATGATCGTGATCAAGAGCATCTGTCGCGAAAGGAGGCGGGTCACCGGAAGTGAATAGCGTGCGCGAAGTCAGCGAAACTGCGCCACGATTTCTGGCTCCACCGCAGCACCTAAGGATGGCCACTGGCCGATTTGGCCGTGCGAGGCCGAATGCTGTAGATCTGATATCATGATTCAGCTGAGGTCCACTATCGACGGCCTGAACGCGCCTGCGTTGGGGCAACGATCGCCGGCTCGACCAACAATCCTCAGGCAGGCGATGACCCACAGGGCCTGGTCGGCCCGACATGCCCACATTGAACGCGCGCTAGAACGATTCGGATATACGCGCGGGATCGTCAATCATCCGGCTGGACCCACTTGGCGGCTTGTCCAAACACGGCTTACAGGTTAGTCACATTTCCTTGAAACGGCTTCGCGCCTCACGCATGCCCGTTCGATTTGCCACAAACAAAATCAACGAGGTGAGTCTTGCGTTTGCGATATGGAATCGCGGCTAGGGCCATTTGAGGCGGCCAGGACCGCGAGCGAGTGACATGCAGATGCCAGGTCGTCCCGTGAGCTTGCCATGGGCACATCAGCCATCATCGTTTGCAACCGCCTTCTATGGCGGCAGACAGGGTGACGTTAATATCGCTGTCGACCAAGCATCTAAAACCGCTAAAAAACTTTCATCCGGTCACACAAAAGACGTGTTTATGTCTCTGTGCGACCGAGTTGCTCGACGATACATTGGCCGCCTGTTCTAGGAGGTGGCTTGGATGGCTCGGTGGCGTTTCAGTAACTTCAGTGGTTTGGGTTGTCATAAAGACCGTCTGTTGTCGTTCTGTGCTTTTAAGTTGAAATTATTTTAATCATGGTCAAGGATATGTTCATATTTTGCACATTGCAATTGATAAAATGACACATTGTTTGTGTGGCAACGCTACGATTCTTGGATTTTTTTGTTATGAGAAGAGGCATCTCACTAATTTAGGTGCGCTACAAGCGTTTGAGCGTCACGCCCGTTTTGGGTGGGTTTCTCGAGCAGCGGAGGAAGCCTAAGCGCGCAGCACAGTGCGGATCACACAAGCATCAGCGGCGCTGGAAAGTCGCGGATGGGCGTCAGCTGTATTGAACCGTTTGTGCGTCGGGCGGGTGGCGTTAACCGACGCCGGGTGTACTGAGATATGCCGCCCGCATACGCCAGCATTTGACCATTATGAAAAAAGACACCTTAGCTTGATGAGTCGCCGCGGTTGGGTTCGACGTCTACACATCGCCGCTTGCTCACCACCGCTTGGGTTGGACAGCGACATTGGGTGATACCGCGATTGCCAGCGTTTAAAGCCCAGTTATTCCCGACTTATTTTCAGGAGCCTATCATTGCGTTACGTTGCGTTTTTCAATTCAATGACCACACCGTTGATGGTGGCGATTTATCACGCAAGCCATTTGGACAGCACCAAGGCACACATTTGTTGCAGAAAAGAGAGCTGGTTGCCGGATTGACGCCGTCTTGCACGACGGCTGCGCATTGATCACTGGCAGGTTTGCCCACTTAAGTTTCACTGGCATCAAGGGCGACGTTGGCGGGATTCGGTATCAGCAGTGAAACGTAACTACCCCTGAATGGCTGGTTGGGCGCGCTTGAAGTGTCTTCGATGGTGATCGCGCTCGCCCAAGCAGGCTGTGTTGGGGGCCCCCTTTGCACCCCCCCGCGGGGGGGGGGATTTTCTGGTGCAAGAAGGCGCTCGTGGCGGTGCAGTTATCCACCCGGTTGATCGGCCCTTCTGGCCAGTCCACAGGGCTATTTTTTTGGTTTTACCGGAGCGAGCTGAAACCAGCGTGGGCCTTGATGGCAGTTGAAGCGGTGTGTTAAACAGTGGCTAAAAGACTTAGCTCCGTTCGAGTATTCGGTTCTTTTATCTGTTGCTTTTGCTATGCTTTGCTATTGCTGCTTTCTTAGCCGTGCAGCATTCAGATGCTCGACGTCTTACGCCGGTTTACAACAGTCGCTAGATCACGGCTTTTTGGCTTTCGGACAATCCAATAACATGGTTTTGGGTTCAGCCGCAGTGGTCAGCTTTGGTGCTCCAGCTTCGTGCTCAAGCCTAATTATTAAGGTTGGCTGCACTGATGCGCGCCACATTACTGCCCCCGCAAAACCCATCCACATCGAATGGTTACTTGTGCGCTGGCGTTTGAACGCCTGCGCGTTGCCAAAATTACAAACCTTTCATCGCACGGCGGCATCGTAACAGTTAAGACCTTCTGATTGTATAGATTTTTGTTCGATTTCTTGCCGTTCTTGTAACGGACCTCAACCCAGCAATCATCGTTAAAGCGGTTCTATAAGGTCTGGCTGAGGTTGGCCACCGGTTCCAGTTCGGGGTTTCCGGGTGTCGGCTCTGACGCCACCGTTGGCGTGTTTTTTGTCGTTAGTCACCGCGCTGCTAGTCACGGCAGATTGAGAAAGAGTTCGTTATCTGCGCTCATGCGATGGCGTAGGTTTGAGCCTAACCACTGTGATCATGCGCCGTCTGCCTTTGTTGGCTGCAACCACAGGTCGCGGGGAAATTGCGAGGCGATCTAATTTTAGTGGCTAGCGGTCTTCGGACGCAGTCGTTAATGTTTGGCTCGTGCCTGGATTTAGGTCTGGGCGTTCTGTCTTTTCAGCAGCCCCTCGCCGATAGACAATTAACCCCTCGCGTGCAGCAAAATCGAACCAACAAGAAAATCGATTGGGCACCGTGAGATGCTTGCGTTGGAAGGACCAAGCCTTGTTCGAAGGCAGCGCCTAGCAGCGTGTTGGAGTTGTGTCAGTGCGCGTCTTTCTGCCGGCGAAGGCTGCCGCAGCAGACGCTGGACTCGATCGGGGTCAAGTGTGGCCAAGCGATTCAGCCATTCTTTTGCACGGCTACTGGTGAATAAGTACTCCAAATGAAGAAATAACTGCAGTGACGCATTTCTCAATGCGCGCAATGAGTGGCGATAACAGGGCACTCCACGAAGCGCGCTCGAGTTCGCTCAGCCTTGGTCCGGCGAGCCTGAGCCAAGAAGAGACTGCCCAAGCTCTCATGTGGCTGATTGATCGTCATTTCGCTACAAAAAGGTGACCCGTTGGGCTCGATTTAGATTCGACACAATTATTTTAGAGTTAGAGTGAAGAAAGAGCTTTTCTTTCGAAAACACCACTGTTGTGTGCCGTTTAACAGAATTCGATGTTCAACAAGGCTAAGAACGCGCGCGACAGCCACAAGGATTCCAACAGTTTCAATACGACTGGTCAGGTCTCACTCGTTAATGGCGTGATCACACGTTCAATGTCTTGCTCAAATGATGGGACCTTGTTCAAGCGCTTCGGTACGTAGTGTTTTGCCGTCGCCCCAATGATTTTTACCCCGCTGGCGTGGGTTGGTTTGGTAAGGGCGGCCCCTTTGAAGCTGGGCAAAGAAGCTGTGATGAATGATTATGGTTTACCGCTGAGCGTCGGCACAATCGGTTGATAGATTTGATGTAGGCGGGCCAAAACACCACGAGATCAATGTTTTGAGTGTTGATGAGCTCCAGGTAATGGTTTGCTCTTGCGCTTGCTTGGTTTTCAGGGTCACGGTATGGTGGATGGAAATGGGCACACCTATGATTGGGTGAGCGCCTCAAACGCGGTGATTGGAAACCCCGCAGGATTTCGGCGGCAACTTGCCCGGCTTTGGGTTTCGCAATAAACAAGTCATGAACAGTGACTTGGCTTGCTCACCATGATCAAAAAGACGGCATTTTTTGTGAATTCATGGATTTGCATTTGCAGATTCAAAATCAACTTCGCTCGCTTTTAGTGGCTGAAAGCGCCAATGCTTTTGACTCGCTGGGTGTCTAGGCAAGTGCACGCGTAAAAAAAATGACCCGTGTTGCTTCATCCAAACTGCTGCGCATCAAAAATGTTGGCCATTTGAGCAGGAAGGCATCGAGACATGTGACGAGTACCGCGTCGATCGGGGCACGCAGGGTTCTAAATTTAAATCGTTTTGATTCATTGGGTAATGTGGTTTAGTTACACAAGCCGTCGGAGTTATCAGGCGCGGGTTTAAATTAAGCGCTATGTTAACACGCTGCGCCAAGGCCAAGTGACGCGGTTAAAACAGGTGATTCAATACGGAACAAATTAACAAGCCAGGGATACCGTGAATGGTGCGTGTTCAGACACATGAAAATCGGCAGCGGGCTGGTTGGGCCTGATCTTCGGCGAATTGCGGTGTAACTAGGTTGAAGGTGGCCTGTCCTTGAGGGTCTGGCAGTAACGGCGCACGGCTTCGTAAATCATCGCAACGACTGGCTAAGTCATAGTCTTCACTGTCAAACCATGCGTATCGGGTCCAAACCTGGCTTCGGCGGCAAGTTAGTGAGAAGAACGCCAAAGCCCGCTTGTTGTGGCACGGGTATATTCAGGTGACTCTGAAAGACTTTGCCTTGCAAACTAAAGTAGTGACCTTTGCACAAGTTAGCTGGCGGGGGATATCGAGCAGGGGCCAAGCCCCTTCGAAGTAGGCGAGCCAAAGAGGGCGGTCAACGCAGCATTGACAGCATTGCAGGTTCAAAGTCATGGGCTCTGACCCCCAAAACGACAATCAAACCTTCTGTGCGAGGATCCGTGCCCTTCAATAAACGGACTTTGAGAACACATCATTGCGCACCGCATTCTCGGCGTCGCCCGATAAGCGAAGCATCAGTCCATGGCTGCGATGATTTACGGTCGATGGAGAACAGCAAGGGCGCTGTGCATTGCGAGTGCCTGCTCAAAGCGCTTGGGCTCATGTTTGATCTACCATTGCAAGGTAGCACCATGGCTGTGGCGGTCTATGATTGAAGACAAGTGTCTTTTTCGCTTCAGATGTGTTGCACGATCAGTTTGCCTAGCGCGAGTGTGAGGACCCACGCGCTTGCAATAGTCATAAGGCAGATGTTTCCTTGTACGCATAGCTGGGTTTTAAGCTTGTCCGGACGCAGGATAGTAAATGCAGCGTGAAATACTCGGAAGTTTCGTGAACTGGTGCATGATACCAAATGCACGGCCTGCATTCGTGACCCATACTTTCAACGTTGGCTAACGCCCAGCTCTCTGCCACTTGTCCAACCAACTGGCCGCACCTACCGACAATTTCAAATCCATTGGTCCTGTTTTACTGCGTTACTGAGTCGCCGGCTGCGGGGGGGGCTCGGTGTTAGATCAAATCACGCATGAGTGGTATATCAAAGGCTCAGGGGCGTGTTCACAGTCTCTACTTCACCAATCAGCACCACATGGTCGCCCTTCATGAATACTGATTGCCGATTGTGGCATCTAAACAGGGGACGCGCACACAGGGCATGGCTAGTTTTGCGGGAGCCATTGTGGCACTCAGCCAACGCAAGACGGCGAGCCGTTCTTAGACGGAAGGCCAGTGCAAAGCGCTGAAGACAAATCGGCTTGTGAGCGCAGTACCCATGATGGTGTAAGCGTTTCCATTGTTTCAAACACCATGGATGAAGAGTTTTTTAGAGAGGCTCCAGTACCACAGGGGGTTCTAAAGAGGAAGAGTTGAAAGACTCACACGTTAAAACCAACGGGTGGGCTGACCAGGCATTGGGCCATCACGACCGAGGGGACGCCTGTTGGGAATCGGCCAAAAGGCGTGACGAAATTGATCGCGAATCAAAAGTTGGCTGAAACTGCGCCCTGCGGGGCAATGTCACGCACTGGACTTCGATTTGATCGTCATGGCGCGATGCGCTCAATGGTCCATTGCTCACTTAGCCGCTGTTTGTAAGACAGCGGATCTTGTAGTTTTGATGGGCGACCCTGCAAAAACTCAAATAATCAGGAACCAACGATAGCACCCCAGTGCGGGGTCGGCGGGGCGCTTCGCCCAAAGGTCTGGGTATATTGGTGCTACTTTGCTTTGAGGTCGTCAAAGCTTAACGTTGGCTTTATGTTGCGATGCCCAGGCGAATAAACAGAACCTAAGCGGTCGGCTTTGGTAATTATCGTCAGAAGCTTGATCGGAATCTTTTTGATGACGCCTCATGCGAACACTGACGTCAAGTGCCTTGCCAAAAAACAAGCAAGTGGCAGCGGACTGCGTGGCGAGCTCTTGTCCCTTGCGTGACTCGTAGTTGGTAAAAGAAAAAAACTTGCTCATCTCGATGTACGCCTTGAGCAGCACGATGCGTGCGATGGCTTGCTTGCGCAATTGCGGTCGCCAACGTCATGGCTGTTGTTCAGCACGGGTAGGTCGATAGCCTCTTTGCAGCACAGCTGAAGTGTTCGACAGGTGAGGCTTGCAAGCAGGATCAGTGAGTTCGCTTTTTCGTGCTGCGCGATTGTGGCGCACTGGACATATTCAAACTTCTTGATGAAAAGTAATCGAATGCGGTGATTCATATTAGGTGATCGAACCTGTTAACTGTAATTTTAAGGGTAGTGTAATGCTAGGCGTGGGGCTAGCCGATAGACTTACTCAGCTTTTCTGCTAGCTGAGCCAAGCGGCATCACGTATGCTGCTGGCAAATGGCCTCGTGGCGTTTTGCACCACATAGTCCACGCAGGCGAGCGGCGTTGGGCTCGGCGCACAATTGAGGGTTGGTTATTGCTCGAGCCCTCACGTTAACCGCTGTTTGGATCGTTAAATTCACGAAGGTCAGCGCATTACAGCCTTGTCAGTATCGCACTATTAACCACGCGGGTGATTACGCGCCGGTTGAAATTTTCTCTTCGCCAGAGAGCCTCAGAAGGGCGGTTGGGAGGTTTTGGGCTTCGATCCCTTAAAGCCTTGCCACGGCTAAGAACCACTCGATCGAGTCAAGAGTAGGCGGGTACTCGGCGTGCCCGCGATTCACACGCGACATAGGAATAGGGAGCGGTTGATTGCCCCGCAACATGCTTAAACGGTTGATGGCGTGTGCAAACTGGGATTCCAAAATCAAGTGATCCATGCCGGTACACCAGGATCGGTATCGGGCTTGCCAATGGGCAAGGCGTTCTCATGGATAGCGTGTCGTTCAGAACTCGCTTAGATACGACGAAGGGTATCGGGCGCTGGTGGCTGAAATGGACATGGGCTAGGCTTTAAAATAGGATGTGGGCAAACTGATGGGCGCACAGGTGACTCAGCAGTCGCGCGCATCCGTTCGCTTATCAGTAAGGATAACAAATTCAGCGCATGAGACTAAAATGACGTTCAATTAGTAGGGGTAGAAAATGTGAACTGCACGCGTCTTTCAGTGTGTCGCGCAACAAGACTGTTAGTTATACTACTCGCTCGCGCTCAGGATTTGTGGCGTAGCCGTGCTTGGTTGTCTGAATAAACAGATTACCAAATGTGAGGAATTACCGAACCATGTTCAAATTGCGGTTGCAGCGCCTCATTAATGATCGTCATACCAATGACTGTTAACCATGTCCTCTCGTTTCACATGAATCAGGTCAATCCGCGGACGCGCTTTAGGATCCGTGACGTGCTTGGGGCGTTCAGTGACCGTCAACTGGCTGTTTGTCACGTCCGATCGCCGGCATTCGGCGGCGTGGGCCTCGTGGGCCGCAGAGGTTAGCGTTCAGGCGTTGGCCAATTAACTTGATCGATATGGATCACGTGGCGGAATCGAATAATCGGCAGGCCATGCACTTGAAGCACGCTGGTCAAGCGAAGATCAGGTGCCATGCAAACAGTATTTCACGAATTATCCGCTTGTCAGGGTGACCTTTGTCGATGACTTTGTGTCACCAGAGAATGCCATACCTTGTTAAGAGCTTCGATTGTGGTGCTGATGCACGATCAATTCAGTGACAAGATTGCTCGTTGCTTGCTGCGAGAACGTGGCCAGCGTTGATTGTTTGTGGGGGCAGGGTGGTAAACAAATGCATGAGGCTTGCGCAGTGACTTGGTGACGCACCCATGACGCCCTTATGGCAAGATGCGAAAGTCTTGCGTAAGCGCACGGTTTTTGCCCTGGGTCCAAAGAGTCGCTAGTGCGTGCTGTGTGGTTGGGTTTCAGCCCACACACGTCTGGACATTTGGCGAGTGCGAGCAGCAGGCTACGTTGGTTGCGCCGGATATGGGCTCATTGTACGGTCACAGCGGCAATGGGATAGGGGGGCAAGCGCTTGGCTTATTTGGTGAGGTCTTCTAATGTATGATAGGGAATCGAAAAATGCAGGAAAACCGATTGGTCAAACAACATCTGACAACGAGGGGAAAGAAGGCATTTGATAGCAGCTTGGAGATTTTGATTTTTTGGCTAATCCGGTCGTTTGATTTGAGATCGTGGCAAGACCCACGTTCAATGACAGTGTGCGACTTTTTCTCAGGCCGAATGTGAATGGTCAGTCATGTCCTCGCCATGCTTTACGTCTGTGCTGCTCGCATGAGGTGCCAGCCAATGGCAGGTTGACGAGGCCTTCTCGCGCGTTACGCGAGTTGCTGTGTGTTTTCAATCTCTGGCGCTGGCTTGTTCGCATAGCGTTACAAGCTGTAAATCGTCATGGGGGTGGTGGTCATCAGAAGTGGTTGCAATGCGGGATCTGTTGCGAACACACCTAGGTTCTTTGTTGGGCGTGCGCACGAAATCGCGGAGGTCGGACCGGGTCTGGGTTGCGGTGCTTACAGACCGCAAACCTGTGGGCATGAAATCAAGGATCACGATCGTTTGTCGGGTGTGGTATATTGGTGCCGACGTGGGCAGCTTTGGCTAAGGCTTCGGTATGCGAGTGCTCGGTTTTGATCTCATTAGCGCGGACACGCTCGAGCAGGCACGGTGTGGAACGGTCGAGTGGGAGGCGTGCTGTCGCAAGTGATGTGGTTTTTCCGGTGCATATGCCTGCGCGAACGGGCTTGAGTGAATTGTTCGACGAGCGGGCGTTTGCTCCAGGCTCAGATCGGGGTTGTTTCCAGGCGCGCGGAGGCATCCACGATGAAGAGGCGTTGACACGCGCCTGATAGCGGCCATTTGTCGGGGGGGGATTAGAGTTTGGACGGTAGAGCCCCCGGTGGCGGTCATCGGCTATTGGATATGCCACTGGTGGCGATTACCACACGGTGGTGTTCCCACGAGGCGCGCGCAATGCGGCTGGTGGCGCGAACAGTTTGCATGTACGTTAACGGGCGCGCCTGAAAGACTGATTAATCGCGAGCGGGTGGCCCACTTTTCAGAGGGCTGGTCGTAATGTTCGGCTAATTCGCCTTAGAAGTAGGAGCTTTGGAGCCCTTGAAGCTTGGGTTGCGTACGATCCGAACCATTTCGAGCACGACAACCGCTAGTTGCGCTGATTGTACCTAGAGCAGCGGGGGCAGCAGGTTCTGCGAGCACGGTTTGCTACGCATTGGTGAAGCCTGGGATAGTGCGTGGGCGTGCCGGTGGGGATAGTGCGGTGGGGATAGTGCAGGGGGGATTTGGGTGGCTGACGGGACTTTACCGCGACACGGAATACAATCCGGACTCTCCAACTGAGCTACAGCCACCAAGGTAGCGATTCTAAATGTTTTAAAAGGCGTTTTCTTGATGGAATGGCAATCAGTTGCAATATGTTGATATTTATTTGGCCACTGTGGTGGTGACTGTATCGAGTCGCGGCCGCGTCTTTGCGCGATTCATATTGCCATGACCAAGCAAGGATGTCAAAGGGCCATCGGTTGGTGGCTGTCGGTGATTTATCGCCGCTTTTGGGGGCGACGTTACCTTTTTGCATGGATTAATCGCATCAGGCATGAGGATTTTCAGCTCACGTGATGGCTGAAACGAAACTGGAACTCGACGTTGGTCGTTCGAGCCTGAGCCACGCGACGCTTTTTTGAGGGCGCTGCGCAACGCTCGGGAAAGTGTGTCGCAATGAGTTGCTCAAGGGCAACCAGGTCAGCATTATGAAGTCGGCGACCAGACTATTGCGGCCATGTTGCAGGCAATAGCCAGGCAAAATGGCTGCTTGGCAAGCGTATATTTTTGTCATGACGCCATTGGGACTCAATCGCGAGCGCTGATCGACGCAAAGACGAGGTGTGCAGGTTGCGCGTTTGTTGAGCCGTGGGGCCAAGTACTCTCGCCGCCATCACTCGCTTACTTGAACGCGGTTGTGTAAAAGTGCGCGCTTTTTGCCCAACGTGATGGTGTGCGGCTGGTTTACGTTATTTACCGTAGCCATGCGCAGTTTGTTGCTCGTTGACAGCGACTAGCGTTAGCCGGGGATGAAATCCCGAGGGACTTCACACTGAGTTTTCTTGGAGAGAATCGAGCCAACGACACACATTTCAAAATCAACTGTCCCGCGATCGCAATTGTGATAGCTTTGCTCAGATTGGGAGGTTCACCAGTGAGGCAATTGCTGATTGCCTTGGTTATGATCGGCCGCGGTGGTATGCGGATCAGGTATGGTCAGCAAACTTACCTCAAGCCGCACTGAATCCAACACAATTACGCTGTTAGGTGGTGTTGTCTGGACCTGACGCGAACCATGGGCAGCAAGCAAGGATTGATTCTAGGTGCGCTATCCGTGGGCCTTCAGCGGCAATGTCCGTATCAGTGCCCTATTTTTACGACATGGTGCATCGGCGCCGCAGGTGACGGCAGCTCGCCGCCGCGTTATTGTCGACGTCTTGATTCGGGCAACAGCAATTTGAAGTTGAGTGAGCGCCGGGCATGCAAGCGCAGCTGGGCAATCATGGTGAAAGGAGGGCGTTCGGATTGGCGCTTCAACAGGCCCATTCGTATCACTCTTAAACATCACTGTCGAATTGATTCAAGTGGTCTTTTCGTGGGTTCGTCCAGACTTGGACGGCAGCTGCGGACTAAAATTTTGAGCTTGATTTGAGGTAATTGATTCGGGAATTGGGACACAGCTAGGGCCAGCGGATTGGATGAACCAACATTGGCAAGGCCACCACTGGTGCAAATTAGGGACGAGCTTCAGGCCCAACCTTTTTTTTCTGGGCTTTCTCAGATTAACGTAATCGATTAGAATTTGGGGCTCGCTTCGCCATGTTACATTTTGTAGTTTGAAAAAGCCCCCACGATTCCCACCCCACAATTGTTTTGGACGGGGCCCCATGCTGAAGGACTGCTCGCTATAGAACAATTAAGCGGAACAAATTGAGGGCGACGATTTATTGGGTCAGTGGATCGGGGTTAGTCTCTCTTT
>Ga0163217_1082714_pt1:5000-14293 | contig 14293 bp, 10 predicted proteins | sample SynspAceP_FD_185933 | JGI IMG/M metagenome (GOLD analysis project Ga0163217, IMG submission 185933) | Saline lake microbial communities from Ace Lake in Antarctica - Synechococcus sp. Ace-P (PacBio error correction) | ecosystem: Environmental > Aquatic > Non-marine Saline and Alkaline... | reverse complement strand
ATGACCAGCGCAATACAGGCAATCGCGAGCGGCGCCGGGTCCGGCGATGCAGCGCTTTCGGCGCGTTGAAAGCGTGGGGGCCATAGCATGGCTCCCGTTAGGGTCAGATACTTACAAGTAGTCGAACCGATAGACGGGATTCCTGCCATCAACAAAGCGAGATGCTGCGTTGTCCCTTTTATTCGCGGCTCCTGCTCTAGTCCTAGCAGGCGTGCCGATCCGCTCACAGATTCACGGTTTTCAGGATTCAATTCCCACAATAGCGCAGTAGCGATGACCTGGACTGACGCTGCGCTTGTAGCGGAACAGTGCTGCGGGCCGCTCCAGCGCGATCAGTTGCGATATTTCCAGTCCGAAGCGCCCGGCCAGCCCTCGGCCACACGCACGTGGTAGGCGAAGAACACGGGCCAGGCTGAGGACACACGACGACCGCTGCTGTGATCGCTAAGCGGCGCGTGATGAAGACGCAGGTTGCCATGGGTCGATTCGACGAGGGGGCCGCCGGGCCGAGACATTGAAATGAAGGAAGGCAGGAAGGTGAACCAGGTCACCAGCACCGCCGCTACCGCACCGGCGACGAACAGCATGTCCGGGGCCGAACAGCGCCTGCACGTAGGCTCCGACGAAGGCCAAAGGCGACCACCATGTATCAGCGGTCCGGATTGGCCTCTCCAGCGCCAGGCGGTCGATCATCTTGCGTCGGGGTCAGCCAAGCGTAGTGACGACCGCGGCCTTGATAGATGTAGGCAGCACTGCATAGCGCCATCGAAGGTCAGCAAAGCCGCCGTTGGTGAAGACCAGCCCAACTGCGTTCAGGGTGTTGATTCCCAGCCATAACGGCCGTGAGCAGTGCCATGGGAAGCAAACCAACAGCAGAACCCCGGCGATGGGCTACGGCGCAGCAGGCCGGGCCAGCGAAACGGCGTGTTCAGGGCGTTGGTGTATCGTCATCGATCAGCGCCGGGCCATTAGGACTTGTCCGCAGCGGCATGGCCACATCGCGGGTCCTGAACTTGTCCGGGGCGATGCGTCGCCGATATAGCCCGGTCAGGGCGGCACGACCAAGCGACGATTATAGGGAAATGGCACATTCAGCGCGAGATGGGCCACGAAGGCCGCGTGCGGCAATTGGCCACATCACACCGCCCTTTTGAGCGCGCGAGCCAATGCGATGCACGGCCTGGGCACGACGACCGCTGTGATGGCGGGTTGATGCCGTAGAAACCAGTTTCCCGCCACCAGCGCCGTGTCGCCGAATGCGATGTAGAGCCACGACAGCAAGATCAGGAAGCACGTTCGGGCAACAGGACAAGGTGCCCGCGACGATGCCTCCCCAGGTTACGGTGCATTGAGCCAGCCCATGTAGGTGGCCAGTTGCTGTGCCTCCGGGCGGGGCAAGCAACATGCAGTAGTTGAGCGCATGCAGGAAGCGCCGCTGCTCCGATCCAGCGGCGTTGCTTCGACCAGTTCACGGTGCAGAGGGCATCTGTCCGGCGGGTCCGCAAACCGATGAAACCGGAGTTTCAGCCAGAGGCGAAAGGCTTCCCAAAAACCAAACCGGGGGCGGGCCGCCAGTACGACGTCCTCAGTCAGCTTCTTGGTTGTCACCGTTGTGGATGCTCTTGTCGAAGCTGGCGAGCAACCCATCGAAATACGGCGATGCAGCAGTCAGCAGTGAATCGTCTTGGGTAAGGGTTGTCGCCGCAAGCCCGCGAGCACACACTCGATGCGACCGACTTCGGGTGGTGGATGCCACCGACATCGAGGCAAATGCACCATGCAGGCCGAGCGCGCATGGCGGCTGCTCCAGCCCGAACGCTGGCTGCCAGCAACCTCGAAGTGACGCGGCACCGACGTGTGCTGAAGGTAGCGCCATCGAAATCGAAGGCCCAAGCGCGTCGGGCGGGCAGTCATTCAGGACTGTCCCAGCCATAGAATACCGCGCCTGCGGGTCGATGAAAGCGCGGATCGCCAGCCGCTGGCCAGTTCGATCCACCCAGGGCGACGCCGCGTCGCCCAGGTACGCCCTGATAGTCGGACAGATCCAGACGCTCGATCACGCCTCCATGCCTGCGGCTCGTCCGGGACAAAGCCCGCGCACAGGCCAGTTCCAGTTCATGAGGGCGGTGTCCGTCTTGCCGTTGGGGGCTTCGCCGGGGAAGAAGTCGATGTCGGACAGATTGGCGAAGGCCTTGCGCAGCTTGCGCACTTGCTTGAGCACGTCCTGAACGGTCTCGGCGGTCAGCGTCTCCCGAACCTGTGGCCGCCTCGGCCAGCAGGGTGGTGAAGTCATTCGCGCGATCGACAGGGCGGCGAAAGTTCGCACCCTCCGGCTCTTCGATGTGCAACACGTGGCCGCTCCTCCACCTCGCGCACCCTCGGCCGCCAGTCGTCCAGGGTGGGCGGGCAATCTCGCGTTCCGGCATCAGGTAGACGCCGTCGCGCAGCACGGCGGCGGCCGGACGCCTTGGAGGGCAACGCCCAGACCCGTTTGCCGGGCTGTGGCGTTTTCGGTGGCTAAGGACAGAACCAAGGTGATTCATTTTTCATGGAGTAGAGGTTAATTCAATACATGATATAATTCTCACAAAAATATAATGAGTTGCTTTCAGGTACTTCGTGTTCCAGGTGATTCCACGAGGCAGAAAAAAGGGCGGCCCGGGGGACGCCTCAAGGACTACAGCAAGCCGGCTTCCGCGAAGGAGAAGGGTGTTCTTTACCGGACGATGAAATTGGTCCAGAAACGCGAACGTCCACCAGTTCGAGAACCGATTTCAGACGGCTTGTGATCTCCTTGTCGCATGCTCGGCTTGTGTACCGAGGGTGGTTGATGGGCCGAAGATGACCGCAGAGCAGTTGTGCTACGATCCTCGTTTTGAGAACCGCTCGGGATACACGCTGGCCGCCGTCGACTGGTGCCGTGGACATCGGCTCGTAGGCAATTGCACGTGATGCTTCGTGTCGAGAACAGGAACGGCCGAAACACTTCGAGCGCTTCGCCCGCGAGTTTCAGGCGCAGGTAGTCTCGCGCGCCGTCGGCCAGACAGCTTTGGTGCCGCCGTTTTGAAGCATCGCGTTTCTCCAGCAGGCGGATGGCCTCGGCGGATCAACGGGTCGCCTGAAATGCTCGCGTACTGCGCGAGCGCTGAGGGTGTGTGTCGGCAAGCCTTGTTGGCATGCACTCATGGGGATAGCTCTTGATGAATGAAACGGAGGCTCCCGTCCGGTCGGGGGCGGTGAGACCGTTAGGGACTTTTGATGACGAAAGCCGAAAATCGGCGCTTTGGATGGTGGCATTCCTCCATCGAAGACGATGGACGGTTGCGCGAGGGATGCGGTGGCAAACTGTTAACGATCAGCGCCGCGTCGGAACCGCGCCTAGCCTTGAGATCGCGGCTACCTGGGCATGTCGCTGAGGTCGTCAGCAGGCATCCTCGGATATCTCGGGCAGGATCGTCGATTTCTTCGCTCGATGACGGCCAGCAGATTCGGGATGGCGACGCATGCATTCGCCTTCGACGGCGCCCGGCAGCAGTAGTTGCCCCGGCTAGTGTTGGTTATCGGTCACGCGCAGCATCCGGGGGTCGCGGTGATTGACCGGCCAGCTTCGGCTTCTATCGGCCTGCTGCCGGATCACGGCGTCGGGGCCGTTGCGCTGGTCAGGCACTCGGCGCTCGGGCGTCGCGCCGGGCGGCTGGATGCCGGGCGCAGGCCGACCGCCGCCGTGGGTATGCTGGTAACATCCAGGCGACGGTGTTCCAGGAACGCCTCCGCCCGCCGGTTTTTCCCCGGCGCATTCGCCAGGCGTGGCGATTTGGTGCGGCTGGTTCGTGCATCGGCAGTGGGCAAGATGGTGCCATTTGCCAGTCTCACGTCGGATGGCGTCGATCCAGCGCTTCAGTACGGGCGAAGTATGCCTGCAGTTTACGGGCATTTCCGATCGGCGTACTCGATCATGGCGTAGAACCGCGCGTCGATGCGGCCGTAGCGCACGGTGGACCCGCTGACGCGGCAGGCCTCGCGAACGCCGGGTCGCAGTGTGGCGGGGCTGCGTTCCAAGCGAACCAGGCCAGCAGCACGAGCAGCACCGCGCATCCCGGCCAGCATCGGCCCAGGTAACGTCGTAGAACAAAAAACCGTGGTGCCAGCCTGGCGTGCGCATGATTCTTTCCCCTCAAACCGAGGGCGTCGAGCGGCAATGGCTCGATGGCGGCGAGCCCGGTCGGAATTTTCTCGGCGACCTTTGAAAAGCAGCCTCAGCTCGCCGATGGCCGATATGCCGCATCAACTGATAGCGCTTCGGCCTTTATCCTCGGGCTCGGTTTCATCGCCATGGCCAGTAGCAGGCTCGGCGGCCACGCGCGGAACAGGCACTTCATCCGACTTCGGGACAGGATCACGACCTTCGCTGAACTTGCCGGACTCCTTGCGGGCGCCGGACAAGCATCAGCGCCTTCTTGCGCCGGATTGAGTTCGCGGACGGCGCCGCGACCTTCTCCACTCTCGTCGTTGATGGGCATCGACACGGGCCAGATCACCACTCGATCCATCGACAGACCATCGGTTCGGCGGCCTTGGGCAGATCGTCCAGGTTCTGCGTGCGCCAGCCAAGAACAGGCGCCCGAGCTGCGCCACATCTTGGTGATCTTGACGACGTATAGGGGGCAAGCAATGGATTGCGGGGTGATTTGATGTGACCCTCGTTCAGTGACGTTGGGACGATTGGGGCGCCCAGGGAATTGACCGCTCGGCGATGTTGTTGACCGGGGTGGTTGATGAGCGAGGATGTAGGCGATGGAAAGCTGCGCGTTGTAGCCCTCCGGCGCGGCGAATGGTCGCCAGGATCGACGATGTTGTATGTCGCTTCCGGCCATGGCGTGCCGGTCGGTTGAAACATGTTCGCCATCCAGTCCTTGGCAGAACATATCCATCGGTCGTCCGCCATTTTCAGCAGGCGAGCGCGCCGGGCTTCACGCAGCGCGGAATCGCTGGCGCGTTTCGCGCATGGGTCGGTCGCGGCCACGTCCTACGGTCGAGCACCGTGCGCTTCTCGGCGCACAGACGATGCGCCGTCCGTTCGAGAATGCACTGGCGTGATCAGGCTGCGATTCGGCGCGGTCATGTCGCGCCTCTTTCCTTTGTCCTGCGCCGCCGGTAATCATCAGGCGGCGGTGATCTTCCAAATCGCCGAGGCACGTCGCGCTGATGTATCGCTTTTCGGCTCGATTGCGTCTTCGGGTTTCCTGTTTCCTCGTCCGGGCATCGGCGATCCAGGCGTCCGCGCACCTGGCTTGGCGTATCCACCAGAGCGACCACGCATGCGGCCAAAAGAGGCCGCGGAGGCTCACGGCCAGCGCCGGCGCCGGAGCTTACGCGATGCACCGTCAGGCCCCAAGGCGCTGGGCGAATTCAACCGAAAAACAGACCGAAAGCCTGGTTCCCCGCTCGGGAACGATGAACAGCCGGGGCCGGTAGATTCGCGACGAGTGGTTGAGGATGTTGTGGAAGAGCTTGGCCGATTTGCCGCGAAAGCGGTCGGGCCGTGAACAGAAACAGAGGGCAGTTCAGTCTGCGGTCGCGGCCGCGATTGGCGCGTCGGAAGGCGACGGGTGCCGCCACCGCGCATTGGAAGAAGGTGATGCCGGATGCCCGGTGCCCGTGATTGCGCCCCCACACGGGCGCGAGATTCGCTGCGTGCCTTGCGCGACATGAGCTGGGTGTACACTGGCTCGATCCACTGGCCGGGTCATTCAGGAAGGCAGGGAAGCCAGCGCAGGGTACTGTTGAGTGGCGCGACCTCATCCTCCTTCGCGCACAGGCAGGAAGGCCGGCGTTGAGCATGACATTGGCGGAGTTGCAGGCCGCGCGCATCGAGTTCGGCATGTCGGCGCCCGCGCAGGTAGAGGCCAGCGCGCCGCGATAAGCTTGGCGAACTTTTGCGTATCGCGGAACGTGCTGCTGCACCGTCTGGCCGAAGCCCTGCTCGGACCGCCAGCGTTTCGCCGACGCTTTCCTTGCCAGGTAGTTCAGATGCGCTTCCAATTTGCGTCCTGCGGTGGCGACGAGGGTGAGACACATCACCGTGTCCTGGGCATCTTTGTCGAAGCAGCGCGTGCAGGCATCCGCCGCCTTTGCGCGTATTCCCGGTCAAGATGTCCGCGTTGCCGCGGGCGTGCGCAGCCGGCGCAGCACCCATGAACCCGAATGCCGGGCAAGTCGACGAAAAACCAGATGCCGTCGCCACTCGGAGTGCGTGGCTGGCCGAAGAACAGCCGTTGCGAGAAGTCCGTGCCGCTGGGAGTTCGACGTCGCCTTCGTTCGTTTCTTCGGGGTAGGCGGCCAACTGGATAGAAAGCGCTCACGATCACGCAGCCGGTTCGCGCCATGCAAGGTCGGGTTCGGGCTTGAACCAGCGCAGCACCAGGCGTGGATGTCCGCCGCGCCCAGGCGCCAGCACGCCTTGATCGCCGGCTATTGGCGAGACCGCCGGCCAGCCGGTCGCACACCGTTGCCAGGGCTTGTTCGGGCGAATGGCCCGACGATGTGAAGCGCCCGGCGCGCGACGATAGACCCACCATGCGCACGCGCCGCGTTTCTGGCCGCGCCACGGCAGGCGGGGTACACGGTGGTGTACGTCGAACAGGGCCGCCCGGATTGGTGATGGCCCGCAGGCTTTGATTGCGCGAAAGAACCCGCAGGCTAGAAGTCGCTGAACGCCTGCCCCTGCGCGCGCGGCTGGATGTAGTCCCGCAAGGGACGCTTCAGATTAGCCCGTCCAGTTCGCTTCGTCCTGGGCATAGGCTGCACCCACCAGGGCTCGCTCGTTTCGAGTCGTCCGAAAGCTTGTCCTGCAGGGCATTCTCCAGCGCGTCTCGGCCTGCCACAGCCAAACGCTTTGCGTTCCTTCGGGTGCCGATCGGTGTCAGCTCGAAGAACGCCGCCACCGATTCACCCGTTCTAGCAACAGCTCCTTTGGGCCGTCGCCAAGATATTCCACCCACGGCAACAGGTCACAAAGGAACGGCGCCACGTCGTAGGGGTCTGTTCGTCCGCCTGAGTGGCGGGGCCGGTGTTTCGGATCGAGGCGGGCTTGCCGGGCTCTGGGGAATGCCATGCGCTTTCAGGCTCGGCCACATTTGCGTCTCCCAGGCGTCGGCTGCTAGTTCGCCTCGGATTCCTCGGATGCCGGCACAGGTTTGCGCGGGCCACGGCCGACCATGCCATTCAAATAGTCCTCCACGCGCTCGCCGGCAGGGGCGTACTGCACGCGCTGATTAAAACGGAACACCCGTGTGTAGGCCTGGGCACCGGCACCGGATCGTGCCGGCAGGTGCGGGAACACGTTACAATGACCCAGGTCCGGGTTGGGGAGGCAGGTGGAAAACTGCCGGTAAATCTCGTTCTGTCCGTGCGGGGCTGTAGCGGGGCCTGCACACCGGCGCGCGGCCTGCACGTTCCGTGTCGGTGAGCGGCCGCCGCAGAGGTTTGCCGGGGTCCACAGCTCGCGCGAAATGCGCGGCCGCCGCCCGCTGGTCGCCCGTTTCCTTATTCCCAGATGTCGAGCATGGTCTAGGTCGCCGTGGGTCCAGGCAGCTTCTCCATTGCTGGTCGCGCAGCCGGCCCGTGTGATGACCATGGCACGAGGCGAGCCGTTCAAATCCAATCCGGGGACATAGGGAACCTCCGAGACGGTGATCGACCGGCGGCCCCTTGGGCGTCGTAGTCGATGGTTTTGAGTGGGCTGCTCCGATATTGCACGGGCGACCTTGCGCCCGGCTCGGACGTAGACGGCGGCGATAGGCACTGGCCGTTAGAGCTTGTTCCACCCACTGCGACATCTCCTGCACCCCGCCAGCCCAGGATGCGGCCCATTCGCCTCGGTTGGCGGGTGATCCCGACCGTCACCAGATCGAAGCACCGTCGCTGCCGACGTTAGGACCACCGGGCCGCTGTGTCCGAGTCCGATCAAGCGGGCTGCCCCGCGCCCGGCGGCCGTGATTCAGGGCCTGCGTGTGCCGAGATACTGCTGGGCGTTTGCTGCGCCTTCACCGCTGACACAGGGATGCCGTGGGGATCGCTGATCAGCGGGCCTCCTTGGGTACCGGTGTCGCTCCGGTTGCTGTTGTTGCGACCGGACTCTTCCGCAGCGTTGCGGATGGTTGCCGTCTTCGAACACCAAAGGTGATGAGGAGCGGATTTGCCGCGCACGCAGGGAAAGCGTCCAGTCCCGACGGCCGTGCCGACTGACCCACGGCGCACGGCCACATCCGGGACTGTCCGATGCCGTTGGCCGCTGAGGTGTCGGGGCGATTCACGACCTTGAACGGATAGGGATGTTCCACCGTGCCGTCGAGATGGGCAAAACCCGCGCCGATAGGGCCGTCAGGTCGCGATCGATCCCATTCAGGGCTCGAGTTCGACGGGCACGGGTGTGAGACGCTCAAGCGACGACGTGCCGGACGGCGCCGCCGGTGGCGCGCCCGAGGGTTTCGGGATGCGGGCGTCCAGGTTCCCCCGGCCGGGCTGAAGTCGTTGGGGAAGCTGAAGCCGTCCGCGACTGCCGCTGCGGCCTTCGGCGGGCCTGCGCGTCGTCCGGGGCTCGATTCAGCGCCGCCGTCGCGCCGAAGTGCTGGCCAATCGCCTTCTTCCAGCCCGAGGGACGACTCGGGGGGCCCCCCCAGGCCAGGTCGGTGTGGGTGGCCCTGGCTCCAGACCTTCAAACTGGCGCGTTGCAAGTCCTGCAAACAACCCTGGGCCTGTTGCCGTTCGCTGAAACCGCCCTTTTGTTCGCGATCCTGGACGCAAGTTGGGCGCGTTCGGTGTCCAAGACATTTCTGGATACGTTGCTCGATCGACCGCTCGCGCTGACGCAGGCCGGTTCGTTCTCCGCCTGGTTGCGGTAGTGTCGGACAGCGCGGGTCTGCAATTTTTCGGTTGCGCAACTTCCGCACCTGGGCCACCAGCCGTGGCGGACCGTATCGTTGCGGCGTGTCGCCCTTTCGATGCCGGAGCGCCCGCATCTCGTCCAGCGTCAGTTGACCGCCCGGGCATCGCGGGAGCGGCGATTGCGCACGGTCGCGGAAAAACAGCTTTATGGCCGATTGAACACCAGCAAACAGCCGCCATTCGGGCCAGCACAACCACTTGAGCAAAAGCCGGTTACTGCGCATCGCGGCTCCTCCGCGCTGCCGGCCGCTGCGGAGGCCGCAAGTTTGTGCGCATGCGTTCGATGGGACTGATGGCGGCAGCAGCGATTGCGCCAGGCGCGGCCGCGCCGTCAACAGTTTTTTACA
>Ga0163217_1041253_pt1 | contig 14293 bp, 23 predicted proteins | sample SynspAceP_FD_185933 | JGI IMG/M metagenome (GOLD analysis project Ga0163217, IMG submission 185933) | Saline lake microbial communities from Ace Lake in Antarctica - Synechococcus sp. Ace-P (PacBio error correction) | ecosystem: Environmental > Aquatic > Non-marine Saline and Alkaline > Saline ... | reverse complement strand
ACCCGTTTATGGCGTCGGCCGGTCTTAGGCAGCGTAGAAGCAGGTACTGGACGCGCGGCTGGCGCGCGCGTAGTTCTGGCCACCAAACTTAGGCGCGAGAGAAATGTGGCTGACCGGTACCGCCGCATGGCCGCGAGGAAACCCGCGCATGAAGATACTTCTACAACCTCATTCGTGTGATAATTCCGAGTCATTACGCCCCGATCCTACACGCCCTAATACCATGTCGCATCAAAGTGATGCTGCGAAATGGCGTGCACCGCGCGCGCTTTGCCGAGAGGAAGAAATGCCGGAGATTGGCACATCAAAACGCCGGCCTCCTGTCGCTCACGCAGCCGCCCCGGACAGGCCCGAGCTTTTTAATCGCCCCGCGATGCTGCCCATCGCAAAGCCACGGCTATCGCCCGAGCGGCCGGATCAGCTTTGCTTCCATGGCCGTGAGGCACCATAGGCTGAACCGGATTTCGATCTTGCATTGGGACATGTCATTGCCGCGATGTACCAGACATCAAAATGCCGATGGGATTCTATCAACGATGACTGGGTCAGCCCGAGGGATGATGAGATATCCAAACATTATCAACCTGAGCCCTGCGATTGTCTTGAAAGCATTGGGCCACGCCACGGATGGAGCCTGCCTGCCCAGGCGGAATGTGGCGCGCGGCCGAGGATAACGAGGTATTGGACTTCGATGGGTCGCCTGAGAACCAACACCTCTTCGAAGCGCTAGCCGTTGTTGCCCATGGTCCTAGAGGTCTGCGGCGGGCTCTGGGATGCTGACCAACCCAATATGATCCATGTGTTTCCAAAGTGCGAAGGCCAAGCAGGGTCCCGTTGAAAGCGCTTGAGACGATCTATGCTGAAAGAGGCCCGGTCGTGTATCTTGGGCGACAATGCTGGCTATATGGGATTCAAAGTGGTTCCATTTTCCTCTGCGGTCGCCATTTTGAACTGGAGCCCAAAAGAGATTCACGGGCTTGGTTTACGTAAATATTTCCACTGGCGCGCTTTCAAGACCGCCCTGCAACGAAGAAAAAGACGTGCCGAGCAGGATTCCGCCAGCATTTCTATTGGCCCATGGACGAGATCTTTTGATTGACGCCGTGGCAGACTAAACCCTTTGTTTCGGCAATCTTATCGCCAAATTTAACGTTAAAAGTGTCATAACGCCGGGTCAAAAAGCCTGAAGGGTTGCCGAGGGGCACCGATGGCTAAGCACTTACCGGTGACTATCGCGCGCGGCGGGGGGCCGGTGTTGCTGTGACTGGACAGAAACAAGGATTTTACACGCGTGCGAACAAGGTCGGCAATCAAATTTAATGCGACGCTCGAAAGCCTTCTTTCCGGAAAAACGGCCGCGTCTTTTGAAAATCCGACGCGACACACGTTTTTATCCGGTTGCGCCCCTTTACCCAGCTTTCGTGTTTTTCCGCAGCCTCCGCTTTTGTGGCCTGGCTCCATCGTTGGCGACCGCGTGATTTTGATGGAACAGCATCGGGGTTCGGGCAACTTCCGCGAAGGCAAGCAAAAGCTGACCAGCGTACATATCAGGCCGCGGCTACAAGCGATCTTTCGGCACAGACGTAAACGCGCGCAGAGGAGGGCCGTGGCGCGCAGGACGGTTCACGCCGCGCCAAACAGATTATCGGTCATGCAAGGCAGAACTGCTTCAAAAATTTAAACCCGGAAAACCGCCGCGCGAGCTGGAAACCCGCATCTGGAAGTGATTCAGAGGCACCCGCGTTGACACTTGACAAGACGCGAAGCCGCACGCAGTCAGGTGGCGAACTGGACAGGGGCCGCTGCCGTGCGAAGGTAAGACGACACCACAAGGCAGTGTATCTTTCGGCCCCAATTTCGCTGCTCGCAGAGGCGCTGAAGCCGCCCGCCGCCGCAACGGGATCAAGGTGGTCATTACGACGCGCAGGAACGCCTTGATTCAGGCCGACGAGCGAACCCAAAAATTGGCTTTGATCGCGCGATCAGAACGGACGCGATTTTCGGCCACTCGAAGAAGCAATGGGACTGTCTCTGTTGCCCCCGCTCGACAAGATTTTCCGCAGCGCGGGCATGGCCCACCGACGGATGCTGGCGACGGTGCGACGCGGTTTATTCCGCGTCAAGGCGGCCCGTGATGCCCCTCCAGTTTTTCTCACACGGGGGGAGCTCCCCTACCTGATTACGCTTGCGTGCCAAACCGGTGCTAAGCCAGAATGGACAAGGCTGAATATTATGTTACCGCATTGCCGCGCAAAAAGGCGCCTTTGCGAGCCCGCTCCAAGATCCGTACGTTCCGGTTCAGGCGCCCCTATGGCTATTCAGCCGGGACCAAAGACGGTGGGCGCAGAAATTGCACGCCGAAACGACTTTGCCGCGGGTTGATGGGCACGCCCATTACGCAACAGCGAGGGCGTGTTCACCCACGCCGGCGGAGCTTCGGAGATGGGCGGTTGGGTAAAAATTCAACATGAAATTTCGGCGGGTCGAGGACACCGTTACCGCGCCAATCATAATTGCGCGTAAAAGTCGGCCAAGGGTATCGCGCGGACAAAGCGGCATTAGGTTGATATGGGAACAATCAGGACGGGTTCTACTGGCGTCCACCGCATACGGGAAGTCCGTGTCGGTGGGCATGCTGTAAGATCCAATGATCTTTATCAAGGCTGGCAAACCGATGTTTTCTAAAAGCAAAATCAATGATCCCGACTCTAAAGTCCGACCGCCAACACGTCCAGCACAATGCTGCACCGTCACACTCTGCACCGGCTGCCCCAAGCAAAGCGAATTCAAGGCCGAGGACGCGCCCAGGCAAAACCACCTCCTCCCTGACTTTCTCTGATCTGCACCATCACCGGCAACCTAAAGACGACCGGCCGGACATCCAAGTCGAAGGCACCGTGGAAGGCTGGGACGATATCGCCGCCACCTGCTGACCATCGGCGAAAACAGCGAACCATCAAAGGCGAAGTGATTGGCCGAGACGTTGTTATCAACGGCCGTAATCGTGGGCCGCGTGCGTGGGCCTGGGAAAGTGCCGCCCTGGACATTCGACCGCCCGCGATCCGAAGGCTGACATCTCCACAAAACATCGCGAATCGATCTTGCGCGCCCATTCGAAGGCTCGGTTCAGCGTAAGGACGACCGCTAACCCCCGGCGCGAAAAATCCCGCACCAGCTCAAAAGCCAAACCCGCCTCCGGATCGGGACAAAGGGTTGATGAAATTAAAAGGGCGATCGCCAGGTAGTGCGAACGCCCTTTTTCGTTTTGAACTTCAAAGCTTTGACCTGCCTCAGCAACCGAAGCGGTCAAAAGCGGGGCAAAGGCGCAAACCGCCTGCCCGACGCCATGATTAATTCGGTGACTTTGAACCTCGACCATACGGTCAAGGTGTGCCGCTCACGAGCCTCCGTTGCGCCCGGTCCGCGCTTGAATTCGCGTCAGCCACGTCCAGCCTTTCGAGTCACTGTTTGCCCACACGGTTTATTGCCCGTTCAGGGAGAAAGTGCCCTTGGTTCAAACATGGATGTGAAAATGCGAGTTCGCAGAGTCAGGGCTTTGGCTGCGCGCCATGCCAACAACGCCCCGGTCAAACGCGAGTCCGAGAATTCGGCAGGCAGTTATGGCAGATCTGAAGCGCCCATACCGCACGGCCTGTGTCAACGCCGCCTTTGCCGAATTCAAACCATTCACCAGTCCTGCGCAATGAACCGTCGATCACGCTGGTGAACGCCCACGCCCATCTTAGGCACCCCGATGTGGCCAGCTCTTTCAGCGGGCACATGCGCGGGGGCGGACGTTTCGGCCAGATCGATCTTGATCGTGCCTTGTGCCTCACCGTCGACGGTGGATTCATTGCCAGCCCATCGGCAAAGGCAGTCCCCAGCATCAAGGGGCCGAGGCGACGGCCTGCTGCGGACCAGACTTTACGCATCTGCAGCAACCTTGACGCTGATCATGGCGGTCCAGGGTTCGCGGCGGGGTTCACCACAGGGTGATCCGCATCGACATGCTTCCATCCCGGAAATGACCTGACCGAAACGGTGGTTGTATTGACCGTTCAGGAAGTCAGTGTCCTTGAAGTTTGATTGAAAACTGGCTTGTTTGGTCGCTGCCGGGACTCGCGACCGTGCGGCACCGAATGCTGCCACGGCGTGCGGCACCTTTTCGTGAGAACTCTGCGGCAGGGTAGGCAAGTCGGACCCCGCCGCCCTGGCTGCGCGCAGGGTTAAAGTCTCTTCCATGTTGCCGCACTGTCGGCCGGTCTGTGGCGATGAACCTTCATGTCGGCTGGAAAGGCCACCGTTGTCGTATTTACCAGCACGGGCCACCTTTCATACGCCGACATGCTTGGGGGCAATGTACGGGGCAAAGGTGTTGTATGGTGACAGTGCCGCGCTTGAAGCTCCGATGAGGATCGGTGGTTGTTCGGGGTCTTATGGTCGGCCGACTGCCGCGTCTCCCTGTGGGTTTACGCATTTCATTGGGCAACGACCTAGGGCAGTGCAAGCGGCAATTGCCAAGCGGGGCTCCATCTGCCCTGACGGCAATAACGGCAAAACAACGGACGGGAATTGGGAATCTACAGAGGGACAAGTGGGCTTGGAAAGCATGTGGGACGACATGGACCTGCGGGCCAGCGGGTTTCTTGGTGCGCGTGGATATCAACGTGCCGGTTTTAGGAAAACGCAAGGTCACACGGGACGACACCCGCATCCAGCGGATCTGCCACCCTGCGCAGATATTCTAGGCCCAAGGCGCACGCCCGTTTATGCTCGCACATTGATTTGGCCCGAGCCCCCAAAGGCGAAGCGCGTGCAAGATTCCTCAAGCCTACGTATGTCGTGCATCCCGGCGGCTTCCGAGGCCGCGTTGGGGGCAGCAAGGTATGTGCTGGCCGCAAACACTGGAAGGCAGCCAGAAACCGGCACCGAAGAAAAAGAAATTAACGCGCGATGTTTTTGATTGCTTTTGAAAAAACATTGCTTCTTACCCTGCCGAGCCGCAGACGAAACGATCCTGCAACTTCCGCCCAAACGGCTCGCACGCTTTGGGTGACATCTATTGCAACGACGCGTTTTCCCCGCTGCGGCACCGTGCCATGCGTCCACCGAAGCCGTGGCCAAGGCTGTTGCATCTGCCGCAGGCCGCTTGAGCAGGCCGAGCTTTTCGCGCTCGAAGGCCGCTTTGCGACGCCAAACGCCCCGTAGGCGCGGTGGGTGGCGGAGTGCGAAGGTTATCAACACCAAGATCGATGCTGCTGGAAAAACCTCGTCAACGGCTGGATCTTTTAGGTTGATCGGGACGGCGGCATGGGCCAATACGTTATTTGCGCGCGCAGGGCAGATTTGGGCAAGTCCCTGTCAGAAAGCCGATTTTACGAACACTGCCAAGGACCTCATGGCCCCAAGCTGAAAGGCCGGTTGCCGCGTTGTACTGCCCGTCGATGGGCTGGTCGCGCGGTGAAAGATTCGCCGCCGGTGCCCCGCATGTACGATTTGCGCCTTGGCGCGGAAACTTATGGAACCTGACCAGATGGTTCTGGATGCGAGGCCCAAGACGTGTCGACCTGATCAAGGACGCCTTTAGCGGGTTGAAGACCCGGCTCATCTGGAATGGCCCATGGGTGCATTCGAAATTGCCCCTTTGACACCGCAACGGTCGCGCCGCCAAAGCCGCAAGCCGCGTGACACAGGAACGGGGGCGTTGATCTCTGTCGCAGGGGGGGCAGATTACTGGTCGCGCTTTGAAACCAGGCGGGTGCTGCGATAGCTTCACCTATATCTCACCGCGGGCGGGGGCCTTCCTAGAGTGGAATGGAGGGCAGACGCTACCGGCGTCGCGGCAGTGGACGCCTAATGGTCTTCCCCGGCGGTGGCAGTGTACTGCCAGCTGCGGGGGTCTAGATATAACGCATAGCCCCAACCTAAAAATTAAGCAGTTATCTACCAACGAAGACAAGGGAATTCCCTTGCGAATCACCTGTGTCATACTGGTGACGTCATTAGAGACGATAAAGGCAGGAGACATTGAACCGCAGCAGCAAGCCGCATTTGCACCTTTTGTTTTTCGCGATCGCCTTCGCGCTAAGCTCTATTCGCTTCGCTGCGATCAGGCACTTTGGCCTGTTCCGTCGTGCTGAGATTCGTAGCCGAGAGCAGGACCTGCGCGGCAGCTGGCTCAGTGTCCAGTTGAGTGAAGCGCGGATGGAAAGCCTGGCCATCGCTTGTCTTGACGATTATCTGATCTAGATTTATGGATTGACAAGCCGCAAGGTGTGGGATGATCGCGCAGACGAGATTGTACATCCGTTAATAGCGGCGCGGACCTTCAACGTTCCCACTCGCGATACGTTATGATTTGCCCCTTTTCGGCAGGGTCTTTTCCATACGCGGCAAACTGTTCTCAGCCAACAATCGTCGATCGATAGAGATGTTAACACTAAACTACTTTTGCGCGTGCGCGGGACAATGTAAGGGAGGATTTGCCCGCATGGGCTGCCCAGAAAAACGACCAGAAGACCAAACGCCAGCGCTGAAGAGCTCAAGGCCTATTCGCGATATTGCTTGTTATCGGCGCTTCGAGGAAAAAGCCGGCCAGCTTTCTACGGCATGGGCCTAGATTCGGGGGTTTCTGTCACCTTTATATCGGGCAAAGGCCGTGGTTGTCGGGCTTGACAGCCTCGGCAAGGACTGCGACAGCCGCATCACCACCTACCGCGACCACGGCACATTGTTGGCTTCGGGATGAACGGAGCGGCATGGCCGAGTGAGGGCCGCAGGTGGGTATTCCCGTGGCAAGGCGGGCTCAATTGCACATGTGTCTCGAAAGAGAAATTCTACGGTGGCACGGCTTGTTTGGGCGCGACTGTCCCCTCGGGGCCGGCAATCGCTTTGCCGGACAAATCAAGGGCAATGAAATAAACGAGACGATAACCTACCTTTACTATTTCGGCGATGTGCCGCGAACCAAGGTCAGGTCTTACGAGACATCAATATGGCGGGCTTGGAAACTTTCCGGTGATCTTCAATTCATCGAAACAACAATACGCCAGTGGGCACCTCGCAGCAACGTCCACCTCCAGCGCTAAATCTGGGAACGTGGCAAGGCCTTTCCGGATCCCGGCGAAGCGGTTGGACGCATGGACGTGCTTGCAGTCAAGGAAGCAGCGAACGCGGCGGTGAACACTGCCGTTCGGGCACGGCCCCTATATTTTGGAAATCAAGACATCATCGCTATCGCGGGACACTCTATGTCGGACTGCGGAATTACCCACCGCGAATAAGTGCAGAAAATGCGCGATGAACGCGATCCACGAACAGGCCGAAACATTCTGTGCTGGAACAACAAAACACGCAGCGAGGGCATGACCTTCAGGCGACGACAAAGAGATCAAGGAAATCGTAACGCCAAGCGCCGAGTTTGCCAAGAAAGCCCCCAACGGCAGGCCGAAGAGTTTGGACCAGACATCTACGCACCGAAAGTTCCCACAGGAGGCTTGAACCTGCAATCGAAATTCTATGCCCGCACTGAGCCCCACAATGGAAGAAGGCACCCTTTCCAAATGGCCTGGTCAAAAGAGGCGTACGTGTCCTCCCGGTTGACATCATGGCGAACGAAACAGATAAAGCGACGTGGAATTCGAAGCCGTTGACGAAGGCACTATCGGCAAGATCTGATCGAAGCCGGCACTGAAGTCGTTAGGGTCAAACAACGCCATCGCCGTACTGCCGAAGAAGGTGAGACGCTTCTGACATCGACAGTGGCATCCCAGCGCCGCCCCAGTCAGAAGCGACATCCGACGACAGCGACGTTGCAAATCCGGACAACGGACCCTGCGGCTGCCAAGCCGACGGTCGCTTCGCCCAAGGCCCGGAACGGGACAGCACACCCGGATTGGCCCGGAAGGCACCCAGGCTCAAGCAACAGCCGTGCGGCGAGGCCCTGCGCGACCATGGCCGAAGAGATGGCGCCGCGACGACGAGTGTTCCATGGGGTGAAGAGTCGGCCGCAATTACAGGTGCCCTATAAAATCTTCGCAATGGGTTGCGGACGAATTCGTGCGGAAACGGATCATCGGACCGCCATCACCGACACGGGCTTTGGCCGGGGATCGGTGTAGGTGCCCGCCTTTGGCGGGCTGCGCGCCCCATCGTCGAATTCATGATTGGAACTTTGCGTGATGCCATCGACCACATTCTGAACTCTGCGCGAAAAACACTGTCATTGTTCCGGCGCCAGATTGGGCGGCACCAATGGTTTTCCCGGTCCAACGGTGCCGCCGCCGCGTCGGTGCGCAGCACGCCAGGATTACGCTATGCGTGCGTATATGCAGATTCCCGGCTTAAGGTGTTTATGCCCTTATTCGGACTCAGACGCAAAGGTTGATGAAAAACGGCGATCGCGACCCCAACCGTCGTCTTCCTTGAAAATGAATCATGTACGGCAAATCCTTCGACGTGCGGATGTCGAAGTTACACTGTACCTTTGCAAGGCCCGTTTCTGGCGTGAAGGCAAAATGTCACCTTCGTCAGGCTTTCGGCATCGCATGACTATGCACTGGAGCGCTTGAAAAGCTTGCCGAGAAGGCATCCGACGCCGAAGGTCATCGACCTGCGCACCTGCGCCCGTGGACCTCCAGCATCATCAAACGGTTGATTGAAGACCAACGTGTGTCACCCGTCGAAGAAGGCTGGCCGCAAGGGTCGGTCGGCAACTACATCTCGAGGGATTCATGCAAGAAGCCTTTGACATCTGACGCTCCGGTGATCACTGCCGGCAAAGCGTTGCCCATTGCCGCTATGCTGCAAACTCGAAGTCTGCGCTGGTTCACACGCGACGAGGTCATCCGGCGGTTCAAAAGTTCACCTACAGTAAGGAGCGGTAACATGCCCATAGAAATCCCTCCGAGCCCCCCTCAGCCCACATGGAAGAAGGCACGCTCGACGAAATGGCTCGTCTCCGAAGGCGATACCTCTTCCTCCGGCGATATCTGTGCGGAGATCGAAAACGACAAGCGGACGATTGGAGTTCGAAGCCGTGGGAAGGGCACATCGGCAGATCTGATCCAGGACGGCATGAAGGGGTCAAGTGTGAATTGCCCCCATCGGCGTGCTGCTGAGAGCGGGCGAAGCGCAGATGACATCGACGCAAGCGCCCCTTGCCCCCAAGGCAAAGGACACCAGCGCCAAAGAAGCGCGCCAAGATCGACGCCACGCCCGAAAAAGGGGTATGGCCGCGGCGAAAGCGACGCCAAGGACACTGCAATGCGGGGCACCTGTTTCACCACAGCAGCGACGGGAACGGCCTTTTGTGACCCGTGGCCGCCGGCCATCGCGGCAGGAGAACAAAGGTGGGATTTGACGCCCTCTCCGGGTCCGGCCGCACGGGCCGCATTATAAGGCAAGACGTGAAGCGGCCTCCGCTCCGACGCCCCAAGGACAAAATCAGCGAGCGGCAAAGAAACGTCTAGGCGCTCGCCGCCAAAGCTGCCTTGCGGACTGGCCCCTCTTGGCGATGCTGCATCAAAATGTAAGAAGTGGCCGGGAATTTGAAGAAATCTCTTCTCAACGGGATGCGCAACATCGCGGCGCGCCTGACCGAAGCCAAACGCTCTCATCCGCATTCTACCTGCGACCGGGATATCGAATTACGCTGTTGAAATTCCGGGCGAGCTGGAATAAACAACTCGAGCCCGTGATGTGAAGCTTGTCGGTTAAAGATTTTATTACCTATCAAGGCCTGTGCCATTGGCGTTGCAAAAAAACGTCTCTTGACGCCAAGCGGTGTTGGGCCGGCGACCGCATTCTCAAGCTAAAACCATCGGAATGTCGCGGTTGCTGTGGCCATTGGAAGCGGCCTGTTTACCCCGGTTATTGAAAGACGCCGCGAATGAAATCGTCTTCACCCTCTCGGAGAGATGAAAGACTCGCTGCCGCGCCGCGACCGAAGCTCGCGCCGCTGGAATATCAAGGGGGCAGCTTCGCCATCTCGAACCTCGCATGTCTCGGGATCGACAACTTCGACCGCGGGCATCCACCCACGGCATGGTGCGATTTTGGCCGTCGGGCTGGATCAGAAACCCGTCGTTGGCAAGGACGGCGAACTGCCGTGCCACAGGTTATGTCGGTCACCCTGTCTGTCGGATTTCACCGCGTCATCGACGGCGCTTTGGGCGCGCACTTGGCTTAGCGCGATTCCAAGGACACTCGAAAACCATGATTGATGCTGGCCTGACGCACTTTTCCAAATGGGTATTAAATCCTCGGGGTCGGGGGGCAGACAGCCCCCGCCTAACACAGAAAAGTCGGACCGTTTTAAACGGTCCGACCTTTTTTCACATCCCGAAACGGAAGCGCGCGCGGCCCCAAGGCCCAAGCCCAAGCCCAAGGAATTAAATATTAATGTCGCCATGCGGCCAAGCTGTTGGTCATCAGAAACGACGTTGATCGCAGCCCGGGCCTCGCCCACACACAGTGGGCGGGGATGCCGCCACGTCTTTGCACGGCGGCCGGATTCCAGCACGACAGACCCCGCCGCGATTGCTGCGAGGCAATGCCCGATCGAGATATTGCCAACACTTTGACCCCCGCGCGATTCAACACAACATTGCCAATCTTAGGGGTGCGGTTCCTGTTCTTCTTGCCGGTCCGCCGCAGGTGACCGAGTGCAGCTTAGGGGACACGTTGTCGGCACCCCGCCGTTCCGTCCGATCACGACGAGAGTGGCGTGGTCGATTCATTGTCTCCCCTTGCCGATGGTGGCGGGGCAGGTGGATATCGACGCCGAAATCTCGCTCACCGCATCTGCACCAAAATAGGCCAGATCCCGTTTGCCCTGTTCACAGGTAATGGCCCACACGGTACGCCTGCACGGCCTGCTAGCCGGTTTGAATAAAGATTCGGTGCAAACAGCCGGTGGCAAGGCCGGGTCACGCCCCCCCCCCCCCCCCCCCCCCCCCCCCACCCCCCTCCTTCTAGATCGCACCAGATCAGCGCGCGCGGCCTTGATCAGGTCGGGGATCGCTGGCAAGCTTGTTCGACCATTTTCGTGACCACCATTCATCGACATCTCGTTCGACGCCAGCTTGGCCGCGGATGCGGTACGAAGGCTTTTTCATGGATTATGATGCAGGGATCGTAGCGTTGGACAAAAGCGCGATCGCGGCTCGTCGCGTACCGCGGTTTTGGGCTTTCTGTCTGGATTTGACCCAAAACGGATCAACGAGGCTATATTTGTGCGTGCATTGCCATGAAACAATCTTCTTTGACATCCGCTATAGCAGAGTTTTCACCAAGTGCCGAACGCAAAAGCCGCCCGTTTCGTTTACGGACAGGTTATCACAATTTGATCTCACCAAACAGTGCGGACGCCTTACGAATGGCGGATATCTGCGCGATACTGATCAAAGCTGGCCGCCCCCCATTCGCTGACCGCATCGACGCGGTATATCTCCATCGGGGTTATCGGGACGATTTCCTCGCGCTTTCACCGCCGCCGTTTTGCATGATACGCACTTGATATTGTCGCTTTTCCTCCCCAATGGGGCAGATCGAACGCCGACCACTGGTCGCCTGTTTAGATCGCGTCCGTCGCACCAAGTTAAAGGCATATTCACCGCAATCGACCTCGACCCGCAAATGACAGGGGCGGTAGGAGCGCCGTTGCCATTAAGCTACGTTTTTTGACGTAGCTCGGATATCCAGCGGGCGGGCTGCGGCGGCAATTGCGATAGGGTCTGGGCGATCGCAGAGGTTCGGGCCAAGGCTCGATCTGACGCCGGTACCGAGTTGAGCGAACAAATTGCGAGCCCGTAGGCCCAACCTCTGGCTTAGCCATTCGATCCCGCCTTATGCACCCCCGCAGGCGGGTCGCGACAGCAGTTATGTCTGCGGTGCGATCAATCCCGGACAGTGGTGAATGGAAACACTTCCCCCGGTCGGCGGTACCGTCTCGACGCAGGCCAGATTGCCCCGCCCAGCAGATCGTCGGGCTCGATACTTCTCTAGGCCCGCGCTCGACAGCGTTACCTTGCAAAGCCCCCCCGATCCAGAATCCCCGGGGGCGCGCCGCAGCAATCATTATTGCGTTCAACACATCGTCGCCGCAAAAGGGCACCACGTGTTCAGCCTGAAATTCGATGCCCCACGAGACGCATAGACCGCGACGATTGCCCGGCCATTGCCGCGCTGTCGGCGGAATAGGGCGCGTTGTGGCCTCGTCGCGCGCAGCAGCGGCCAGGTCCAGAAACACCGCATGCCCGGCACAGGCGCGAACAACGCTTGAGCGCGACCAGATCATTCATCGAACGGCGGGGGGGGCGTACCTCGGCTCGCGATGCGTACAGCATCGATCAGGCTTACTCTCCCATTTCGACCCGATCCACACGGTACAGCGCACGCTTTCCCCTTCCAGGCGGCACAGCGATCACTTCCCCGCCACCGACATCCATCATAGGAACGGGGCAGCGCCAAACGGCACACTTCCCGGGCAAACGTGCTCTGTCAGCCAGCGTTCGGCTGTCTGATGCCCTCCGCCCGGGTAGCGCCATATTCAACTCGACGTCGCCACCGCATGTGGTTCGGCATGTCAGGCAGACCGCTCTTCGGGCGATTCGCATGTAATTCTCCATCCGCCTGCACAAACGGTAAACGATTCGGCCTGATAGTTCGGCCTCGGGCCTCACGGGTTTGTTCCAACGATACTCCAGATCGCCAGAGACAGGAAACATTTTCACGGGCCAGCGGTATCGGCTCAATCATCTCGCATGATGAAACGCAAAACCGCAGTTCGTGTTCAACGGCGATCAAAGCCAAAGCGCAGCATTTCAGCGGCTGCAATTGCCGCACGCGCATCGGCGATTTCGTCCACCACATAGCCGCGCCATAGCCATATAAGCCAGAGGTATCAAAACCGTTAATGCCAGCACGGACGACAGATCGAGGATACCAACACCGGACAGCGGCAGCGCCGCGCTGCGTCCGTTTTCAACCAATGCCCGGTGCAATTTTGACATCGTCCCCAGGTCTGGTTTATTGGGAAAACGGATAGGGCGCGTGTCCCATGCCCAGACAAAGGGGCGGGTCATATCCACGCATTGCGCCACATATTTCTTGCCGGACAGAGGGTTTTTTTCTGCATCCTCCAAATGACGGGCATTCGCCCGCAGATATGTGCATCTGCATTCAACTATCCCGCGCGCCGTCCGAATACGCGAGGCTGCTGTCCGAGCTTTTTGAGGTCGAGAAACTTGTTGGGTTGGGTTTGTCCCGTTGTCCACAGCAGCACAAAGCGTTTATCCGTGACCAGATCGGGCTTGGATCCGCGGCGTTTCCAGCCAGTCGGTTTCCGCCGCGCGTACGCCACCCAATCCCAGGTCGTGAGGAGTGTTTTCCCCAACAGGCCGCGCAGGTCCTATTTATACCGGTAGACCAAGGTGGCCGCCATAGGCACCGTCGGTGATCGGCGTGCGGATCTGCGCCGCGCGCGATTCGTCGAATGGTACGAACCAGTTTCCAACCCCTTCGCCGCCCGCACAATGCCGACAGATAGCTCAAACGCGTAGTTTGCCTATTCGCTGTGCTGCGCGTCCAGATTGATCCCGACCGTCGCGGGGCCCAATCGGAGCAACGGCATGTTAGTGTCCGATACCGATTGAATCGATGTGTCATCGGCCCAACAATGGATCAAGGTGAAAGAAACACATTCGCCCGTGCCCCAAATCCTGCGGATGATAGCCCAAAATATTCTGACCAAATCAGCAGGGCATAGCTTGAAATTTTTTAGTGTCCGACCCCAACAGGGTTACGTTGGCCTCTGCCGGCCAGGCGCGAAAAACCGGCCTGCACCGCGACAAAAAGCTGTTACCTGCCCACCCCTAGATTTGCGCAGCCCGCGCATCTCTGTGCGATACCAAAAACAACGCGTCGGAAACCCACAGCGGCTTTTGGCACAGCGCGCGTAATGCAGGAAACCGAAACCGCGGACAAGTCGGACCATTCCTGTGGGCCGGTAGGTTAGAACACGTTCCCCCACCGAGGACCGAAAGGGAAAATTCAGCCGGCCGTGAACCCAGGTTTCCGAAAAAACTTGGCCACCTCGTTTGTTGCGCTGCCAGTTGTTTTCCCATCCGTTGCTGGCCGGCCCGCCCGGAAGCCCTGTCCCAGCGTGGGATTTTCCCCGGCCGCCGCCACGGCAAAGGTTTGGGCTGTTTTGTGTTTTGGTGTCCGCGTTTTTCCCGCTAAAAATTTTCCTTTTTTCCCCCTTTTTTCCCTTTTTTTTTGTTTGTGGTTTGTG
>Ga0163217_1038380_pt1 | contig 14293 bp, 9 predicted proteins | sample SynspAceP_FD_185933 | JGI IMG/M metagenome (GOLD analysis project Ga0163217, IMG submission 185933) | Saline lake microbial communities from Ace Lake in Antarctica - Synechococcus sp. Ace-P (PacBio error correction) | ecosystem: Environmental > Aquatic > Non-marine Saline and Alkaline > Saline ... | reverse complement strand
GATACTAATACCCCATTCAAATTGGGAATCACCAGCATCAATGCACCGGAAAACACCACTTTTTGCAGGTTAAACCGATCTTGAAGGCAAAACTCTCCTGAAAAAATCATACATCCCGCAGCTTAGCATTAAGGATAAGCAGTTCTGAAGCTGTTGAAGATTGGAATATTACCTCTCCGCTATACGTCAGGGGATTGGTTCCCAACGTATGCAAAGTGTAAGCGCAGCCACTGAAAGATCATCATTAGCCTGGATGATTCAATCGAACAACATTGAAAATAAAATTTCCAGCGTTTCGGTAAGATTTGTCTTTTCCGGGGAACGCCTTCTTCTCCGCGCATGAAAATAGGCCAGTGCAAAATTCCTGTTCTGCAGTCTGTCGCTTCAGGAGAGATAGACGGGAATTTGTTTAAAAACTTTACGATTTTCCTCCGCATGAGTGCTTTCCATGTCTTGTTACCTTGTCAAATCTATCAGAGTATTGTTTCCCTGTCAATTCAAGCACAGCTCATTTTCATCGCCCCTGCATTGGACATGGGATTATGCTGGAAGGGGCCTCTCAAGTTCAAAGCCAATTCATTGAACGATTGACCGCTTGGTCCCTGCCTATATGTTCATGAACTTCTTTACTCTCCAATTCCTCAAGCGCCGGCAAATAATTTACTGGCTTGCATGAAGGAACTGAAGGTCCAAATTCACAGTGGAATCGCAAAAGAGAAAACCGTTGTCCATCCACCGTACAAATCGACATCGCAAAATGCCTGGATTTATCCTTGCCAGCTGTGGTATGTAACCGCGACTTTTCCCCTGTTTATTTTCTTAGTTTCTCAAAGATTTCTTGGATCTGCTCACAAAAAGTCCTCAAACTCCGGAATAACCAAAATTCTTAGAATAGAGATTTTCTTTAACCAGGGGCATTCGCTTCAGAATTAAATTAAACTCTGCTTGGAAGTGTGGGGCCCTTTACCTTCTGCTCTTGCCTGGGAAAATCCAGCCAAGGATTTCCTGCATGCGAGGTCATTCTTTCAAATCCCGAACTCGCTAATTTGCTGAAGAACTTCCTCTGAATTTCTATTTCTCTTCCGATCATGATCCAACATCGTAAAAGTGACTCAGCTGCCGTATTGTCAAAGTTGAGTTGTAAGTTATCATAGTTTGATTTCTAATGAGTAATATGGGAAGAAAAAGAGGCTGCCAAAAGCCAACCTTCTTTTCAACTTTATCTATAATAAAACAAATCTTCTGTAGGCACTGGACTTCAAAAAATCATCTCTGTATACCAAAGTAAGGACAAGCATTCGAAGCCGGGCGGCCTGTCTGTCCAAATAGCCTTTCCATCCATTTTCTACCGTGGAAAGAGGAATACGGAATCGACGCACCACGATTCACTCAGGCCTAAGAAAAACTGTCATGCTTGAGGTTCATGCATCCCTGTAAGTCGCTCATGATTCATAGACCCATAGTTGGAGATATGTTTCCAAGTGTCTTCTTCTTCCAGTTTGCAAGAATAAGATTTTGGAAGTACTCTTCCCTCCTTCATTCTCATTCGAGGAATTGAAAATTGGTATTGCTCCCTGAGCATTCCAGTCGCCTTCACGGCTTTAGGATGAACTCAATTTCAACCCCAAACTTTCGCCACTTCTTAATAGCAAGAGCGAGCCTATCCAAAGAATCATCAGGCGGGCATTTTTGCATTTTTACCCAAAGAGCTTGAAATTCCCACTGGCCGACCATTACTTCGGCGTTTATTACCCGTGATTCAGACCAAGGGCCAAGCTAAGACCAAGTGCTCCTCTACTAAATCCCGAGCTTACGACCATTCTCAGTACGATTCCACAATAATATTGGACCCTGAGGAAAGCAAGGCAGGATAGCCAACAGCTGAAAACCAAAGGCTTACATTTTTGCTTGATGACATGACTTCCTGTCAAATCCACCAAAGTCTTCGGCATCTTGAAAATTTTGCCCTTATGGTTGGATTTGTGTGGAGGTTCCATCAGGATGTGAGACTTCACACATCACGAAGATAACCATATCGCGGCCTGCATCTTTGAGTACTTTCACCGGCTTCAAAAGGCAATCTGAAGATCTTCCTTAGCCTGGCCTGTAGAATTCCATTCATAAGGACCAGATTGGAAGGTTTTCAACAGTTGGGAATTTCAGATGAATCGACGATTTCGTCTTACTTTAGGTTGCCTCCGGCTGATTAACCATCACCAGGATTGTACTCACATTTGAACTTTTTCATAGTATTTTAATTTAACGTTTATTTAATGAAGTTGATTTTCTAACTTACTAGTATTCCTTAGCAAACTCCCTAATTGAACATCAATTATTTCTCTGTACACAAAAACGATGGCTATTTTTTTGCCTTTGGTCGAGTAATTGTGCCCGCTCGGCCTTGCCACGATTGTGGGAATAATTCCACTTCATTTTCCCACGGCTTGAAATTTTTGCCTGCGGTCCTACTAAAGAGTCTCATAAGATGTCACTGCGAAGAGCCTTAGAAGTATTGCAACTTTTCCCAACTTTATAATTTTTAAGCAGGGCAGGACCTCTCTGTTGATTTTGTTGTTCCCATACATAGAAAAAGTCAGAGAAACACTTAAGATGAGGTGGAAGAAAATATCTGTACATTATTTTTTGGAATTTGTTTAGTTGAATTTTTGGATAACTGCTGCTTTTTTTGAGCATAAAGATTTCCTTTGCGATGAGGCGCCTTCTTCGATTTTGAATTGATTTTTTGATTGTTCTACTTCTAAAAGGATTTTAGATTAGGTAAGTGCCTCAGGTTTAGTACATTTACGACTAATCCGATAACATTTACGACATAGGCTAAAAAAATCCGACATGAGAGAGGTAATCCGACATCTCGGATTATCGTTTTGTTTGAGTAAACATTAATTTGATGGACTTAGCCCAAACTTACTTTTATAAAAACACTTGGGAAAAGTAAGAAGGGTTACAAAATTCGGTTGGATAGGCTATTTCAAAATATTATTACTATGAAAAAGGAATGAATTTTTTTTTAAAGTTTCTTTTTACCCTATGGCAGCCTTACAGAACAAATCCATTGACTTGGTGCTTTTATTGGTATTGGCCATAATTTTATACTGGGCAAAAAGCTGTGGAAACTGACCCACCTTCTTAGTGTCCAAACAACACTGCTTGTTCAGAAACCCACCGCATCCATTTTTATGCATTGATATCATCCATTCCTCTCCTCAATTTTGCAGATAGTTCCACCAATCCTATCTGAAAATTCCCGTCCCACGTTATCAAAAGTATAACCGCGGATATTTTTCCCAATTCCTGTAGAAAATTCACAGTTCAGTACCAGCCCTACATCCAATTTAGCGTTGGTAATGAATTTTTCCAAAAGGCTAATCAATAGATGTCTTTTTTTATGGAGCTACTTATATGGATGTATATTCACTTTAGATAAAGCCAAGGGCGAGTGCCAGGCCGGAAATCATATCCCAAGAATGCCCCACCATGCTGCGATGATGACCATGCTCCCAGTCCATTAAAAAAAGTTAAAATTCAAGACCAAAAGCCTTCGGACCAAGTTATTTAGTTATGGGAGTAATCTGAAGGAAGAGATTCCAAACTTCCTTTTTGAAGCACTTGGAAAAATAAGAAGGGTTAGCGAAAACCCGTCTGAAAGCGGATTTCGGCTATATTATCTTTTTGTTAATTAGAAGTTCCTTTAGCTCGATGCAAGGTATTTCTTGAGGAATCAACTGTAAGGTGACTATTGTGATAGCTTTAGCTTTCCGCTGCCATCTGTCGCTCACTTAAAAATTCATTTCATTGCAGAGCATTTCCACTCCAAATGATTCATATTCATGTGGTATCAATGCTTTGTAATACGTTCTCCAGAAACGAATGATTCTGGCGGAAGTGCGTTGTGTTAAAATTGGTTAAACTGAGCTTTAGTCTCAAGATGATCAAGTAACCAGAAAAAAGAGGGATGGATTCGCCATTGTTGGGTTTCAAATTCGTCTTATAAGTTCCAAAAGTCAGACCTGCTCCTGATAGCAAAAAATTTTTACAGGCCTGTGCAATTAAGAAGATCTGATTAGGATTTTGCCTGATTGAGGATTGATGCTATAAAGTTTTCTGTTTCGTCACTGATAAAAATGCGCCTCATCCACGATGCGCTCCTTTGATGTTGAATTCCCACAGCGAGTTGTGTATGCATACTTTTTAAGGCACCCAACCAAGTCTATTACTACAATGAACCGCTTTACTTTGGCCCTCAAAAATGGCTTATAATGTTCCTGGATTGTAGTGAACCATTTTCCTCTATATTGACCTACCAAGTTGACTAATAATTTTGAGGATGTACGCCCCGCTCTATGTCTTGAGGGATGCATGCGGGCGGCTACATGGTGAACAGCCTTTCTTCTACACTTTTTTAGGTTGGGCGGTCATGATAAAAAAGTTCTGATCTCTATCAAAACCCTTCAGTGTTGCCCACCCAAAAACAGATGGTCATCACCCTCAAACTCAAACAAATTTTTGCTCCCCGAATACGCTCAGCAATTGAAGCGCCCTTCTTCCAATTTTTACATCCAATATTCATTCGTCCGTTGCATAATAAGCGCAGGTTACTCGGATAGAACCCAAAATATCAATGTATCAAACCTCGTGTTCATTTTGTAAGTACCATTGCCGGCACTTGGGCGGGCCCTGACCGAAAAATAATGCCAGCCAGTCCATAAAGGTTTTATTCATGAGCTTGCGATGGGGCTAGCGATTCTGGTACATTTCTCCCACTTCCCCAACTGTTTTCTATCATATCATACACTAGCTGCCGCTCTTCATCGGTAGGTGGGGGGGGGGCCCAGGGATAATCTGGAGGGGCAATTAATTTTTTTTCGCGCTTGGCAAATATCCAAAAAAATGATAGAGATTACCACGTATTAGATAGTCGCCGCAAAGAGCGCAGAGACCACAGCCGCCGCGGAATGGCCAAATAGAACGTGCTTTTTTCAGAACTACCGCATCCATCACGCCCTCCGAATATCGTCCATTCTTTCCTCCCAAGGTAGAAAGTTTCTACTATTTGCGATCGGAGAGTCCCAGTGCCTCGTTGTCAAATAAAATGACTCTGGCGGATTTTTCCTAAATTCCTGTAAAAAGCTTACCAGTTCCGGGCAAGCCCCACATCCAGTCTATATTTAGAAACCCACGGGATATAAACAAGATCTAGAGAGTCCTGAACCAAAGAAGCTGATAAGCTATATTAATACACGCTTTTTGTGTTATGAGTAACTGGCCTTTACAAACATTTTAGATCGGGCGATTAATTAGATGCCAAAAGTGGACACTCGCCTTTTTTATTAAAGATATCATATGAAATATAACAATTATATTATCATTATAAGTAAGTTCTAAAATTATCAATGGCCTCTTTTCCCAGTCATCTTCATAACCATACCAAGTCAGTAATCGCAATTAGACGATACCTTCTTCTAGTTCTCCACACATACCCCATGCTGGATTTAAAGTTTTTCTGTAAATTGTTAACGTGATTTAAAGTGTTCATGATTTTCGTTCATTTAATTATTATTTTAATACCACAAAAGTACTAGGAGACAGGGCTGGCGCTTTACCACAAATCCGGCGAATCTGATAAATATTTCCCGACAATTAGGTTATGAATTAACCGACAGGTCTATCACATTTCCGACATGTAAAATCAAAAAGTGGGCATGAGAGCAAATCATTCAACAAATTCTTAAACCTATCAGCGTCAAATTATTGATTATATCATCATCGACTGCCCCCATCTGTTGGACTGCTGACAATAAATGCGAGGTAGCAGGTGATTCTTATTTTCCTATTCACTGTCAAAGAGAATAGTTTCGATTTCGACCCTAGCAAAGGGAATTAAAAATATGGGTTCAAAACCAAAGGTCTTGAATGCTGATCACCCCGAACCAGAACCACAGCATAAAGCAAAAAAAGTGTTTACAACAAGGAATTTGACTTCTAGGATTTTGAAATCTACTCACTCCGCATCCCACCGCTATGTTCGACAAGCTAAAATATGAGATCGGCAAGAGAGACTTAAAGCTTCTATGAAGAATATGATTCTGACAGCGGTGCCTAAGTATTATGCGTATTTAGGAAAAACAGCCCGTCGAGAAATATCTTCATAGTTCTATCATAATATTTTTTTCTTTTTCCAAATTGGCATTTAGCCTTTAATTAAGGCTTTAAGAATTAATTCTTCTATAATTCAATCACCTTTAAATCACTTCCCCATCCAGACTTCTTACCCTCCCACCTTGATTCGGAAGCGCTTGATTCCATTACGGGATTTGACTTGCACTTGATAAACTCCTCCTGAGTCTCTGCCCAGCGGATCCCAATAGATCGTTGGTTTTTAGGTTAGATATCGATTCTGATTGACGGTGTTCTCGGAACTCGGGAAACGAAGTAAAGCCAGGAAGAGAAGGATTGTCAAAGCCTTCAGAATTGGAATTTTGCTTATGCTCTTCGGGCTTTGTTCCCTAGATCCCTTTAAGGTTTCCCACCATTGATTACTCCCGCATAGCAGCCATTCCGGAATATGGTGGAATTGAATGTGTAACACTTTTATAGACTTTAATTCGGTCGGAAAATATCTTTCTAAAAACCTCAAAGGCGAAACTTGTGCACCGTCAATGATCAAATAAAGGGGCGGCCTGTTTTCTGTCCAGATTATAATTTCCAATTCTTCCTCCTCGAATATTAAGCCGTTTGATTATAGCATCGGGAGTCAGTGTCGCCAATTCCCTGCTCATTTACTTCCCGATCTGGCATTCCGTTATCCGTAATTCGATCAGCCATAGTCTCTTTGAGTTCTTGACTCCTCTTTGACAAATTTTCGTCCAAAAAGAATAAAATCTCCAGATACATTTCTAAGAAGTAAATCATCGAAAGGAATTGGGATTTTTTGAAAGTTTAGTTTATAAAAATTGAATTGAATTCGGCTTTCTCCAAATTTCAAAAAAAATCTCCACAGACCAATGGGCTTAAGGCGTATTATTGACTGCGGCAAATTGCTATTGGGGCCAGTATCTTGAAAAGTAAACCCGGTTACCCAAAAATTACCCAAAGAATCTGGTTAATACTTGACCAAAGTCTTCCAAGGTCCCCTTGCACTACAGTGATTGGAGACAGAGTTGCCGCTTATGTCGAGTAAACTTTCCTGTAATCGAATTAATGCCGTACTCGACAGGATAGCTGAAGCTACTTTGGAAGGTTTCAGTAAATCCTCTGCTAACGACTTCACATAGCTTGATTCAAGTCGAAATTTCTGATCCATCTGTACACTTGCATAGGATCCGTAATGGAATAATAAAAACTCAGCATCCAATTGGATTATCGAACTCGTCAAGGAATCCTAACTTCAATCCATCACTCGCATAGTTCAAAGAATCGGTTAGAGTTATGTCAGAATTTACCTCGGAAGTAGTCCTTTGGAAATTTCGATTCCATCAGTTTCCAATTCTGGCCTATATCCCTCCTCCCATTATTATAAGTGGGAAAGGTAAAAACTGATCGCCTTCAGGAAAATTGTTGATTCCAATGCAGTATAGGCTCGGATCATATTAATCCCCAGGTTTCAATATCCTTAGCTAAGACCAAACCAACCAGAAATTACCTTTTTGGATTTCAAAATCAGCCGATTGAATCACCTCGGAGTTTTCCTGTCGAATCTTCCACGTGTATTAATCGGGCTTAGCGAATCAGGCAAGAATGCTTCTTTGTTAAAGGCATTCGCCCACCGATCCAAGCTTGTTTTCACAGATAATAGTATGGCTTATTTCAACGAAATCCAGATTTTTCGCGAAGCGGTTTACTCTGGAGTGGATTAAAAAACTGATTTCTGTTGGTGGGTCAACAGCCACCGAAAATCAGCCCTGGGGGTAAAGTCATTCGGTAAAGTCCTTGCCACCCCTTTTCTCCCAAATATCCAAAAACAACTAAAGCTTGGATTGGATTATAAGGATTACCTTTTTCGATTCAATATCATAAAAAGCCATCTGGAGCTTTTATCCAGGCTGATTGGGATGGTAAATATTTTATAGTAATCATTTGCACCATTTCCTGGTCCAGTGATGGGATTTCCATTTCCTGTTTGGAAGGAAAATTCGAATAATTCCATCTTCCTAAAGGCCGTCTTGGGAATGAAAGTTATACTGAACCGGCCAAATTAGTTTTGTTGAGCCTCTCAATAAAATTGTCAGTTAATCTCCGATCCAATCCACCTGAAAGCCACTTTCAAACATCGACAACAAAGTAATTGAGTCGCTGAAGTGAGCAAAATGGATTGATTTGAGATGAACTAAAGAACCAAAAATTAGCTTGGCTTGCATCTGGCCCATTCTTAAGTTTGTTGTCTGAGTCTGTATTGATCAAGGGTTTGGCTTAAAAAATTTTTTTTACCTGAACCATAAAACTTGAACCACTTCGCATCATCCGAAAAATCTTAAGGTAATATTCAATCTCGAGCGAGTGCATTATTGTTGATAATCAAACGGCTCCTGTTGCTGATGCCTGAAGGTAAATTAATCCCCTTTTCACTTAATTTTTTCAAAATCTATGACCAAGGGTTCAAAAATTTTCTCTTTGATTATAAGGATCATCAGAAACTGCCCAAAAACACCTCCTCAAACTTCTTAGGTCTTCTTTCCCAAGACTTATCTCTTCTAGCCTGTGAGTTCGATCTCAGAAGATTCGACTCGTTAAACGGAAAGCTCAAAAACCACTTCGACCTGACTATTTCCGGCAAAAGAAGATAGTCTTCACTCCGTTCACATTACCCCACAAAAGACGCGACAGCTCAATCCTGTAGAAAACTGCCAGATAGGGCGTAAACTTACCTTCTGCATCGGTGGCTGTTCCCTGCGTGGTATTATTCCACACCAAAGACATTGCGCAAATGGAAGCGGGCAAACCCGTGCCCTTTCTCTTTGGACTAGGCCGGTGATGGTCTGGGCCGATAGGCTTCCAAATGAAAGTAAAAAAAGAAAGCGAAAGTAATGCCTCATAGCTAACTTTAACCTATAAAGGTGAATTACCGAAAAAATAAGAAAAGTTATTTGGATTAATTTAACCTTTAGTGATAGAATTATAGTGTTATCTCTTAAATCGCTATTGAATCTCGCCAGAAGAACAAAGATTTAAGGGAGCTTGGATCAAAGATCTTTTGAAGTTTTGTTAAAAAAAGTATTAAGATTTTAGTAGCTAGTATCAAGACCTTGAGATTCCCGACTGAAAAAAATGATCTCCTCAAAGGTTTTTTATTGATTAATTCCATTCTATTTAAAAACCTTTAGAGAGTCTGGATTTTGAAATTATTCCAAATTCGAATAGCACAAATAATGTTTCGACCCATCATCTTATAGTTACAAGGAAATTTGCTTTTCTTTGACCACTTGCTTTTCTTAACCGATGGAATCTCTGTTAAGCGTTATACAAGGTCCGTATTTATTTGATCCAATTGGATGACAGAATTCAATCTCTTTGACCAACATTCTGCAGACTTTCTGACCACTTCTTTTACCAAATAATTAAGAGATTTTTCTATCCAAATTACCGCTTCTATCCTCAGTCCATATGACTTCCATATTTTATCCAAATACGTGTCGGGAAAGTCGCCTTTATCGAACTCATAACACTGTTCATAGATTTAACCTTTTACCCTCTTTTATTGCTGGAGACCTTTCTCTATTAGCTTCTTTTCTCATCTACGACTAAGAAAATAAATATTCAGGCTCATTATTTGCGAGTGGGATGGCCTTAATTTGACTGATCACTTTGGCGTCACTGACCCTTTGATAACCAAGTGGAATTAAATTTATTTTTTCTTCTGTGTATATCATGAATTCTGTATTTAATTTAAGACAACGATCTCACGAATTTTGTGCTATTTTCTACTTAATTTAGAAGAAAAGATTAAGAAATACGCTCATCCCCAAACCTTGACAAAAAGGAATTTAACAATATCCAAAGGTTTGATTGCTGGAATATTCAAATTGGCAATATTATTTTACTAGGCAAAAAGATCCGAAACGGGAAAAAGTTTTTCAGCTTTCTAAAAAAAAGCTCAAACATTTATTGTAGGTGACTTCAACTTGCCTCCTTGCTTTTTCAACAAATCAAAGACCTCCAACGTGACATTAACCCAAACCTTCGAAACTTAGAAAAATGGCAAAGGATAGATAAACACTTTCATTTCCCCCTCCAAATCCCCTATTTTGCATTTTTAATCCAAAATCGGAATAATAATCCGTTACTTGGTACCCTTGTTACTCGATACTTTGTGACTCCTATAAACCGCATCAACTTAAGCGATACAACACCTTTCTCGCAAAAAGAAAGATTTCAAAGCCATAAATCTCCCTTCTTGGACTATATGTCATGCGGGCCTTTACAGTTTATGGAGACGCTCATTTTGGGTCATGCAGGCCGGCGATCACGTTGATACCTCAATCGATACCTGACTCACTTGGGTTTCAGAGTTCGCTACGTTCGTTAATATTACCGATGTCGGGCCCACCTCACGGGAGATGCGGACGGGAGGCGAGGACAAAATTGCAAAACGTGGCAAAACGCTCGATGCAGCTCCAACTATGGAAAAATAGCCCAGCAATACACTGATTCATATCCATTCGGACATGGCTTTGTTCAATACTTGGAAACCTAATATCGAACTCGAGCCTGGTCATATTCCGAGCAGATACTTGGTATAGAGCCATTTTAAAAGAAGCAGCTTATGAAGTCAAGGATCCGTCTATTTCGATACGATGAAAACAACGAAATAACTCCTTACGGGAAAGATTGTCAGGCCGCGTCATCGATGAATTGATGAGTGGGAGTCGAGATTTGGATGGGCAGGAGAAAAGCGAAAATGCTGTAGATTTGCACTTTGGAAAAAACGCCTCACGGAGATTGATGAAGTGGGATTCCCCTAGGGAGTAGGTTTCCGGGTTGGGCACCTCGAGTGTACTGCCATTGAGTTCGAAGTATCTCGGAACTCAATTTTGACATCACGGTTGGTGTATGGATTAATGGTTTCCGCATCATGATGTTGAGATCGCGCAGGGAAACGCCTGCATCACAAGGATCCAGCCCGCTACTGGATGCATAACAACATGTCACATTCAACGGACAGAAGATGGGCAAGTCTTTGGGGAATTTCATTACCCTTGAAGAGTTATTCACTGGAAGCCACAAACTTCTGGAACAGGCTTATAGCCCGATGACGATTCGGTATTTCATCCTGACGGCGCGCATTACCGATCCACTTGGATTTCTCCAACGATGCACTTCAGGCGGCCACAAAAGGCGTATAAGAAAATTCATCAATTGATCAGGAATTGCTTAAAATCTTACAATTCGACCAAGGCCGACTGCGTAGTAGATGCCGAGCAAGTGACTCAAATCAAGCAAGCCATAGCTGCAGCTATCGAGCGATGGAGGATGATTCAATTACCGCGCAGGCGATCGCGTTACTTATTTAACTTGTTGAAAAAAATCAATTCACTTTATACTGGACAGCTAAGCGCTGGTAACTTTAGGAAAAGTAGTTTTTGATCAGATGATTCAGACTTTATCACCTTCGTGGAAGATATTCTGGGATTGACGAAGGAGAAGTCAGATCCCAAGAAGGCATGATCAATCTGCTTTTAAACTTGTATACCGAGCTAAAAACAGCTCGAAATTACGACAAATAGTGGATGAAAATCCGGTGCAGGATTAAAGTCCCTTGGGTTTGTGGTCAAAGACATGAAAGATAAAATCGACTGGGCTATGAAGAATAGTAGTTGGATTCCTTTTGGTGTTTGCTTTTTGCGGCAGCTTGTACTCCCCGGAGAAAAGGGCAGAGTCCGGTAATTGAACCGCTGGCAGCTAAAGCCTATCCGAAATTCAACCGGATTCAGCTTATGCATTTGATCCAAAAACAAAGTGGATTTTGGACCTCGTGTCCCTGAGGACAGCAGGACATGCAGCCACGAAGGCCTGGTTTGATCGAAAAACTTGGGGAAGGATACGATTTCAGGGCGTACAAACCCCAGATTTCGAAGGCAGACCTACGATGGATTGACTTGGGATTTGAGTAATTCATTGCTTCTATTTTTTAATCTTTCAGGCCTTAAGCGAATTCTTTTGGGGCTCATTGGGGATAGTAGAAGAATAGGCAGAACAAGGACACGGAGGCCCTTTGGACGAGCCATTGACGGCCGCAAAATGATGGCGCCTCAGGCGTTGGAGTTTTACTTTGAAATTGCCCGAAGTATGCTTCTCAGGAATTAAAGCCGGCGTAAGGTATTGATATCATCCTTTTCGATGGAGAGGATGATGGTGAGCCTGAACTTATCACAGGAGTCGAGACAATTCAAAAATCTGGTGGTGCCTTGGGGTTTTTTCCGGGGGGCAAAAAAAAAGGGGGTATTGGTCTAAGAAACAAGCACTGCTACCAAACTTATCCGCTTATTACGGGAATTCTGGGGACTTGGTGGGCGCCAAAGGAGCAGTTTTTTCCGTGAAGGTTAATTCTAGGCAATTATGCTTCGGTGATTTTGAAAAAAGTCTGGGAAATTGCAGCTCAGATTGGTCAGGGGGATTTTTTCGTAAAATCGAGAATTCCCCAGAGATTTTGGATGATTCACGTTTTCGTAAATGCCAACGCAAATATCCCGATGATTGATATCAATTTGAGTTTCTCTCCAGATTACGGTTTTGACACTCACATACGCATGCAGATGATATGGGAAATTCATCGATCGACGAACCTTGCAGGCAGTAGGGGAAACCGTTTTATTTACTATTATCAGGCAATAATAGGATTTCGATGTTTATTGCAATCTGAACAATAGATTGAACGATTGCAGTTTTGAATCTTAATTATTCGTTGTTTGTAAATATTCATTCATGAAAAAAGGCATTCAGGTACTGAAGGAATATCGCCAAAAAGCTAGGGCGTTCTGTTTCTACTATCTCCAGAGCATTGAAGGGATTCTTCCTGAAACTCCTGTCGAAACCAAGCGGGAAGATCGTGGGGAAATGGCCAAGGGAGATGAATTACCACCTAATCTACGCTCAAAGGTCTCCGCATTCAGCGTCGCACCAACACCCGCTTGGTAGAATTGTTCCTGGAAAATCACTTCTCATTTTTTCGCCTTCCTTGTATCAGTGGCCATTCAGGATTCATGCGATCAAGCGTGGCTATAATGTTCATGATCTGCCAATCCAAGAAACACATGAATCCAGGGAAAAAAAAGCCAATATCAAAACGCTTGTATCTCACAGGTATATGCTTATTAATTTCCCTAAGTCGCGAAAACCCAATCATTATTGGAGCACCTTGATGACTTGTACCGTCGAGAGATTCCATCGTACTTTTCGACAGAGTTCATGAAGGAATTCCAGTTCGGAAAATTCACCTTTTAATGAGATGCGGGCGGGAGCCTATCAAGTATACGAAGCACCCTGATTAGGAAAACTGGCTGTAAAAATGTCCATGTACGGTCTCTGGAACCTGAGGATCAACATCAGAAAAAAGAAAAGAAGGCTTACCTGGAAGCACTTAAAGAATTGGAATTAAAGGGAAAAGCACAGAGCTTAATAAAGTTACAGACTTAACTACAGAATGAATCTGAAAGTGGCTCAGGAAAATCATCGATTATGAATCCACGTCCCAGACGGGGTTTTGCATGTTTGATCCGCTGGCAGTGGATTGTACTTACACATTGGAAAAAGCCGGGGAAATCATATCCCTGAGGATATCGCCTCTAGGCAGGTTCACTAATAATCCTAACTTCAGCAGTGGGTCGAACCTCCCCTTACACAGTTTCTCAACCAGGGCTACGAAATGGGGGAGGAAAATTAGCAGTAAGTCATCTCTTGGACCAGCTGGATGGAGTGGCTCCGATGACCCCATCTCCATTGTTTTGGAGACCACCTTGGTCGCTAGAAATCCAACAAAGTCAATTATAATTGATGCAAGACAGGGATTACGAGTACATTTCAAGACTTATTCCAAAAGGTCGTCCGCGTAATGCATTTTGCCCGGGTCGAATCATCTCATAGGGAGCATACGTATTACCAAGAAGGGTTTCGTCTTCCAGCGCAGTAGCCCAAGGAATCTATGTAGCGATTGCAAAAAACCAAGAAGGAATATTGCAGATTGTATTCTCTTGATTTGAGGAAGGGATTCACTTTTTTCCCCAAATTTTCATTTCCCCAAATAAAAGGACATTGGGCAAACTATGTGATGGAATGCTCAGCA
>Ga0163217_1057470_pt1 | contig 14296 bp, 14 predicted proteins | sample SynspAceP_FD_185933 | JGI IMG/M metagenome (GOLD analysis project Ga0163217, IMG submission 185933) | Saline lake microbial communities from Ace Lake in Antarctica - Synechococcus sp. Ace-P (PacBio error correction) | ecosystem: Environmental > Aquatic > Non-marine Saline and Alkaline > Saline ... | reverse complement strand
GAGTTTCGGCAGGAGACGCTTTTCCACCGACAAATCGGGAACGCGGTGTTCCGATTCTCGATGACTCGGCGATACTGAGCAGCGCGGGTAATACCGCGCGGCGTGCTATATAATTGCGACGCAGCTTTGGTTTCGGGTAGGCGGGCTCTTTGCCGTTTTGAAAACCCTGCGGCGCTCGGGTTGTGTTGGACAATGTCAGTATGTCCAATCGATCACCCAAAAAACCTGCCGTCCGGGCCCGACCTCGGCCATGATCGGCGCCGTCCATTTCGTCGTCGCTGTGCCGAGGCAAATGAACGGACTCGTCGACTCGAACTGTGTCAGTCGCTGCCTTGCCACGCAATACGAGACGACACCGAGAGGTGTCCAGGATGGGACCGATTGAACGAACGCGACCCGGTTTCCAAAAATTGCTGTGGATATTCGGTGCGGCTGTACAACGAGTGGACCCGCCGCCGCGCTGTTACCCGCCGTCGTGATGTTCGACCTGGCGCAACCTTGATCCGTGATCGGTTCGAACCGGTTTCGAATCCGCGATCGACGACAACGTCAGAGATTGGCGTCCAACCCTCGACGGATTCGTAATACCGGTTCGGAATCGGCATGGTAAGATGCTGGGTCTGCCGTTGCCGTCGAACCGAAGCATTCAATCCTCTTCACTGATCCCCAGACCCCAGGTGTTGTTGTTCGTCTGTGTAGCGGGATGAACTCGATGTTGCGGAACTTCGGGTTTCATTTGCAGGAAGAACCCAATGCGGAACCGGTTGCCTCGCGGGTCGGCATGGGTTTGCGATTCGGTGGAATCGTTGTACCTTGCACGCCCAGATCCAGTTATTCGAGTCCGTACTGGAAATTACTGACGCCGCCGTGAGGTGTCGCCGAGTTGCCGTTGGTGACGAGTTCGGTTCGTTGCATCGGACACGTCATCGCCATCGGTGTCTTCGAGGAACAACGTTCGCGTGGCGTCTTGGACGACTACACGCCGCGTGGGAGAACGTGATACTCGATCGGCGATACTGAGTCTTCAGCGAACACCGGTGAAACGTGTCCCGCACGCCCGTTCGCCGTCGCTGTCTTCGCAGATCGAATTCGGTCGCGGCCTTCGCCTCGTGGTTGAAGTTCGATTGGATAGTCCAGCGTTTTCGGCGGACCACAATCGGCCACGTTACATCCCAAGCCATGCAGATCGGTTTTGCCCTGGAGGAGCGGTTCGCTGAACAAACAGGCTCGACATGGGAACCCCTGGCCACGACGATGGTGTTTCAACGACTCGTCCGGTTCGAGCGGTTATCTAGCATCGAAACTGATCGCGTTTGCCTTGCGTGCCCATTTTTTCGTCGTCGTTGGTAATTGGGGATCTCGATGATCGCTGCCCACGTCAACGTACTCGAACGCCTTCAATCCTTTGGGCACACGTTCATGTTGCTCGTCTCTTCACACGCGCGCGCGGCATCGGCGACGTAATCACCGGCCTCGGCCGGGATCGCGGTGCGTGACCCAGAGGACGCCCCGCTCGACGAGATTTTGAAACCGGGACTTCGTCCACGTTCGCGCGAGCATGTCCCCACGCGGTGTAGGAACACGCGGGCACCGCGGCCTTGGGTTTCGGAACCCACGTCCACGTGTTCGCGGCTCCTCCGCATCGGCCGCGTACTCCAACACCGTGCGCTCAACGTTCGGTTGTGCAAATGACCTATGCACGTTAGGTTTTCGTCCCAAGCTTTTCAATCCGGCGAACCGTCGTCAATTCGTTCTGGGGTCCGGTATGAGCCCCACGTCGGTACGGAAACACGCGGTGCCCTGACGTGGAACTGCGCGAGTGGACCCATTCAACGCGACGGTTCGGGACGGTTGCGGAAACAAAAACTTCGCGCCAGTGCAACGCACAAAACCCACCGCCCCTCGTACGCTACTTCAAAATCGCATCGCGCGTATTTTGATCGATCGCGATCGATATTCGCGTACACCGCCAACGCGTCGTATCAGTTTCAGGGTTTCGAGGTTCATTCGTTCCCGACACCGTGCGTCGTGAAGATAAGTCATGTTGCGATGCCGCGTGCCTCCGAAAACGTCGGGGCGAGTTCTTAGGAACGAGGTGCGGGATTTGATGCATTGACGTATCGCCGAGGGAACAAGACGCTTTGGAATCCGGGAGTCCGCCGAATCGTTGGCAATGGCGGCGGATGCGGAAAAACGGATGCAGACGATCCCGACAGGGGAACGCGAGCGTGCGTGGGCAGGGGACAAGCGGCATATCGGTGAGTGGTTAAGAAGGGAGGAAGTGAGTGGTAGGGTTTTCAACAAATCAGCCTGATTGTTGCTATTCGACTGTTGGTCGAATTTCGTTTTTCACGAGTTAATAACGACGACAATACAAGCAGACACGCTAGCGAGTGCCATCCTGTCCTTCACTCGTTGCGCCGTCGGGCTTGTTAATCGACAGCCCGTGCGTAGCGGTTATCGTCGATTTAAATCTTTTACGCCAGCAAAGATAGCCGATGCGTTTAGGCCCGGTTGCCGGCTGTGTAACCGGGGCTAACGCCATCGGCTATACTAATCGACAGCCCGCTAGCCACTGTTATTCCGGGAAACCGAAAGCCGAACAAAACGGTTCCCATTGTAGCTGAAATCGTCCGCAAGTCCGTAGGCAGAACGACCTTCGATTGCTCACCGAAACCTCGAACGAATATAGGTCGCTTCCCAATAGAAAAACCGCAAATCCCGCGTACCGCTCGAACCACTCCAGGCACTAGGGAATGAGACAAGACACTCTCCGTGCTCTCCCACCAACGGGATTCAAAATGTTTTTTCCTTACTCAGTGGCCTGCAAACAGGCGATCTCGCGGATTGTTCTTGATGGCTCGCCCGATGTCGCCGTTCGATGACGTTGCACCCGGCTCGTCGCCTAGCGTGGCTGTTCATGACGCCCAGTTTCGATGGGCGAGCTTTTTCCGGAATTTGGCCTGGTCGCGCGAGGTGCTACCTGTCTCTTTTATTCGCGCCCCGCACGCGCCGGGATGGAATCACGGCCACTCGGAATGAGTTTAGACTCGCGGGGGAATCAAAACGTCCTGCCTCTCTCAATTCATCACGGAATTTGACTTTGTAACCCATTCGCTTTAGGCCCGCGATCGAACCCTCCTACCGCGCTTTCACGTTCGCATTTGTTGGCTGACCGCCTCGGGACGTGCAGGCCGACGCGTGTGGCAAGCGCTTCGTGCATCTCTACGGAGCGCTCGTCTTCGCTGGGTCCGCACGCTCGGGATGCAGAGCAGTGAGCGCCGATGTGACCCAAGACGTTTTGATGTTCGGTCTCGAAAGATATCGCCGCCATTCGATCCGTCGCGTCCCGATGACCAAAATTTCGTGGCGGTGGTTTGTGGACGATCACGCGGCGAGGATCGCGATGCTCGCTTGCGGGCGCCGGTCCTGACTGATAAACCCGTGCAGGGTTCGCAAAAATCATCAAGGTGGCCCGCGATCGATCCTACCGTGATTTCAACGAAGATTCGTCTCTCCATCCGCCACCCGACGCGGCTTACGGATCGCAAAAACGTACTCGTCCGAGCGTTCGCGGATTTACCGAGACGTTTCGATCCGAAAACCTGGAACGGTTCTGGGGCACCGTCGTCGAAGGCCGGGAACCGACGAGGGTCGCCGACAACATCGGCGGATGGAAACCGATGGAGGTGTACAAAGCACGGGCCGGAATTCTGGCAACGAGTTTACGACCGCAGTGGCGGACTTGTTGGACTGAGGACCCATGGGATCCTAACCCGACCGCGTGCAGACGTAGCTCTGACTCTCCGAGTTCGGTGCGTGAAAGAGCCTAGAAGCAACTCGACTTCAGAAAGTTCGAACTACGCAAAAACGCATACTGGCGTAGTCCGGGAGAGCTACGCAGTCGCCTAGCACTCCGGGGAATCACAGGACTCGGTAAGCCTCGTCCACCTACATCAGGCGCGGTCTCATTTTGTTTCGTGTTACTCTAACGCAGAGAATTTCAAACACATGCAAACGTCGCTCCCAATGACTTTCCAGGAAGGATACGGCGGGGTGGTTCTCTTCCTTGCCTCGCGAAAAAGCAACCAATCATGATTGCCACCCATTCTCTCGACGAGACGATTCTGGCGACTTTCCTCCACCGGACGTTTACCGGCCGGACCAGGTTCGAACATGTCTGAATGCAGCATTTAGACGAGTGCGCGGCGAGTGTCCAAACAACCGGGCATCTCGCTCGACGAGCGAGATTCTTTGGGCGGATTTCTGGCCGCCGGCGTGAAGATTCGGCAGTCTCCGACGACCATGGTGGTTGCGCGGAGGCGGCATTTGCCAAGCCCGCGATTATTCCACGCCGCCGTGGTGCAGCCGGGAACAATGCGACTCGACCGCGTCTTTCCCGTCGGAAACCCCTCAAGGTCCCCTTACCGATTGAATCTCGGCCGCCGCGTTCTCCGGTCGCGGCTCTCCGGCCTGGGAGCGTTCTACCTTCGCCGAAACGACGCCGATTTGCGAAACCAGGGTTCGCAATCAAAACCTGCTTTGCTCTCGGCCTAGCCACGGTTTTGACCCAAACTGGGGTCGGACCGTTTTCAGCTGAGGAAATGCAAGCCATCGCCAGCCTCGTCGCATCCGGGGTTAGCAATTTCACTCACCGCCACGACGCCTGGTGAGACCAATGGCTGGCCGCGAGTTACCTCGTGATGGTAATACTCGACGGATTGGATTTGGCCGCGTCGTTCGAGCGCGTCGGACCGCTCGACTTGCCGGTTGCGACCGGCGTCGATCAGCGCGACGTCGCGACGCACTCGCCGTCGTCATCACGCCGTCTGGTCCACCGCGACATCAATGGCTCCAACATCATACTGACGCCTGAACGGTGAACCGTCAAATTACTGGACCTGGGAAGTGGTGCTGGATCAACGCGAGATCGGATCGTCGACGATCGCCTGGACCACGGTCCCAGTGTCGGCCACACTTTTCGCCTTCGCCCCCCCGGAGCAACATTGTCAGAACCGACCGGTTCGACGGGCCCGCGCGGTCTCTCGCGTCGGCGCGACGTTATTTCAATTTGTCACCGGGGTCGCAGCTCCCCACACGTCCGAAATCGACGGCATCGGGCACTCCGCTTGTGTCACTTTCGACCACAAATACGTGTTACCAATGCCGCGACCCGCCTTCATCTAAACATTAGCGTTGCACCCGGAGAACCTTGATGAATTAACCGCATTGGTCGCCGACTCTTTCTGCAAAACGCGGATCCCGCCGAGCGTCGCTGCGGCGACGTCGAAGTACACTGTCGCCCGCCGATATTGGCATTTTTGTCGCGATCACACGGTAAGACGAGATCGCTCGTCCGCAAAGCAGATGCGAAGCCATCGGGGTTAGTACAACAAAAAACACCTCCCGGTTTCCATCGATAGGTGGCTACCCGAGTCCGTCCCGCCACACTGCTCCGATCCATCCACAGTGCGACCCTGGCTTGCTCAATGGATCGCTGCGCCGGGGTGGCATTCTCCTATCGCTAGTCTACATCCTCATCACTCAGCGACCGTTATCTTCTCAAACTCGACGCAGAGGTGCAAGATCGACACGGCGATATCGTTTTTCCGCTTTATCTCAATCACGGTGAGCGGCAAGGAGCAGCAAACGAGTAGCCGAACCCCAAACGGAACTTCGGTCGTCTGTCGAACATTCGATACCAATCCTCCGGAAAATGCCAAACCTCAAAAAACTGATTCAAGAATGGCAAAACGCTTGTGCGAGTGGGCGATCTGATGTTGATCGACGCCTGATGTCCGACACGCTCGTGCATGTGCGATGTAGGTCGGGGTGGCGTAATTTGCGTGGACGCGAAGTACGTCACGTAAGCCCAATTCGTTCGCTATATCGCCGCCCCGACGTTTCGGTGGTTGGGTCGCTGAGCTCGATAAATCCAAAGTGATCCGTCGCTGCGTTTTCATGCAGCGGCTCTTGCATGATCTCGGTTCGCAACGAAGTGGAGTTGTGTAGCGACGGGGATCGGATGCGTAATCAAACAACGGAGTGCCGCTCAGGCAATTGATCAAGCGGACGCCGCCACGCGTTGTGGTTGCTTTGCGATATTTCATGGATCACTCCAATCATCAGAGGCGGAATCTTGCTGGTCTGGCTTTGAAGAACGGGGAACCGTCGTCGCGTTCCGGCTTCAGTCAAAATCTCGCAGAAACTGCTGCGGAACGGTGAACTCGAAAAACGAATGAGTCCTTTCGGTAGCTCATCCCATTTATCGCTTGCGTCCTGCATATCGCGTTGGGACGCTCCGATAGAAGAGGGAACGGGCCTCCGCGGACACACTCCAGCAATATGTTACTCAAACGGACGTTACCACTTGTCAGCGCCGCGTCCCCGGAACTATCCTCGATCAAAAGTGTGCCGTCAAACCGGATCGGAACCCGATCACCGCTTGCTCGAGATGGACACCGGAGCAACCTTCGTTCGCTCAGCCCCGACACGTCCGAACCATGGAACATTCCGTTTCGCTAGCGGCTGCTGCAATGCCTGACACCTTTGGGGAAGGCCTTAACTTTTCGAGCGACACGCTGTTCCGCGCGGGTATTTCGGGGAATGCTCTCGATTTCTTGAACCGCAGGCAAGCGTCCGACTCATTACTGCGGGATTGTCGCTGAATTTCAGCGAAACCTGTTCAGTAATGGAGGGCTCATTCGATCACGCATAGATGATGAGCCAACCGAATTTTGGATGGAGGCTGGTATGCGATCGTGACGGAAGGAACACGACCCGGCCTTTGATTATTTCTGGAATAGATGTTATTTTCATCCCAGATGCGTAACTACTGCGGAATCAGAGGGGCGGTGCTTTTTGCACGATTTCCTTCGCGCACCCACCGACGCGATGCTCCAGCACTTCCAGGCCAGCGGGAACGCGGAACTCGCGAAAGATGAGTGAAAGCGCGGAATCGATTCCAGAAAGTTTCGCCCCTCAAAAAACAACGCCCGGCCAGGTACGCGTTTCTACACTCGGACTGGCATGTTTCTAATGATTGTTCGCTCGGTTCTCGAACCGACCTTGCGTACGAACCCGGCGCATGGAAACGTTGTTACGGCTCTAGAGAAGACGACGACCACATCAAGTGCTTACGAACCGTTACCGTCCGAGCAACGGCATCGCACTCGGCACTGAGACGGTATCCGCACCGAGACCGGCAAGGGGTTTATGACTAAGCCGTAGAAAAAATCCCCCAGTAGTCGCCCCTCAATAAGAATGGCGCGAGCCGAGATCTTTTTGGGGCATAATCAAATCCGAGTCGGGAACGGCGTCGTGGAATGACCGCGGTTGGAGCTTGTTGCTGGATTCATCCTGCCGAAAGCTAGCGATCGAACGCGCATCCATGCGGCCCAGGAGAGAACCGCGAACAAGAGGCACGACGCGATTCCTGACATTATAGGACAGCGGTGCGCATGGGGATCTTCTTTGTGTGAGGAACTTAGTTTTTTTGGGGAGGATCAGTGGCGGTTGGGGTCGTCGATTACGCAGTGGGGAGGGTCGCCTGTTTTGATCGTTCATATATATGGTTTCTGGGAATTAATGTGACCGATCTCCGCAATCACAAATGTTGGAATGTAGCACGCAGCGGCCGACCGTAGACCCGGTCCGCGTGACCTTTTTTCGGACCTCGCAAAGAGCCCGCCTCTGCGTCGTGTGTATCGCTATGTCTCACCGCAGAAGGTTGGGTCTAGCCGGTGCTTGGGCGAACCGAGGAAAACCGGGGCTCGAGGCATTTCGGTTCGCGCAAGGGACAGAATGAATTACGACGGCGAAGAGGCGTCGTTAGAAACGGAAAGATATACCTCAACCAGTTGCGGAAACCGTTGGGCCGCGGAACATAGTGGCGCGACCGGTTGCCCCACAAGATCCCTCTGCGACCGATTTCTTGGATGATTGATATGATTTCCTGTGACCGAACGTCATCAGGCGCCTACGCGGTGCGTTCTGCGCCGGGCGAGGGCCGAAACCCTGCCGAGCCCCTCGGTGGGCTCACGTAGCCCGGCATTCAGTTACCGGGTCAGAGGCGGCAACTCTGCATAGCCGGCGGCGGGATTATAGGTGGCCGCCGATACGCGAGTCGGGTTCTGCGCCGTATCCGGTTTGGGTGCACCGCGTATCCTTGAGCAGCTGCCCGCCTCTGGCGCTCATCGCCGTGTGACGAAACTCGCGGCGTGATCAAATCGACAAGTACTCGCCTAGTGCTGCCAGAACTCCACTCCTCGCCGATTGGACAATTACAGGCAGTGCGATCGGTTGATAATCTCCGACCATCGGCGCCTCGAGAACGGTTGCGCTTTGCGTGTGAGCGAATTAGAAAAGCGGAGACGTGCCGTGGGGCGGCGAAAAAATGGATGGCTCAGTGGCCCGACGGTGGGCGGCGGCAACACTCTTCTTCCCACTCTGCCCGGGTAAGATCATTGGGGGTTGAAACTGGAGGCCGCGACGACTGGTTGGCAATTGTTGCCGGCGGTCGTTTGTTTCTCCATGGGCAGCAACGGCATGAGGCGCTGTGTGACTCGGATGCTCGCGATTGAATCCCAAACGAGTGCCCGACGGCAGCGGGGAAGACCCGCCCGACTTGCCATCGCATCGCCTGTGCGCAATGTTACCACGTGTTTCTTTTGCTGGCCAGTCTATGCGCGAGGGGTATTTTTGAAGAAAACCGGTTTTCACGCGAACGTTGGCCAGGTCAGCAACGAGGGTCGTGTTTCCCATGTCTCGCGGATTCGCGATACCGATCCACCGCACTCCACTTGCGCGATCGGGGCGAAAACGGCAGGCGCCGCGTCGATTGTGCGTGTTGCTCGCGCTTGCCCCCATCGGCAACGGAATTTCGAGCCCGGTCACGCCGTAAAAAACAAGACGTGCCGGAACAAGAGGCACCTGAAACAAGTCCCGAGGGAATCCGTTTTCTTTGTCCGCATCGCCATGCTCCTTCTTCGCAGTTCCATCTTTCTGCGTCTCATCATCACACGATGAGCCGAATAATGCCTGCCTAACTCGTTTCCTGCCGCGATGAAAAGTCAGCCGAAATTCTTCGTAACACGATTTCAGGTCACGTCGTGAAACGCGAAACGTCGAAACCGCAGCTCAACGATTGGACGCTCATTCAGCTGGAATCAAAGAGGAGCCTCGGTAAGTCGGTAGCAAAAAACCCGTCTCGGCAAGCCAGGGCTGTTAAAACCGTGCGAGGAACTTCCCTTTCGTTTGGAACTTCATTTTCGTTCGCCTATCCGCCGAACATTCGCAATCGCTTGTCGCTTCGTCGATCGTCAGAGATGTTGCCGGCCTGTGGCAGGGGGACTGCTGGTTGTTTTCCCGCTAGCGAGGGGCGAGTACGCAGACTGCCGAGACCGCTGATGGGCGGGTTTTTCTGGACACCGATTATCGATTCCGTGTTCTCGCAGTTTCTGTTCGGATCTGTCTCGTCGTGCTCCGAGCTCGACGGCGACGGGCCCACCGCGATGCCATCGGTTGACGTTCTTCACGGCGCAAAACTGAATCATACCAAATACATTCGTGGCGTGTTCCTCGGGATACGATCACGACGGCGGTCGTCGGCAATCATGATTGGACTGGCGAAACGTGACGGTAAGAACGCCATCATCAACAACACCGCCCACAATGAATCCGCGTCGGCATCCGGCCATTAGCAAAACGTGCTGTTCGTAAACGCATCGCTGAGTGGGTTCGCAAACAGGCAAACCTTCCGGATTCGCTGCATCCACGGGTTGGTTTCAACGGCATCCGAGTAACGTTCAAACAACGTTGGAAAATTTCGTTGGTCATCGCCGAGCGGGTGTCCTGCTTTGATCGCGTTGAAGCGGTTGGCCGGCAAGCAAGGATTCGATTGGCACGCGTTGTCGCGGAACCTATCACGGATTTCGCGATTGTCCCTTGGCGCTCCATCTACAACATCTCACCTCTCGCCGGGCACTTAACCGCAGAGGCAATTTCCCCCAGACGCTAATTCCCCCAGTCCGGCAAACGGGATGGGCGCTTGAGCAGTATGCACCTCCCACCGCAGAGACGAATCGAGAACGGCGACCTCATATCGCCAACCGGTCGATTTCGCCTACGCAGGGGATAGTTTGAAACGGTTGCTTTCCGTTACGGATTCAAACGAGGGTCTCGGAGATCCGGGCGATCAGGTTCTCGCATCCGACTGTGATAGCGTTTTTCTGGGGCGTTTCTGGGTCAAACGCCCGGGGCGACGATCGCCATCGACGGCTTTCGGAATCTAGTATTGAGGAAGATCGCTCGCTCGGCGGTTGCAATTTCTTATGCCGGACTGTTTTCAAACGTCTCATCGATTCGTTCTTCGCCACGAACGGTTCCCGGTATCGCCATGACCTCGTACAAAACGAACGGCCGGCGCTGAAAACGTCGGACCGGTTCGTCGAATCGTTCGGTTACGGACGATTTGTTCGGGGTGACATGTACAGCGGTGTGCCCGGTCGTTTGTCCGCCCTCGGTCAACGAGTTGCATTGTTGGTCGTCCGATCTCCGGTCGGACTTCAGAGCGAGCTTTTTGGCGGATCGGTTCGTTTGTCGGTCGGCGTTGTCCCCACACTTTCGCCACACCCCAATTCGAGCAGGGATGACTTCGCCGGGAAGTTGCCGACCCAGATGTTTTCCGGGTTTGACGTCGCGGTGGATCACCCCGCGAGCGTGCGCGTACGCGGAGTGCCTTGACAGGCGACGCGACAATCTTCCAATCGACGTGAGATGCGGTGAACGGCTATTCGAATCGCCTGTTCGTCGCCGCGTGCGATCCGTTTGAGGACTTCGAACAGGTTTCACCAGAGATCCGTTCATCACGAAATGGATTCCGTCGACGTTCATCCTCACGATGTCGTAAACCGGCACGGGTGTGGGATTGCTGCAATTGGGCTCCGTCACGCGTGCCTGCGGAGCAGGACGGCGTCGTTCACGAAAGTGGTTCGCTCTTTCGGGCAGCAGTGTTTTTGATCGCGACGGTCCGTCGGTTCAACGGATCGAATGCCGAGTGCAAGATCGCGGTCGCCCCCGGGCCATTTTCGCGGGGCCGGTGGTAGGCCCGGAGGCCCGCTGAGGACGTCTTTTCAGGAAGCGTCGGGTCAGTTCCGACAGGAATTAATGTAGGTTCGTCATAAGTGACCCGACTTGTATCTGTGTGTCGGTGACGCGTCACAGCTCACCACCGAATATGAAAGAATACTCGCCGCTCGGCTACGGCGCCCGATTCCGGCCTCCTCGCAAGCCACTATCCGCCCACCGCCTCCCGCGGCCTAGCCCAATCACAAAAACCGCATTGGAAACATAGGACCACTCGATACCAGCGAATACAGCCTGACAATTCTCTCGACATTAAGCCCGAATCCTGTATCCCGTGCCCTCGATCCGAACGTGCCCGATACGATCCTCGACAACGCCAAGTTTTGGTCGATAGAGCTTTCGCTGCGAGCCGTCTCGCAGCGAAATCGCCGCGAAAGGCCTCGTGAACGTTGCGATTAGCGGTAGAGACAACGTACCAATATCAAGTCGGCTCGTGTCTCCCATACGTCCAGTTAGCACGATTCACTGCTACGGTCTCTATTGACGTCCAAGGGTTGGCCCCGGGGCTGGGTGCAAGTGAAGTGTTCGAGGAATCGCTCGTATCCTCGCGGTTTTCACGTCGTTACGTCCTCTTGGGCAGAATATTTGATCACTTCCTTTCTAATCTCGCTCTGTGAAAATCAAACAGGGTCCTCATTGAGTTGATTCCAATCTCACTTTTGGCGATTCTCTGATGGGCGGGGGCGGCGAATCGCAGGGGGAAATCGGATTGCTGCGCTCAAAAAAAGGGAATGCGAGGATTGTTTTTATTTTTTTTTTTTTTTCCGGGGGTTTTCCGGGGGGGGGGGAAAGCAACATTTGATTTAAATTGTACATAGTATTGCGCTCTGCGTGATTTTGGCAGCTCCCGGAGGTTCGCCAGCGGGAATCCTTTGATGGGGAGATGCGGAAATTTTCGCCCGCGTCCGGCCAAAAAGAACTCGGTTGGCGATGGCCCGAAACGATCGAGTTGTCGATCTTCCGACGGTCGATCGACCCGCCGTGGGTTTCGTTTCGGTCGATTGTGTTCGTTGGATGCGGGGAGTGTTGTCCCGGGCAAGTATTCCGCGGCCACCGACGGGCCTCTTACCAAAACCGTTTGTGCGGCGATCGATGCGGCGATCGCCGGTCACGTCGATGCAATTCGTCACCGGCCCGATTTCAAAAGGAGCATGGATTGCAGGCGGGGATCGAGTTTTCAGGGCATACCGAATTGCTTGGCCGATGTCGAAACCGGCGCCCACGGTGACGTCCGCACCGATGCTGGCCAGTGACACGATCGCTTCTGCGTGCTTCGAAACGATTCATGTCCCGGCTCGCCGACGTGCCCGGGATGCTCGATCGGTTTCTCGTTGAGCAAAAAAAACGAATCGAGATGGCAGGTCGAGCGATGCGGCGACGCCATTCCCGACGTGGCAGTTTACTACCGCCTCGCATCGGCGTGTAGCGGTTTGAACCCGCACGCCGCGTGAGCATCGGCAGGTTCAGCACGGGAAGAGAGCGTATTGATCTCCTTGCGATTGAAACGGCGGCGGGCGCGGGATGGACGTCGTCACGGTCCGCTGGCTCCCGATACGCGTTTCACGCCCGCGATGCGAGCAACGCATTGATGTTTAGTTTGCTTGTATTCATGACCATAGGTTTAATCCCGTTGGAAAGGCCTTGTCGTTTATGACGCGGTTCAACGTGACGCCCCAACCCATCGGGTTGCGATCGTGCGGACGGAGTGTGAGAACGGGACGGCGATGGATCTCGCGCTGCCAGGCACCGCGTCGACCCACAGCCGAGACGCGGCGTTCCGGTGGCCTCCGAATTGACCGAAGGTCAACGCCGTGACGGTTCGACGCTGCCATCCGGCTGGTTAATTGATCGTTGGGTTGGGTTTTTATCTACGCCGGGGCATTGCCCGCCGGGCGTCGAACGAGGCTCACTACCTTTGCCAAGCGAAAAAACTTTGGGACCCGGAGTTGGTGCAGCACGATTTTATTGTGTGGCGTCCGCAAGGCTCATGCGCGTTCTATTGGTTGTTCGGTTGGCCGACGCTCTGGTTTCGTTATTCGGACCGACGGGCATGGATTCGGGACGGATCGTCGGCATGGGATCTCGATCGCGCGCGGGTTGCTGCGAATTGTGCGGGAGCCTGCGTTTACCCACTTCGCTCGCACCGATTGTCGCGCTTAATTTGGATGGCGGGAATTCCAAAGAGGGAACCTCGCCGGGGAGTGGCTGATTGCGGGATCGAAGCGAAATATCCCGGCATACGGTTTGGTCCTGTTGGGAATTGCGGAATTAGCTGCGTCGAAATGGGAATGCGGCTGTGGTTGCTGCTCGTTTCAGCGCGGCGTTCACGTTTTGACGGGGGGTTGGGCGTCGTGGCGGCGGCGATCGCATTCGTTTTCATCGAGCGTTTAGGCAACAGGACAGTTCAACTCTCGGCGGTTTTCACGCTGGAGGTTGTTTTCTCGGCGTGCGATTCTCGTTGCTGGGATTTGTCTTTACCGCCCTCGCGATGTCATCGGGAGCCTCCGGGCGGAAGGGGCCACTTCGGCCGCCCGGGTTTACGCGTATTTCCGGATTTACCATCACCTGCTGCCCTCGGCGTTTCACTTTGATTGGTATGTCCGGCACGGCGTTTTGGACCCGTCTGACGCTGTTTTTTGTCGGCTGGATTGCGCGCGGGGGATCGAGTCACGGCGAACCGCGATCCGGGCTATCGCCGCCGTTCACGGTCGGTTGCGATGTTGATCAGGTATCGCCGGGATATTGGTTGGGTATATTTTACCATCCGTTGACCGATTTTCGGTTGCCCGTTGCTTCCGGTTTTATTGGTTCCGATTGGCCGACGCGAATCACGCCGTTGCCCTCAGGGTTAGCAGCGTTGCGGGTTTACTGACGAGGCGATCGGTGCCCCGATTCATCCCTGAGTGTACGGTCGTGATGGGGACATGAAGCAAGCAGTGAGTGGGTGCTGGCCTTGGGTGGTGGGTGTTATTAATTTTTGCTGAGTTCGCTGTTTTTCGTCGGAACGCTCCACGGTGCCAAGCGCGTCACCGATAGCGTTCCGGTTATCGCCCACAGCAATCGAATTGCTCGGGATGGATCGTTGACGCTGAGTTACGGTGCAGCAAACGCCCGCGTGATGGCGGGACATGGTCAGCGTCTGCCGCTTTTC
>Ga0163217_1052013_pt1 | contig 14296 bp, 24 predicted proteins | sample SynspAceP_FD_185933 | JGI IMG/M metagenome (GOLD analysis project Ga0163217, IMG submission 185933) | Saline lake microbial communities from Ace Lake in Antarctica - Synechococcus sp. Ace-P (PacBio error correction) | ecosystem: Environmental > Aquatic > Non-marine Saline and Alkaline > Saline ... | reverse complement strand
CACTAATCAGTGTAAACGCGTCTGGTTGCATACGGCGCCAAAAGCAGGCCGTAGGACACACAGGCCTGATCGCGAGGCCCGCGCCCTGCGCCAGCTCTTGCGCCCGCCAATTGGGGCCCTGTTCATCGTTCAACGACCGAGATCGATCTGGCCTGCGCCGTGGAAGGCCGATGGGGTCCAACCTTCGCGCCAGGGGGGACCATGCCCCGCCATCGCCGGCGCCTGCTCGGCCGCCGACCGCCTGATCGGGCGCAGGCACCAACGCCTGGAGCAGCTTCCAGGGCCTGCCGTGTTGGCCGAAACGGCTGCGAATACGTCGGGGTGGGGCCGGTGCATGCCACGCCACCAAGCCGGACGTTGAGCGTGGGGTTTGGGCCTATGTGCGCCAGGCGCCGGCGACCAGTCCGATTCCCTTCTTTTCGATCGGCGGGGGGGGGGGCGGGCCCCCATTTTTTCCCGGGGGGGAAAAAACGCAGCACACTGGAGAGCGGTGGTGGTGCAGGCGCCAGGCACGCGTGGCCGTGGTGCGGGCGGGTAGATGGCGCAGAGGATCCTGGCGCGGCCTGCCGCAGGCTGCTGCGACCTGCAGGCCGCAAGCTCATGAGCACGGAGCCAACGCGTGATGTTCAGCTCAAACGGCGAGTTGCGGACCCTGCCCCTGCCGGTCGGCTGCCTGCGACGCGGCCCCTGCGCTGTTTGGTTACGAACCACGCTGGTTGGTGGGTGGAGTTTTCAACGGCCGAGATCCTGGCGCGCACGTCACATGGCCAATCCAAGCGGTACAGGGCTCCGTTGATGGCCTGAGGTGGTCACCATTCGTGGAGGGGGTTCCTTAGATTCAATGCGATTGTTTTAGGGCGATTCGTCCGGTCTCTCCCGTGCCTCTCCCGTTCTTTCTTTCGTTCTTTCGATGCATGCGTCGACTTCTCCATCTTGGCTGCTGGTTGCCCCGCGGCGTCTGGTCTGTTTCTATTTGCTATCCCCAACCCAGTGACGGCCGCCCGCGGTGGGCCGCATCGGTGGCGGCAGCCTTCCGTTCCGCTCTTCCTGTTTTTCCCGCGGCGGGAGGCGCCGGTAATTTTCGCCGAGGTGGCGCTCGGGGTGGCGGCTTTGATTACCGGTGGGGGACGGATTCCGTTCCTTATCCCGATTGTTCGGATTCGCGGCGGCGGCCTGTTACGGCTTCCTGATCCTGATGACGATAACGCCGGCGGTGTTGGTCAACGCCCAGCGCGGGCCGGTGGGGCAGGGCGGCAGTGGGTGGTGCCCTGCCGTTCGGCCAATGGGCGCAGCTAATGTCACCAAGCCCGATGCCCGGTGGCGGATGGCCCAGTTTGGCAGGTTGGCTTAGGCTGCCAATGCCCGCGAGTTGCACGCAGGATCTGCGCCGGCTGGCGAAACGGCCAACACTACCAACAGCGCGGCCTCGCAGGAAGGTGCTGCAGGAAAACCTGCCTAGCCCTCGATGCGCAGCCCGAGCTTCTGGGTCTATGCAACTGCGAAGTGGCGGCAGGTTGGCCTTTTCCGTCGGATCGCGGAGTCGCACCTTCACAACCGCTCTCGATGACCGAGCGCAGCAACGTGTGCGCAAGCGAAGATGACTCGAACGTGGCCGGCCAAACCGCCTGGGTCAGGATTCGCCTGTAACGGCGGGCAATGGCCCGATGCACCAGCGACTATCGCCATCACCCTGCTGGTCGCCCAGCGCAGCCGCCTGCCCGTCAAGACCGGCTCAAACAGCGCGAAAGCCTGCGCGAAGGTCTGCGTACTGAATCGGGTGCGGCTCGAGCGACCGGATCTGCTGCGCGCTCGAAGTGATCTTGGCAGCCGGAGGGCCGAAGGGGAACGGTGCTCAGTACCGAAGACACTTCTTACCGCCTATCCGCAGCTGCAGCACCTCTGAGGATTGCGGACGGGCGCCATGGCGGCCCCGTAGCCGTTGTCGATTGTTCACGACACTTCAGACCCGGGAGAGCAGCTCGCAAAAGGCAGATGCCCGTCAGGGCGCCAGCGCCGGCGGCCACCCCGTAGCACCGAACGGCACACCGATTCACTGGCTGCGCAGCAAGCGGCCCAGCACCGGATTGGGCAGGCGCCCCTCCATGCCCGGCGCAGGGCGATCACACCCGGGGCTGCCGCAACTGCTCCACTTGCCCAGGCAGCCGCATGCAAGGCCGGCACCCCCCACATCACAGCAGTCGGCGCCAAGCCCTTGCCCAGCGCAGAGGCCAAGGCGCGCTTCGTGGGGCCACCACCAGGTCGCATGTGCCGCCGCAGCACGATCGCCAACCACGAGCAGGCCCAGCTGCGGACTCCAGCTCGGCAAGGTTCCAAAGCTGACGGCAACGAGGCTCACGGTGGTTAAATGGGCAATGGCTTGGCCCGGTGTCGGCGGACTGCTCCACGCACGGTGCTGGGCTAATTCTCCGCCAGACACCCGGGAACCAGGGGCACCAGCACCGAGTAGCGCCTGAGGCGCTTCGATGGATGGCGCTGAATCTGGGCGGGGGCTCTTGTCTTCTCCCCAATTGCTCGGCCATATGCCCAGAACGGGCGCTCCGTCCAGGTCCAGGCTCGGCCAGTTCGTTCGACTTCCAGCCATTCCTGCTGCGCCGGGGCGCGCGCTCCGCTCGTCATCGCTGGACTCAACGGGTCGCGAGGGAGCTCAGGCTAGCCATTCCTCGCTGACTCACTCGCGCGAGAAGGGATTGTTGACTGGAATCAAAGCGTCCCTATTCTGGCGTGCGGGCCTCGCCCTGTGGCGGCGGCGTCTTGAGACCCAGACAACGGGCGGGTCGTCGGCTTCAAAGCGAGCTCCCTGCACACCGCCACATTTTCTCCGCTGTGATCGCCTGCCAGTCGCGGAGCGGCGAGCCCCAGCGATCAGCAGCACGCCTCCCTTGGGCTTTGGCATCCAGGAACAAGCTGCCGGCCCCGGTACCAGTTTGCTGGCGCAGCAGGGGTCCAAGCTCAGCGCTTCGGCTGCAGCAGCAGCCCCGTTGCTCGGCGGGGGGCACTTTCAGGCGCAAGCACCTCCACACCTTTCACTTCGCACCGACCCTGCCCAGCGTGACAGGGACTGCTGGCCCGGGCAGTCCCAGAAAGGGGCCAAGCCAGCCCAGAGCCAAGCAGACCACCAGAAACAAGCGACGCGAGCGATCACAGGGCCCTGCTCCCATAGGTTGGCTGCAACAAGGGCGACGGCATTGGCCAAGCGATGCCCTCTGGCGACCTTGGCGGCCCCAGCCCCTCGTTGGTGGTTGCCTTCACCCCCACCTGCTCAGGGGCTACCCCAGACGCGCCGGGCATGGCGGCCCGCATCGCTTCGATGTGGGGCTTGAGTTTCGGGCCGCTCGCCACCACCACCCGTGTCCACAGTTGACCACCTGCCAGCCCGCGCTGGACGCACCAGGCCCGCTCACCTGCTCGAAGCAGCAGCAGGTGTCGGCCCCCTCCAGCGCGGGTCCTCAGGGGGGGAAATCGGAGGCGATGGTCGCCCGGGGGGGGGGGGGGGGCTGGGAAGGGGGGGCAAACCCGAGCAGGGGCAGTCGATCAGGCCTATGCACGGCAATCAGCATTCACTTATGGCCATCGAGCCCGAGCGGTGATTGCCAGGCGCACACCGCCCAGATCAAGGGCCGACCCGCCACCAGGCGAATGGATTGTTCGTATTTCGTTGCCGATGCGCAGCTGCATCCCCTCAGGCCCAGTTTGGCATCCGTTCCAGTCCCCAGCCCGCGATCCGGCTGCTGCGCAGAAGTCAGCTGCCAGGTCGGGGTGCTCTGGCCTGCCAGCGGGCATAGAGATCGGGCCTGCGCTGACGGGTGCGTTGCTTGCTGCTGCTCGAGCGCGCCAAACGGGCCAACGGCGCGTGGTCCGCCGGCTGCGGCAGCACCTGGGGCACGTGCCAGGCCGCGAAGCTGGCCTGGGCGGGTGATAGTGCGGGTTGCTCCAGCAAACAGGGAGGTGTGGACTTTCCTGGCGTTCCAGAGGAAGCAGCGGCACCGAGCGGTGCAGAAGCAGCGCACAAACGCGCAATTGATCCAACTAGTCAGTCCCGCAGCTCACCGCCGGTGAGCACGAATCAACGATCGAACCTCCTCATCAGCCAGGCCGCGAATGCGGCTCGTCGAAAGCGCTTCGTAGTGGCCGCAGAGAACACCAGCTGAGGCCGTAATCGCCGGCCCCAACGGCGCAGATCCTGCTGCCTGCACGGTGGCCTGCGGGTCTCATCAGCAGCACCCCCGGCGCGGCAGGCAGCGGAATCCGGACTCGGAAGCGGCGTGAACACCGCTGTTCGGGCGTGGGAGCACCATGCCGGCACCCACCGCCGTAGGGGCTCGTCATTCCCACTATGCGGTAGCGATCGGTGGCGAAGTCCCGGGGGGATTGATGGGGTGAAGCTTCCGCCAGGGAGACCAGCGCCAAAGGCCCGGCCAATCACGCCAGGGCCCTGGGAGCGGCGCGAAGGCCTCCGCGACAGGCTGCATCACATCGAGGCGCCAAGCCACTCACGGCCGCCGGACAACCGCGAATCTCCGAACAGGAAGTTAGGCAGAAGCGGCCACTGTCATTCCGCGTTGTGCCTCGACCTCTGTGCCGCAACGAAGGTCGGCGTTGGTGAAACCAGATCCGCTCTTCCAACGTCTGCCCGCCCGTTTCCGCCGCTGAGCTCCAGGCTGCAGTCGGTCCAGAGCTGCCAATGGCCGATCAAATGCCCAGCAGTGGCTGTTTGCGGCTGTGTTTCCGGCGCTGCGTCTTCTTCGCTTAGGCGGCAATCGACTGACCGGAGCGCTGCTTGTTCTCGGTGGGAGCGGTCACCAGCAGGCGCACGAGTTGCGGGAGAGCGGGGACGGTTCGAAGCTCACCACCCACGTCGCCTTCACTTTTGCCTGTGCCAGGCGTCATCGTTCGCCAGGGCCAGACGGTGCTGGAGTTTCAGGCGGCAGCTCGGGGTGGGGGAGGTCGAGAAACTGACTGCGCAGGACCCCATCCACTTGGCCCGCCACCAGAGTTCCAGGTAAAGGCCAGCAACGTGGTGGAGTGGAAAACTGGGTTGAGGAGCCGGTCACTGGCAGAGCAGGGTGAGAAGCCCCCATCCTGCAAGGAGCCAGGCCTCATTCGCCGCCTGTAACCCAGCTCGGCCAGCCGCGAGGCAACTGCGCCGCCAGTTGGGCACCACCTTGAACGAACACTTCCAGATAAACCGGCCCGTGAAGACCTTTCCACTGTGGCCGGCGCGCCCGTGCCGATCTCCTTTGAGCATCGACCCGCCCTTGGCCGATCAGGAATGCCTTTCTGGCTGGATCGCTCCACCAGACACCGTGGCCAGCACGCGGTGCGCTATTGCCCATCTTCAAGAGTCGCTCACCTGCACAGCCACCGAATGGGGCACTCCTCGCAGCGTTGGGTGGAGACCTGCTCGCGAACAGTCGGCGAGCAGCAGCTGCTCGGGCCTGATCGCTGACTGAGTCGCTGGATAGAGGCTAGGGCGAGGGGCAGCTGGGCGCCCAAGAGGCGTCCAACCAGCTCCAGGCAGCCCGCCGGTGCTTGCACTGCACGTTCTGGGCCGCGTTGAGGTCCATGCTCTCGAGCAGATCGGCATAGCTGTTCTGGCAGGGACGGCGGCGCGGGATCAACGAATCCTGGACTTGTTGCGCGCACACACCGGAGCCACAGCCATGCGGGAGGAGTTGGACGATGAAGGCGTACGCCGCGCCCGGCCGGTCACTGCCATACCACAAGCACAGCACCCAAGTCGACTTCACCGATGCACCGCGGGCACTTTTGGGACAAGCCGCATCGCCCAATAAGTTCGGTTGGTGAGGTTTGTTGGAGCCAGGGTGTGTCCAAGAGCACCAGCTTGGGCGGCGGGGGTGGTGAGAATCGCCCGCAAGCGGCTTGCGGTGGTCTGGGGCACCGGGAGGTGATCGCCACCTTCTCGCCCAAGCCAACTTGGTCTGAGCAGGGCTCGACTTCGCCCACATTCGAGCCGGACCCGATCAGGGCGACGGAAGCAGAGCGGAAGGCCATCGGGAGCGCGTATCGTATCATGCCGCGGCCCCGGCGGCATTGGGTTTTGCATACGCGTCAACAGTGACAGCCTGACCCGTCACCATGTCGATGTCATCGCCCAGAGTGCCTCCACCGCCACGGTTACCTGACTTGCCGAAGCAATGGAGATCGCCAACCATTGGCTGGGCTCCTGCGAGAACGGTGAACTTGAGCGATGAGGTGATTCGCCGATCGGGTCGGGGAGTTGGTGGCCAGCCGAGCGGCGCCGCGGTCTTCGTTGGTCTCGTGGGCCGGGACAGCGCCCGGGAATGGACCGGCTGCCGGAGGCCTGGTGCTTGCAACTGCGCATCGCTGGCGAGCGGTGAGTGGATTCTCACAGCACGCAACCTGGCATGGCACGGGCCATGGCGCAGCACCACGGCCGCAGCGGCGACAGTTGACGGCACAGGACAAATCGCTGCGCGGTCCAACGGCCGTTGTCGGTCTGTTTGCGTGGGCTTGAACCGGGGGCTGTCAGCCAGAGGCTAGGAAACGGGTTTGCTGTGCAGCACCGGCGGCCAGGGGGAAGGAGTGGGGTCTTTGAAGCGATGGGGGCTACGACGAAAAACAGAAACAATCATCGCGGTCGCGTCCATTCGTTGGCACCTGATCGCTGACGATGAGGCCTCGATCGTATCAGGAAAGGCCAGTTCAGCGGGCGAACGGATGGGCCCGTCGGTTTGGCAACCCTGAGGCACTAGGCCTGTGGCGGTCTGGCGCAGGCCTTACCGCCAGGGGATGCGGGCCTTCCAGCCGGAGGCCGCCAGCTTGCTGGACGTTCGAGTTGTTTTTTTCGAGTGCATTCGGGCTTGCTCGTGTCCCAGAAGCGATCTCGCTCGTTAAGCCCACGGCTTCGGCCACCAGGCCGGCAAGCTCCGGATCGGCAGTCCAGGGCCGGTGCCACGTTGAGGAATGCAGCTGGAATCGGATTTCGGCCGCGGTGATCGCCCGGCTGCAGCGGTCAGGCAGGAACAGCGCCGCATCGGGCAGATCATCCACGTGCAGAAACTCCCGCTGCGGAGTTGCCGCTGCCCCAAGCAGGTGACACGACTAGTCAAACAGAGCGCGCAGCGGCTTTGCTGGCTGTGGAAGCGGCGAATTCAGGGGCCGGGCAGCACATGGCTGTTGGTGGAGGTGGTAGTTATCGCCAGGGCCATAAGAGGATTGGTGCGGCATTCAGGCTGATCGCATCAAAGCCGTGCTGCTTGGCGCAGGGCCCGGCAGAGAGTTCGATGCGGCCGAGTTTTGGCGATCGCATACCAGGCGTTTGGTGGGCTCCAATGGCCGGTGAGCAGCGATTCTCGCGTTGATCGGCTTGGGGGGCGGAATTTCGGGTAGATAGCAGCTTGCTGCGAGAAACAACAGCGGCGGCGCCCATGGCGCCAGGCGTTCTCGATCACATGGTTTGGATTTCAGGATTCTCGAGCAGGAAGTTACGGGCGGGTAGGTTGCCTGTTGGCCAGAATCCCGCCCACCTTCGCCGCCGCCGAGCAACCACCACATACGGGGCGATTCGCGGCAAACCAGGGCCTGCACGCCACCGGATCGAGCAGGTCAGCTCGTCCGCGCCCGGCCGTCAAGAACAATGGCCGTACTCCCTGCAGCAAGCGGCCCGGCAGATGCACTCCCCGCCATTGCCCCGATGACCGGCCACAAATTATGCGCGTCGTCCTGTTGGGATCAGGTCGGTAGGGGGTCAGGCTCATGGTTGGGCTCCCGACTGCTCTCAAGACCGCAACAAGCGGTGATTCTCCTCGAACCACCACCCGTGAAACCTTCACGGCGGAGCGTGGCGTTCCTTGCGCATCCTGCAGATCGGGCTTCAACATCTCCGGCCACCAGCTCCTCACAGGTTGGTGGGGGCGTCCACCGCTATTTCGCGGGCCTTAGTGGGATCGCCCAGCAGCGTTCCACCTCCGCTGGGACGAAATAGCGGGGTCGATGCGGCACCACCTGGGCACGCTATCGGCGCGGTGCCCGGTTTCGCCCAGGCCCTCACCCCGCCAGTCGATGCCACCCCAGCCACCAGTCATTCCCAGGGCACAGAGCTCATGAAACGGGCGCACGCTCTCCTGGCGGCCGGTGGCAATCACGTAATCTCCGGGGTGTCCTGACTGCAGGCATCCGCCCACTGCATCTCCACGTAATCGCGGCGTGGCCCCAGTCCGCGCAGCGAGTTCGAGGTTGCCAATGGAACAGGCATTGATCGAGGCCGGCAGCGATCCGGCCAGGCACGGGGCTGATCTGCGGCGTCACGGAAGGTTTCGCCCACCGCGGGGCTTTCGTGGTTGAACAGGATGCCGTTGGCAGGCATACATTGCCGTTTAGGGCCTCGCCGGTAATTCACCGTGAGATCCAGGTAGGCATAGAAGCTTGGCCACGCAGTAGGCTACGGGATAGAAGGACGGTGGTCTCCTTCTGGGGGGTCTCCTGACCAGCCATAGAAGTCGCTGGTGCGGCTGATAAATCCGTGTTTTGTCGACGTGAGGCCAGAATGCGCACCGCCTCAAGAATGCGCAGGGTGCCGAGGGCATCGGCGTTGGCGGTGTTATTCCGGGCTCTCGAAGCTCCACCGCCACATGGACTCGGGGTCGCCGAGGTTTTGAAGATCTCATCGGGCTGCACCTGCTGCACGATTCCGATTCAGATTTGGTGGAATTCGTGGAGATCGGCCGTAATTGGAGCAACCAGGCGGGGATCACCCTCATTGCGGATTCCTGGTAGAGGTGATCGATGGCGGGGTGGTGTGTTTGAAGCTGCTGGCGCCGCTTGATGCCATGCACCTGATAGCCTTGTCAAGTTAGCAACTCGGCAGATAGCTGCCGGTCCTGGCCTGTGATTCCTGTGATTCAGACGCGGTTTTGTCATTGGCGCTTGCCTGCCTGGCTGAAGAAGGGTGTGAAGGGTAACGGGACGAGACTGAGTCAAGCCATAAAAAAGGGCCAGAGCCGAAGCTCTTGGCGATTGTACTTCTCTAGCAAGATTCAGGTTGCGACGACCCGCAGGCCACGTTGGAGAGCGATTTGATTCAGACGCAGAATGAGTATTGGAAAGGATTGATATAGGTGAGAATACATGCCAAGGGCACACGCCAGGTATTGGTCGTCGTGTAGATCAGTGCGCGGGCATCGTTGTAGAAAGGGGCGACGAAAGCGGCCCAAAACAGAACGGTGCCGAAGCCGGCAATCAGCAGTTCAAAAACTGTTGCCGCCAAAAACCGGGATGAAGATGCACCGAACGATCTGAACAACCATCGCAGATCAGCAGACCAACCGATGCCCAGCCCCACCACGCCACTGAGGGCCTTGGCCGAGGCTGTCGCTGCAGGTTGTTTTGCGGGCCCACGATCGAGGCAATCACAAAGGTTGATTGCCGGTGGCCCAGGGCTGCCGTGCCGATCGCACCGATGCCGGCCGTGCGATTTCGCATCGCCACGATGCCGCTGAGCGTTGAGCGGTGATCAGGCTGTAGGCCGCCAGGATCGGCAGAGCCGGTGCCGTTGTTGCCCTTTCATCGCCGGCGTTCTGCGCCACGGAAGAAGAGAACGAAGTTGCCGATCAGGGGCACACCCAGAAAGAGGCATGAGATCGGGTTGCGATCAACGACAGGCCACCGATCACCCACCAGCGCGGTGAGCACCATGCCGGCCGCCCACATAGGGCAGGGCCTTGTTGAACCACGTTGGGGCCCACAGGGCACCCTTGTTGGGCCTCGCGGATCGCTTCCTGGAACATTGCTGCTGGCGGCATGGCTTCAAGATTCGAAAAACTCCCTTATCCTGTGCCAGCGCCGCCGGGCCGACGGGAGTGTTGGATCTCCCTATCTGGGGCCCTCACGGGGGCGGCTAGCCTTGTCTATCGCCATTGGCGTGGCGGCATCCGGTCGGGCGGTAGCCTGCACGACCCGCTGAACAGCGGGATGGCGCCCACAGTCGCGACCGGTCAGGGTGCAGATCGCCACGGCCCTCGACCCCGTCAGGAGCACCGGGCGGCCTCGCTGAGACCACTGACCTGGTGGGCAGGGCAAGTCAACCTTGGCTGGGGATCGACTGATCAGCCACCATCCCGCGAGTTCTCCCCCAGGCGGGTGAGCACCATGCGCATCTGGGCAGGCCGCGTGCGTGTTCTGTGCTCATCACGATCACGAACTCATCAAGCCAGGGTTTTGCGTCCCACGCTGTAGGCAGCGGCGCCACCTCGATCACACCCTCCTCCAGCATCCCTGTCGGTGCGGTCGCTCCAGCAGACTGTGCAGGGCGTCTGTACAGACGTCGCAGGTAGGGATCCACTTCTGCTAGCAGGTCACGGGAAGGAACCAAGCGCTCGCCAGCTTCCACAGGGCCGGCCGGGTGGATCAAACCTTTCGACACGGCGTTCATAGAATGCGCACGGCCTGGACCCAGTGGCCAGTAAGGTTTTGCCACTTGGCCTGCCGGTTCCCAGGGCCAGGGTGGGTCAGTGCTGCTCGATCGCCTCACGTAGGCCCGCTGAACCCGGGTGCGCGGCCGCAACAAACTTGCACTCAAGTGCGGGGCCAGCACCACGCTTGCCGAGACCGCACGGTGCTTCTTCGCCGCTGCGGATCGAGAGCTCGCCAGGGCCGTCTGCAGAATCCATCTGACCCACCCGACTGGGGCCCTCCAGCCGAGCGGACGGATCAACTCACAAGAGCAGAAGCCCGCTTCGGAGTTGCTCAGCCTGCCCTTGGAGTCACCGTGCAGGCCCGCAAAACCAGGGAGCGCCGTGAGGGCCTCCAGGCGATGAGAGGGTGGCTCGGGCCTTCCCAGCCAAGGCGTAGAGGGCGAGCCTATGATCGGAAGATCGGATCACAAACGATGGGACCGCGTTCTGCCCGGCATGGGCGAGCGCTCAAGCTTCGGCGACGGCAGGTTCGGGTTCAGGCTCGAGCTGCTTGGCTTCAGCGGCTGGCGGCCTCGGCAGCGGCTTCTTGGGCAGCAAGCCTTGGCGTCAGCAGCTTCCCTTGCCGCCGGCTTTGATCACAGGCTTCACGAGCGGCAGCCTGCTTGGCCTTGCCGGACGGTTTCACCGGGACGAATGGTTCGCTTCGATCAAGCCACCTTTCAACAAGGAGCCGCACGGTAGTCGGTGGGTGGCGGCCTTGGCTGAGGACGCACCGGATCGCTTCGGTGTTCAAACCGGGTCTCCTGTTGGTGCGGGGGTTGTAGAAGCCCAGCCTCTTCGAGCGGGGACTGGCCCATCCGGCGGGATGATGTGTTGGTGACTACCAAGCGGAAGCATTGCTTCATCACGCTTTTTTGCCGAAACGCTTTCAGGCGGAGCTTGATCATGAGACGGGAGTCAGTTGGTTCCAAACCGAGATCCTACCGCGACACCCCTGGGCCTTGGAGCGTGAGCCCGTTGGCGGGAGACGCCAAAGGAACAGGAGAAAGTAGAATTTTTAGCCATCAAGTTTGAAGTTTTTTTATAATCAGGAGCGTCTATTCAGCAGTGATTTTTTGATCGGATCGACCAATTCGCCGGCCTGCACTGCTGCAGGCGGCTTAGCGCCCACGCAGATGGGCTTAGAGCGAGCCGAATCCCTTTGCGCTTCTTGGCCGCGCTAGCGGGCGGTGGGGCTTGCGGGACTGCCGCCGCGCCCAGGGCCGCTCCAGGCAGGCCCTGGCTGACCGGGCAGTCCTCCATGCCCGGCATGCCACCACCCATTGCCGGCAGACAGGGGAACCAACGCCCATGCCGGCATCCCCCTCCCGGGCAGGCCGCCCTGAGTCATCTGCTGCATTATCCCCCGCATTTTCTGAAACAATCGGCGAGCACGCTTGTCCACATCGGGGCCGGGGTGTGGCCACTGCCGGCGGCAATTGCGCCGGCGCCTGGAGGGTTGGGGCGGAGGAGCTGGGGTTGCTTGCGCTCGCCTCGGTCATCGAGCGATCAGTGGCTTCGATGGTTTGAGCTGGCTTTCGCCTGCTTGAGCATGCCGTCGTCGATCTTTTCATGCCGGGGATCATCTTCATCAGGCCACCCAGGGAGCCCATCCGTTTTGATCTCGATCTGACTGAACGAAATCGGGAGAAGTCGAAGGTGGCTTCCTTGCATGCTTCTTGCTGCTTCTTCTCCAATCCGCCAGTTCCACTCTTGCTGGCTTCTCCACCCAGGGTGAGGCACATCCCCCATGCCCGAGATCCGGCTGGCCATGCGTCCGGGTGGAAGGGCTGCAGGGCTCCCACCTTCTCGCCAGGTTGCCGATGAACTTGATCGGGCAACGCTCACCTGGCGGATCAAGGGGCGCACCGCCGGCATGTCGCCGTCGCAGCTTGGTGAGCACCGCGCGGTGAGCCAGCCTGGTGTGGAAGGCAGCGGTGTGATTCGGCGCCTCTGGCGACATCGAATCCCACCACCAGCAGCACTATCGGGTGGGCGGCAGCGCGGATCCGCACCATTTCCTCCATCATCCCGGAGTCATTGCAGGGCGGCCGCGCGCGTGTCCCCCTAGCACCACGTCGAAAGCCTCCGTGCGCGGCCTTGGCCACACCAGCGCGGCGATCTCTCGGGTTCGCCGCCCGTTCCGAGGGCTGAATACCTCACGTTCGTCTGCTCACCGAGGTGTGCGCAAGCTGATCGATTAGCGCTTTGGCCGGTACACGTTCGGCGGCCACCTCAGGGCACGGCGACCCTGTTCCTTGAGGTGCAGAACCCGAGCTTGGCGGGGCGGGTGGTTTGCCCGCCCCCTGAGGCCGGCCATCGGATCACCGTGGGGCCGATTTCGGCCTTGGCCAAAGGCGGCGTTAGCCCCTACCCACCTTCCACCAGAGGCCTGGTGCACCCAGCTGGATGGAACTTGCTGATCGGGACTCACCCCGCGCACCAGCCTCGGGCGCCACCGCCCGCTGGGCGCACGTCTTTCGATGAGACCTGGATTCACCTCCAGCGCTCACATCGGCTTCGATGGCAGGGCGCGCGCGCACCTGCTTGAGCGCCCCCTCCCACGTTTGGCTTTCGGTTATCTTGTCCTGGCCCCCTTCAGGCTTTTGACGCGTCTTCAAACGCTGGGAGCTCATCGAACATGGAAGGACGGGCTGGAGAAACGCGCTATCGCGCTGTGAGGTCCTAAAAACGACCGCACCGGACGGATCAGCTTGCGCTGCCGCCAGCCGGCCAGCTCCAGGTATCGCCCGTCGCAAAAGGGGACCGAACACGTAGTGTTTAGCGCACCGTGATCGAGGTGTGCGCTGCTGCACGGTGGCGCCAGCGAGGTGGATTGGTCTGATCGTGTAACCGAAGGCTGGGCGTTGATTTTCGATCCGCCGTGGGCTGCGGCTGGCTCCTGACCACAGTGAGCTCTCCACTTCAGCCTTCCACCTTGGCTTGCGTTCACCCCGGGCCACGTGGCTGCGCCTTTCGCCTGGAGGGAGGGCGACAGGGCCGGCCGTGCCAGCTCGCCCGGCGGGCGGCCGGAGGGGGTCTTGCCATCGAAGCAACCTCGCCTTTGTCTTGAGGCCCAGGCTCCAGCAAGCCCTGGAATCTCGGCGTCGCTGGGGGCCTTGGTCCTTTGAGCGGCAGGGCTGAGCGCAGCCACCGCCGGGGGCGGCGTTGGTTGCTTGGGATCTGGCTTGCCGGGAATCGGGTTTTGGGCTGGATCGGGGTTTGACCGCTGAGGAGCCGGCCTGCGGACGGCCGAAGGCGAGCGTGGGTCTCGGATTACGGGGCGAAAGGGCGGATCCAGGACCCAAGCGCCAGCGACGGCAACCGTTTGCCAGGGCCGAAGCCACGCGGGCCATAGCCAGGGCAGCCCCGACCCTGGCGGGCCGCGGGGGAGCGGGGGCAGGGCCAGCTTCAGCGCTTGCCGAAAGGCTCAACAGGGTTGGAACTGACGTCAGGCTTTCGCCGATTTTGCCTGACTCGCGAGAAAGCTTGGGGCCCAGTCCCGCGCGCTTTCAAACGCCTTGACAAGAGCCGTTGGCCCCAAGGCAGCCAGGTGCCAGCATCCTTTTTCTCGACGTTAGGGGCTGGGGACGTCACGGAATATCCGGGCGAAATAGTCTCGAAGATCGCATCGGTTTCCGCATTATCGCGGTTTTCAGCCCGCAAAACCACGTCTCTGGGAAGAGCCAGTCCGCGGCAAATAGCACCCAGAAGGGCTGGGCGAGGGGGGGTCATTCACCCTGGGCTTTCGGCCCAACCGGCCGTAGATCTTCGGCCGGGCGGGCTGGGCTTTTTTTCAAAAAGGTATCTTTCCTCCTTTTTTTTTCCTGGTTTGTGTTGAG
>Ga0163217_1107579_pt1 | contig 14297 bp, 16 predicted proteins | sample SynspAceP_FD_185933 | JGI IMG/M metagenome (GOLD analysis project Ga0163217, IMG submission 185933) | Saline lake microbial communities from Ace Lake in Antarctica - Synechococcus sp. Ace-P (PacBio error correction) | ecosystem: Environmental > Aquatic > Non-marine Saline and Alkaline > Saline ... | reverse complement strand
ATCGATTTCGCCTGGTGGGGCGATCGAGTATCAGGCCCACAGGCTTCACCAAGAACAGACGGGCCCCTGCTGGCTTGGAGTGGGCGCCCTCTGCGGTGTTGGATGCGCGTTTTGCTGGGTCGGCGTCAGGTTGCGCTTGGTTGCTTGCCGATGCTGCCGTGCATCGCCGCCAGCATGATTCCGGCTGAGGGCTAACACCTTCTCGGGCGGCCCTGGGGCTGGCTGGCCCCTGGCCCTGCTTTGCTGGCGGGCTATGCCCTGAATCAACACCGCCATCGGCTCTCCCAGCGCCGGCGCGGCCTCGGCCTAGGCTTTTGCTGTCTGGTGCCGCTCTCCGCTCTTGGCCATTTCTGTTCCTGGTCGTGGAGATCAGCGCCCCGGCAGCTGCTCGGCTGGTTACATCTTTACGGAGCGGAGAACATCGCCAACGACATCGGCAGGTTCCGGGATTCTGGGGGTGTACTCGACTGCCTGTTCAATGTGGGAGGAAAACCGGTTCAATCTATGGGGTGGCTTTCAGAAACTCTGGCAACTTCTTTGCACCCCCGAGCGGTGACCGGCCGCTTTCTCACCCATTTCTTCACAATCTGTTGCTGACAGATCTGGGCAGAGAAACGGGGTCGTTCCCTTGCCCTTGTGTCTTCTTCCTGGTGCGATTGATCCGCCGAGTGCTGCGAACACGCTCACAGCCCTCAGCTGGGACGCGGGCCAGGAGATGGGCGTGCGGGCCAAACTGGCCTTTCAGCAGGCACGCCTGTTCCTCTTACTTACTCGGCTTCCACATCGGTGGAGCTGGGGATGATTGAGGTCCCCATTTCTCACCGCCTGTTCGGCTATTTCCTGGCCGCGATCATCCCCCCTTTCCAGCTGGTCAAAAGCGTTCACTCCAGGTCGATTCACCACCACCGCCGGATAAGCCGCAAGTTCACTTGATGTGGCGCCGGACCCCGAAACTTTTGCCTTGGCCAGCTCCACGGTATAAATCCTGGCTGGACCCAGCAGCGGAATGGTAGGCGGGGAACTTTGCAGCCCCGGTTAGACCCAACTGCCATCGTCGTCCCGCCTCTTTCGCCAGCACCGTTCCCGCCCCCAGGGAACAACCCGAAAGCGATCACAATTTCGCCCTTTCATCGCGGATCAGCCACATCGGTGCTGGGCCCAAACCTGCCGGTATTCGCCGACCCCTCACAGGCGGAGGGTATCGGGATCCAATCGCATTGGCCGCTGGGCGGCGGTTTGCCAAGCACAGTTTTTCGAAGTCTGCTGATTGCGGGAGGCCACGATAGGTGGTTGAATCGATGGCCTCGGGGTGGGTCGTGCCGACCGCAGCGGCTCAAACAGAAGCCAGCCCGCAGAGGGCGGCGGACCGAAAGCGCGATCATTCGAGAGTCCGTCTTTTGGCGACGCATCACGCTGGAGAAATCACACGGAGGATAGAGCGCATCTCGCCGGGCTCTTGACCCTGATCAATCCCAGGGGCATGGAGCAGCAAGCGCAGGGCCCGCTGTCGTTGTCGGCCTGTTACTTGTCCGCGTATCGAGCAGGAACAAGCTGGCGGTCTTGAGGGCAGGCGTTGGCTCCACTCGGTTGACTCGACATCGACTTGGCGAGCGCACCCGGAGAGGTCCTGTGGCGGAGTCCACCCGATTCCAGTGCAGGTTGAGACCAGCGCCATCAGTGCGTAACCCCAGATTGGGGCCGAAGGCATTGGACGCCAGGCCATGGCAGAGCTCATTTCAAGGTGCGCAGGAATAGAAACCACATGGGGTTGGAGCGATGGCTGTTGCAGGCCACGATCAGTCGGGTGGAAGCCCTGGGCACTCCGGATCCATCCAAGGCCGGCAGCCAGATCACCGAGCGGTAAGCCCCCTTTGGCCGGATTGGCCTCGATGGCGGGGAAGAGGCAGCCGGCAGATATCCGTGCTCGCTCCACCCCCTTCCAGCTGTGGGCCAGCAACCCGCAGGGTGGGCCGAGCTGCTGTCGCAGCTCTTGCTGCCGATGGGGCTCCAGCAGGGAGGGGCATATGCGATCCAGGGGCCGATTCGCCAGCGCCGGAAGTCAAAACCGTTCCCTACCCACTGGGGCTCGTTAGCGCGGTCCGCAAAGGCAAGGCCTTCGGACCCACGGTTAGGGTCTCGAAAACCCGCTCCCGTGAACCTTGAGGCCATGCTCAAGCAGCAAGGCAGGGGCGCTGCGATCAGGGGCCAGTCGCATGCCGCTTCAGCTGGATGATTCGTGCCGTATGGTGCGAGGATTTTTCGCGCTCACGCCGCTGCGGGGTGTGAAAGGCCGGCCAGACCATGGCTGAGACAAAACCGTTCCTCCCTCCCAGAAGATCAGCACAGGACCGGGAGCGAAGGGCTGGCTGTGGAAAGGCCTGGATGCACCCAGGGCCGGCGTAAGGCGGCCCAGCGCCTGCTGGCTTCCTGTGGTTCGGGCTGGATCGCGTCTCAGGCCCTCAGCCACCACTGGACATTCCTTCTTCGAAGCTAGCATTATGCGGTTCCGTTCCAGGCCCGACCTCAACAGGGCCTCCATCCGGCCCCTGCGGTTCAGGAGCGCCTCAGCCAGATCGCGGATGGCGCCATGCCGCGGGGGCTCTCGTAGCACCAGATCGGCCCGGCGGCAGAACCAGTCGGGTGCGTCGCCGGGCGTGAGCAGCAGGCCAACGTGATCCACGCACCACCAGTCATTGAGGTCGTCCGCCAAGTAGGCCGTCTGCTCGCCCGCCACACCCCACAAATCAGCCAGTTCGACGATTAGCGGCGGCCTTTGTCCTTGGATTTCCCACCAGCCACGTGGCGAATGCCGAGATAGGCCGCCCGCAGCGGTGGCCCGCCCGGCGCCACTGAGACGGCACCTCGAATGCCCCAGCGGACTGGATCCAAAGCGGATCCCCAGCCATCGCGCACATCGAAAGCGCTTGAGTGGCTCGCCTTCCGATCCGTAATACAGGCCACGTTCGGTTGAAGCACACCTCGACATCGAGCACAGCAAGCGCAGCCCATCAAGGCGGTCGGCGCAGAGGCGCAGCCCAGCGGAACGAAGACGGGCGCGAAGCGAAGAATGCTTGCAAGAGGAGGGAGCCTGCGATGCTTTAGGAGGGCGTGCTGGGCGCAGCGGCCCCTGGCGGAGCAGGCGCCCGGGAATCGGCCAGCAGCTGCTCCAGCAGGAGCTTCGAGGCGATGCAGGGGCACCATGTTCGGGACCATCGCTGAGGGGCCTGGCTCGGGATCGGGTGGACCTCCATGAACAAACCATCACGCCCACGGGCCACGGCGGCGCGGGCCAGGGCGCCACGGGAAATTTTTCCGACTGGCCGCCGGCTGCCTCGTGCCCTGACCACCGGGCTGCTGTTACCGAATGGGTGGCACTTCAAAAATCACACGGACCCAGCCCAGATCCTGAGCTGGGGCAGGCTGCTGAAAATCCACACCAGGGTTTGTAAGCCAAAAGCTGTTGCCCCGCTCCGTCAAGCCAGATCTCGGGAAGCCCGGCCTGCCGGAGCTTCGCCACACCTGGGCCAATGTCAGGGAGCGAGAAACTGACCTTCTGGACGTGATTCACTTGCGGATTGCCGCGGGTGGCCTCAGCGGCCGCGATCAGCAGGTCGCTCTGGCGCCAGAGGAAAGGGCCGGATCTTGCCAAACATCGACCACCTCTGCCACGGGGGGCCGCCTGCACGCTCTGTGGGATGTCGGTGGAGCACGCGCGGCCAAGCGCCGTTTCAACTTCAGCCAGCACATTCAAGCCCTGCAGCAACGCCGGGGGTCCGCGGAAGGAGCCCCCCCGAACTCGGTTGGCCTTGTCAAAACTGGCCTTGAAGATCGTAAATCGATGCCCAGGCGATCAGTGATCGCTTGACTTTTTCGGCGATCCGAAAAGACGCTCAGGGCTTCCTCGGATTCCACAAGGGGAACGGCGATCAGGTGAGGTCTCGGTGCAAACGGGGAGTCGTGGGGATGGGAGAGTGGAGCTCAACCAAAACAGATGCATCGTGTCAGCGGGTCAGGCCGGCAGTCAGATTGAACGAGGTTTGCGTTCAGCGAGGCGAGATCCCTGAGGAATCGGAGCGTTCAAACAACCGCGGAAGCTACCGGAACGCCTTGATCTTGCCCTCTATCAAACTCATTAGATCCGATTCGCAGCGCATTCACCGTGGGAGAAGCGGTGGGGCGATCACACACGTGGTGCAGCGCCTGCGATCATCGAGGCTTCCAATACATCACTACTCCGTACGGTTATCAGCGCGCTGGTGGCCTCATCCAGCAGGAGAAACTCGGAACCCCGATAAACGAACGAGCAGCCAGCGCTGACGTTTGGCCACCAGACACTGCAGCTATCCAGTTTCGCCAAAATGGGGGTATGGAGTTTCCGTAGGAAGTTCAGCTGACAATTCAATCGAGCTGGGCCGCTCAGCGACCGCCCAGACTTGAGTCTGTCGGTCTCATCGGGCGTGTCGGCCAAACGCCACGTTCTCGATCACCTGGCATCAAGCAAGTTGATGAACTGCGAGCACTGAGAGCAGCATTCCTGCCCAGGCGCACTGTCCAAAGCGAAACAGGAATGCCATGGAGGGAGAGGTGCCCCTTTCCCCGGCTCGCAAGGCCAAGAAGGAGCTGGGCGGGTGGTGGTCTTGCCACTACGGTGAGCCCACGAAGGCACACGCGAGCACCGGGAATGGTGAGATCAATCCCTTTGAGGCAACCCAGTCGTGGGCGCCGGTGGTAGGGCGTACCCCGACATCTCGAGGCCGATTGTGCGGCGCGGCATCACCCCTTGGGGGTGGGTTACACGAGGTCCACAAAGCACGGGATTCCAGTTGGAAGGGAGTCAGATACTCAATTGGTTCTTGTCGATCACCGGCAGCCCCTCACGCAAAGCTCGATTGAGCGAACTGAAAGAATTTTCCTGCAGAGGGTGGGGTGAGGCGCAGGGCGGCAATGGCCAGCGAGGAGAATTGAAGGGGATGATCTCGGTTGTGCTTGGAGCGGTTGGCGTTGAGAGGCAGGGAACAGCACCAACTGCAAAAATAAGAGCGTGATCCCCAACGGTTCAATCTTCAAAAAGCGTGGAACCACCGGCAGCAAGATGGACGGGCCAGGCATATTACCTTGGCTTTCTCCCACCAGGTTTCGATGAACCCTTGCGGAAAAAAGCTCCGAACCGGTGGAGTTTGATCGTCGCGGATTCGAAGGCCGGAGCGACTCCAGCAGAATGTGGGCCGTACGGGCTTCCAGCCCAGCTTCTGCTTAGACGGCATGCGCAGATAGGGGGTGTCAACTAGTGAGAGACAGGTGGGAGCACCAACGACACGATCAGCACAAAGGCCGCCAGCGCAATCACCAAAACACCCAAGGAAAAAGCAACAGAATCGAGAAAGGACGCTGCCAAACAATCCTCGCAGGGATCACCACGGAGTTAGATGCTTTCTTGATTATGGCTCAGCAGCAATCGCGATAGTTTGGCCGTGCTCTAGAGAGGATGATATTCATAATTCTGGCCAGGGACCATTGGCGTGGATCTTGTTCCGAAAGGATCGATCCATTACTTTGCGTGAGCGCTGCTGGAAAGAAACTGCAGAAAGCCAGCTTGCTGAACGAAGCGCCAGGCAGCAGGGCAAACAACAGATCAGCCAGAGGCTCTGATCGAACCTGATCAAACCCCGGAAAAAACGCGCACCCCAGGGATGCCGATCTTACGAGCGGGCGCCGACAAGCGCGCCATCAATCGGGCAATCACGCCGGTGAAGAAGCCAGGTCGATCAGGCCGAAAATTCGGACAGTCGGCACCAGAATTTTCAGTGTCTGATTGCGTTCCTGCAGACAAGAAACGTGGAGCAGGAGTCGCAGCTTGTCGTAGGTCCGGCTCTTCAAGGAGGCGGCGTTCAATCGCCTGACGACTAAACGTTTCAACCCAACCTATGGAGGAACGGCCACCATTCCTGCGGCCTAGCAGCAGCGCTTTAGGCCGCCCCCGGACTGGTCAGCCGCAATCTCCCAACACCGGTAGTGGACGCAGAGCCAAGGCCTGATCCAGAAAGGAATGCGGTTCAGGGCATCGATCGCGTCAAGGCCCGCTTTGCCAGCGCCGGCGCAGCACGGGCTCTGAAGCAGGTCTCAAGCAGGCTATTCAACCGGCGGCTGCGAAAGCCAGGCGCCTGGGTCGGCCACGGCCGCTCGATCCGCTCCAGATCGGCTTCAGTGTCCCGCAACCGATCTGAATGGCCGAGCAGGGAGGGATGAGACTGTCAAGCCAGGGCATGTTGAGCTCTGAAAACACGACGCAGCCGCAGGCCAGGGCCTTCAAGCGGCGGCAGCCCGAAACCCCTCGGCTGACGCCCGCCCTCGCGGCAGTAATCTGCGAGGTCGTAGAGGCACCACGGGACCATTGCACAGCTCGACAAGATCCTCCACCCAGCCGCGACTGGACCTCCACCCGCAGGGCCCGGCCCCGCAGGGCAGGCGCGAGCCGAATCCAGGAACAATTAGGCACTGCTCTTGCGGGCTCCATAGCACCAGCACGTTCGATGGGCCGAGAACCCCGCAGCGGACCTGATCCGGCCGGGCGCGCTCGCGCTGCAGCCACTGGGTTCAGGGCATTGGCACAAGGAAAAGGGATATGCGGGGCCCGTCTCCCAATAAACCCAGAGCTATTTCTTGCTCACCGGCCAGAACCGCACGTCCGGGCGGGAGGTCAAAAGCCATAGCCACCTGCTCGTGGGGCGTGATACGGCCACCGGCCGCTTTCAGCCGGGTGCAGCAGCTTGCGGCACATCAAAAAACCCCAGCTGACGATCCAGAGGGCCTCGCCCGGGAAGGCTCGCCACGCAGCCAGGTCCAGCGAGGAAGGCGGCCCGGTTCCCGTCCGGTAGAGTGGGACAGCTCGGTGGGAAACCAGCCAGCGGTGACTGCGCTGGTCTGGAGTTCCACCTGAAGGCCACACAGGCGGGAAACCGACCTTTTGGTGCCAGGGAACCAGAAAGCGGAGATAGCGGCAAGGGAGCTGGCTCTATCGCCACCAACTCTGGCTAGGCCCGGCGCTACCGAACCAAGCCACACGGGGCTCGGTTGCTTGCCGGCGCGTTGACGGGTGTGAGGGAAAGCCGAACAGCAGTTGGGCGATTCGCCGCCACCAGGTTGCCTTCCAGACTCTGGAACATTCGTCATGTTTGAGGTCGGAAGGCATGCGCTTGGCCTCCGCCACGATCTGGAGTTCGGCCATGGGCCTGATCAATTCGCAGGGCTACGAGGCCTCTGGCGGATAGGGCCGCTTGAAGACCTTTATCGGGTGATGAGCGTCGCAATTCGTAGAACGGCAATCCCTCGTGTCCGCAGATTCATCCTTCTGCGCAATGTTCTTGGAGGATCACACCACCGGAGAGATCGCGACTGTAGCGAGTGTAGTGATGGCCCACCAGCAAACTCGGGGCTGGCTTCTTGGGCCACCTGATTGCAGCCGGGCCATTACTCCTGGGCCGCGGGAGGTGTGGACTGAACGGTGCTGCGCCAGTTCAGGAAGCGAAATAAAAAATTTCCAGATCGGCCCTCCAAGGACGAGCGACGGTTGAGCGCGTCGCTGGCGATCTTTGGGCCAAACCGGTTGGCTCTTGAGCTCTCTCTTTCTCTCTCCATGGCGCAATACACGAAAAGAGATCGGCCAACAAGCTTGCGGTAGCTGCTCTTAATTCGAACACACCCTTGAGGAAACAGGTGACGAACCGGTTTGTTCTCGGCCATCGTTTTGGGCCTTCTTGTGCATTCACGGCACTGGGAAAGCAAGGGCAACACTCATCGCCGTTTGGGTGTCGTTGGTACCGACGAAAACGTAGGCCTCCTGGGGCCCGTTGGCGTCTGAAGTGATTGCGAAGGGTTACGCAGCCTGGCTGGGCTCAGCGGCCAGACTCAGCGGGCCGGACCGCGGCCAGCAGATCGAACAGTGCCGGCAGATTCTGCTGGAGCGTTTGTGGGCCACTTCCGGCTGGGGCGGGTGGGGGCCACTGGGTTGCCAGGTTCGCCACGGTGGCCAGGCAGCCACTTTGCTTCCCCTTTGAAACGTCATGCCGCTGATTCAACACGCCGGCAGCGGGTGGCCTTGCCCCCGCTGCCGGCCTGGGCGGGGGCTTCACTCAGCCGCAGCTGAATCAAGCAGGCTTGCAGGCACTGGAGGCGGGGCTCCAAGCCCGGGGAAAGAAAGCCAGGTCCCCGATTATCCTCCTCCCGGAATTTCACGGGTGGAGGGGATCGTCGGCGCACAGGGGGTGAATTTGGCGGCGGGCATCAGGAAGTGAGGGCGGGAACAGGGCGCCGGCCGAGGCGATGGCCTGGGCCATTTCGGACTGCGGGCCAGGTTCTGGCCGCATTATGGCGTTTCCCTTGAGCAGACAGCAGATTCGGGCTGAACTTAGGCTCCGCCGAACGATTCATTTGTGCCAGGCGTCTCGCGGCCGCCGCTGAGCCATTGGGTCGTCAATCAACACGGGTTAATTCCCTGGTTTGCGCCTCCAACCCGCATTGACCGCCCATGGTGAATCGCCATCTACCGACCCAGGTACGACAAGCTCACCGCCCAGCAGCGGCACGCCAATCCGCTTCGAGAACGGCAAGCCCGTGGTGCCAGCGACGATCATTCCGTTTCATCCGCGGCGATGGCACCGGCGTCGACATTCTGGCCCGCCACCCATGCGGGTGCTCGATGCGGGGTGGGCGGGCCTACGGCGGCGAACGCCGGATCGAATGGTTCAAGGTTTTCGGCGGCGAACGACCTTGCGAGCTCTACGGGCACCTATCAAATTACCTTGTGCCGGACACCTGACGGCGATCGAGGCCTACGGGTGGCATCAGGGGCCCGCTGACCACCCGATCGGCGTGGCATCCGCTCCGCTCAACGTGTCCTGCGCCAGATCTTCGACCTCTATTGCTGTGTGCGCCCTGCCGTTTACTACGCCGCACCCAGCCCGCACAAAACGGCCCGAGGATCTCGATGTGATCGGTTTACAGGAGAACACGAAGACATCTTACATGGGATCGAGTTGGGCGCCGATGATCCGGTCTTGCGTCGAAATGGATGCGCCCACCTCAACGACACCGTGATTCGGCCAACGGGCAAGTTGGGCCAGCGCCGCATCCCTTTGCCGGGCTCCGGCATCGGCATTCAAGCCTGTCAGCAAGAACGGCACCCAGCCGCCATTGTGCGCAAAGGCGATCCAGCAGCTCTGGGCCTGGGAGGGCTGAACAGCGCACGTTGACTGGTGCACAAGGGCAAAACATCATGAAATTCACCGAAGGGGCCTTTCGTGACTGGGCTATGAACTGGCACCAGCGAATTTCCGTGAAATCAGTGCATCAGCCGAGCGGGAAAGGCTGGATTCTTGGCAAACCTGGAACCAGGATCCGGAACTCAGTGCGAGGGCCAATTGCCCGCCTGAATCGAAACTGGCTACGACAGTCCTCACCCGGAGGAAGAAAGCGGGCGATCGATTTGCGAGGTGGGACGGGGTGATCGCGGCGATCGGCGCCAGCCACGGCGGCTGGAAGTGGAAAAAAAGATGGTGATGTCGATGACCGAATCGCCGACAGCGATCTTCAGCAGATTCCAGGACCGTCCCCAGGAGTTATTCGTGCTGTGCACCTCAACCTCAACGGGGCGATTACCATCTCCGATGCGCTTGTCGGTGTAGGCGGCCTCGGCCATGCACGGAGCAACATTCGGTGGATCACGCCGCGATTCTTTTGAGGCCCACCCACGCACAGCACCCAAACGATGGCGGCCTCGATGTCGGATCCAATCCCGTCGGTATCCTCCGGGGTTGATGATGCTGGAGTTCATTGGGCTGGCAGGACGGCCGCGACATGATCACAGCAGGCCTCGGCGCCGCTTCGTAGTGGCCAGGTCACCTTACGACCCTCGCCCGACTGATTGGATCCAACGGCTGGCGCCGGTGAGCTGTCAGGCTTCGTGAGCGGTGACCAGCACTTCGGACAGCTGAGTCAGGCCAGCAACCCACCTTGATAGGGTCGCACTCCCATTGGAACTTGCAAGCGATCCAGGGAGACCCAGGCACCGAGCAGCCCGCAAAAGCGAAAATCGAGGGCTTGCGGGCCGTCGCGATCATCGGCCGTCATCGTCATCACCTGAACGGAGCGCTTGTTACCCAGCGGCTTCATCGGGAGGTTGACGTTTTTTTTTCGTGATCTCGGCTATGTATCACGCGTTCCATCCAGAAGAAGCGAGCCGCGCCAATCGGGGGCCTTTTTCTGCTGGAGTATCTACCGGCGGCGCATTCAGCGGCTGGTGCCGGGCCCTGGCGATCTGTGTTTGATTGTCAAGTCCCTTGTAAAATAGACACTGCCTTGGTGGATTCCCGATCCCACCGAACTTCGCTCTGGACCGGTTATCTTCTGGCGCTAGGTGGCAGCTCCAACGTGATTTCTTCATCAGGAAGGACCACGGCATTACTTTCGGCAAGCAGTGGAGCTGAACTGAACCAACCTTTCACCCAGACCTCGGATATCTAGGGTAAGTTTCAGTTTTATTCTGATCTTTCCCCTGGCGGCTGGCAGCTCCGGCCTCGTGGCGAGCAGGCGCTCCGGGGTCGCCGGCGTTTCCGCGGGCGATTGGCCGTCTTGGCCGCGCTTTTTCGTTCCTGCTGTTCCCTGATTCCAGAGGCAGCTGGCATCCATCCGCCCGCCTTCTTCCTGCAGGCGCAGGGTCTGGAACTGGCGCTGGGCTGCCTTGGCTGGCACCGCCGGGGAGACCAAGCGCGGAATTCCGGAACCAGGCCAGCGCATCCGCAACGGGGTGGCCTGGGGGTCCTTGGCCGCCCTGATCGGGGTGACCCTGGCGCCACAGGACGCCGCTCCCATCCCGATTGCTGGTCAGCGTGGCGGCCACCGGCCGCCCTGATCAAACCCCTGCAGCAGGGGAATCGCCCGTTGGACGGGTCCTGAACTGGGCCGCCGGCTTGCTGCGGCCTCGGGGTGATCTTTCTATTCGCCTGTACTCTGGCACTGGAGCGTCAATGCCCTCAGCGCTGGACGAACGGCATCACGCTGGAGTGTGTCCGTTCCATGCTGCTGATCCTTGGGGCTGGGCCGAACTCTACCGCTGGATCGAAAACTCCCGTTGGCGCCATAGCCATGGGGTTAAACCGAAGCATCCGAGCCTCCTGATCGGCTTCGGCATTTCATGCCGCCGTTGCAGCCTGCTGTTGCTGCTGATCAGCGGCCTGAGCTCGGCAGCGCTCTCTATGCAGGGCCAGCGGGCCCGCCACGTTGTCGGAGACGGCGAAGCAGCGCATCGCCGGCCACACTCCATCCACATCCTTCGATTTGCTGAGTCAACCCGCAAGCACACCCAAGACCAACAGATCGGCGCGCTCTTCCGCACCCTGCCGCGTCGCCCGAGGGCGACCACCCAGGGGAAGGCACCCTCTTCGTGGTCGTGAAGACAGCCACGCCGCAAGGCCTGATTCCCCTGGCGCTGACTGCACCAGCAAGGCCTGGGCATCCACGCTTGCTGGCCCAAGCCGCTGGTCCGTCCGCCACAGCCCACGGCCATCTCGGGACCCTGGGCTTTGGCCCGCTTCCAAGCGGAAAATTTGCCAAGAGGATTCTTGGCCCGAGGCCGGCCCGGAGACGCCGTGCTGATCGCGGGCTACAGCTGAAGCCACTTGGGTTGGAAGATGTGCAGGCCAGCCCGGTGATGCTCTCGATCCTTGCCGGCGAGCCGATCCAAGGCACCACGCAAGGTGGGGACGATCTATGCCAGCCCTGCAAACGTTCGTCGCCAGGGCGAGGCCAAGGGGCATGCGGTTGATTGGTGATCGGGGCGGCTGGGCGCGGCTGGTTGGGCGGGACACCTGCCGCCGGAAATGGTTCGCCGGGTGACTGAAACCGGGCCTGCTTGGAGGCGCTCCAGCAGGAAGGCCGTCAATGCCGAGGCAGCATCAACCCACTACAACTGAGCATCGCTGCCCGTGGCGTGCGCTTCATCGATCGATGCCCTGGATCTGCCCGACAGGGACTGCACGCTCCGTCGATCTGCGCAAAGCTGCTTGGCCGACGACGGACATCTCACCGACAAGCGGTGCGGCGGGCTGGAAGGCAACGTGCTGGACGCGAGCCAAGCAAACTTTGAGAAAACCATTGAGCTGTTCATCTGCCGGCGCCGCTGGAAGCCTCAGGCCACCGACTTGCATCCATTGCCGGTATCGCTTGCGAGCTGCGCAGCTACGGGCTGCTGGGCACAGGAGATGGATTCGCCGCGGGGCGATCACCATGCTCAGGCCGATCGGAAGCTGGAGAGCTTGGCCCTCGATGCCACGGTGGCGGGGCATTTTCGATTCCTGTCTGGGTGCCTGGCCTGCGTCAGCGCCCTGCCGTCCCGGGTGCGCTACGACGAAAACTGATTCGATGCCACGCGGCCGAAGCTTGATGCCCGGAAGGCTTTGCGTAGCCTGGGCAGAACAGTTTCCGCCGCCTGGCTGTCGCCTGCTTGTGCCCTTCCCCAAGCGCATTGCGGGCCGTGCTGCAGGCCGCTGCGGCTTTACGCGGCAGCCCTGCAGGATCTGGCGAGACGCAGCGGACTTCACCCGACCTGTTTCGGGCCAGGATCGCGGCGATGAAACGGTTGCTGCGCCGCTGAGCCGCAGAGGCGTTCAGCGTATCCCTACCGCTGGTGGTGGCCGCCACCGCGTCCGTGGCGCTATTCGGGTGGGAACTGGTCTTGGGCTGGCGTTGCAAGCAGTTTGTTTCGATTCCGGACGGTACCAGCGGCTGGCGGTTGCGCGTCCTCAGCGCCACGGCATTGAAGTTGGTTGATTCCGCCGACCAAGAATTGCTTTGCGGCGCGATGACCATCCACCAGGGAGAGCTTGGAGCAGACCAGGGTCTTGGCCAAAGATCTGATTCGGACGTTTTCGAGGCCCGTGGTCGGCGCGGGCAAAGCCGCGGGGACCCGAAACCCCTCGATGCCGTTGCTGGTCACGGCGTTCAGGCTGCCGGCCACACCTCAAGAAATACGACGAGCTGCTGGGCCGGCAAACCCCGCCTGGGCGGCCCGCGCCGGGCCTTCACGATCGGGTTGGCCGATTGTGCAGGAATTTCTCGATCGGGTCGAGGACGAAGCGAAACACTTCGCCGCCCAGCTCCAAGCCGGCTCCGGCACAGCGGACGGGCACAGCGGGCGGAACGGCGGAGGCGGCCCCTGCGCCTGGCCTATCACGACGCCTGCCACATGATCCACGGCCCAGGGGCCTGCGCGACCAACCCCGGCGTCTGTTGCGTCAGATCCCCCATGTTTGCAAGCTCTCGAAGCAGGTGGAAGCTGGGGTGTGCTGCAGGCAGTTGGCCGGCATCTACAACCTGGTTGCAACCCCAACGGAAAGGCCGCCGGAGGCTGGGGGCGGATCAAAGCCGCCGGACCTCGGCAACACGGCGCCGAAACTGGCCGTGAGCGGGCAACATCGGGCTTGCAGGGCCTCCAGATCGCAACCACATGGGCGCACAGCCGCCGAATCGAGGTGGGCTTCCATTGCCGGTGGCAAACTGCTGGAGCTCGCGGCGGAGAGGGAACCTCTAGGCGGGCGACTCGAGCGCGGCACCAGTTCCTTTGGCGGATTTCTTCGGCTTGAGGCGCACATGGCTGGGCGCAGGCCCGAAGCTTGGGCCCTGCCGCTCCAAGGTCCGCCACCTTCAGCCGGCGGGGGGAACTTTGGCGGCCCGCCAACAAATTCCACGCCGCCACCACGGCGCCGTGGCCGGCTGCAGGATCCACCAAGCCAACCATCGTCGCGGCGGCTTCGAGCGGGGCAGGCCGATCTGGCCGAAGGATCGCCCGTATCACAACAAAAGCGCAGGACTTCTTGACCTTTGCAGGGCGGCTGATTTTCTTGGGGCCATTGGCCGGGGGCTTGGCCAGAGCACGGTCGCCTCCGCTGGAAACCGAAAGGGGCGGGCTCCGCGATTGTTTCTCCCAGGCAAACACAAAGCGGCATCAAAAAACAGGCCCCTGGAGCCGTTCTTTTGCCAATCAGCGGCCACGTTTGGCGTTCGTTTTGGGGGGGAACCCACCCAAAGGGGCGGCAGGCCATTCGGGCCGGTTGCTTGCTGGCCCACCAGCCAGGGTCTTCCCCCTTCTGGGCAAACTCGGGACCAACCCGGGGCAAGGAAAAGCTCGGGAATTCCCGTCCTTTGAGCTTTTCAGGCCAACCCGGTGGCGGGGGCCGCGGGGGCGGGGGGGGGGGGGGGGGGGGGCCGGGGGGAAAAAAAAAAAAGAAGGGCATTTTCCTCTTTTT
>Ga0163217_1097855_pt1 | contig 14297 bp, 7 predicted proteins | sample SynspAceP_FD_185933 | JGI IMG/M metagenome (GOLD analysis project Ga0163217, IMG submission 185933) | Saline lake microbial communities from Ace Lake in Antarctica - Synechococcus sp. Ace-P (PacBio error correction) | ecosystem: Environmental > Aquatic > Non-marine Saline and Alkaline > Saline ... | reverse complement strand
GATTGGGTCTGTTTCTTCGACTTGGCCTTTCTGTCCTTTTTGATCTCTGCACTGATGAAGCTTCGCCAACCTCGATTTTCCTCCGACTGGTCTTTTTCGTAAAAAATAAAAAGAAACAAAATCTCCCAATTAGGAATAGTTTTTGGAGCTCTTCTTTTTGGTCTTTATAATTTTACTCTTTCTCCCCCAAAGAAGGGAACTAAGCAACCTGGTGTGTAGCCCGGGGGGGGGGGTTGTTTTAAATTTAGCGATATACGCACCACGAAATGGGAGATCAAGAATTAGCAAATCATATTGTTTTCTTGAAAATGCTCTATGGAAAAAATCTCCAAAGGCCGTTTTAAAAAGAAGATCTTTTTTTTTGCCCATTCAAACTTTTATCCCTTTTTCCTTATCGTACGCTTGGAAAGCCGCAATAAGTGGATTCATTAAAAACCCCTTGGATGATCCAAGTATTATACCCCAAAGTATTGATGAGTTGTTTGAAGCCATTATTTAATTTATTTATACTTTTGATTAAACTCCTGTATTTCTATCCTGACCTTCTATCAGACTTTATAAATTTACTCAGTCTTCATTTTCCATTCCCAAGGGCTGAGAGGGATACCTCTCCCAAGCAATCTTGTGTGTCAGTTGTCATTAATCGGCCCTTAATCTTTTAAATTTTTTCAACAGGGTTATTGGACCAATTCGGCCAAACAATTTCTTCAACCTCTTCATTGAAAACCATAATCTTTTTTTAGATGTGTTACCACCCCCTAGCCAACATTTGCTCGCAAGTAAAAGCTCTACCTGTTCATAATTATTTCCATGGCCAAATTGCTTCCAATTTTCGCTGTTAATCTTTGGTTCCACCACCACCGGGAATTAGATAGGTTAATGTTCCGGCAGCCAATTTCGCATATTGTTTTTACATAAAGTCATATTCACATGCTAGGGCAAGTCAATCCCACCACCAAAGGCATAACCATTGACTGCAGCAATAAATTGGTTTGGAATTTTGCCTTCTATGCCGCGTAAAAGGGTTCTACCCATTGACTGGAAGGCTTCAAATTCCTCTTTAGTTTGTTGCGCGTATTCCTAATATCTGGCACCCGCCATAATGCTTGCCCTCACCAGTAACCACGCAACAGCTATTTCAATTCATTGGCTCATTGAGCCACCTAAGTGACTAAAACAATGATTCATCCATCATCTGACGATCTTAGCGTTCAAGATTGATTCTGCGTCGATTAAACCTTATTCCCATGCAACTCGATTGAAGACTTATATTTTTAATCTGAACACCATTATTACTTCCAACTTTCTATTTTATCTTCTCAAACACTTATTACTTCAAAATTTCATAAACATTGGTTATATTCCTCTGCGCGTAGCCCAATTCTGAGAGAGTTCCTCGGCTTGCTCTCCAATTAAAGGAGGATTGCCGTGTATTTTCTCCAGGAGTTCACTCATGGTGAAAGAATATTTCGTAACTTTACCTGCCAGCTCTAGGATGTTCTATTTCAACAAAAGTATTGTTGTGGTATAAAAACCTGAGGTCCAAATCGACTCGATGTTTATTGATCTTGGCTACCAAATATCAAGAATAACATAATCCAACCATTCCTGGGATTGTTTTTGGTTTTGTTATTTTCTCTACTTACCGTGAATTTATCCCTTTTATATATAAAATCTGGGCATCATGCATACTTCTTCAAAGAGTCATCATCAAGTGCCTCCACCAATTAGCCAAGGACACATGGCAATGGAAATAAATTCATCCTTGTCTCATACATACCAAAGAACGTGCCGATATTCCGGGATGTACCTATTTTAGAATTTGGCCTTTCAAAGGGGACCCCTAATTTTGAATTGTAAATAAATCCTGGCATTTGAAAGCAAAGCAGAAGATAATAGATTGTCCTGATTTTCCTGCACAATCCTGTTCTTTCCATAAAAACCAATGCGATAAAATGGCGTATCAAGAGTTCAGGGCATTAACCTTGATCACAAAGTGCTGCTAAAAAAAACCCCCCTTTTTAATTGCTAACCGGGCCGTTCATTTTCCTGTCCACTGGTCAAATGGCCCCACTGATACTTTGCGCCAATAAAATCCTTCCCGGCCTTTTAAATAAGGTCCGGTATCTTCCCCACCGTCTTGCTGAGCAAATAAATAATGAACGATTTATTTATTTTCATATCATCATAACCATACTCAAGTACTTTTCATCACCCCTGACGAAAGTTCTCAACAACAACATCTGCCTGCGCCACCAGTTTGTAAATAATATCCTTTCCCTTGTTCGATTTCATATCAACAAGCAAAAATCTCTATTTCTGTTCCATTGCCATAAAACAAGGTACTCCATCACCTGCAATCCACTTTGTGAAAAAGGTCATATCGCGATAATCATCACCGATCTTAGATTCTCGCTCACTCTACGTTAATTCACTTCAGCACGCGTAACCATCTCCCAAACATTTAGTTAGAATATGCCCTTTGCAATATAATTGTGATGAGATAGATCAATACCTATTTATTGCCATTCTCAATGCCTCTTTACATTGAGCCCTTTAAATTCTCATATGTTTTTCTAGATTTAACTACCTTAGTCTGATATTATTAAAGTGCGGTATTTTACTTTCATGATATAAGCCTTGGAAGCGTCAGGCCAAAGCGCCCGCCGTCCAAACTGTTAGAGTCCTCCGCCCGTTAATAAATGTTTCTGCAAGCTTCAATCCGATCGCCAAAAAACCGCTGTTCGACGCACTTCTTTGAAGCCCATTCCTATTGAGACACTCGTAAGCTGTGCGGCGTTCACTTTTTTGGAAGAGAACGCTCCCTTCCTACGTTATGTTGTTATGTACAGATTTCTCTTGACTGATTGGAGAGGGTTGTCAATAATTTGCTCCAGTGAATGAAAGTGTTGAGTGTCTGAGAAACACGTACATTAGATTTGCATGATTTTTGTCCTGCTAATTGGTCGTACATTTGATACAAAATTAAGCCGCCTTAACCCTTCGTGCAGTATGCGCGTTCCACGTCATCCCACTTCTAAAAGCTGAAACGATGAAGATGGGTGGTATAAGAAACTTCTCTGTCGTTTTGGCTCAACAATATAAGAGAAGTACATTTTTATGCCCCCTGAAGAATACGGCTTTTCGGTTACATTAAGCAATTCGTCCGAATCCTTCTTCTGTACAATGTATATATGTATATCATTTATACTTGATTGCTATTGCTGCGTTATTCCAAGTAGCTAAGTCTATTTTATGAAGGTAGCTGGACAGTATTTTTGTAAGTGGAAACCAGCATCATCCCCACGCATCCAACTCACATTGTAGACGCCGTTAATACCGCCATGTGACACGCGTTTGATTTTTCTAATTTTTTCGCTCCAATACATACATTGTGTTGCTATAGTTGCATCTCCCATACAACATTTTCAGCCCTATCTTTTAGCGAAGAGCGCTCAAAATAGCCAATCCAATGCCTTGCAGTGCTCCAATGTAATTATGGCTAGCTTTGTTTTCTTAACCTCCTATTATCTACTATAAGATTATTAACAAATCATTCCCGAGGAATATTGATGTATCGATTACCCCTATTACTATTTCCTTCTAGATTTATCGAAAACACTATAACACAAGAGAACAAAAACCGATTTTATTCTTTTAGTGCACTAATGTCTCATGTCAGAATGAAGTCTCTAATATGGCTTTAAGTTTTCGATGGAAAAGGTATCGTATCCGTTTCCGCTACAGATGAGCGTGATTATGGAAAATGCATTTCGCAAGAGTGCGCCGAGTTAAATTCCTGATCCGGACAATTTCATGATCCCCTTTTGGGCTGTAGGCTTCAATCTCCGTTCATAGCCGCAAGATAAGTTGTATCACATTCTATCCTAGACGCCACTGAAATTATTTCTGTCTCTATGCCACCCTGTTTATCGTCGCCTTGCGTTTATTTTAATTGCTATCGGCTCGATCATTGCCATGATAGACCCAGTAGGCGCCAGTAGTAACGATTGTATGTGCGTAACACATACTGAACGAATCTGCCCCTAAAATTATATGCCAAGGTCCGAGAAAGGCACAGTTCAGTCATATGAACCACCGAAAAAGAACAATTATGATAATTATACCTGTCGCACGTAGTAATTATGTTCTAAATCTTGTATCATTAAATAAGTAGTCTATGGTACCCTTCTGCAGTTGGTGAGTATTAACTTGATTCCTGACCCAGGCTGTGACAGGGTATCGCCTATTTCTCCAAGAAGTGTGCATCTGAATTATGAGCACCGTTTCTTGCCTTAGGTTATGGAGTAAGCCGAAAACTGTAACTTCCTGAGACCTCTCCGCATATACCGTTTTCTCACCCGACCTAAGATTTCAGTCTGGTCTGAGTACTGAGTGATCACACGATTAATATACGCCGGCAATGGTTATCAGAGATACGAGGGCGTTTCCAGCCCTGCCCCACTGATGCTTGCGTGTCAACCTTCCTAGCGGATCGCATCATAGCTGTAGGCTAACATTCACATAACAGTATGCGCCCATTGACCGCACCTATGTAGGGCATCGGTGACCTCCATTCGCGACGACCTCATCGAGAGGCCCTCGCCGGTACTCCCTAGCTAAGGCCATTGATATCGTGGAGATAAGGTGGCTCCACCAATTCGGTATGGAGCCAGTCTCTACTACCCATCTTTGTCGAAAGGCCTGCCACAGCCGCTATCAATCCTTTAATATCTAAAATGCATATAATAATCTTAATTTAATACTGTCGTTAAGGCAACATTCTTAGAGATGGCACAAGTGCCTTAATATCTAATTAAACTCTATTTTTATTTTCCATATTCACTGATTCGGATTGGTAATTCGTTAAAAGTTGACTTTCAAGCTTAAGGAAAAGCTTGCAAAAAACGCAAACTTCATTTCCTCTAATAAATTGAGACAAGATCTTACCCTGCCTTCAATTCAAACTAATTTAAAAACTAACAACAACTCAAAATAAATACTTAAACCTACTGATAAGCGTCCGTGCAGTAAATTTATTCTTAGTATAAAACACCGGCAGCCACGGCCAATACAAGCATACTCTTGCCATCAAATTAGGAACAAGAAAGTTGTGAGAATACGTATCGAGACACAAGATGAATGAGCTTGACTTCTAAAGAACCACGCCATTATTAGCCAGTTCGTAAACATATCCAACTCCGTGCTTTCTATCCGATATTCTATTCTAAGTTAAGTTTCTCTGTGTCTCAACTGAGTGGATTTATACCTCGCTCTAGTGCGTAACTCTATTCACCTCCTTACGCGCATTTTTCAAGATCACCAAGTGCGTAATATCGTCTGCCTTTTAATTAAAAGACCCATAATTCGATTAAGACAATGTGAGAGTATACAACTATAGGACAATGTTATCACAGTGAGCTATTACTGTAGCTCCTATAAATATTTTATTTGTGGCTCTGTTCTATTATTTGAAGGATATACATCGCATAATACCTCCTGGCTATATAAGTTCTTGATAACCGTCTTCTCAAGGAGTAAATCCCTTCTAAATAGCTTAATCCATCCCTCTGTAGCATAGCGAGCACACCCTGTGACACGCTAATACTATTTTTAAGTTTCATCTCTCGACTCGCTACTGGCCGGACCTTCTGTTCCGAAAGCGAAACCAAGTCGTAGCTCTCCGATATAGTCACTTATCTATAATCGACTATCTGTATGCAAAATAGCGACAAACTCATACTACTAACTTGGTTCCTTGTCAGTGATCGAGTTCCATACTTCGCAGATTCATTCATATAAATGAAGAATATCCCCAGAGAAGCCCCAATGGCTGATAGCATACATATTTTGCATACTTCGAAATCTGCATACTAACCACCATTATAATGTACCTTACCTAGTCCATAATTAAACTCGCTCGAATAAGTGCGTACACCGCTGCTTGGTAAACCTCGCCCATCGGTTATAACCATGTACGGGAAATCAGATTCTAATGAGGTATTAATATCATATTGATTTGTATATTAAACCAGCATTTAAGTACCAGAGTACACCATTTATCCGCCCGAAGCCCCGTGAAAAGGGTTAGTGATTCTTCATCTCCCATTACCTGCCCGATCAAGAACAAATAGGGTAGACATCGCCCCAAACCCTTGCAAGAAAAAAATAGTATTAGTCCTAATAGGCAAAAGTTTCTGCCTTAATTGGTCATTTAGACTTTGATTAGAAAAATCAAAATTCAATCTGCTCTAAAGGTAAATTACAATTTTCCCATAGTTACGATTAAAAGCAGTCAGTCACGTGATACCGAGTTAAATCCTGAGACCAAAACAAAAACCTTACATTATAACCTGTTCCAAAAATCTCCGCGTTTCTCTCCTACACGAATTCATGTTATCACCCAATCATATTCTTTTGATCGTTAAATTGAATATAGATTGCAAAAAAATCGTTTTCAGTTCCCAGTTAATTTTGACCATAATAGATGATCTAAATCTCTGATCATAATCCTTCACAATTAGAAAGTAAATACCTCATAATCATTAGACCAATATGTATTTTAGAATATCTGATTTCCACTGTAATAGATATTGTTTTAATTTTTATTATTAAAAGTAAGTTGCCCCAAATGTATATTGGCCTTGGCGCGGATTACGCACCTCCATCATAACCGTATAACTTCTGATTAAAATCCATCATAAGCTGTAATATATCCTAAATTATAACCCTGCATTTAAGAACTAACCTTGGGATATGAAGCTTTTTACATACTTCTGAAGGAAAACTCCACGAGCAGTGACATCTCTCTTAAATTGCAAGAAATCATCCTTCTTAAGAAGTAATAAATGACATTATCAACACCATATTGAGATCAAGACCCACATCTCTATAAACCAGTAATCCTTACAAATCGTAAATGATTCTATACCCTACCCCAAAAATCCCCAAGTGAAGCCCTTGGAATTTACCCGGTATCCGCCTATGTCTTTCCAAATATTATCCTAAACTTTCAAACAGGACCCCTTCATTAAAAGATCATTACCATTACTATTAGCTCTTGCAAGATCATTACTAAATTATTATGACCCAATTGCATAATCCATATTTACCCTAAGACTAAAGCCTGGAATTTAAATGTATTGAAACCTCCAATTTATCAGTGCCTAAACCCATAAATACTAAAAATCCTTCCGCAATTATATATCTTCATTAATATCTGCCCAGTAAACATTCTCCACCATTTTTTGGCTTACCCAGAGACCCCCAGGTAACGTTCTATCTTTCAATAGCTTTGGCAGCCGCTTCGGACTTAGAGAAATACCATTTGATTTCCATGCCATAGTCCACACGGGCGTTCCCTTCAGCCAAATCGCCCCAACTTCAACATCCATTCCTAACAGGATCATAAATAACGCCCCTGATATTCTATTCTTATCCCTAGTATTTTCAGGTAATTCTTACTATTTCTTTGCTTATTATATGCGTAAGTGGAAATTGGCCCCATGAAAAGTCGAGTTATCGATATAAGACCACCTACTCAAACCTCATATCCCACTGTGCGTTAATGAACCTACATTTATGCAATATTACTAAAACCCTGGTTTCGCCGCTAACGGAAGTGCTGCCAACCTATCTGAAGTAATTTTATCTTATAGTATCAAAACAATATTCATCTATTTTTAAAAAGACCTAATCAAACCAGCATCATAAGCAGCAGTTGTTTCCCATACTAAATTGGTGACCAAATACACGAAAAATCGCCGAAATTGGTAGCATAGGTTGGGAGGAATATCACCATAAGTAATCACTGTTTGATAGATTTGACAACACCAGTTTTTCCCACTTGAATCTAATCTTTAAATTGTTTCACCGTCAACATTTCCATAAACTTTCTTGCTGACAACCCAGCCTGCAGATAACAAGAAAAATACGCCATCTATTTTTAGGGAGAAAAATCTGAAAAGCCATCACGTTCTTAAGAAGCTAGCAGCAAAAAAGATATTTTCGTTAAAGTCATAACTAAATTGTCCCAAAGTAACTGCACTTTTGTAAGTTTAAATATGAGAACGCGCGCATATTTGGAAGAAAAACAACCCCCCGGCACAGTGGGTACTCACTGGATCGCCTGTAATTGTGAAATAATATCTGTAGCTTGATCTTGTGAACTTGCATCACACGGGAAAAATTTGTTTGTGGTGTAATTGAATCCAACCATCCATAAAATTATGTTCCCCTATACTTTTATCAAATTGCAATACATGATCAGTCATTATTCTGCTTCGCATCATCAATTCTTTGATATTTATTCCACGGGGGCTTGTTGTCTGGGAAAAATTTTTTTCAAAATCCATCTGTTTAAAAAAACTACTTGACAATGATACTGAGGTTCTATAGGAAACCCTGGAAGGAATTGTAAATCTGCGGATAGCCTAAACAAGTAGGGATCAGTATGTCTATTAAAATCTTGATTAATACAATTCATGTTAATCTATTTCTCGATTTAGGCTTCGCCTTAAATTTGGCCGTTTCCATCGTCATTTAAACCAATCTGTTTAAACGTGGGTACTCTTGCCCCCCCCTAGTTATAGTATTTTGAGGTTACCCGCATCTTGCTATCATTCATAAATATGAGGATATTCAAACTTAACCTCAATTCTATCATTGACCTTCAGTCCAATAACTGAGTTAAACGCGAAGCGTTTATAATTAGTTCCTATGGACTTACCCTCCTTGGTCGACTAGCCCACGATTACATTATAATCTACGACTCAGAACCCCGCTAAAACCTAAATTATTAATTATAACTTTGGCAGTATTCCATAGGAACATCCTTGAAATCTAACCGTCTTTAAATATAATGGTTTTTGCTAGCATCAACCGATCATTCATTGTCTCCCACGTTTGCAACAAATTATCAACATAGCCCTGTCCTCAAACATTTATTAAAATTATCAATATGTGCTGTGTAATGTTAAATCTTCCATAATGCTCCTGGATTATTAAATTTGTGGGTACAGAGCAGAGCAAAGAACAAACTACTTGAGGATCATTAATTGTCTGTCCCCGCACCATTAAGGCCTAAAGTTTCCAATATTATTGTCTGGCATTTAAATATTTCGAATTTCACGCGCTGGGTCTCTATTACCAAGTTGTATCTAAAGAGTGATTTTTGGTTTGCTTAGGATTTACCGTTGTTTTAATAACTATTTACCCCATTGGCACCTCCGCCCATATATGCAGTCGATGCTGCATCCTTCAAACCTGAATAGATTCTATATCATCTGGATTTTACACAGTTATACTACGAAAAAACACCCCATCAAACGATTATAGAGCGGATCACTAGCGTCTCTTACCACCCCATTTTCATGCTAGCATAAGGACATAATAGTTGTTCCTCCTCTAATTACAATGTTAGGATTCTCACCAGAAAGTTGACCTGTTCCTAACAGGTACCTGAGACACAAGCCATTTGCCTGCAAGGCCTGCGCTGGGACCTTATCGAAGGAATGTTTTTTAAGCTCTCATCATCAACATTGAAATTGAAACTTTGACCTTAGCTCTAGATGCTAGTATACCCCACAAGAACGATTTCATCCCAAGCAACTCTTGCAGCCTCATTTAAAAATATATTTAATATTCTTTCTTTTCATTTACCCCAACCTCTTGGCTTAGCATGCCTATATAACTAAAATATTAAGGTTGCATAGGGTGATGCCTCAATGGCTATATTACCATCAAATCAGTTAACCGACTTTCCAAACTGCCTGTATGATCAATTACATTTGCTTCCTTGGCAGGTTCATTCCATTGCATCAAAACAACTACCATTTAACTTTAATTTTTAATTGCCCCAAACGGTTGTGGAGATAACAGTAAAACACAAAAATTACCTATTATAACACCTAGGCCGTACAGCAGTCTTTTTTTTCATTGAATTTCCATAAAATTTCAAGTTTAGTTTGATTATTATATTGTACTACAATACTATTCTGCTAATATTACTATTTTAATCTTAATTATACAAAATAAAATCGTTTTTAGGAATATATTATGTATAATTTTTTAATATTGTAGACGATTGAAATAAATTAATTAATATTTAAATTGTAAAAGATTGAATTACAAATAGTTCCGAGTTCAACAAAAGAGTATGGTTGACCAAGTGAAATGTAATCTTCGTGATTTACATTAAACAACGTGGGTTTTAACCCGGATGACAACCTTGCCCACTGAGAATGATTAGCCAGTTTCAATGAATGTAAAGTCAGAAATGTAGTCCGTGAGGCCCCTTTAGTAGATTTAAAATGTTAGGATTAATTGAATCAAAAAAAAAGAATGAATTAAAACTTCATAAAATGTGGATTTATTTCCTGCTTAGAGCAGGGCGGATCCTTCAGTTTTACGGAAGGAAACCACTTCAGGGAAAACTTGTTGAATGCGGCAGCATGTAGAAATAGGAATGGCAAAAACTCTATTTAGAAAAAAAACTTCCTGAAGGAATTCAACCACTAAGGAAAATTATTGCTGATTAACAAGCTGACTAATAACGAGAAAATAAAATTGCTCCACGAAATAAGTTTTCACTCGGCTTTGTACAAAATTGACTGGCAGAGAGGACCTCTAATTTGGTTTCAAAAATACTTAAAAAAATTTTATTCGATATGTAGTTGAAAGCTGCACTGAAAGCTTAAAATGCCAGAGTCAAAGTCGAATCCATACTGACCTTATTGATTTGCCTTGGAAAAAGGAAGCGCGGAAGGAAATTCAGGCAAAAATGCGAAGAACCATTTTAGCTTGGTATTCAAACTTGATCTTTTAAAAAATAAGTAAAAAATCATTACTTCTTAGAAGGTGGCTTTGGCATTGCCCCTCAAAGGGCTTTGAGTCTGCGGTCTCAAAAATCAAACTTTTGTTGAAAATAAAGAATAAGTACAGAAGTTGGTTCTCATAGAGTCTCTGGTTCATTCTGAAAATTTCCCACGGAAAATTGAGGAATTCCTAAACATCAAATTTTTGTGAATCTGACTACCCCACCCAATCTTATGTTGGGCTTGAATTCAGGCGACAGCATTTCTTTCCCCTTGATCTTCCAGGCCGCCCAATTTATCATCATTTGCCTGTCCGTACAGCTTTCGAAGTGCTCATTGTACTCTGATCTTTTTTCGGGAATTTCGGCATGACTTTTTTTCAGAGTAGCGAACAGTTCCTGAATGCAAAAGTAGGCTGACAATTCCGGATTTTTTGCTGAAAACTATCATATAACTAATTGTCACTGTTGTGATAATCGAGCAATAGACTTTTGTTCTCTTTCAATTTTTTCAGCTGTGTTAGCTTTCCTTGAGATTATTTTTCTGTGTGTTTTTTGTAATCTGTCAGATCGGGAACTCCTGTTTTTTCGGTAAACCCGATATTTATAATATTATGGTAGATTATTTTTCCGTTTGCCTGTGCCACGACGGCCTGTTTTTCCGCCATTTTTTTTTTGTGCCACTTTCTTCGTAGAGTTACGGCCAAGGTTCGTGCTCTCCATAAGCACTTGCCGCATCCCTGAATCCCTTGACCGGCAGATTTCTTCTTCTTCCTTACATGCTGGAAATTAACTTTTCCGTCCGTGATCTTATTTTGGGCACTACGTTGATCCAAGACAAAAATTGTTTTTATGTCGAATTTTTCTTTTAGTCCATTATCCGTCTAGAAAATTATGGCAAACGTGCCGTCGTTTCTTTATCCCCATAAATTTTGTTACCATTCAAGCTCCCTAAGCCTGTTACACATATTGAGACCGTTAAAATTTGGTTGTTATTGGTACTTTAGCACTTATCTACCGTTTTGGTATTGGGAACAGACATTTCTTTGATACTTTTTCACTTTCCCACATCACATGACCAAGTTGTCTTGTAAAAAAAATTAATGTTCATAAACTAACCGTAAGTTAAATACCTGCTCTCGCGCCAGTTTCCCTCTAAGGATGTGATCAGCTGTTCTTCTCAGGCTTTATCGCAGTCCCTATATCGGGCCAGTCTTTTTGGGTTCCCGTTCGCCTTTCAGTATCTCGTATTGATCTCCGTTCCCGTTTTTTGCGTTCAAATTCCCGTATTACATGGATTCCAATTTTAATGTTCATTATGCTCCAATCTTTTCTGCAGGACGCTGGGCTTCCAGAGTCATCTGTCTGTTATTTTTTTCTTTATCTCACTAAATTGGCGCATGGAGTTCTACCTTTGATGGCACTAATTTATAGTCCGTCATAAGTATATTGAATTATGGCAAAACAGTAGTGAAATTGAATTCAAGTTATGATAGTAGATCTATTAAATCTGTTTAATGTAAAACAGATTATAGTGAGGATATGGTCTAACGGCCGTAATGTACGTCGATGGAAAAGGAATTATGAAAGCTAAATCGGGAGATTTGTAGCAAGAAAAAGAGAGGTTTCCCGCAGGGAGCAGACTCAAGCCTTGCAGAAAGAACTGAGACGAGGTCAAGTGGAGCGTGATAATCATTAAAAAAGGCGGTGATCATCTTCTCCAAGAGCGCACGATAATAATATCATTTTATTCTAAGAATAAAATTGTTATGCTGTCGGGAGATGAGCAGCATTGAGAACAGCAAAAACTCATATTATCATTGCTTAGAAACAAAGATTTGGAAGGGGAGGAAAACAGCAACAAAGACACTAAAAAAAAGGAATTCGATTTCATTTTGGACCAAAGCATCGGAAAATCTTATGTCAAGCTATCGTATTCCAGCAAAAACTGGAACGGAAGGCCTGTTCTATTCCCGTTCTTATTATAGCACTTGCTGATGAGGGGAAAATGGGTCTGAGATCCGTGCTAAGAAGAAATCGTGGCGACAAACGATTCGAGAAACAACCACCTTCCCTGTCGCGGACAATTAAAACTTGACAGAAAACTTTGGCACTATGCACTGGGAAGAAATTGAGGTCTCAGAGTATTATCATATATTCCGTGTTGAGAGCAATGGAACTTCTTGACCACGGATCCATGGACCCTCTGCCGACAGAAAATAGTGGGCTGGCATTGATGCGAGGATATGGACCGTCCGGAAACACCGCTAATGAAGGGCCTGCTCTGATGGCATGTTAGACTAGAGGCAAATCGTCAATGGCTTATCTTTCATTCTGAACAGAGGGTACAGTACGCTCGAATAAAATGGACCCAAATCTGTTTACTTTCAAAAAAAAAATAACACGCTATGAGTAGAAGGGAAATTGTTGGAACAACGCTTGTCGGAGAGCTTTTTCAACGATAAAGCATTGAATGGCTGTATAGGTTTAAATTATTACCACCCATTGATCAAATTGTTTCGATCGATAAAAGGCAAATATATAACATGTTACAATAACGAAGTGCTACATTTCTAGTTTAGGGGTATCTTCCCCAATTAGAAAATGAATGGAAAAACTAAGAGGTTTCTTAAAAAAAAGTGGCTTGAAAAAATTAGTGCCAAAATTTTGTAGGTAAATCCACAAAGGGACCCGGGAAGGTTATCGGTTGAAAAGCTTGGCTCGCAAACAGGACCAAATGTATGTAGTCCTGAAAGCCAAAACGTGCATCGCTTACATCCGCTTTTTCTTCCAGGTACGTTTTAACATTGGTACGCACTGACCTAATTTAAACCTCGGAAACATATTGGGAATTACCTACCAAAATTGGAACTAATTTTGTAGGTAATCACTACTACCACGGTGCTCGGTCGAGGGGAACATCAAATTGGCCTGCCGCATTTTTAATTTACCGGATTTTTGTTGCCATTGTTTAGAAAGTTAATCGGAATGGAAACCGCATACTTAAAATTGAAGGTATTCTATCATTAAAAAGGATCTATGTCAACCAGATAGATAATCTAACATATGCATAACCAAAACTGAGTTAGGCGCCTTAAAAGGCTCCAGTATTAAAAGTTTGATTTTCCTTCGCTTTTTACATCAGTTAAAGGAACATGCTCGAGTTATCGATTAGATAATATTTGAGGCTCGCTCCGATTTGAAGGGAAAACTGAGTCGATTAAAAAGCACAAGTTGATGTTCCAATTTTGATAATAAAAAAAAGTAATATCTTGAATAAAGATGTAAGCGCCTATTCTTTTTTTTTCTTTTTTCCGTATTCCAAAAAAAAGAATTATTTCTAAAATCGACAGTGGGAAATTTATGGTTTTATCTCTTTTAAAAATGCTTTTGAAAGAATTTGGGAAACAAATCGTATAACCGCTATCAAAAGCAATGTTGTAACACTTAAAATCTGTATCAAGTAAACGATCTCCTCTCGTTT
>Ga0163217_1072365_pt1 | contig 14301 bp, 23 predicted proteins | sample SynspAceP_FD_185933 | JGI IMG/M metagenome (GOLD analysis project Ga0163217, IMG submission 185933) | Saline lake microbial communities from Ace Lake in Antarctica - Synechococcus sp. Ace-P (PacBio error correction) | ecosystem: Environmental > Aquatic > Non-marine Saline and Alkaline > Saline ... | reverse complement strand
ACGTCAGCTGGGCGGCCTTGCATCGACCTTCTTCTGGATCGAACCCGGAAAGAAGAGATCATCGCGATCCAGGCCACACCAACTGATGCCGTTCTCGACCTACCCGATGCGCCAGCAATTTCCAAGCAGCTCGTCTTACGCGGCGAATCGGACTGCGTGAGCGAGCCCGGTCATAATGCGGTGCGCGAGGCGATCCTTCGCGCTGACGGCGGAATGCGGCGTCGCAAGGACGATCAGCGCCGAACAGGCAGCGCGTGCAGTAGTGGAAGAGAACTTTCAGCGCGTGCTTGAAAGACGTTGCGGCGCGGAAGCGTGCGGCTGCAAGGCGGGCAATCACGATCTTATCGCAAGGGCAAGCCGGTCGAAAACCTGGATGCGTCAAGGCGTCTATCGGCTGGGCCTGCCGCCGGCCTTAAACGCATGGCCAGGGGCAAGACCCGTTCCATGACTCGTGGCCGACCTGTTTACGCCTATTGGGGGACGTCCGTATAAAGCGCATTGGTTTTGGTGGTGCCGGCGTCTATGCACCAAAGCGTGATGTTTCGCCCTTCTGGCCGATGACCGTGATCTACCTGAAGACGGATGCGCGCTTTGGCGCGATTCGGCGTGGAGCTGAGGGGCGGCGAAGTGTTTGCCTGGAACGGCCAATGACGGCAAAACGGATGGAGATGGGCGCTAGGTCAGGCCTGCGTCTGCTGCCGATGGATGATTGCGGAAGATGCGAGCGTCTGGGGCGCGCGCCTTGGCAGTGGCGCTTGGCGGCAAGGAAGTCCAAACCGGCGAGAAGGCCTAGTGCTGAGGTGCGGCCAGTAGCGGCGCAATTCTCAGTGTCAATCCCGTCTCCTGCAACGACGGACATAGAGGCGGTCATACTCGGCAGGCTCGGTCGATGTCGGTGCCCGGTTCGCCGCCCAGAAATTCGACCAAGGCGGGCGTTGTGTTGGGAGTGTCGAACAACGAGCGTGATGCCGGGTTCGTCTTTCCAACCGGTCTGCAAATGCCGGCAAGTCAGATGGATTCCGTAAAGAGTCACCGGTACCGAGATGGTTTCGGGCCAATCGGCCGCGGCTGTTTCTCGTGTCCGGTGGGCGTAGTCGGTGAATTAGATGCGAACAATCCCGGCATCGCGAAGCGTTTGGCGGAGGCCAGGGCGGCGCGAAGGGCGCCATTCGACGTCAGGAGGGATCTTCGCCAGCCTGCTTTTCAGCATGCGCAACCAAGGTAGATCGTTGCGTTTTGGGGGCGAATGAGAGGGAGCATGCCGCCAGCGTCAAGAACGCAGCCGTAAAAGCCGATCAGGCTTGCGCCGGCTCAGTCTCATGCGACTTGCGGTCGACCACGGGTGGTCGAGTGAAAAAAGGCGTACGGACTGGGGGACCATTCTGGCGCAGGTGTGTTGAGGCGCGTCCACCGTCTTCCATTGTGAATCTCGTTCCTCCGCGGTGCCACCACATGGACAAAAGCCTGGACCCTGACTGCGATCAAGCTGCTCCTTGCAGGCGGCGCATGCCCGACGGGTGCGTCCTGCCATCGTATACGAACGACCGGGATGTCTGCGAGCGAGGTTCCAAGCCAGCCATCGTGCATACGTCCGGGACACGAGTCTTTCGCATAGGAAACGCATCGCCCAAGTCGCGCCAGGACCCGTCGGGCTGGCGCACAGCCGTGACGATGCCAGTGGATGCCGTCAAAACTGTCGGCGTCGCCTGAAAATTCCGGGGAAGAATCGCAAGGAACACGCGCACGAATTCGTGTCGAAACGTGAACTCGCCCGTCGTCGCGCACAATAATGGATTCAGTCGATAGTCCATGCGTACATCGCCCCCGGCCCTAAAGCGTAGGCTGCACCTGTCCGGATGCCTTACTCTATTCTTAATCGAACAAGATTCCATTCAATCAATAGGTGATCAAATTCCCCTTGAATTCGGCTTTCCGCTTTACCCAGAAACGCCATCACGCCTTCCTGGGAAATCGTTTGTGCGCGCCAGCGGTTCGCTGGGCGAGACGTCAGCGGAAAAGCGCCCCATCGAAAGTCGCCATCGCAGGCAGCCAAAACCAGTTTGCGTGTTCAGGGCCAGCGCCTGTGCGGACCTTCGGCAAGTGCTGGGCGAAGCTGTTTCCCGTGTCCATCAAGGGGCGCGTCTTCGACAACGCGATTGACCAAGGCCCCAGGCCATGGGCTTGCTCGGCCGGTAACCTTTTCCCCCAGCAGGGTCATCTCCATGGCGCGCGTCCTCCGATGGTGTCTGCGGCAGGTAGGTTCGAGGCCGCCTCCAGCACGAGACCGATACGCCGGAAGGCCTGCAGGAAATATCCGCTTCTTGCCGCAGATGAACGAGGTCGGGCCGATCAGGCCAAGGCGCGCAGGCCCACGGCGGCGGCTGCCACCATTCACGGCCGTGATGACAGGATGGGGATTGGTCCGGGGATTGCCAGATCAACGATTGTAGTGCGTTTCGAGTGCCCGGCCCGGCGTCGGCTGTGAACCGGGATGGCTGAGCGAGCTGCCGCTCCGGGATGGCCGCCAAGATTTGCGCCCGAGCAGAAGGCACGCGGCCCCTCGCGCGTCAAGATCGTGCCAGCGTGCTCCTTGCTCCGCCGTTTCGAACGCGTGGAGCAGTTCCTGCGCGGTGTTCGAGCCGCAGGCATTCATGGTTGCCGGATCCATTGAAACTGATGATGGCCGTGCTGCCGTCCAGTCGTAGGAATCTTTTCGTAAGCCCATCGCGTTTTTCTCTCTCATGATAGGTCTGGCGGCAATCTAGTGGCTATCGTCCGGATGGTGAACGCTCACGCAGCAGGCAATGCATTCGCTTGTTAAGCGCTGACGGCGGGCTTACACTGTTCACAAGCAAGAACAGGCAATTGGAGAATTGGCAGACACTCGGACAGCGCAACCGGCAAGCGGCATGGGAATCCATATTGACGCGGCAAAAGGCTGCGAACCTGCGCGACGGCATTCCGCAGCCACCCGGCGCAATCGAATGCTCGACAAGGCAATCGACCTGCTGGTGACGCATGGCGAGCCTTTAAAATGATGCCATGTGCGAGGATTCGGCCACCGTTCCAAAAGGACAGTTCGGTTTCACCGATATCGTTCGTTCGATCGCCCCTGAAGTTTGCCAAGAGCACGTCCACAAATGGATGCAAGGCCAGGAAAAGCGGAAGGTCGAGTTCCCGCTGGGCCTGCTTTGGGTTCGAAAGCGCAACTTCCAGTTTCCAGCCCAAGGGCGTGATCGGGTGATCAAGTCCGTGGAACTTCCCTGCTGAACCTGACGTTCAACGCCGCTGGCGGGTGTTTCGCCTTGCAGGCAATCGTTGCATGACAAGCCCTCGGAATTTACCGAGGCGACATCGGAACTGAGAAGTCGGTCATCGCCCAGTATTTATGACGAAGACGAAGTGGTCCGTGATCACCGGCGCGTCCGGAAAGTTGGTGCCGAATTCACCAAAAAGCTGGCCTTCGACCATATCCTGTTCAACAGGTGCGAACATCGGTGGGCAGCACGTGATTGCGCGCCGCCCGCTGACAATCTGGTGCCGCTCCACTCTGGGAAGTCGGCGGCAAAGAGCCCGGTCATCCTTGGCCGTTCAGCCACATGCAGAAGGCGGCAATCGCATCATGCCGGCAAGACCCTGAAAGCCGGCCAGATCTGCCTGGCGCCGGACTAATGCCTTCGTGGCCGAAGGAGAAAGACAGCGAATTCACTGCGGCCGCAACCAGCGCCGTCAGAAGCTGTTCCCGTCCGGCCTGAAGGACAATGACGATTACACGTCGATCGTGAACCAGCGCCACTATGACCGGATTCAGGGGCTACCGGAGGATGCCCGTGCCAAGCGGCGCAGAAGTGATCGAGATCAAACCCGACAGGCGACATTTTTCGCCAACAGCCGCACCACAAAGTTGACGCCTCACAATCATCGTCGAACGACGGACGGACATGACGTGATTGCAGGACGAATATTTCGGCCCGACCTGCCTATTCAAGTCCTATGGCGAAACGCAGCGATGCAATTGCCTATATTCAATGCGAATGCGCCGCTCGGCCGTACTATTTCGGTGAGGATGCAGCGGAGCGCGATACGGTCCTGAACAACACGACCCTCCGGCGGTGTCACTGTGAATGGACGTGATCTTCCACGTTGCCAGGATAGACATGCCGTTCGGCGGCGTCGCGCCCCGTCAGCATGGGTAGCTATCACGGCCGTGAAGGCTTTTACGAGTTCAAGCCACAAGAAAATCAGGTCTATACCCAGACCGGAAGCGAAATGCTGGCAATGATTCCGTCCGCCCTATACAGGGACGGAGCCTTCCGGAAGCAGAATAACTCACGCCCTGAAGCGTTAATTCAGTAAACATCGCGGGCGAATCGCCTATATCGTATTATCGTGGATGATCCCCGAGCGATCCGTCGCGTTTGGTACAGGGCGTAGGAGAATGCTGAGTTCGCGTGAAGCTTCAAGTCGGTGGTTGCTGGAACCAACTTCGGCGAAGGCGTCATCGTAGCCGATGCCGACGGCCGCATTATCAGGAACCGTTGCCGCGAAGAGATTCACGACGGGCCAATCTTGATGTTGCCGCCCGACGCGTATTCGAAAAACTTGCGAACTTTCTCACCATGGACAACCTGCCCATTATCCGCCGGACGAGCTGCCACTGGCGCGCGCCGTCCACAGGGGGAATCGGTGGTCCGAGGCGCCGGGGAAAATCCGGCGGCCGGCATGGCACGGTCGTTATCCGCGTCGGGACCGCCCGCCCTGTCCCTGCAATGCCGCAGGCATGCAGATTGCGCGGTGCTGACGATGCGGGACGATACGCTTCGTGTTCCGGGCGGAGCAGGGCCCTGGTGGGAAAGCTCTCGAAATGAAGGACACGCCCTGTTCGAGGTCAATCAGCCGTCCGCAACAGTTTGCAGATCGTGTCGTCGATTGTCTCCCTGCCATTAGCGCGTCGAAAGACGAGGATAGCGCGTGAAGCTCTGTCCCTCACACAACAACGCATTTTGAGGGGTCATTTCGGCGAACCCATCGCCCAGGCCTGTACGAGCTGGGGCAAGCATGACGAGGTCGATTGTCTCGGCCCTGCTGCCTGACCTATGCAAAGCCGTGTCGAACCTATTCGGTTCCGTGAGCGACCGAACTGGTCTGCGAAACGCGCGCGAGATCGTGCGCCGGTCTGGAAAGCGGTTTCGCGTCTGCCTCGCGGTTGACGGAAACGGATTACCAATGCCTGCAAAGCCTTCAAGGGGCGCGGACCAGGGCCGGATCAGGACTGTGCTGGATGGCTCGGGCAAAGATCGTGTTGCCTGAAATCGAAGTCGAAGATGACGGTGTTCGGCATGCCGGAACAGTCTGAAGCGGATACTGTGCGCGGTATCGGCATGATTCTGATCAAACTCGCTGAGCAAGTCGCTTGCCGCAGAGATTTTAAGTATCGCAAACGGCCGCCATCGGAACGCGGTTCTGCGATTTGGCTTCGACAAGCCCGGACCGACGCCCAGACCTGTCGCACGCCCTTGGTCGTGAACCGGCGCAACAAAGCCTCTGAGCCTTCCGCTCGCCTGGTGTTGACCTAGCGTTTCAGGAAAAGCCGGGAACGTTCGTCACCGTAAACCTTGACGCGTTCCGGGCGCCGGCCGAGGAATGGATCGTCATCCTTTGCGGCTTCTGCGTCGCGTGGAGGACGTCCACCCGTGATCCCGCGCTCAGTTGCGGGCGGCCTTTTCGCTTTTCCTCTGTTCGGCCACGTCAGCGGGGTTCCGCTTTTTCGACTTTTTCAAGCCTTTCGGTGCGCGTTTCGCGTTTTTGGCTTCTCGTGCGTTCGGGCTTGGGCGGCCTCGTCAGCGCGTTCAGGCTTTGGCGCCTCATCTACGGTTTGGACGTCGACGTCAGCCTGGCGCGTCCTCGGTTGTCTTTTGATTGCGCGAACGCCCGGGCGTTCGGGGCGCTCACCCCCCGGCCGCGCCGCGCGGCTGCTGCCTAAACGTGCTGCCGCTACGACCACCGCCCACTGCGCCCGCCCCGGCTGGAGCGTTCTTCCGGCGCAGGTTCTCGAATTCCTCAAGGGCAGCCTTCGGGCATGAATTCCTCGACGTCCTTGCTGGATCATCTTGAGGACAAAGCCCCAGGGACTTTCTCGTCAGGACGCGAAACACGACCGTGAAGGCTTCTTGCGGCCGTCCCCGGCGCGGCCGGTGCGGCCAATCCGGTGGACATAGTCTTAGTCCTTGGGGCGCGGCGAATAGTTGAAAACACATGGGTCACATCCGGATGTCGGACGGCCGCGCTGCGGGCCACAGCGGATGCGACCAAGGAGCTCAGGTCGCCATCGCGGAGCGCTGCAGCACTTCGGTACGAAAAAGGCCTGTGGCAGTCGCCGTGGATGGCGCAGCGTCGTTGGCCATGCTTTTCAGCGAGGCGGCAACGATATCGACTTCGACCTTGCGGTTGCAGAAGACGATGCCGTTCTTGACGTCGCAGGCGTCGATGGACGCCGGCGCAGCGCCGTGCGCTTGGCCTTGCATCATTGGTCGGAATGTGAAACCACGTTGCTGCGTGATCGTCTTGGCCGGCGTCGGTCGGCGGGCGGACTTCGATCTTCACCGGTCGCGCTGAACGTCTTCGCCAGGTGTCTCTGATGTCGGTCGAAGGTTGCGAGAACAAGCAGCGTCTGCCGCTTGCGGAATCTTGGAGACGATCTTCTCGATGTCGGGAATGAAGCCCATGTCGAGCATGCGTCGGCCTTCGTCGATGATGAGATAGCGACACCCATCAGCAGCAGCTTGCCGCGTTCATCTGGGTCATCAGGCGGCCAGGCGTCGCGATCGCACGTCAACGCCACGTTGCAGCAGGCTTCCTGTTCTTGAAGCTGACCACCGCCGAGAGCCAGGGCCATGGAGCTTCAGGGTGCTTTGCCGTATATATCTCGAAATTCTCGGCGACCTGCGCGCGAGTCGCGCGTCGGCAGAGGATCGCCGCGCGGCATGCGGGCCCGGGCCCGTCCGCGCCGCAAGGCGGTGATCATCGGCAGCACGAAGGCCGCCGTCTTGCCGGTGCCGGTCTGGGCGATGCCCGTGACGTCGCGCGGCGAGGATGTGGGGGATGGCTTCCATCTGGATCGGCGTGGAGTTGTATAAAATCCCGCCTCTTCCCCCAAACAAAGGCGGGGGGGGCCTTTTTTTTTAAAGGGGTACCGGTTTCGGCCCAAGGGGCCAGAGATCTGCCAATGTACGTCGTCAAAGTGTTCCAGGTCCAAGGATTGTTGATAATACCCGACACTTGCCCGCAATAGCCAGGCCTTGGCCGCGGCAAAATCCATGAGCCCGGAGCGTCTGTTGCCGCTGCACATAATGCAAAAACGCCCACCAGTACAGGATGGGCGTTTCAGTTTGCTTGATTCGCCGAATTCAGCCTGGGCCTAAGCCAAGGTTCCTGTTGGCAAAGTCCCAGTGATCAGGTTGTTTCAGAAGGCGTCCATATAGTTCGGCGGCTGTTCTGGTAGTTTCGAGAGTAAAGGCGTTGTTCCCAGGACATCCATGGTCAGAGCGGCGTGACGCGGCGTCCGTCAGCGGGGTCTCGGCGTTCGGGGAGTCTTAGTGATGGCGAGCTTGCCGTCCTTGGAGGACGAGCCAGGCCCAGCCGAACGAACTACCGCGCCGGCTGCCTTGAAGTCCTTCACGAAAACTGGTCGTAGCCGCCGAGGTCGCTGTCGATCATCGCGGCGATCTTGCCGGTGGGCTTGCCGCCGCCGCCCGGTTCATGAAGTGCCAGTAGAATGTGTGATTCCACACCTGCGCGGCATTGTTGAAACAGGCCAGCCTTGGCCTTGCGCCGGCGGCTTCTTGACGAATCTCGTGGGTCGAGCGACTTGTCTGGCAGGTCCGTGCCTTCGATTAGGCCGTTCAGGTTCGTCAACATAGCCTGATGGTGCTTCCCGTGCTGGTAGTTGAGGGTCTCCTCGGAAAGTGTGGGCGAGGCTTCCACGTCGTACGGAGGTCGGGAAGGGAAAATGCCATGTCAGCGTCCTTCTTGCAGATGATTGACTGGTGTATCAGCGCGTCTTCCCACATATGGGTTCCATGTCAAATGAAGACAGCCCCTTGAGCCCAAAACACAATGCGAAGGGCGATTGCATGCCCGCGTAAAGCGGGTCGACGAAGATCGCTGAGATATCTAGTCGCTTCGCACCGGAGATCTATCGGCAAACGCCTGGACGGCACTTTACGCCGCTGGCCTACCGAAATGGCGCGGTCCGCTTTGCGTCACCGAGACACGCTGGGCGCCATCCGGTTTCAGTGGTGGCGCGACGCCCTAGCGAGATCGAAAGCGCAGCAGGGCCCCCCGGGCATGATGTCATGGTCTGCCTGAACGAGAAGTGTGGCGCCTGCCGCGGCTGAAGATCGGCGCGCTACAGAAACGGGGTCGACGGGTACCAGGGCCGCCTTCGAAGCGAAGGACAGGGCGCGCGAGCGAAGCCTGGCTGGCGGGCGGTCGCCGCAAGCGTTTTGTGCGGCGCCCACGCAGACTGCCAAAAAGGGAACGCCTAGACTACAGGACACGTCTCGGCCTGGGCCCAGGCCGCGCGGTCTTGCCGCACCCGCCCTGCTAAGGCGCAGTACCCGGAAGGCCTTTGGCCCGCATGTCGCACCGGCGCACAAAGCTCACTCGCCCGGCCAACGCGCCATTTTCGCCTGCGCAAGTTTACTCGCGAGGCCGCAACCCGAACCCGTTTACCAAGCGGCCTCAGCATCATGAAGCGATGAATACCGGGCAGGTGTAAGCCTACTCCGCCGGTTTACCAGTGCCGACTTGCCTGCCAAGCCACGCATCCATATCTTCCAGCGCCGCGCCACGGCCCTGGGCCTTTTTCTTGGCCCGGCCCTTGTCCTTGCCGCGCAGGCGTTTGCCGTCCTCGCCAATCTTTGAATGTCTTCGATGTCCAGGGAACAGGCCGAAATGATATTCATTGGCTGGAAGGTCTGCTTGCCCTGAAGGTGGCCGCCGTGATGTGCAGCACGAGGGCGCCGAGCCGCGGTGGTCGCAGGGGCGGGGCAGATTGTGTGGCCGAAGCCGTTCGGCGGCGCGAAGCGTCCTGCCAGTAGGCCCATCGCGGGCGCTCTCTGACATGCCTTCACGGCCGGTCACCTGCCCGGCGAAGCGCAGGCGCGGGAGCGATTTCATACGCAGCTGGCTGGGTCGAGCAGTTTCGCGAATTCAGGAACGTGTTGGCGGTGAAATGCCGCCGAGCCGGGCGAACTCCGCTTTCCTCAGGGCCGGGGATTCATGCGGAAGATTCCGCCTGCGCGCCGTGCTCCCAAAAAGGGGCCCTTGGTCTGGAATCCGACCATTGTTCCACAGCGTACCGAGCGCATTGTCCTGGCGCAGCTGCACCCACGGCATGCCGATTTCACCCCATGGGGTCGTGCGGATTGGGTCAGGCCGACGGTTTCATCGGGCGAACCGCAGGCGTCTCGCGCCCGCCGCTCGGCCCATGAACTTCGATGGCAGGCAGCCTATCGAAATAGCGTTGTCCTTTTCCCAGTCCTTGAACTCGGTCTTCGGCGCCGCAATCAGGCGTCGAGAAGGCGTTGTACTGGGCTTCGTGCATGCCGCAATTGATAAGGCCGCCGTGTTCGCCGCCGGGGCCGGGGCTTGTCGTAGCGGCTCTGCGCCAGGCCACATCCATTGTCGACCGAGTCGAAAATAGATGATGGGTGCGATGGCTCTGAAGGAAGCCAGGTCGCCCTTCGCCGGATGGGCGTGGAATCGCTTTCGGGGGGCCCCCCAAAGCGGGGGGGGGGGGGGGGCCCTTTTTTTTTTGCGGAAACCGGTTTTTTTTTTTTTCCAGCCGGGGGGGGGCCCGGGGGTTTTGGCCGGGGATGATTCACGCTGTCCAGTCTTACGCGGCGGAATGCCGGTGATCTCCTCACCGCACGATGGGTGACCAAAGTGGGTTGCGCTTCCAGTTTGGCCGTGATCGCCTCGGCGAGCCTTCGCGCGTCAAAACCGCAGCGCCCGCTGCCGCAGGCACCTGGATGGTCAGCGGCCGTGGAATGATCAGCCGCCTTGCGCGGCGCATTTCCTCGTGCAGGCACGCCGACAGCATTGGTTCGTATGGTCAATTCCGAGCGGAAGGAATTGGAACAGACAAGCTCGGCAGCTGGTCGGTCTGGTGGGCTTCGGTGCCTTCACGCCCCGCATTTCGTGCAAGGATGACGGGGACGCCGGCGCTGGCACTTGCCATGCGGCTTCGGAGGCCGGCCATGCCCCGCCGATGATATGGATGGGTTTGATGCTCATGCGAGGGACATGCGCAGGACAAAGCCTCGCGTCAAAGATGGCGTTTGCCGCCGGGCGCCGTGCGGTTTAGGTGTGTCAACCGTGAGAGCGCGAAAATGGACGTGAAGGCTGCCGTTTGGGAAGATGCCGCCGAGGCATTTGGCGCCTCGCCGCGGGGCCTGCGTTCCAGCCTGCCATGGCTTGGCCTGTTGCATGGTGCTGGCTGGCCTCTACCGGCTGTGACTTTGGTATGGAGGTCAACGGCGCCGCGATCATCGCGCTCAATCTGAGGGCTGCGTGTTCTTTGCCGATGTTGGCGTTTTCCTTGAGCATCTATCGGATCCATGCTAGGCGCCAACGGTCGGGCAAGTACCTGCAATGGTGCACGTCAATCTGGCTGTCTACATGGCCTTTCTGTTTGTCGGGGTCTTCATCGGCTTCTTCCTCCTATCCTGCCCCGGCATCCTGCTCGAGGCTCGGGCCGGTCAGATCTCGGCGCGGAAACGCCACCCGCTGTTCGGACAGGCGCGTTTATGGACATGCTGCCGACGGCCTATGGGCGCGGTATTCCGTTATTGCCTGCGCGCTTTGCCTTTGGGGCGCTCGGTACTGGCGGTGCCGCCCTTGCTCCTTCGTTGTCGGTGCGGCCACGGTGAGCCGGCCGGCGAAACCATGGGTTCCGCACATGGCCGTGGACAAAGCGGCATGCTTTCCGGCCTCAGCCTCCGCGCGCTGGTCACGCATGTGCGCCATTCGGTCGTTGGCCGTGCGCGATCAAGCCGCACTCAACCCTTTGGCTCGGCGAACCAACCCCGTCCGGTCATTTCATGGGCGGCGCGCTCGGTATCCTGCTTACTTCGGCGCCTTCATCTCGCCGGTCACGGCTTGCGGTCTCGTTCTTTCCGCGCCTGATGCCCGATCGGATGAGGCTTCGGCGATTTTGCCCTCTGTCGAGTAAATCGCTTTAAGTCTGCCGCAAAGTCCTTTTGGGAGGGTGGAGTTTGACAGCACAATTTCTCGTTTGACGCGGGCGCTGACAACGCGTTTCGCCGCAGGCGCACTTTTCGGCACGTTTTCCGTGCTGGACCATATTATGGCCAACTGTGTATGCGACTTCATCCGTGGTGCTGTTTTACGCAGTGGCTGTGTTCCTGTCGCGCGATGCGATTTCTCGAATTCACCAGGCGATCGAAGCACTGGAGAAATCCCTGGAACGCTCGGTGAGGCCGCCCCCGGTGAAGGTCATGGCGCAGTTTTCGCAACCCTGAGGCCATCTTGCCCACATTGCGATAAAACGTTATTGATCGGATCATGGGTCGTTTGGGCGCGTATTCGAAGGCCGGCCCATCCAGCGCCGCTATGCCGCGCGGACCGAACGATTTTTCGGCTCCGGCTTCGGTGCTTGATGAAAGTCAGATGATTGTCGTGGGACTTTTGTGGACCCTCTCAACATCGTCTCTTCCTGCCCATGCTGTTCGTCCTTTTCGGTGCCAGGGGAAATCTGCTTTTCAATATCAGGTTGCTGGACGGTTCAGTCAGCGCAAGTATGGAAAACGAAATCATCGCGTCCGTGTTTGGGGCGCTCGGCTGATGCTGCTGCTGTTCCCGATTCTACGTTCTTTCTCGCAAGCGACGCTGTCGCATCTGGCTTCGCGCGACTGACGAATTTAAGGACGGAGAATCGTTTTCTTCGACGCGTGGGAACGTCTCGCGGCGTCCCACGATTCTGGACGCATGGCGTGGCGGACCTCCGTCATATCGCGATCGAGCGGACGGTATTGTTTCCAGCGTCGTTGACAGGCGTTCCAGTCGGTTGGCCGATTCATGTCCCGCTTCTCGAACGTGCCAATCGAGCGAAGAGGTCATGCAACTGGTGTTTCTCGGCAGCCTTCCTCGTTCCGACGGGCTGCTTAATATTGCTAAGGCTAGGCATGTTCATGTCCGCACTCCGCAGCATTTCCAATGGCGTCCAGCCGCTTCCGGCACGCATGATCCGCGGGGAGGCGTTGACGACGGCCGCCCGCATTGGCCGTTTTCGGAGTCTGGAGTAAGGAGTACGTTCCCATGACGAAATCTCGATTTCAGTTTTGACAAGTGCTGCTGTGTTCCATCTAGCGGGCAGCAACCGGCGGCCGAAAGGTTCCTGCCTCAAGTACGGCGGCAAACCTATTGCGGTGCTTACCTGCTGATGTCTGCGTAAACTCCTGGCATGCAGGCGCCCCTGTTTCGGATGATGTTCGATCCGCGACATGATGAACGATCCGGTCCGCCATGGAGCCGGCCATGATGGGGTGCAGATGTGGCCGTCGTTTCTTTCTGAGTTATCTGCTGACTGCTCCCGCTCGGCGCTGGCCATTCTGGATGCTGTTCGAAGAGCGTGCGAACCAGGCGCGCGTACAGGCGGGCAGAAGGACTTTCGCCTGCAGCTGGGGCAGACGGAGTCTGCGCACCCCCGTGTTTGTGTCGGCCTGATCTATGGGCTTTGCTTGTCAGAGTCGCCCTCATATCTCGGATGGAGTTTCTGCAATGATGTATGGTGACCGATTGGCAGCAATGGGACCGCGTTTGCAGGGCAACCGAGCAACGGCGCCGCGCCTGGGGCGGTGGGCTCTCGCCTTCGTCCTGTTCATCCCTACATGGTTTTCGCGCTCTGGCTGGCGGGGCGCGGTTTTCGCCTGCTGCCGCCCTCACGGTTGCGCGACCGCAGCATCCTAGTTCGGAACCAAAGCCTGGCGCGTGAACCGAAGGGACAAGGCCTGGACCATTAGTCCAGCGTCGAGGGACTCGCTGCGATGCTGGATTATGGTTCGTGGCACCTTTCTTTCTCTCACCTGGTTCTCGCGGTGGTGGCGATGGTCGCAGCGCTGAGATGCCCGTGATGGGACGGCTCGAGGATGATTCCGTCAGCCATCTCTCTCTGCGATGTCTCCCCGCGTGGTCGTATTCTATCATTTCCGGGGCCGTGCCTGTATGTCGGCTTCATTTTCCCTCCATCGGCTGCTGGATGCACATTTTTTCGGGGCCGCCGCCACTGGTCGGCGCGACCCGGATCGGCCAATGGCCGACAATCCGGCGGATCGACGAGACGTTCGTCTAGGAGTCGAACCTATTGGGCGGCGGCTCGCTGCTTTGGGCTTGGGCCTTCTTTGGCGAAGCAGGGCCTTCGCTCCGTCTTCTGGCGAGCTTGGCGTCGTCGTCGCGCTGCGCGTCGTGTTGCGGCGGGACGCGGCGCTCAGTTTCGTAGCCGGCGGGAAGGTACTGTCGGCGAGAAAAACTTTGCCGGTCCGAGCATTGTCGGTATTGTCAGCAATGGTCCTCGGGTGGGTGCCGGTCTGCACCCAGAATCTTGGCCACCCCAATCGAGCGCCTTTCCGGGCCAAGGTCCGAGCACCAGTCAGGCCGTTTTCACGACGTCGAGATTATGCGCGACCTCGAATCGTTCATATCGAGCGCACCGTATTTGCCCATCGACCAGCTCGTGCGAGCACTCTACACCAGCCAGTCTTGCGCGCACAATCATCGAAGTGCAGGCCCGTCGTCGAGGGCTCGTCCTGAGGATTACTAGGTCTCCCCCGTCGTGCCGGCTTGGCCAGTCCCTTGGCGAAGCGATCACCCGCTGCGCCTCCGCCGCCTGACAGCGTGCGTCGCCTGCTGCCGACCTTCACATAGCCGAAGGGCACCGCACCTGCTACCAGCGATCTCCCACTCTATGGCATGCGGAAGTGGGCCAGGCCTACCGGCCGCAGTAGAGGAACTCTCTCGCCGTCGTACATTCCACAGGTTCCAAGGTCCAGGCACGGTGCCGCAATCGATCTCCCACGTTGAACAGAGACTTCCATGTCGCTTTCCCGGTTCTGTAGCGCTTGCCCTTGCAGGTGCTCGCACGATGACATTACCACGTGTCCGGCAGAAGTGCATCTCGATTTCTGATGACGCCGTCGCCCTGCGAGGCTTCGCAGCGCCCGCCCTTCACGTTGAAAGCTGAAACCGTCCGGGCCTGTAGCCCGCGCGCGCTTGGAGTTC
>Ga0163217_1054395_pt1 | contig 14301 bp, 13 predicted proteins | sample SynspAceP_FD_185933 | JGI IMG/M metagenome (GOLD analysis project Ga0163217, IMG submission 185933) | Saline lake microbial communities from Ace Lake in Antarctica - Synechococcus sp. Ace-P (PacBio error correction) | ecosystem: Environmental > Aquatic > Non-marine Saline and Alkaline > Saline ... | reverse complement strand
TGTTGGACTAAAAACGCTGCATTATTACGGGATATTGATGTTTTTATAAGCATGATAAACAGAAGGTGAAAAAAACTAGCAAGAAAACTACACAATGCTGTACCAAAAATAATCAATCACGCGACAAGCACATCCCAAGAGAGCTCCTTGAGATTTTTATTCATGTCAAAAAGCGAAGACTGACCCTAAAACATAATTGGTTAGTTTAGCTCCATCTCAGAAACGCCTTAGCAAGCAAGGAACGGTCTTGGCAACCAAGATGACAATGGGCGATTGATGATGTATTATCAGACGAGGGCAAAGAGGCATCACGGCCGATAGTTTGAAGAGCGTTTTCAATCTGAATAAGTCACTAGCTTGGAAATGATGCTAAGTTTTTTCCTTCTTTAACCAAGAAATGGTTTTAATAAACTATTATAGTTCAATGAGGTTACAGCCTTGGAGTTTGCGGAAAAAAAGCAGTTGGTAGTAACCCTTCTTTAAGGCCCATCGAAATTTTCGCTCAATTAGCGACATGGGACACGGGCAAGAAAGTATACTAACTGGAGGTCAGCTTCATCAAGGGAGGGGGCTGGAAATGGCTTACGCAAGAACTAAATATTTCCAGTGAGTCCCAACAAAATAATAGATGCGATTGAAAGCGGTAAAACCACTTTGTTTTAGTCTGGTGTTGCGGGAAGATGGTTAAAAAACTCACACTTTGGTAGATGGTAATTAAATGCCGGCGACCACAAAATGGCCACTACAAAGCATTGCAATTGTATAACTCGTATAACCAATACGGCTGCTGATGAAATTCGCTCCCGCGATTGAGCTCCCAGATTGTTGGTTTCAACGATCCATGAAATTCTTATGGCGTAATATCAAGCACTTTCAGCGAGAACTAAAAACAGCGTTTTTTTGGTTTTTCGGGAAAAACCCCTTGATTTTAACGATGAAGGTCCAGCCAAATTTCACATAACCACACAGAAGAATCGATAGTATTTATTTTTGATGAGCTAGAGGCTAGGAAATTCGAAATACAAAGGAGTATGTCAGTCAGAGAAGGCATTATTCTCACGATGGAATTGAGGTTGATATTGCATTACAAATGTATGATCTTATCCAAAATTTGTGACCTCACTAAGACACTTTACCCTTAATTATGTCCCGATGCAGTACCAAGATAGCTTAATTAAATTAGTCTCGAGTGATTTCTACTTTTCGTTGTTTGACAAAAGTCGACAAAGAAATCGTTATTGGATATTCTTTGGTGATTGCAATGCAAACCATTTTTGAAGGGAAAACTGTGGGAATCTTGAATGATTATCGTGACTGTATTAAGGAGATCAAGAAAGAGCAAAACCCCGCAACCCGCAAAGTTAATCATTTTAATTTGCAATGAACTAGAGATATGGATTTGAAACAGCAACCATCTACCGATAATTCAGGCACCCAATTTAAATGGTGTTGACGGTAATGTAACAGGGATGCATTCAGTTTTTATATTCACAGTCGAATAATGTTTAAATGTAGAGGATGTCAGGAAGTATTTAAAACTGGGATTTCACCACGAAAACTACTGGTGAAGTTAGCACGAAAAGAAACTCACTATAAACCCATAAATTTGATTGCGACCAGCGGGTGTATCCGATTTATATGAGGATTTATGATGGACGGAGTAAAAATCCTTGAATATGTGAAAGATTTAAACAAGCAGATCAAAGAAACAAAACCGTTACTTTTGTTACACAGAGATAAAAACACTTGGGGAATGTAATATCTGAATTGACAAAAGAAGTAAAAACAGGGAAAAAAACCTTAAGGCTGTAGATTCCTATGGCATGGAATGCAAACTTACTATTGAACAGCCCATCGTGGTCGTTTACGACGAGGCATTGACCTTGTTCCATTTTGATTGAAATAGCAAGAATGCCATTTAGTATGATAAAGATCGGTTAGTCGATGACCAGAAGAAGATACAACGACACCGGGAAAAACCAAGCTCAAAGCGCGAATAGCTGATTCCAAACCATTTGCATCACGTATCGCAAAACCCATTCGCTGTATCAGGAGTCGAAATTTGGGAGTTCATTCGATAAGGGCCAGATATAAAAATTACCAAACAACAGATAGATTGAAATTTAAAAGCAATGTATGGTGAAGAATTCTGGTTAATGAGCGGGATGCCAGTATCAGCGTGGACATCATTAGAACAGGCGGATCAAAATATGGATTGTCAGGAAGTGACGATAGATGATAAAAATTTAAAGCACAGAAAAAAAATACGTTTATGACTTCAAGTTGTGAAGGTTCCTGTTTTAGGCCAATTTCAAGCTTTATAAGATTATCTCGAATAGCTTTACACCATCTCACCACAACACAAAACAAAAGGACGTGAGGTTCGATAATTGTATGGTGTAATGTGATAAATGGAAACGAATAGTTTAATAACTTGATGGGTATTTACAACATAGGTAAAGTACCGTTCTAGTCGCACTAGAAAAATTATTCTACGTATTGCTGTACTCGTGCCAAAGAAAAAAATCTAGCTGTTTATTATTCACCAGCCTTCGGATGATGTGTAAACCAAAGCGAAGGAATGGTTTGGTGTTGAAGATATATATGAAATATCTAACTGCGAAATAACATCTCGAAATTCGCTTCGCTTCGTTCATGACCCCTAGAAGTCCCGCTATTGGCCGGAATTTGGACATAGCAAGTTGATGATAGGTAACGTATAACAGCGTAAGCAGTCAGAAAAATTACTCGCTGCGTCCAATTTCCGCTGTGCGAGCGTTATGTGACAGATTGAGGCCTAATGAAAATAGTAGACCATTTGCGCAATCAGCAGAAAAACTCAGTTTTTGAACGACGCTATCAACAGACGTCAAAAACGATGACATTGTTGACATCTGGAACTCACTTTTAAACTTAGGCTATCGGAATTTAATGCATAAACCAAAGCAATAGAAGAGATCACTGTTGCGACCCCAACAGCAATGCAAACAGCTTTTCCTTACCCGGGGAATACAGAAGCCACAATATAAATCGATTCGCCCAGCAAACCTCGTCTTGGGTAAAACCACATCCCGAATCCTGACGATCTTGCAAAGTGTGGCAAGTTACTCGTTATGGACAAGTCAACGTTGATCCTGATGCAACATCAACGGAGCCTCGACCACTTCGCCGCGACAAGTCTTTTCAGAAGTCACTATTCCCTGTCAATCCCACCAACCACTCGAAACCCGGAGTAACGTTGCACACAGTAAAACTCTTATTTCGTGAAAACTAGCTTCGCCGACACTTGGCACCAGAACGACCGACTTCATGCGGGTATTCTTCTGGAAACCTTGCAACAGTTCCGGAAGCCAATGCGAAATGTGCGTTGGCGCGGATGCTACGCAAGCTTTTCATTTACGGGCGAATACACTCAGCATGTTCCGTTTAATACGGCCAACGGTTACGGTGCATGGTCGTTTGCCTATTTCAGTGCTGGGAAGCTGGTTATCAATGGTCAACGCTGGGAAATAGCAAACTCCAAAGGTGCGGCGCACGCATACTGCCCGCGTGCCGATGGGACGATTGCTGTATTTACGCCTCAAGTAGTTGAGAGGTTCCTGGCACAGGAGCATATTCGCATTGCACGTCGGGGTTCCAAAACATCAACACTCTGAGTCTGTACGGGTCGAAAACCGAAAAAAGTAAAGCGTCCAATGCGTAACTCGGAAGGCTCACGTTTCGAAGGATCCAGATACGGATGATATTTGAGCCAAGTTGCGATCTCGACAGGGTATTGACCACCAATCGTTCAATCTCGTGCTTTGCGCCAAATTGAGCTGGTTCGGGTCGTCGTGCCCGTAACAACGAAAACCCACAACCCGATGGAAAGAGCTGGAAAAAGTAGTTGATTGCGCATCTGACGATCGTGAAAGCAGACCTCATTGAACCCGGAATCTGGACACCCCGAAAAAAGTATTGTTGCTGGCGCCGAGTTCCCAAAGCGGCCTGAATCACTCTATTGCGATTGGATCCGTAAGTGTCGGCTACTGCCAAGGTAATTTCCAATAGCGACAATTGGCGGCAGCTCCCCCCCCTGGGTGGGATTTTTACACTTGACTACGCCCAGTCGGGATTCTTGGCGAATTGTTTGATTCCGCCTCTACCAGTCAGTGGACGGGGGAGAGGCAAAACACTTCGGTTTTTGGAAATCAACTCGTTGCAAGACAGAACGCAACTTAATATGTTTTGTACGCATCTACAGCCGCTTTGAACGTCAAATAGGACAAGCCTGCAACAGCCGACGAAATTCAAGCGCTTTGCATCAAAATGCAGGTTGGAAATGGAGAAAATGTGGGCAGCCACTTGGCTTGATTCTTTTTAATGAGAATTGTTTGGCGAACGTTGTATCGCTGATGATCGAAACAATCTGTCGGATGACACCATGTTTCTTTCGTGAACTCTCAGGCGTTGCCCGACGATATTGGTCAACTCAAAAAAAAGACTCTTTACAGAAACCAAGCTTAACAAAGCCCTGAAGAGATGAAATAAACGGCTGGTCCAGAGTGGCTCGACTAAAATGGAAAGCGTTCACCGTTAGCTCCACCACACTTTCGAAGTGAGGAAGCTCTCTAAGCAAATTGAAAACGGGTCAATCCAAAAATACAGTTTGCGGAATGGTTCGTTGTGCAGCTTATCAGCAGCGATGGCGGGGGACTTACCGCTTCTTCGAGAGCTGCAAGAAGTCATGACCAGCCTACGACGGACAGTCTCGAAAGAGGTAGAAGAGAAATTTACCGCTGAAGCGACAGAATCACTTGGGAGTCGGCGGAGTTGCGTATTACAGTTTGCTCGTCCTAATTGCGTTAATCAGGCAATCCATACTTCCTTGTATATAAATTGCCAAGCTTTATGTAAATAAAAAAGCTACCATCTTTTGGTTAGCTTGCAAGTATTATAAAAAAATAACATCAGCTAGTTAGTTTAAATTGCTGTGTTGAATACTTTGATGCGTTACAGCTTCATCAATCAATTCAGCTAAATATTCAATGTGGCTTTGTATTTATTATTGTCCAGGTGCCGAATTTTCACTGTTTCCAGGTCCGGTAATGGATCAGGAACCTTGGTGGAACGATGACCATGTTGTGAATGACCATCAGTTATCATCAAAATACTAGTATGAAAATGTTGAAAAGCAGTTTTTTTTAAAATCAAAATGTTGTCCTTATTGTGTAAAAAAATTCCAATTGCCCCGTTAAGCACATCCATTTTCACTGCATGATTTCAGACTAAGTATGTTTGTGCTGAATGCTTATTTTTTTTATCAGTTTTTAGGCTTGATGGCATGAGCAGTTTCTTTGCTGGCATTGGTATAAAGCAAAAGCGTGAGTAAAGCAAAATGACCGAAACCAAGAATGTGAAAAATGAACATGCATTAAACTAAGAGTTCAGCCAAACAGGAGGCTGATTTTATTTTTTCTATTACCTTCGAAAACAAACTCAAGAGTAGGGGGTCAGCCCGTTTGGGCACATCACTTTCCCCTAACACGTTCTGAGCTTAGTTTTTCGTCTGCGAAGCTTTATTCGTCTGATCTGCCTTCTAAGCCTTTCCTCTGCAGCATTAGGGTTAGATCGGTGTAACAATGGGGAACAAGCAAAATGATCAGAACCAAATGGGGTACGCGGCCGCATCGGCATAGAGCTTTAAAAGGAACTATGAAAAGGTTGATCTAAAGGCCAGCGCATAAACCAAAAAATTCAGCATGAAAGGTTGTGAACATGGCTCTGCAATTTCCGGTGGATCTAACAGCTTACTAATTTAACGAAAAACAGGTGTTGGTTTTAGACCAGGCAAAATCATTCAGGTCTCCATGGACAATGACTGGAATGTCTGCATCGACAACACTTTTAGCCACATAATTAAATTCGCATTCACGTTCTGAAGATTCTTCATTTTTCAGTAGGAACTGTGGTGCAGGTATGTAAAAAACATGATACGCGATATTCTGCCGGATGGCAAACGTTAAGGAGGGTATGCATGGAGGGTAGTCATCCTCGACCAGAATATTCAATTTTTGACGCAGACAACAACATTTTTGAATAAACGTGCATTCCATAGAAGTGTCTCAGTGGGGACAGCTCATCTGTAGGATAGTCGTTGTCTAATTTGATGAGTTTGGGTATTGCCACAATTGGTTTGTTCCAATGTACAAGAAATATCGGGATTATTATTGTTCAAACTAGACTTAAGTTAGCTTTTCTGCAGGCTCATTTGTCATGAGCAACTATTAGCGGAGAGATTTTTATGCTGTTTTCCGTTATCGACTTTATTTCATCTGTTGCACCTCTTTGCCATGTAACTTGCGGTAAGGCACTATCACCAATAACTGATACGCCAAATGCTAACAAGTAGGGAAAAAAAAAACCCATTCCAGAACTCAGTTTTGAAAGATCCAGAAATAAAGATTCAGTCTGGTAATAAAACTAAGCGATAATAAAAAACTGCATGCGTGAAATCAGTGCCCGGATGCACCATTTTTTCACTATTAGATAAACTAAAGAACTTGGACGCAATTTAACAGATTGACGAGTGGTATGAATATATAATAGAGCGTCCAATTATTCAAAGTAACCAAAAGATATTTCGGAAACCATAGCACAAAAAATTAAATCTAACGTCAGTTATGTTGCGTTGACCTCGGTATAGAATTTGATTAACCAACTTTCAAGCAATTCAAATTTAAATCTTGTAGGTTGTAGGTAAAAAAACTCAGATTTTTTAAATTTGGACCATCTATAAATTTCCACTTATTTGTCATAGAACATTATCTGAATCGGTCGATGAATGGACTTTGAAAATCGTTTTACTGATTCTCTTGTAATCTATTTATCGCTTATAATGGTATATTATGTTAAATTAGTACCGTTAACAGTCTCTTATATGTATGTAAAGTACTTAGGCAAACTGAAAATTGTAATATCACTCTTTTGCTAGTTTGTTATTCAGTTTGAAGTTTTTGTGTTCGTCCTGAACCTATGTTAAAGGCATCATTCGTTGTTTAAGCGTTACGATAAACTCAACTTTTAATTTGGAGGAAATTCATGCGCTGATTTATAAAACGATGCAAATTTCGATTGAGAAATGTCGATGGGATACACTTAATGAGGATCACCCGAAGTAAAATATTTTGGTGAATACCAAATTAGATAGCGGGGAAAAAGCTGGCCGCCCACTTGTGCTTATGAAAAGGTTTCAATAGTTCATGTCAGTGATGACGAAATTTAAAAAACTCACCTCAATGAGTTTGAAAATCAACGGATTGCTCACTTCGACATAAATGAATCAATAGCGTATCGCTAAACAATTCTGTAGAAGTGTGAAACTTAATATTGGTTTACACTGGGACGTACCATAACTATTATACATTAATCGATGGTCATTAACCATGAGCTGGAGAGAACTGAAAAACGAGAAGACTACTCTGATGAGAATTGAGGGCTGCCTCAAAGCCGAATTACCTAACTGGTTCTGGAGAATGCTGGATTCGGTCGTAAATTATAAAACCAGTGGTTGGAAAGCCACATTGATGGTGATCATCGGCATAGTCATTGGCAGAAGCGCTTTTGCCACCACCCTGACCTCACGCTTCCTTCGCATTTGGTTATCGTCAAACTTTACCAACCATGCTGCCAAATGTATTTCAGATAGATTTTGAATTGGCCAGCAAAAAATTGAAGAAGTCATTATGTGGCAACCGGTCTGATTGAAGGGTTGGTGCTTGGTAGGCCACACCAGATGATGCCGCTAAATACATTAAATTAGATTAATTCATGGAATGGATATCAGCCCTTCTTTAAATGTTCTCGTAAAACCTTACAAAGCTGTAATCATGATCCTGTCACGGGTTTTTCCGCGATGTTTGTTGTAATACCAGTGATCAGGATTTTGGCTCGCAACAGTTTTGTGTTGAATGAGGTCAGGCATTCTTGATTTTCCCGTTCAGGAAATTGATTGAAGTACACGATTTCGGAATTTGATTTTCCAGGCTAAAGCCCGGTGATCGAGTTTGTTTATTGTGCTCAGGCAGTTGGTTGGAGGCCCCGGGGTGGGGACGCTCAGGATGACCCAAAGTTGGTTTCTTGCCCAGTACGCATTCAACTGCAACTGAGATTGGTTCCGTAAATTTACTCAAAAAAATTACGCACTAGATGTTGATGTGAGGTTATATCTTTACTCTTTTGATTTTTAATAACTAAACAACATTTTTTAAACTTGTCTTTGAGTAAAAAATCTTCTACTTTGATGATGTCCTGGGTTGATTGGGCCATTGACGGCAAATGCGCATAAACACTTTTGCCATAAGTTTATTCAGCAACCGCGGATCACACGGATTACAACCCCTGATCCTGTTCATTCACGAATAACGACCTTATGCCCGTTTAAACTGGATAACGGCAGACGGAATTTGGGAATACTGCGAGAATGGGTTACCACCACGCTCTTTTAGATTGTTTAATTCCGCTTCCAGCCCGGAGTCACCAGGTGAAACAAACGGAATCTTATCGATTAACAACAGGATAAGCTTCACCTCTGACATCGACACCTGCCCAGACTATTGGTACCAGCAAATACTGCATTGCCATTGTGACGAAATCTTCCAAATAAGGTGCTTCGCCCCACTCCTGGACACATAACGGATAATCCAGATTCGGCCAGTAATTCAGCTACTTAGCATTGCCGTAGCTGGTGGAATAACAGAAATATTCGGCCCTGGGCTGTGCAAGATTGGACTCTTAGCAATATCCGCTACGTATTGGTTTAACGACGATCGGCGGGTGTCTACCGGCAATATTAGGCAAATATAAAGACTTTTTTTTGCATAATCAAAAGGACTTCCCAGCTGGCATATTCAGCGTTTTCTATACCAGATGTTGGCAAAAAGTGATTGATTAGCCAGGCCGCGTCAAGGTTGCTGGAAGTGAAAATCCAGGCAGCGGTTTTCTTTCAGCCTTTGTTGGAAAATGCTGACTTATTTCAAATGGTTGGCTGTATACAAAGACCTGTGGGCGATTTGTCCAGCACTTACACCAGATCTATTTCGTCGTTTGCTCAGAAAATAATGGATAATGTTGACGTAGTTCATTGGCACGAAATGACATTGCGATAATCCTGGACTTTGCACCGCCAAGGGTTCCAGCTCTGCTTCAAAACTTCAAGATAGTCTTACTAAATCATTGAAATGACGTTTAATTTCGTCATTTACCTAATTGTGTTACCAGGGGGTGCGTTGTTCGACATTACCATATGTAAAACGCAGCGATTGTTAATTTGGACTTGCAGTTTTTCTGATGCAAGTCCCAGGGTCTTTGCTGTCGGTGCATGTTCCGAACTTCCTAACAGTATCACGGCAAAAGATTTCACAATTTGATTGCTACTGATTCGGTTTCCAGAACTGGCTGCAATCGCTGAAGCTGATGTGCGTCATCATGATAAATGATCAAGCAGTGGGTATACTGTTCACCTTGCCAGCCGGTTTTCAATGCAAATCAGACTTAACAAGTGATGATTTATCACCACAAATCGGCTTCCTGCGCACGACGACGAGCTTCCACAATAAAACATTGCTGATATCAGGACATGCTGCCCCAAGACCAGTTTATCCAACCGTTGAGGTCACGCGGGGCCATAGATTCGATTGGTTCCAGCAGATCCGATTACTTAAATCGCATTTTTGTGTGCTTTGCGACACAATCTCGTTAGGCGATCTTAAAGCTTATGTTTCACTTTGCGAAAAGCAGAAGACGGATCTGTTCGCTAGAGTCAGTCGATGATGGCACAGTAATTACTTCGACCTTTAGGATGGCCGCCTGAAAAGGCCACTGCCAAAAGTTTACAAGCATTGGTAAATCACTCTGAATTATTGATTCTGAAGGTTTTGGTGCCAGTCGAAAATAAACATTTTTTGCCGATTAAAATGGACGGTGCCAGATAGCGAGGTTTTACGTTCCTGTCCGGCTTCAGGCGGAATAAAATCGTAGGCAGATGCTGGGTATCGCAATTCGTTGTGCCATTTCTGTTGTGCTGCGAGGATGATAGCCTTTGATTTGCCTGAAAGAATTACCTTCAGCAAAAATCTGTTGTAAATTATCCCTGCATTAACAACTTTACCGAACACTCCAATAAGTGCTGTAGACAAATCACGTGGCCTGGTTATCCCAAAATTTCAGTTCAGCCACTCATTTATCAGCAGTCCGACCCGTTCACCAATAATTTTGATTGTGTGAAATCGACATGGGCGCACTTTTTTTACGGTTACTTTCGCGATATTGAGTGCTTGCTGATATTATCCTTAGAAGCATAACATTATCTACGGCGTATTCCATATCAAACAGCACCAAACAAAACACACATCCCCACTCCTGAGCAGGATTAGGCTTGAACGATTCGTGGAGTGGATTTACTTGTATCAAAAATGGCGCGGGCCTTTGATTAACACCTTTTGAGGTCGGCTAATGCACCACTTTTACCGATAGCGTCAGTAACTGGGAATTCAAATATATCCAGCGAAACTGCAGATCCAAGATTTGCCGCATCCAAAACGAGCAATTTCACCGGTACCGCAAGTGCTTACCTGTTTTTTTTTTTTGCCTGACGATAAGCGTGCGGCAGCTGTTCGGGTTTCATGCATTATTTATCGATGGAATATAAATCCATTTTGTCTCTCATGACGCCTTTATTCACATCCTGGAATTTATACATGGCAAAAAAAACGGTCTGCCGTGCTTTCGCAGACAAACCGTAAATTTTTTCGAGGCTGGAATAACCTACAAGGCTTATGACCACAGCCAATGCAAAAATTTCATTTAGATTTTTTTGCATCCAGTCGTTTCTGGTAGTACTTGTGAAACCAGGTTTAAATCCTGGTTTTCCAGCAAAAATCGATGCTTGGTTTCATTATCATCGCTTGCTCGATTGCACAGTGTCGCAACGACGATGCTACATCAAAATGCTTCATTGATCCAGGTTTTCAACACGGTGTATCCAGGGTATTCAACCAGACAGAACAATGATGCCTAAATTCATTGGCTTTTTCTTTAGGAATTGTTCCGTTAGCACGCATCCAAACACCATTGGCAATCGCGCCTTGAACAGACCCATCAGTATTGGTATAAGGCGTGTTTTAAGCAGTCACTTTACTGACCATAATTGTCGCAGGCACGAACCTGAACACTCAGTATGCATCAGCCGCTAATTACACGCGAATGGCCCTTTAAAACCTGAATCAACCATTAAGTGGCAGAATGCAGTCCTATTGGCATCCAATTCACGATAACAACTTCTGGTCTGCGGCAGTTAAATGGTGGGCCATCCGCGATTTCAGTGCTCTCACCTGTCGCATGCAATTCTCTCATCATAAGATATTGGTCTTATTAAGTGCTAAGCAAAACAACCCATTATCCCGGTTACTCGAACCTGATGCCGCAAACCTTATTTAACCCTTATGTAGTACCATTGATGCAGAGTAAAACTGTGTTGTTTTGAGCTTGGATTTTCAGCATGGCGAATCGCAACACCTTATGAAAACGGGCATTGGCGGCGAACCTGCCGTTCGAAAAACTGGTCATACCTTTTACAATATTGTTGCGAGGACGCACGCAAGCAAGGTATCCCGTGGCTTAATCCACAAAAATCCAATCATGTGAAGATAAACTCTTTATCTGTTTTTAGTGGATGGTAGGGTGGTCCTTCTTTAATATAGAAAAGTAATGCAATCCGCGATTGAGAGCCAGGACATCTTCCCCTTTTACGTTTGCGTATCGAAGTGAGACGTGATCAATGGTTGTATTGCATGGCCCAACCCCTTTAAAAAAACAAGGATCTCGACTCTTATTGCTGAACAGTTAACTGAGTTCATTTTGCCCAAACCGCAGATTTTATGCGTAATCGTCAGGAATCGAGAAAATGCATATTGGTGCGGTCATTATTGGTGATGAAATTCTCAGCGGCAAACGTCAGAACAGAGCATTTTAATAATTACAAAATTATGCTCGTTCTATTAACCGCGGTTGGGAATTAAGCTGGAACTTTGATTGTAGGGTGAATGACCCTCAGCAACTGAACAGCTTACCTATAGCATGAGTAAGTTAAGACTTCTAGTATTCAGCTTGGCGGAATTGGCGCAACGGCCAGATGACCGAACCCGGCAGACGTGGCCAAAATTGCCGTATGTTTGCCGTTAATTACCTCCCACCCCACCTGATGCGATTTGCGGAAATTGCGAAGACGCGTTTTTGTGAGTCTGCTATCCCAACCGGATTTGATGGGACTATTGCCAGAAGGTCGGGATTTAATTCTAATTACAAATCAATCAAATACCTGGCTTTTTCTTATGGCACACATCATTCAACAGGGCTTCCCGAAAATGCTGGCGATGGTGATATGGTATTGGAATATTTATATGCCATTTAAAAAACCAGCGCCCGCCGCTGAGCAGATTATTTTTGTTTTAACAACGTGACAGCGAAGTCAGATTTATGCGGTGATGAATTCCAATCGTAAATGACTATCCTCTATTAAAGCCTTTCAGTTCAGCCATCTGGGTGAATCCTCCACATATTGAATCAGTCTGCGAGGCGAACTCATCAGGTAGAGACAAGCATGCAAATTGATTTCAAGCTGCAGTCGATCAAGCCGGTTTTGTCTGGTCTGATCAATTATTCAGTAAAACCACAACGGTTTAAACTGCCATGCATAACACAGTAGTTAAAGATCACTGCTTGCCGCGTAAAGCGAAGTATCCAGCCAAACGTTTCACAAATTACGATTACCAAAACATCGTTGGCATCGCTGCCGGAGGAAAACAGGTGTCATGATGTCGGTTGGTAAATTGACTATTTGAGTGAGAACAGATACCAGCCGGGCCGAATAAATAAGTAATAATGGCCCAGTAACACTAATGGTAATAAGTTAAACCGAAAACTTTGCCACGAATACTCATTACCTAATGCAATCAGCATCAAGTGGCACGACCACTGGAGAGCGTTGTGCTAACGCGATTGAATAATTCCGGCGGTTATTATCCCAGTAAATTCAGTATACAGCGATAGCATGCTATCCCGCCATAATAAAGCCGGGATTTTAATCAAATTTTACAATAGAGGGTTTGACTGCAATGCACACACCGTAAATAACCAGCAATTACCACACCTTTCCACACCGTCATCAAGACGGAGTTCAGGCGCAATATAATCATAGAGAGAATAGATCGATCCTGCAGCCAGCTACCAGTACTTGAGTCCCAATACCGTAACCCAGAATAATGTCAACATTCAGGGAAATGTCGCCAGTATTAATGGCGCCTTTTGGGTTGTGGGTACAAGAACCACTTTCAAAAACCAGCAGATAAAACAGTGCCGCGGGTTTTGCCAGCCACTGAGAGCAAAAACGACTTTTTCATCGAAGGTTAATATCTAAATGGTGGCTTGCAGATCACATCAAGCAACCATTGCTGCAACAGGATATAAAAACACCAGATCGGTGAGTGCCGGCGATGCGCCAGTGCAGGGGGAAATTATGTTTGGGGCGCCAGGGCTGCAAAGCGCGCACACGGCAATAAAACGGGCCATTTGTGCCAAAAAACAATAACATAGGAAAGACTACCTTCAGGGAGGAGTAAGAGATCGTTATCAACGCGAAGCTTGAAACAAAGCACTAACCTTCCCGAATTAGACAAAGAAACTCAGTATTTGAGCTTGTTGGCGTGTTGCAACAGGTAAATGTTAGCCCGGTTACTGGATGATGCAGCAAGACGCTTGTCTCATGCTGGACTCCCAGCTGATGTGCCTTTTCATATTTGAGGTTGTATTCCTATGTCTTTTCAAAACAGTTACTTAATTCTGCTACAAACTGATTTTTTTCTTGATTGTTCTCGTAAAATTTTTTCATTGCAAGGCATGGGGACAGATATTCGTAAGTTTAACCTTTCAAGGCGATCGGAAAGTTTGCATGGTACAAGACACGCAAAAACCTTCTTTGGGATTATCCTTTTTCAGCCCGCACATGGGCGATGAGACCGATCATTTCTGCGAACCATGATTGAAACGCTATTATTTGATACGTTTCATTACACAAGGGAAAAATGCGTTTACTTGATAATTGGATGATTTAAACCGAGTGTTTCGACTTTGAACCCAAACCCGGATGAAAAAAAGTCCCCGGGGGGGAAGGTGGGGGGAGCCCGGATTTGGGCTTTTTTTTTCATCCCGGCTCTTTTTACCAAAAAAAAGGAAAATCCTTCCCTTTTTTGTTCTTTTCTTTGGGTT
>Ga0163217_1024318_pt1 | contig 14301 bp, 11 predicted proteins | sample SynspAceP_FD_185933 | JGI IMG/M metagenome (GOLD analysis project Ga0163217, IMG submission 185933) | Saline lake microbial communities from Ace Lake in Antarctica - Synechococcus sp. Ace-P (PacBio error correction) | ecosystem: Environmental > Aquatic > Non-marine Saline and Alkaline > Saline ... | reverse complement strand
TAATAGCCGGAGGAAGTTGGAAAGAATCTGTCAAGCGTCAGTATTACAAACTTGAAAAGAAGAGCGGTGAGGAATATGGTCACCCACTACGTTACGATTTTGCAGTGATCTTAGGCTGAGCATTGCTTCCAGTTGCTCGTAGCGACCTGTAGAGGAGCAGCGGGAAAGCGTCGGAAAGCTTGCAAATGTTGGAACGAAGAGGCAAAAAAAATCATAAATACAATATCGGGCTTTTAGCGGCCAGGCAAGCACGCCTTGGGATCCGCATTAGAGGACTCAAGACGTCTGCCCAGTGATGAACGTGCGCGCTGTCATAAGAGGGGCGAAAGAATGACGCATTTGTTTGGCAAATTAATTATTTTATGCTGACTGTCACGGAGCGTGAACTAATAAGCTTTCAGATGTTCCATGAGGCCAGAGACGTGGCGAGAGCAGAATCGCCTCTCAGGTTGGGGTTGGTCATCGAAACCCCAACAGAGATTGAAAGCACTTTGTAGTTTAAAAAGGCGAGAACAGTGTCGAGGGCTGGAGAAAAGGGTTGTGAATTTCTTGGGAAAAAGATTGACCTCCCCTATATACCCCTCGCCAATCAGACATAATCGATTGTTTCAATATAGCAGATGACGAACAGAAAGTTATCGAACACTCATTGTAAGGATATTCGTTTGGTCTTCGTGCGGTCCGCGAGCGCGATAGGGAGAGAGGCATATGCGTCGTGATCGAGAGGCTGCTAAGGAAGCGTGCAGAGACTCGTTAGACGTGTTGCCCGGTTGCCATCGGACGCGCCGCTACTACGAGGCCAACGCGAATTTAAGCCAATAGTCGACCTTGGGAAAAGCAAAATCGATGAGGCAGGGCGAGCTGGTATCGATGCAACGTTCAAAGCCCGCTCGAAGATGGTGGTAAAATGCGTGAGGGACCAAGTCCGTACTCCCCTACTTATAATGGCCGTAGCCTACGCGATTCTGACGTGTTCGAACTGGAGATCGCCAGTATCGATCGCAACCGGGACCTAAAGAGTTGTATCGAAGCCATTGTTGAACGAAGGCCTAACAGGTCGGAGCCTTCTTCCGGTTTGATAGCCTCAGCTCAAAAGTCAGGGGTGTAGCGTGTCGGGATGTCCCCCGTGTCAGGGGTATTGTTGTCGCCTGATGCGTTGGTACCGCAAATCCGAATCCCGGGACGGTATGGGTAGCATGCAATGCCCACGTTATGCACCAGAGCGAAAAAGAAGCCCTGCTGAGGGGAAAGCTGCGTGCGCGGCCTCACAAGCCTGTCTGTTGCCAGCTAGCCCGGGAGGGAAGGGCATTGTTCTGAGCAAGGAGCGGCTGGTACAATTGGCGCAAACGAAAGCCAAGGGGGCCGGAGGAGGCTGGCTGTGTCCCGAGGATCAAAAAGCCTCCGACGATAACCCGGTTCCGGCAGAAGCAAACTGCCCGGTCCGCTTTTGAACACAACCGGCTGCTCTGTCAGAGATCGACGCTGAGCGAGTATTGCCGCCAGCGCAAAGGGCTTACCCAACCAACAGCGTGAAGGCCCTGGAAGGCTGCATGCCTCACCGGCCAGCACAGCGCCCAAGGCGCACCAAAGCCAACGCGGATCGTGGACGCAGGCCAAGGCCGACAAGAAGCCGCAAATAAATCCGAACCAAAGTTGGAGAAAAGTCCAGCCTCCACCGCAAAGACGAAGGCGCTGGCTGAAGGCAGCCAGCACTGCTTGTCACTGACGAAAAAAAGCTCAATGCCATACTGGAAGGACGAACGGACCAGCGAAGAGAAGGAGCTGGGACCTCGCTGCCAGTCAGGACAAAAACATATGCGAGTGGCTCAATGAAAAAGCCAAATTACCCAACGGATGCACGAAGAAGCCGGCGTGTGACGAATGAAGGGTATTAGCTTGCGTACCTTTCCAGGCGCTGGACCCTAAGAGGAAATGTGATTGAAATGGCCGACGGCCGACAACTACATGCCATACAGCCCCAAGCCGGACTACAGCACAACGACGGAGAACTGAGCGTGGAGGCCATAGTATGAGCTGTGTAGACTAGCGAGGCGTTTGTCCCACCTTTCCCGCTCGAGTCAGATCGGCCGCGGGGTCTGGCTGATCGAGCGCTTATTATGGCTTTCTTGAAAAGCAATGAAGGCTTTCTACCGGTACTGCATGCCGCTGGTCCAGCTAGTAACCGTTCGGGGCCGTAGCTGGCGAGCAGGCACTACGTCAGGCCGAATCCCGCAGGACCACAACAACAATAATAAGCCAGAAAGACCCCAATCAGTCTGGCCTGCGGAATTAACACTTATCTGCATACGCGGTGCGCGGTCAGTTTACTACCTGTATCTGATTGAAGATATTTTACAGCCGCCCAAAGCAGGATTGCTGGAAGAAGTACACCACGCCGAATCTTGCGCGAACGACGCAGCGGCCTTGTTGCCAACGCAGGCATACTCAGTGAAAAAAAATGCACATTGGTGAGCCGCTGGATTAGACTAAGCATTCTAGATAACTCGGATAGCACCAACAATGAAGTCTAGCAGACCTTGCTAACCAAAAATGGTGTTATGGGACCTTGGCGTCACGCCTTCGCGCGGCAGGCCCCGCGTAAGTAATGACAACGCCTTCTCGGGAATCACTGTCCGAAACATTGAAGTACTTTGCCCTCAATGGCCGCGAACGGCTTTGCCAAGCCTGGATTGACGCCCGGGGCCTGGTCAGGGAACATTCATGTACTGGTACAACCACGAGCACCGGACATTAGCCGGATCCGCTTTTCGTTGACCGCCAGCGGACGCCATCTGCGCCGTGGAGTGGATATCTTGGCAAAGCGTCATTCGCCTGTATCAAAACAGGCACGCTCAGCGCCACCCGGAACGATGGTCAAGAATACGCGAAACTTGGGACGCTGTGAGGAAGTAAACACTCAATCAGAGAAGCAGCAAAACCTGCAAGAAGAACCGCAGCTACAGGCTGCATAAAAGTATTGGTCTACGCGAACAAACTACGTTGGACAAAACACCGATGTTCACGGCCGTCACAAAACTGATTCTTGGTATAAGCCACCGCAGGACAGAGTCCGACCTAATCAGCCGAAAGCGTTGTCTTATGACAGGCAAGATAATCGCCAGAAGCGGCCTGAAACAAAAACTTTATTATTTTTTATACGATAACTTTTTGGTACTGCCTAAGACGATTCGGGATCGATTCATGCCACTAATATGACGTTGCTCATTGATTATTGCTCTAAACTCGCCTCAGCGCCCTAATCGTGACTACCTTGAGATGAAGAGAGTGACCATTTGACTTATGGATTGATCGGTCTCTTTTTTCTCACGTAGGTATAGGTATTTTTCTTCTGGGGTAGGGATGGAATCATGCAGAAACTGGAAAGCACTAATTCTGACAGCAACGTTCAATCCTGGTTTGCAACAGTTCCATTTGGGGACCGTTCTTTGGCGAAAAAGCCTGCTCGAGCTTTTATTTTTGTGTCACGAGATGATTTTACGTTAACCTGCGTGACGATGGCTTATCAGCGAAGCCAAAAGATGTTGGATGAAGGGTCGCCTTGTTTACGCTGAGCGGAGAGCTTCGGGCATCGCTTCGTATACCACACCGTCTTTTTAAAGAGACCAAAGGGAAAAAGCGTCGGGGCCTGCGGAGCCGCAGGGACCTGCCAAAGCTGTTAAAACCGACGGAAATTCGTATGACCCCTCAATTCGGTTAGCGAAAGGGATCGTTTGCACAAATGATCTCAGAGCTGGCCGGGAGCAACCCTCAAAATTTCTCAACACCCAGGTCCAAGACCAGATCAGGAGAGGGCGCGCGCGGAGCCTTCTGGGTTTTGTTAAGACTTTGGATAGGGCAGTGGGGCGATCGGGTCAGGAGAGGTACCTGGAAGCTGCCCTGGCGTGTGAGATCGGTTCGAAAGTTAGGTGGTTCAGGTAGCTCATGAGTTTGCAGTTATTGGCCTTACTCCTCGACAAGCACGTGGCGAGCACGAGGTGGTTAGCCGTCATCGCTCTAATCCAACCATCCGTTCCGGGGTGAGTGTGGGCGCTGGCCCTGTACGCATTGATGACGATTGTTTCAAAAAACAGTGGCAGAACAAATGAAAAGGACTCGTGTACCACCTACGATCCTTACCAAGGATGAAGCGGGTCATTTGCCGTGGCTATCGGTCGGACCCAGCTTGGGGGTACGGAAAGTGAAGGGCTAATAGTTTTTCTTGCCCATTGGCGCCGACTGGCCGAACAACACTCCTGCCTGAATTGCCATAGATTAAGGTGCAGAGACCCGCTTAATATAACGAGGAGGGCACGAGAGCCATAGCTACCGCTCACAATCCAAGGCTCTCACCCGAAGGATTTCAAGGCGCATTATGAATGCACAATTACCGGCAACTGCTCAGAGCCAACGTTACCAGATTTGAAGCCGGATGGCTTCAGGCATGCCCTGTCAGGCTTGTTGCCAAAAAACAGATTGGTCGTTCCATAACATCGACAGTGGCGAGTCGGGAGGTTGATGGACGGAAGTAGGCTGCTCGAGGGCGGCGTTAGCGAAGCGGCGAACGCTGGCGGCCAATTCGCGATCGACCGGCGCACAATGCACGCAAGTTACTGTCAAGCCCAGAGCGTTGCGTTAACAGCACTTTTGCCGGTTCTGGCTGGAGATGGACAAGTTTCAGCCCTGCAGCACAATAGCCAACCGCCTTCGGGCTTGAAAGGCTCCGTTCATGGTGGTCAGCGCATACATGGATATTTAACCGGTTTTATCTCTCTCTCTGGATTGTACACACACAGCGGCCATGCGTGGGAGCTTACCCGTGCATCTGCGCGCGCGCAGGCTTCTACCGGAAAACGCTAACGGGAAGCCAATGAGTCGAGTGCGTATTCGGTGGTACAGGCTTTCGAGAAAATCGAGTGTATCTATCAGCAGCGTCCCTTCGGAGGCTGCAAGAGGACGCCGTGAGGACGAATCGGCGGACTGGGAAGGCGGACACTGTGCAGTGGCAAAGGGACAAGTAAACTTAGGTTCACGTTGGGTGGACGGGAAAAGTAGGCATATCTCAAGCGCCTTAATCCAGGTCAATGCGCAGAAACGCGCCGACCACAGGTGAAGGGCGCGGAGCCATATAATCTTCAAACTAAAAGGACACCAAGGTGCATTACGCTTACGCTGGACAAACGGCAAAGGAGTTTGCGGGCACGAAACGGATCGCCATGGAGAAAAAGCGGCTGTGAGCGTTTACTTTGCACCCTTATGGCGTCTGCAGCGCGGCACCAATGAGGAAACCACCAATGGCTCTTGTTGCGCCTGAGTACTTCCCCAAGGGGTAGCTCGATTTCAGTCACGATGACGTTGAGTCGGGGTAAGGAAAGGCGCAGGCGCAGAATCAATTTACGCACCAACGAACAACGACAATAGGGAATGAGAAGACGCCGTTACGAAAGTGTATTACAGGAGAAGTGAGCGTTGCACTAAATAAATGGTGTTGAATTCAGGCCTTAATGTTTTATAAGACGTCTATAAAAGGAAACGACAGGGAGCTGGACCTCTTCTGTTCCCGGCCAGAGTATCGGCAGGGGTTGGCAAGTATTGCATTTCGGGATGGAGCTGAACTACCGAGGAATATTAAATCACTCGTCTAAAAAATCTCGGGCCACCATCGGTTAGTGAATCTGTTGAGGACTAATTGCTAGACATAGCTACAGCGGTACATTTTTTCTCTCTTCGCCTCGGAGCAGCGGGTGGTGTCACGTCCTCCGCGTCAAGATGGACAGGCTGGCTTTCCAGCAGGGAGCTGAAGAGGGCTGCACGAAGGCATGAGCTTGCTGATGCATATTAGACTGACGAGTGAATGACTTCAATTATGGCTGGGATAGATTCACAGACGGCCGAGCTGACAGATCAAGCTTTCGCTGCCCAGCTTGCCGCACAAGGACTTAGGTTTCTCGCTAAGTCGCTCGCTAGATAAACGCAATGAACGAGTTGTCAGATGTGTTAGTATGAACCGTATTATCAAAAGGCTTTTGAGAGGCAAGCCAATCTTAGATTCTAGGCTTCGGGCGTGCATTCTTAGATTTATTGTTGCCGCCAATGTCGAGTTAATGCTTCATCGCTCGGCTTACGGACGCAGTATTTAACTGCTGTTCCTATGTCCTAAGCCCGCTGTGTACCGGTGCTGAAAGCGGCTCACGGCCACAGCCACGGTGGGCGTGGCGCGTTGCCTGCGGCGTGAGGCCCGTCGACCGCTACGGTGCCCAAAGGTAAGAGATGAAGGATTGGAGAGGCCGTCGAGGCACGTCCACCCGCTCGACGCAGTGCGCGCCTGCAAAGCTGGCAGTTCCTACACAACCAGTTATCGGCAGCAGCGATCGCAACGGGACCAAAAAAAACCATTGCTGCTCAATGCTTCCTCTCTCCCTGATATTCTACACTTTAAGGCTACTCTCACGATATATACAGCGTGTTGGCGCGTGCGCGAGAGTGCGCTGCTGCAATTATGTGACGCGTGGAGGTAGAAGAATATCAAAGATCAGGTTAGAAAAACGAATGACACGCAACTGGCAAGCATTCGCCTCATTTCAGCAGTAATCTGCGCTACCAAGGCTCAAAGCTTAGCCATTAGCACAGGCAAATGGCTCGCTCAGTATACGGTCATTGGCCCAAAGCAGACACCCCCATCCCTCTAGCACAGCAATTTGACACACAAACTGCCGTATTGTCGATTGCACGCAAATGCCCCTCACTAGTGCCAGTCGCTGGTTGATAAAAAGTTTGATGTGAACGTATTAACTAGAAGTATCTAATTTCATGAAAATATGAACATGTAATATAAAGAAGTGATTTCCGTAAAGCCTTGGAAGTATCAAACCGCTTGATGATCCCTCGAACTATCAACGACAATAGTTATATAGGATTCTCGGCATGAGAATATCACAAAAGCATGCGCCGAACGTCCAAAAAATGGAGTTTTCCGTAAAGTCGCCTCTGGTACAGCATCGAAGGATAGGGTTCTTTATGCCATCAGGAGACTGCGGTCAATCTCCCGAGCAAGTGCCGCGACACAGCGCCTATGCTGCGAAAGCGGCTTGCCATGTATTGAGATGGACTGTTGGATGAGCCGAATTAGCAGGATCGGTACGGGGTTGAGCCTATACCAGGTAGTTGCAGATGAGGCCTTACATTCTCCACGGTTCGACGGTTGGGCTTTAAACGCGCGGATGCCGCGAAAGAAAACAATCAGTGAGGTTTATCGAATATTGAGGCCACTTTGGCCTTCACTGCCAAAACCTAGCCAAAGACAAACAAGTAGGCGTCGCCAAAGAAGCCGGAAAATTGTTTTAGGGCTGTCAGGTTGACCAGAGACGCGACCTAGGACTGACCCGCGCTTTCAAGATGAAAAGTGTGGAATGCGATTTACAGTTACGCGGTGGAACGTAGAAGAATGTTGGGCCTTTGAAAACATGCGGGAGCACCGAGGTTTTTCGGGCAGTTACCGGCATTTTGCGCAAACCACCTGATGGGGGGCCTTCGCCGCTTATGCAATCAAATCGAGGCCAGCCGTAGCGGGCAAAGAGGATCGAGGGCTTAGGACTTGAAGGGCGTGAGAATGGTCTCTGTGATGTTTATTAATAGGGAAGCAAAGTCCCATTTGGTTTCTTAAAGTTAAAGATTACACCATTGGGTCAAGAGTGGGACTCTCAAGGATTGTAGGGTTGAAAACTGGGGCCATTCGTTCGATCAAATCTACCAACCTCAACCGCCAAATCAGTCATTTGAAGTCGCTTCGTTTGGCTTCAATGATTTGACCCCCCTAAATGAGCTAGTGACGAGGTCTTGAGCTGGCGACGTATGCAAATCGTGCCGCCTCCGAAAGCGGATCTTGTAGGGGCCAGTCCTTTCAGTTGCCCTGGGAGCCAGCCTTGAGCGAGGAGAGAAGCACTGTAGCGTCATGGGATCGCCTTTAAAGCCTGATGGAATAGTGGCTAACCGATTGGCTTGAAACGGGTTGCTTGTCCGCCCTTTAAGTAACTTGTTCGGCGAGTTCTTCAACTCCTACTCCTCTGGAGCCGACAGTTGATGTCTTTTAAGCCCTTACTAGCAGCGGCACAAACCAGAGTGACGGCACGAACGGTTGATCATGGAGCTTCTGTAAGTCGCACGGCGTTGTCAGGAGACCCCCACTCCTTCCACGTGAGTTCAAGATTCGATAAGCGCCCGCAAAACCGCTCAGAATTCAGGCATCTGGAAGATGGAGACTTGGGGCGCCGACTCGCGAGTTCGGATTCGGACCTCTGTTAGGGCGATGAGAGGGCTCCCCGGCGGAAAGTTGGAAAAGTTCAGTTTGGAAGCAAGCCATCCAGCAAATGATTTAAGTTGCCCCCCCATGCCGAACCTCCTCAAGGTTACGGCTCTCGATCAAGAGGACACGGACAGGGCCAGTTTCTGCTACGAGAAAGTCGGGGGTTCCCGCAGCGGGTGAAGCGGCTGGTAGTGTTGAGTGCCCTCGAGCAAACAATTGACAACGTTTTGGTAGGGCCATGTGTTAGCTCGGCGATCTGCGGAGTTAGTCCGATGGGCACTTCTTTGATACTGAATGTAGTAGGGGTTCAAGAACTCGACTGCTGGGTTTGCCCTCGCTTTCTTGCTACGCGGAGGAGAGCAGGGTCCACAGGCAGAGAGATGCTTACGGATGGGCGTTGACCGGCTGCTCCAGTTAACCGACAGCGCGTACCTCAGTGAAGTCTCGAGGTGCGAGTGCAAGCAGTCTGCGGGACCCCCTGGCAGGATCTGATTTTTCGGCAATCCATAGATGGATGGTTCAGACCTTCACCCACAAAGTGGAAATTTCATACCTCTCTGAGCCAGCTGCCGCACGATCGATGTAGCTGGGCTCAGCAGGACAAGTTCTTGGCACTCTGGTCAAACGATCCGCTATGGGAACCTGCGAAACCACTTTTTCAAAAAATAGTCATGAATGCGGGCGTCTCAAAGCCATAAGCACAAGCATGTCAATGTCGCGGTAATGGAGCAGAAGAGTCCTCCACTCCGGGAAAAGATAAACGTCGCTTTAGTCTCGGTTAAGTCAGTCGAGTGAGATTTCAGCGACTTTGTTTAACAGCGTTTCAGTTTTGGCGTCGGTGCCGCTTCCCCTGTCGTGTGAAAACGAACACGCATCCCTGGGACTCCATTTGTTCATAGTGCATACTTGCCAGGTCGCCGACACATCCTTCCTTCCACAGATCCCTCGTGCGCGGTCAGGTAAATGCTTTGCGAGCTCTTATCCGAGCAGGGCCGGATACGGTTTGAGGTCGCGCATCTCGGCCCAAGATAAGCGCTGTTAGGTGGGTAGTATATTCGCCTACGAACGTTGGCCTCAAGCAGAAAGCTGTCAAGAAGGTTGATACGCAGTGAGGAGGAGGTAGCGGATAACCCAACGGCGTTGTGGAAAGGCCCGCGTCCTTGGCGAGGAGACGTCATTTTCGGTCGCGGGCTGTTGGGGCCAAGGGAAGGTCGAGGACCGCAAGTTAGCCGCCGCCGGAGACCCGGCTTGCATTTTGAGTGGGCTTTCGCGATCATGCGGCGACCACTTCGGTTTTCCGCTCCCAGGACAATGCTCGCAGGTAAACATGCTCACTCAGCGATGCCCCCGATGTAGGCCTGTGCTCGCGGGGTGGGAAACGTCGATTTGTGGTTCCTCTGGCGTGAGCTTCCACAGGCCCACAGCACGTGTGCATCCGATAATGTTAGTCTGGTACGAGAAAGTAGTCCAAGCCCTTTTCGCTAAATGATCTGCCAGGGATCTGCGCGTATAGCCTTTGTCCCATGTCATCGGAGTCGATGGCGCTGTAAAAAAGCTCCAAACGCATATTGCGGCTCGCTCAGGGATGCCCCCATCTCTTGCAAAACTGAAGCTCCGGAATTGGCTTGCAACCTTTTTGCACTGATCCCTTGGTCGGCCATTTATTGGATTGGCAACATGCAAACATGTTTGATAGTGCTCCCTCGGACTGCTGAGGTTCATATTCGAATGTTTTGTAGCGTTCCTGCAAATAGTCTCCCGTGATCAGACTGCTCAATCAGTGGAACCAGTTGAGCGCTGTGATTATAGTCCTTCCATGAAGCTATCGCATGCGGAAGGTTAAGGCACGTCTAATCTTTCTTGCCCTCATCATCCTCAAAACCGTCTTCTACTGATTTCGGCGCGGTCATCTATCAGTGGGAGCCCGTGGCACATCGAGACGCGGAAATATCTTAGGTCTTCCGCGCGTGGGCGGGACCCATCGGACGGCATCGGGCAGGAAACGTAACGTGCATGAAGTGGTTGGAAGTAGGATTCCATTCAGATTGAAAAATCAACGAGACGCGAAGTCCTCTAGTGAGTGCAAGCCTTTTCCATATTTCTTGCAGGGACAATTTCGCGCAAGCTCAGGAACAACAATTGGCCTTCAGCGATTCCTTCGACAAGGATCACCCCTCTCGAATTAAAAGACAGTTGGATTTGGTTACGTCTGGTAGCAACAGGCGAATGAAGCTTCCTGCTGGTATTCTGAAAGACCACAGCCGCGCACCGGTACCGCTTACCGGGAGCATCCTTTCTGATAGGTGGATTGATGTTCTCCACCGATTACAGCAGAGGATATGAGACTGTGAGTGGAGTGGTCACGATTACCTGAATCCCTTGCTGCTCAGCGACCTTTTTTAGTTGTTTTTGAGCAGGGCCGAATCTGAAGCTGCGGATGGCAGGTGTGCTCCGGACTCCTCGATCAGCAAAAGCCGTAATAAGTCTCTTCCCCACGGTCCTCTCCGCATCAAGAAATAAGCTGCGGGCGGCCCACGCGGATGAGGGCAGATGCCTCACACACGGGAGGTCTGTTGGGATCCAAGGGCTATTTTCTTCAAGTGATTCTGGAGAGTGAGTCGCGGCGTTCGCACCGCCTGAGGTCCCAGAGGGGATTAGTACAGAATATATACCTCCCACGATTTTGAGAAAAGTTGGACTTCCGAAAATTGAATATGGGTTAACCCTGCAGACAAGTTGATGCCCAGCGCTTTCCTTGAGGTTGTTCCCCATATTCCGCTGATTTGCCTGCTTGATAGGCTACTCATCCTCTCGGAAAGCTCTTTGTTGAAGTCGCCAAAACACGCTGTTACCAATAGGCATGGGCGGTGCCTACCTTTCGGCAAGCGTCCAGCTTCCCTTAGCGACACAGGGACTTCATTAGGGCGTTGCAAGCGCGATTGTCGGGCCTTTCACGGCAGCTTGATCTCAGCATCACGTAGTGGTTGGAAGGTAGATGCAGTGGGAATCAGGTCGACGCGTTTCTGGATCTAACCGGCTTACACGCGTTGGTGAACCGACCCAGATCAGGTTGCCGATAGCGGCCTCGGAATTCGCGATTGGTGGCGTTGAAGGGTGAGACTTTTGCCCTCTGGCTGCCTTGCCGCAACCAATTACTATTTAGAAAGCGGTGCTTATAACTCCGGGATTTCGAGGTGCCGCTGAAAGTTGCCTCAAATAGCGAAAAATTACTAGGCAGGCGAATTGAGTCAACTTCATAAGCCACGCGTAAAAAGTAACGAAACCACGGGTTTGCGTGGGACTGTAGTCTGTCGCGCTGACTCCGAGGCATTGAAGAGTGGCGAATTTGCAACTTTACGACGCCGGGTCTTGACCTGAGCCCGTTTCAACCGACTTTAAACGTTCAGTCCTTGTGAAACTCGATGGGAGAAGCCAGCGTTGAAAACATTTAGAAAGCCCATCAATCTCTAGCGCGCGCAAGAAACATGAGAATCCCTTCCCCTTCGTAGAAGCAAGCTGAGCGAGGTATGACCACCAGTTACTAGTAACAGACAATCAACCTAGTGATATGGCTTTATTTAAATTAGGGCCGAAGGCCACACGGATTGAGGCTGAGGCTCAGCGAGTAATGTTAATTTCCCGTAAACGGACCGCTTTTTGGCTGTTAGCCGCCCCTCGCCCCATGTTGTTTAGCTGACCAAAGCCTCACACGATCCGAAACCATGCTGAGCTTTCTTATCCATTGAAGGTCTTCGGGCTATTGGAACAGTCGGAGTGACATGGGCATCCAAAAGGATTATGATTATCAGAACATGGCAAGGTTGTTCAAGCCATTCAAAAGGGCTTAGGGATGTCAGGGGTTTGAGTAAAAGATCAAATTGGAGCGCTTTTGTTTGTTCAGAGGGCTAAAGAAGAGCGCCTACGGTATTGAAGGAGAATAGGAATAAGGCCGGTAAGGGTTAGCAGGACGGCAAAGTAATTACATCACGAGTTTGGATTTGAGTTTTTGCCAGCAGGCCTCGTGGGTGGGAGAAATACTCGTCGCGTAGGTTTAAATTCGTGATACTCGGTCGGAAGTGTCCTTGAAATTCCTTGGACTCACCGTCTCCAAAAGCCTCGCCTTCTATAATAATCCTTTGGACTGAAGCTCGGACCATTTCCAGGTTTGCTGCGCATAGGATGCCGCAGCCCGTGCGCTCCAGTAGACCAGCCCAAGCGACATCTCTGGGAGGCCGCATGTGACAGGACTGGCTTTTCCAGAGTGTGCCCCCAGTAGCTTGTAAGCTGAAATTATGTTAATTAAGGAGTGCCGCGATCTGCAGAGCTAGCCAGTGGCAGAGTCCGATTCTGTAGCGGCCTCGTAGGCGTCTCGGCAATAGATCTTGCCTTTTGCACTAGGGAACTATCTCGGGCTAAACACACCTTTTACCATATAACAAACGTTATCGATGTCCTGAAATTTCTGCCAAGCAAACTTTCTCATCTCGTTAGCTGGCCGGGCGAGTCAGCCGCTGTAGGCTCGCGTTGGGGCGTGGGTTGCCAATGTGAGAAGTTCGTGACGCTCTCGAGACCTCGCTGCACTAGGCCGATTCTCCGTCGCCAGTGCATGGTTGGCTCTCGCGTGGAGTGGCGGGAAGCAAGCGACGTCACCTTGCTCCTCGGGTCGGGGTGTGAGAGCGACGACGTGCCAGTGACCTGAGGGGTCTGGCTCCGACTTTATAACGGCAGGGAGAGACGTCTGAGGTTTGCAGTTTTGCCAATGGGAGCGTAAGGAAGGCCTTGCACGGCCTGGAGCGATCCAGATCCAGGGTTTTTGTCCTAACAACACTGGGCCTTGCGGTGTCTTCCCAGCCGAAGCGGGATTAGACGCCCTCCACGGGAGAAGTGCGCCTGGGAACCACCGTGGGGACCGCGCTCTGAGCTGTGCCGCCGTAGTTCTGCGGGCTCTTGGGTGCAGTGTGGTATACGTTGCGGCACGGTGTCCGGACAATTTTTCCAGGTTGCGGCACTGGCGCTGGACCTGTCGAATCGCGTGGAGAGCCTGGTTGGCGGGGCTGAGCAAATTTCGGCCATTCGTTGCCCCCTTGCGCTTGAGCGCAGGCGGGCTTACTGTCGACTCGTCGTTACTCCCGGACCCTTTTGCTCGAGAACCCAGCGCTGCTACGCTCGGCTTGGACGCCGCACTTGCTCATGCAAAACCGCAGAAAGCTCGCGGTGTATTTGTCCAGCCGGGGAGTGCCGATTAGCGGTTTTTTGCGCCCTAGCCAGTGAATCCCTGGCGTAGGCGCTTAGCTAAGGCTCTGGGGGTCCGGGAAATTTCGTGTGGCCATGTTCGCTATTCCAGTCAGAGCCGACTTGGAACACGCATAACTCCCAGCAGGTACAAGTAGGCAGCGCACACCGAAGTGGAGGTGTTAAGAAACGAGAGGTGTTTCGACCTGCATTGTTAAGAAACTCGATGGCCAACACAACTCTGGCTCAGGCGGATTTCGCCTATTTCGCGCACTGTTTCGCCATTGTCCTATTGCGGGCTCGGACTGATTCTCGCCCCTCTTGCTTGCACTACTCACCACTCTTTTCTTAAGCTGGCAGGGCCGTGGCGACTCGGGACTTGGCGATGCGAGTATGGGCTCGGTAAATATAACTTATTTTATTGCTATCTCATTGGTTCATTGTGTTGTTTATGGGTATTGGTACTGTTCGTTGCATTTCCTAAATTTACGTAAGCCGTGTTATGTTCTATGTATTATTCTACTCTTTCTATGTGTCTAACTTTGCCGCTGTAATTGGCCATGAACTCCATGGACAAATACACCTTCAGTTTGTTTACGTGGTGGTTGGCACGCTATTGATAAAACCAATATGTTTGGTCTTCTCTACCGATTTCAAACAAAGGTCCATCTATAATACGCGCTCGGTCGAACGGGGCATAAGAATTATATGGGCCTTAATTCTCTCTTTTTTTTTTTTTTTTTTTTTTTTTTTTATTTTTTTTTTTATTT
>Ga0163217_1119330_pt1 | contig 14302 bp, 15 predicted proteins | sample SynspAceP_FD_185933 | JGI IMG/M metagenome (GOLD analysis project Ga0163217, IMG submission 185933) | Saline lake microbial communities from Ace Lake in Antarctica - Synechococcus sp. Ace-P (PacBio error correction) | ecosystem: Environmental > Aquatic > Non-marine Saline and Alkaline > Saline ... | reverse complement strand
TCAGTCGGAAGGGCGGAAGGCTTTTTTATGCACTTCAGTTAAAAATTAAAAAAAGGAGAAAGGTTAAGAAAAAATACCAAACAATCCTTCTTAGTAAAAATCTGGTTCTTTAAAAAAAAAAAAAAAAAAAAAAAGAATTAATTTAAATTGTTTTATCCACCCGAGATTAAAATACTAAAAATTATTCAAAAAAGACAAAAACACAGCGATACTAATATTTTTAAAAATTAATAGAAAACTTAACATTAAAATATTGCCCATAAATTTCACAGCCGAATTTATTTAAATTAAGTTGAACGACTTATTTGGCGATTTTATCATAGCTGGCATCACTCCTCTTACCATCGCAGAAACTGAAACCCTGATGCTCCATTCATTAGTCCTACGGATCGTTTGCATCCTTTTGGAGTTGTGACTTTGCTATGGCTGCCTCTGGTGTGGTTTTTTTTGGAATTCATTAATTCTGCGTGCTCCCTTTTAACGGTTTGATCACGATTTTTGCTGGCAGTGACCGAATTTTCAAAACCTATTTGTATTCCACCTTGAATTCATAGCTCGCATAAATGCCGGCAATACATAAGCAATTTTCCGCATGAAAAACCGAGTACCGTAGCTGCTTCCATCAAACTTTCAATCTCTTGGAATTGGTGAACCCCTATCGAATTCAAATAATTCGCGAGGGACCAACTGATTTGCTCTTCATTGGCATTTGTCTGACTTGCCAAACACGTTACTGATATCCTGGATTCAGGCCCCATGCAATATTTGGCATTGCTCTAAAGCCACCCCAGCCGTCTCTGGAGCAAAACTTGGTAACATTTCTGAAAGGGCGATCCCTGTGGCTAGGAGACATGAAAACTTTGATTTAGGACTAGATATTCCTGGTAGGATTTCCTTCAGAATAGGAGTTACATTATAGGGTTTAACTCCATAAGATGATAAAAGCTGGGCACTTTTGGCAGCCTCCAAAATTATAGAGGTAAACTTTAGCCGCTCCTTTATCATTGGAATTCCGAAAGGACTGGCCGTATTTCTTTTGGTCAAGAGTTAAATTTTTGGATCAAATCCTGAGATAAGAAAGGCAACCCATTCGCGATCGATGCCTCCAAGATTGCCACAAACGATGTGGCCCGATTTTCACTTTGGTAATCATAGCAATAATAAATTTTTTTGATTCGATTTATTAAACTAAAGATAAACAATAGTGGGCCTTTTTTATTGCCAAGTATTCAATTTAATCAATTGCGGAGTTCATCGAAGCTGCACTTAGCTTTAAAGGCAAAAAAAAAATTAATATTGGCAAACGCCAGTGTGAGGCTCGGTACCTTCTGATTGGCTATCGGAACGTTCATCGGCTTGGCAGGCCTGCCTTACCAGTTAAGCAAATAAATTAGGTTTATTGGCATAATCGGAATATCAGATTAATTCAATAATTCCCATTTATGTATTCTTCAATAATGAAAAAAAATGTTAAATTATTTTGACTTTTATGCTGTGTTTGTTTTACCATATTAGTAAAATAACTTGACTTATGGAAAAAGCTAATTCAATTTTTAACTTGCTTACCGCTACTTTCTCCAGCATGGAAGAAGGTTGCCTTTTGTGTTTTTTTTCCCTTACCAGTTAATTCTAGTGATTTCGGGATTGGCATTAGTTCAGATTTGGACATTACTCCAGATGAATCTGCTGAATTATTTATGGTTTGGGCGCATTTGGTTTTGCGATTGCTAAAATCTGACCAAGGAAAAGAAGAAGATGAGGATGTCCAAATCCTTTTCGGCTGTTCAAGCTTTCAAAACAGGATTTTATTGGTTGATTTGGGGAACTTTGGGGCAATAAATGCTGATAAATTTATGTCCGTTTCGGAAAATATTCAGTTCAGAGATTTTTTACTGCCTATCTCGCCTTTTCTATTGAAGCCTACGTCTACGGTGCTTTTCAATATCAAAAATACATTGCATCAAAAGACTCCTTGGAAATAATATGCTTGACCAAATCCTTTTACCTCAAACACCTTTCAGAAAAAATCGGTTGGATTCATGGTTCTTCCGTCTTTTTCAAGTTTTACTTTTTTGGAGTTAACTTACACCTTAGTTTTAAACTTTCTTGGCTTCTGTACCTAATTTTCATTCTTGGAACGGAAGAAGGGGCTTTCTAGATTATTGATCCCGATTTTTAAATCGAATGTATTCTCTTAGAGGTTTGCTTTGATTGGAAGTATTCCTATCTTCTTTTTCTTTATAGCCTTTTTTCAAAAGAAAGACAAGAAGATTGAATACATTCAAAAAACTTCGTTTGGAACTTCCACTTTTGGTTTGCTTTTTACGTTGACCACATTTATCCTGAATTCTAGGGGACGCTGCTATTTTATGTTTCGCGATATCTTGAGTTTTGGGTTACAACATTGTTTACTATCCAACTTATTTTATTACTCGATTTAGTGGGTTCTATACCAACAGCGTAAATCTATTTTTATCATTTTAAGGCTCCTCATATGGAAAAATACCATTAAAGTGGAAGCGGGCACAAAGGTTAACATGACTCAGCAAGATCTCGCAGATTTGATTTTCGGTATCTTCGCAGCAAACGATCATAAGCATCGAAGCCGGCCAAAATATGTCCCATCAACAGTTTTAGCTCTGAAAAATCGCCAGAGTGTTTTTAAAAACAGCCATGGGAGGTATTTTCGAATGGAGGACGGGATTAATTATTTTTTGGTGCCTGAAAATGATATTTTTTTGCTGAGTTTATATTAGATTCTTAAGCCAAAAACGTAATTTAAAGTATCTTTTTGAGCTTTTTAGAAAACCTATTATGCCGAAATAATTCGAATACGACGACTTGTGCCACTTTCCTTTAAAGTTACTTTTGGCTAGGTCAGATGAAATTTATGAAAGCCAAGGTTGGGATGTGATTCATTGAGTGGTTCGGATGGTTAGAGAAGTTCAGCAAGTAATTAGGATGGAAGGAGTTCAACATGAGGTAATTCCCTTTACCAGAAAAATTACTCCCTTTCCAGGATTTGAACTGTATTAGGGAAGCTATTATCAACTTTGTCAAACGGGGGAAAAAAAAACCTGACATAGTTCATTACCCATACGCCGAAAGCAGGACTTTTAGGTATGATTGCCGCAACTTGTCTGGGACAGAAAATACGGATTTCATACCTAGCGGTTATTCCATATATTGGTAAGGCTGAGGGTACAAAAAGGGGCTTTTGGTTCATAGCTGAAAATGGACTTATTTCAAGTGCTACTGAAGTTTGGCCCGAATTCTGGGGGAAGGGGGGGCTTTTTTTTTAATTTTTTTTTCCCTTTTTTTGTTTAATAGGGGGGAAGAAATCTTTTGCGGGCAGAGAAGCTACTAGTGATCGGAAAAGGATCTTCTAATGGCGTTGATCTGGAGAAATTCAATTCGAAACGTTTTGAAAGAAAATCATCTAGTTGCTTTGCTACGATGAGAATCCTACCTGAGAAGATGATTCATCATTCTTTCCGTTGGGTCGATTGGTTCAGGACAAGGAATTGAGAAGGACTAGTAAATTGCTTTTTTAGAATTCGAAAATTTATTCTATGTCGAAACTCGTTTTGCTTTGAAGTTTTGAGCAGGGAGCTTGATCCGATTTCAATTGATTTTTTTGATTTGAAGACATCAGTAGAAAATCGAGAATCGTTCAGATTGATTGGGTGTCGGATCATGCGCACATTACACTGGCCTTGGCTGATGTCTTGGTTTCATTCTCAAATCCGTAGGGGCTTTCCCAAATGTCCTTTCGAAGCTAGGAGCGATGGAATTGCCGTGATTGCTCGATATTATAGGGAATCGTGATTTATTTCGCAGCAAAAACAGGGTTGATCTTTCTGTGAAAGAGAAAAGCTTGACTTAAAAGGAAGCCTTAGAATTCGCATTTGTTGAAGCGAGAAAAATGGCTCAATTGGCAAGGAATCTCATAATGAAGTTACCAAGGAAAATTACGATCGAAAAGTCAATTCATCAAGGCTTTATTAGCAAAATTTTACAATCGACTTTTTGGGAGTCTCAAATCAAGCTAGACAATACACAGTATTATTAATTTCACCTATTGAAATTACCTGCGTTACAGGAGCCGCCCGGATTTAATTGGGTTACCATGTCTCAAAAGCCCAATCGCAGAGGGGGATGAAGTTTTCGGATTGGATATCGTGAGTTCCTACTTTATGGATGTCAATTATAAAATTCCCGATTAGCTGCTGGGGAATTATCCCTGAGGATATCCAGATTGGTAAAAAAATAAATTTTTTTTTTTTCGGCGAGCAGTCCGAAATTTGAATTATCCAATTGGATTGACAGAGAAAAAGCTGTTGATGGATCTCTTTGAGCACGAGAAATTTTGATGTTGTCATCACTTAGCTGCACAGGCAGGGGTGAAGGTTTACTCCCTTTGAGCCATCCTGAGGTGTTATTGAAAGTGAATATTTCAGCTTTCTTGAATATTTTGGAGGGCTGTAGATTCTATTCCATCAAAAAACACCTAGTCTATGCTATCATCGATTCTGTCTATGGAGGCAAAATGGAAAAAATGCCTTCTCGACCTTCCGGAATAACAGTTTAGATTTCATCCCATAAGTCTGTATGCAGCATCCAAAAAAGGCAAATGAAATTGATGGCACATTTACCTAACAGTCATCTTTTTGATTTGCCAACAAGGGCTTAGATTTTTCACGGTTTATGGACCTTGGGGGAAGACCAGATTATTGGCTTTTTTTATTTACTTGAAGCGATTTTGGAAGGAAAAACCTATCCAGTGTTAACTATGGTTTAAGATGAAACGTGACTTTTACCTTATGTGGATGATTATTGTGAAAGGAGTGATTAAAGTCGCTGATCGGCCCAGCAAGGCCTTATCCTTGATTTCGATACACTAAATCCTGATTCCAGGAAGTAGCAAGGCACCTTATAAGATCTATAATTAATTGGGAATTCCAAGGGCCGGTTATTGCTTATGGATTACATTAATGCCTGTAAAAAGGGTTTTTAGGAAAAAAGCAATTATGGAGCTATTACCACTTCAGCCAGGTGATGTGCCTGCTTCACATGCAGATGTGACTTGATTTTGGGTCCGGGACAACTGGTTTACAAACTGAACTTTAAAATTTGAAGATGGAGTAAAAAAGATTTTTACTGATTGGTATCTTAACTATACCAAAAAAATTGATTAAGTTCGATCTAATTTACCGGAGGGGCGGGCTTATGGAAGGTCATGTGGTAAACTTTTTTGTCTCCAGTATCCAGATTATCAAATCGATAAATCTCGATGCGTTTTGACTTTATTGCTGATGGAAAATCTTGAAAAAATCTCAAAAGAAATCGAAGGAGCTTCCAAATTATACTTTTCGTTAAGGGCTGATATTAAAGATGTGATTTCTTTTGGCCTCCCAATTTTTTGAATCTTACAAAAATCCACCGATGTGATCCATTTGGCAGCAGAATCACATGTGGATCGTCTATTTCTGATCCTTTTGGCCATTTGTGTGGGACTAATGTGTATTGGCACACGTAAATCTTCTGAATGTGGCTAAGGAAACTTGAAAGGGTTGAATTGGATCAGCATTGTATTTTATCATGTATCTACGGACGAGGCGTCTATGGATCACTTCATGACGATAGTTTTCTTTTAGAAACCACTTCGTTATGATCCACAGTGCTCCTTACTCAGCATTCGAAAGCTTCTTCAGAATCCTTTGTAAAGAGCATATACCAAATACCTATAAAATGCGAACTTGTGGTTTTAACTGTTCCAATAGATTATGGACCAAATCATTTTCTCCTGAAAAAATTCGATACCGCTTTGCATCATAATATCAAAATAACGAAACCAACTTCCAGTTTATGAAAAGGGTTTTGAAAACGTTCGGGATTGGCTTTTTGTCAAGATCACGCTTTCGGGCAATTGACACTGGTTTTTCATACAGGGAAAATCTGGGGCGAAACATACAATTATCGGTGCTTCAACGAATGGAAGAAATATTTGATATCGTTCGGTTTGCTTTGTCAGAAATGGATCCAGAAACTGGGTAGAGCAGGCAGGGAACTTCTGAGAAGCTTAATTACCTATGTGACTGATCGAGCTTGGACACGACCATCGTTAATGCAATTGATGCACCAAAATTCAGAAAGAATTGGGATGGGAACCAAGTCTTCAATCGAAGAAGGAATGAGTCTTACCATTGGATTGGTACTGGAAAACAAGAGGCTGGAATCATGTCACCTCTGGTGGCTTATCAGGAGTTTATTCGAATTATACGGAAAACGCTAAAAAGCATTAAGTTCCGCAAAAAAAATCCATTAAAAGTAAACATAGAATATTTCATGTTTATTTTTTTTGACTTGTTTCCTTGGTATTCTGCAGTGCGTCATTGGAGTTAAGTTTCTTTGAACGTTTGATAAAGTAGGAAGGCGAGCTGAATCCAACAAGCGTATGCAATTTCAGAAATGTTTTTCTCCGGATTTTTCTAGTCGTTTGAAGAGCCATTCTCAGCCTTTGGTCTCTTTATGTAGGCTGCGTTCGAAAGTTCCTGTCAATGCCGGTCAATTTCCGATGCAGCTGCATCCTGCTCATTCCTAGTTTTTTTTGCTGAATTTTCATCCACGGTTAAAAGTTACGTGTCGATAGGTCGTTATCAACGATCCCCTTGAATCTTTTCCAAAAAACCGTTCGTCTGGTCGATGTTTATAAGCTATGTCTTTTGGGAAATAGAATTTCTGTTGGTACCTTAAATCTTCAACTGAGCCCTGAGCTCGATCAACTTTTCAACCCTTTACTATCAATTTTTTGATTGGTTTTTTAATGCTTAGAATAAAGTCGTCAGCGCCAGGCCCGAAATTCCTTCCAATGGCTTTTCTTCATCAGCTTTGCAGTCAGCAAGATTTTACTGGGATATGGGAAGTCAATTCGTCGTTCTTTTACTTTTTTGCAGAATTCAAGCCTCATTTCACGGGCATCATGACATCAGAAATGATCAGGTCTGGGAATTTTCTTCAAGCACAAAAGCCCCTCTTTGCCATTTTGCAGCTTCACAGGTTTGGAAAATAAGACCAATTCTCTGACGATAAAATTCCCGCACTTGGATATTGTCTTCTACAAATAAGAATTGGTAAAGTTTTCTCCCGTACCTTCCATTATCGAAAAATCCGGTAATTCTGGGTTATTTTCAAATTCCTCACTTTCCTTCATCAATCACTTTCATCTGGATGGAGGGGCATATTTATCGACGGGACAAAAAGAAATCGAAACGTCAACCAACGGGTTTCTTTTGAGTTGACAGTAATTTCCGTGATCAGGAGTGTGTCATTTCTTTTGATCAAGGGAAAGCCTAAGTCCAAACCCTTTTTTGCTTCCATTTGGATTTTTTCAATTTTTTTGAAAAGGTTCTAAAACCAAATCCCTCGTTGTTTGACTGTTCCACACTTTCATTTCTTGATATCCAAATGGAAGTTTTCCTTTTAGAAATTAAAACAGTCTAACTTTATTTCTGAGTCTTTTGGCAAAATTAATGGCGTTTTGAATTCAGGTTTTTTTACAATTTTTTCTATTTGTCTGAATCAAAACCAACTTCTGTCATCAAGGGGAATATTGCGGAAAGTTTTACTCCTTTTCTGATGCTTGATTTAGGTAAAATAATTTGGCAACGATGGGATTGGAGAGAGGAATTAACCCCAATTCCTTTTCGGATGTCAACGACTTTTTGCCTTCCTTGATCTTAGGCCCACTTCCAAAGTTGATCACAAGGGTTACCAATCGCTGAGAATTCATTTTTCAACCAGATTCAGTTGGGATTTGTATACAGGATTGTGGACTGACTTATGGGACACGATCTTAGCGGCCTTGAAATGAGAAGTTAGTGGAGTTCGAAAAAAACTTCATGGAGAGATATTGGTGGAAAAATTTGAGTTTTTAAAGTCGTCAATCTCCTTAGAGTTTGGAGTTTCGCGATAACCTTTGTTTTGAGGAAAATTTGAATTTGTGCCCATTTCCACTTTGAGGTTATTTGGTTTAAATCCATAATACCGCAAGTCCCGAGAAGTAACAGTACGCTATTTGGGCAATGGTGCCAAAATGACCAAGAGTCAAAAATGGTTGAATTTCATGGCCACTGGTTCTCAGCCAAGTACATATTAATTACTTGCTTTTGGACCAAAAACCGATACTTTTTCCTGGTGCAAGATTGGTCTGTAGGCGAGCCTGATAGTTATACCGTTTGAAACCAATTTTTGTCATGATTTTCCAGCATGTATTTAAATTGATTCTTTTCTGGAGAGGAAAAAACTAAACTCGCCATGTTGAAAGTGAGCGTGTTTTGGTTTGTGATTTCAATATTTCAAGGTTTGACTAATTCTTACCTTTTTACCAAAGATGGAAAGTTGTTGTAATCGGCAACTTTTGGAGGGGTTTCATTCAGGGAAATATCTTCTGGGTTGAACCAATAAAGCCGTCTAACTTCCAAAATAAGAGTGTTCCGTCATTCTTTTTTGAAATATGCCCCGGTATTGAATTCAGTGGCAAGGTCATCGTAGTTGGAATTAATTGAGTGATCTGAAAATGCCCCATCCAATTTTCTCCATTGCAGACCACTTTTGGTGGATTCCTTTGTTGGGGAGCTTAGCCATAGATTTCCGCGCTGATCATCCAAAATGGAATAGATGACATTATTGGAAAGTCCAGTTTCAACATCAGGATTTTTTGATTTTACCAGTGTTAGATCCATCGATTTAGGCCTCCCGCCGTTCGTCCCGATCCATTTAGTTGATTGTTTTCTAGATGGTAAGGGATTTTTTGATGCTGTTGCTTTAATCTGATCGAATTTGGTTTTTTCAGGATCACTGATTTCTGTTTCAAATTGCCAGTAGTCAAAATCATTGCTTATACCGTGATTTTCAGTTCCGATCCAATCTACCTGAGGGTTCTTCCACATGCGTTTGCGATATTGTTGTCAGGGAATACTGTTCTTTTGCAGTGGATCATGCAAAATTGCTTTAGAGCTCCTTTTTAGATCGAACCAGATCAAACCGATCCATTTCGGGTTTACATTAGCCAAAACCTTTTTTTGCTGTCTTGAAAGATTTTCCAAACAGGTAGCCCCAGGCTGTTTTAACAGTGCTTTCAGTGTTAAAATGCTGAAACTGCTCGTGGTGTCAAGATTAAAAAAATGCTTCAAGCCTTCATCTTGGTAGCCAACCCAAAGCTTTTCGTTTTTATCCCCTTAGAGAACTCATCACCGCGGTTGCTTTCCAAGCTTTTTCAGCGTTTGGTCATGGATAAAGGTTTTCCAAGTTTTAGTTTTAGGATTGTAACGAGGTCGCAGTCCTTTTGCCTTGAGGTTCCCAACCAGGACTTTTCGTTTTCATTCGACATATTGGACCGGATCACATCAATATTAATGTTTTCGGGAACTTCCTGATTATGATAAAAATTAAATTTCTCTAAATAGGCATCATAAAGCTCATCTTGCGCCATGTCTGACCCAAACCAAAGTGTACCGGTATAAATCTTCGAAATCGACAGGATATCATTGTAGTGAATAGACTTGGGTTCTGTTTGGTATAGAAATTCGTTTAAAGTTTTATTTCTTAAATCCATCTGTTTGATTCCTTTTCCATAGGTGGCCACCCAAAGCCGGTTGTTTGGAGTCAATTCAAAATTCCAAATCCATTGCATCCTGTTTCGTCTGTATTTTGGCATTTAAGTAGGCATTCATTTTTGAAGTCGCCTTTCTCTCCCAGAGTCGAACTCGTCCAAAAGTCCATGATTTAATGTTCCAAACCAAAAACCTTTATTAGGATCTAGGATCGTGACGGCAGATTAGTTTCTGATTCAGGTTTTCCATTACTAGGCTTGAAATTCCTGAGCTTTTATTCATAAATCACCTCATCACTTTTAAATCAAATGAGAGTTTCTTCATCAAATCGAGAGATGACGATTTTCCTTGGTTTGGGTCAGACCCAAGCCATTTTTCGGCTTTTCTATTTCTTCATTCCAGAATACAGTTGGCCTGAAAAAGAGTCCCAAGCCAGATTTTTCCTGTGGATTCTTCAATGTATACTAGTGGGCAGAAGTGATTCCTTCGATCGGAACAACGATTCGTTTTCTCGATTCAAAGAGCTCAGGGGAATTGAACTCTTCTGGGAATGATCAGATTCGATTTTCACTATCGGCAAAAATCTTTCCAAGCAAAGCGAGTCGGACTCGGTGATGTCGAGAAATTTTTTATCAAAAACCACAAATCCCCTCCGTCGTATTCGATTCAGTCCCTCCTTGAGTAGCGATCCAAAGGAACCCATCCTGGTCCTGAGTTATGTGAAACAGCACTGTTGTGGGAAAGTCCATCATTGACTGAAGTTGCGAAAAGACAGATTGGCTTGGGGAAATGCATTGGTATTCGCAAAAAGGGGATTGATTACAAAGGCGATTGAAAACCTGATTATAAAAGAGATTAATTGAAAAGACATGGAAAAGTTTTTTATTGCTCGCTTTCAAGTAACTTTATAAATTTGAGCTAGACTGACAGATGTACCTTTTATTTTTTCATTAACTGGTAAAAGTTTTGAAACCATTAAAATTTGAATTTTTTTAAATCTTCAATTGGAAAATTGCGACTATTTTGAGGCTAATATTGTGAATTATATAGGAATCTTGGAACTATTCAATATTGAGTCATTGATTTTTGGCGGAAATGTTTTAATCGCTCAACCAAACTATGGGGAATTTATGATTTCGTGTTGTGATTATAGATGATGAACCGAAAAGCCATTCACGTCCCTTAGAATGGGGAATTAGAAAACTCGGGGAAACATCAGTACAGATCGTTTGGGAATTTTAAAGAGAGGAGAATTAGCCTCGGAAAGAATTGATAAATCTTCCAGCCAGGGACTGTATTTTCTTGGATATTGAGATGCCAGGGTTTGGATGGATTCAGATTTTTAGAGCTTTTCCCATAGTAATTTTTGAGGTGTATTTTTTTAAACAGGCCCATTGCCGACTGCCATACAAGCCATTCGAGAAAGGGCTTTTGATTATTTGCTAAAGCCAGTTGATCGCTCCGATTTTGGTAAGTTTTTTGGATAGAGTAAATGACAATCTGCTTATAAAAGCAATCAATTCAGCGACACTTTTAATTCATCCCTTTTAATAGAGAAAAAATCGCAATTCAATATGGACAATCAATTAATCTTACTTGATCCTTGATGAGGGTGATTTTACTGCGAAAGTTGAGGGGATGTTATTCCTATATCCATACCTGAACGGCGGAAAATTATTGGTTTCTAAAAGATTAAAATTATTAGGTTAATCTATTTTCAGTTTCGATTTTATAGGATACATTCATTCCTTTTTTGATAATCTTCGAAAAAGGTTTTAAGGTCGTATGAGAATCTTCAGGAAAGTCAGCTTATTGATTGGATTCACTTCCTGTTCTCCAGGCCTGAAAAGGCCGGTTTTTAACTGAATCGCCTGAAATAAGGCTATGATGGATTTTTTTCGAAAGTATCCCTTAATCCGAAGTACTCGAAATAGTAATTTTAATGGCTTGGGTTGGGCAGTTACAAGTGTGCTTTTTTTTACTTGTCATTGTACCATTTTCGTGCTATTTATCAAAGCAAGGAGCGATTCTTATCTTTTTTTATAGTTTGTAGCACTCATCAATGCGATCAACCTTGATCAAGCGGAGTTAAGAGTGTTTTTTTCTCTTTGAGTCTGTTTATACTGAAATTTCTGAGCTCTTTATTCATCTGAATTTCCCTATTCAATTTTGGCCAGTTATCTGATCTTCTCCTTTTTCTTGATCGAAAATTCCTCAATTTAGAAGCCATTTTCCAAGTTTACTTACCTTTCTTTTTCATACTATGCCCTGATTACCAGTTCGATATTTCGGAGTTCTTGTTCTTAGTTTTAGGAAGATATATTTGGGGGACGGATATGCAATGATGCGTGGTTATTATATCATCGTTATTTCATGCCATGTACCTTGTTTGTTTTTTGATTTATGGAGTACCTCACGATCAAAACAGGTGAGGAAGGTCCGATATTTTATACTTGCTGGATACCTGGGACTTTAGGAATTGCTTCCTTCATTTTCGCTTTTTTGACTTTTTGGGAAAAGACGTTGCCATTACCAATAATACTATTATATCTCTTATTTGGCAGTTTGGCTGGAGAACTTTCTATATACCTATGCGCTTGCATCAAGCCACCGAAGAAGTTTATGGAGGGAAATTGATATTACAGAAATATTTTGGTTGGCCAAAACTTCAAGAAAATGAAGATCGCGTGAAAAAGTAAATTGATAACCTCCAAAAATTGAGTTGAGCTTAAGGAAAGTCAAATTATCATTTTTGAAGCAAGTGCGAGAGCAGCGGTATCCAAAACTGAGTGTGCTGACTTATGATGGAACAAATCACTACTTCATCTTCAGTCCCTATAAGTCATGAATCCACATTTCATCTTTAATGCGGGCTTGAAATTTCCATCAATAGTTTTTCTCATTGAAAGTGATAAGGAAAATTGCTGTTTTATATCCAATAGGTTTGCAAAACCATACGGATGGTTTGGGAAGTTCAGAGGAATTTAAAAATCTTCGCTTGGTGAGGAGCTAGATATTGCGACTTTTATCTGAGCTGTTAGGGACGATCAGGTTGAAGAGGGAATGATTTTTACCAGTTGAATGTCGAAAGAGGTTATAGTTTTCTCAGAGACACCAAGTCCGCTTTGGTTTTTCAGCCATTTTTTGGGAATGCAGTTTTTTTGGCATGGATTTGTGCCTAAAAAAGGGACCCAAATCCCATTTTGATTCGAAGTGTTTAGGATGGGGAAGGGAGTGGTAGTTTCCATTCCGTGACATGGAGTCGGTAAGAACAGCATCCGCTAAATGAAAGCAAATCAAACCATCCAAGCATCCATTGGTATTTCGCTTTCATCAAGAACGACCTGAGATTTTTTAATCAAAGTGAGAGATTCAATTATTCTTTTTTGAAATGGTTGATCATCAGATAAGTCTGCTGAAAGTGGTACTGAAGTTAGTATTTCAATCTTATTTCAGTAGGCTGCGTTTTAGGTTAGCAAATTTTTTGAATGTTTTACCACAGTACTACTTTTTGATACCATGGTTTTATTCTTTAACAATTGAATTGAATTAGCTTTGGCTTGAATAATCAAATGCCCAGTTTTTTATTTGAGGGGTAGGTTTTTTTTTCGATGATTCATAGAAGATCGCACACAAAAATTTCTACTTAAAAAACGCAGCACTGTAAGTCAATCGAAGATTTTAGCATTATTTATCTTTTTGTTTACTCCTCTTGTTTTCCTGCGGAAAAGGAAGAAGTACGGATTTCAATAATGATACCAATCTTTCTAAGGGCGGGCTTTTCGGATTCTTCGGAAAATATGTTAAAGGAATCCCCAGAAGCCGTTGGAAGCTATGATTCCCCATGAGTAATGACAGCTCAAAAAAATTGGATTCCTGAAAAAGTCGGTGAAATGGAACAACGAAAAAATACTAATAGGAACCATAAAGCAGGGAATTGAAATGGAGTGGGCCATCGCTACTTACCAAGTTGAAAAAAGGGCAAGATGGGCAGACAGATTTCTATGGAGGTGCTGGGAATGGGGCAGGAGCAACCGGGGCGGTTGATGCTTAAAGTCGATTAATCTCAAAAAAAATTTAACTTAGACTATGGAAAAGAGCAACGGTTACCGGGTATTCTCGATTTATGAGGGGACGGGTTTCGTGTTTGGGAAAAAGGCTTAATTCCATTAGATCCCCAATTATGTAGAAATCGAATATTGTCACAGGAAGGTAGATTTTCAATTTTATATTTAAAGGTCACCAAAATTCTAATGGAGGAATTGTGGGCTTTGTACGAGAAGTCAGGGATTGAGATGAAATTAAGGATTAATTCTTCCGGGGATGAATCACCAATCTTACTTTAAATTAGCGGGAAATTAAACTTTTCCTGTTTAAATTGCTTAAAAATATTCGTTATGCAGGATTATTTTTTTGGTTACGATGGACATTTACTTTCCCCTCGATATATCAAGAATTTTAAAAATTATTTCTAATTCTTAAAAAAAACTATGGACAAATTTCCAAAAACCAATTTTTTCTTTACTTGCCTTCTTTTTTTTGGGGCTTATTTTTTATTTTTTCCAAACTTCCCAATTGGCCTAAAATTGTTTTGCCCCAAACCAAAGTAATTTCCGTTGGAAAAAAATTTCCAAAAATTATTTAAAAACTAGTTGGGGCCCCAAATTTCCTTCCCTCGGGGGGGGGCA
>Ga0163217_1047606_pt1 | contig 14302 bp, 22 predicted proteins | sample SynspAceP_FD_185933 | JGI IMG/M metagenome (GOLD analysis project Ga0163217, IMG submission 185933) | Saline lake microbial communities from Ace Lake in Antarctica - Synechococcus sp. Ace-P (PacBio error correction) | ecosystem: Environmental > Aquatic > Non-marine Saline and Alkaline > Saline ... | reverse complement strand
AGAACTGATCGATCACCTGGCTCGGACCGGTAGTTAGCGGAGCTACCCCCCTCACCAGGCCAGCGGCCTGTTTTCTATCCGCCCGCAAAACTGAGCCCAGCGACCGAACGAACTAGAGCCTGGGCAGGAGCGGATTAGGGATCGGGTTGGGGAGGCCAGCAGCCAGCCGGGCACCCCGTTCCGGCTCGCTGCTCCAAGCCTGACCATCGCTGAGAGCTCGGAGCAGGATGGCCACCCCAATTGCGCCCTCGGGCCGCCGGCAAACAGGCAGTGAGCGTGCCCGGCTCCACTCCACCGGACGGCCGATAGGCCGCCCAGCCGCCAGAGCCGGCGCCAAGCGTACCCCCCACTCACCGAGTCGGAACCAGTCCCGGGCTTGCTCCGATTGCCAGCTGCTGGCCACCCAGTTGATCGGACCAAAACGCAGCACGCTGAACGTACCAGATCGCTACCGTCAGTACGTCAACGTTACTGCGCAGTTCCTCGCCCTCCTTGGCGAAAACCGCCGCCTGAAGCACCTCAACCGGCTCCTGGCTGGGGCAAGTTCTGGCCCAGCACCAGCGACCCTTCCGGCAGCAGCTAAGGGCCCCCAGAACCCTCCTGGGCAGCCTGCTGGCGGGCAGCAAGCCAGCTGCTCAAGGCAGGCGGTTCGTTGCCCCCGGTTCGAACTTTCTCCCGGTCGGCACCGCCGGCTTGCAGCACGAGAACCTCGACCGAAGCCCCCCGCTCGGCTCGAGCGGGGGCAGCTGACTCCACCCCCACAATGCAACGCTGCTGTCAGCGGTGGCAAAGCCAAGCCCACAGCTCCGATGCCGCTCGCCGTTCGCCCCACTTGCCGCCACTCTGCCGCCAGCCGTCGCCTCAAGGCCCGCCAGAGCCAGCCAGGCGAAATTCAAGTAAGCTGGCCGCAGCCACCAATGGCGGCCCCACGAGGGCCCCCCAGGCCGGCCAAGGCCCGATCTCCGGCAGGGGGGAGGTTCCCAGGCCGATCTCAGAACAGGGGGCCTGTGCGCGAAACCAGACTTTCTGCCAAGCCCCCAGATCGCTTGCCGTCAGCACAGCCGTGCTCCACCCGCCTTGGCCCCAAGCCAACGCACCAGCACCCCGACCAGAGCGCCACCAGGATGGCCGCGCCAGACCGCAACCCAGCCAGAGCGCCAGGCACACGGGCAGGCTTGAGCTCGGTCAAAGGGATCCCCACCCAATCGAGTGTGGTGGCAGCCCACAACAGCCAGCCGATGGCTCGCCAGCAAGCCGTTCCCCCCACAGGCCCGCCGCCCCAGACGCCGGTCGCCGAGTCCTTTCCTGCCCCGCGCTCCGGAATCCCGCGTGACTGCCCCCAAAGCTGGCACCAACGCCAGCCAGAGCAGGTTCTGGTGGCCAAGCCCAACGGGCCAGGCTCAGTCCAGCGAGCGGTCCCGGCCAGTGGCCCCGTCAAACGGGTGTGGAGAACCACCCAGCCAGCGTTGCGGTCATCGCCATGCTTGGTGCCCGACCGTTTGACCAGATTAAGCGACTCTCTCAAATCTCCCGGTCGGACCCGCCGCTGCAGCACCGAGAAACCACCGATAGCCGAATCAGCGCCACTCCCGCGCAGCGCTCCGGGGGCCTCCGAAAGCCCTGCTGCGGAAGCAGCGTCGTCGACGCGCGTGCGTGACTCCCTTCCACCAGCCTTCCCTTAGCAAAATGCGGTAAGGCGACCCGTCTGCGCGTTTGCCCAGCAGGGCTGGGGTAGGTCCGCCTGTAGCCGACGTTCCAGGAGTCCCACCGCCCAGAGGCCACCACCTTGGTCGTCGAAACGCTTCGAGTGCCGTAGTGCCGCTCCGGTCGGGCCCCACCGCGCTAACCATCCCGAACTGTATAAGAGGCCCCTGCCACCACATGCCTCTGCCTGCAGATGGCAGCCGCACACTCGCTACGCACCCCTCTTCTCCAGGACCCGTGGGCTTTAGCCCGGCCCGGCCCAGGGGCGCGGCCCCCCAGGCGATCAAGTACGCCAGAACAAATAGAGGGATCGATTGACAACGCCCAGCCCTGCGCTCAAGGCGGCGTCGCATCGACCGCCTGGAGCACCACCACCGCCACCGACTGCGACCAGGCGGGGCCCTCCGGCAGACCGCCCGAGTCCGTGGTGAAAGGGGCGACCTCTCGCTGGTCGCGAAAGGGCCGACTGGCAGAACCCTCTCCTCGCGTTGAGGCTGACCCGGGGGTGAACGTTATGTGTGCCGCGACATCCTCCATCCAGAGGTGACGACCCGTGCTGCGTGGCCTGTTCTCGATCGATGAAAGGCCGCGGGCTGTTCAGCCACGATGTCCTTTGGCGCCTACAGCAGCCAAGGTTGACGCTTCCAGCCCTCCTCGTCTGCGGTGCGACGTCGACCCAACACACTCTCGGACTCCTCCAGCGCCCGTCAGCCACCAATGTCCTCGCGCAGCCGTTCCCACGCCCAGCGTGCCGTTGACCCCCCGCAAAGACATCAAGCGGCCCTGACCCCGAACCGCCAAGACTTCGAACCGCCCTTGCAACTCGAAACCCCCGACGATGCCCAACACCCCCATACTCTTTTCCGAGGCTGCTCGCTCGCGAATCGATGTATTCAGCCTAAGAACCACCCACTGGTCCAGAGTTGGCGCCAGGCACAGCGAACAGGCGACCTGGCCCAGCTAAGCGAGCCGATCCTTTGGCAAAGGGTGGCGGATAGGTTGGCAGCCACCCAGAGAACGGCATTCAACAGCTACCCGGAGCTGTCGGATCAGTGCCGATGCTCGTCAATCTCAAGACAGCCGAGCGGGCGGAGTTCGGCCAGCAGCGCGCCAGACCGTGTCGGTGAGACTACTGGCCGAAAGACCCGTGCCCTCTGGAAGATGGCACGAACTCTCTCCCCACAGCCACTCTCGGGCGCCCACACCAGCCCTTCTCCTTTCCCTCGGTGCCGGCTGCGCCCAGCCGCGGGGTGGCCCTCGAAAGATGGGGCCTTTGGATGAGGGGCATTATCTCGGTCTCCGTTTGATGTGGCATGAAGGTGGGCGGCCAATTCGCATATGCTGGTGATCTCCGCCTCTGGACTCTGCCTACGGCCGCGTGTCTCGCTCGGAATCCCGCAAGTGATCCTGCCCCAAAGCCACGTGCCGCACCCCAAACGCCAGCCAGCAGCCAAGCGTCCCAGCCCCGTTGTTACGGCCACGGGCGGGCACCTTGGCTATCCTTAGCGTGCCCCAGAGTGGAGCATGCGCTGGCCGCCGGCGCCCGAGCTAGGCCCACGCGTAAGGGAACCGGCGGTTAGTTCTAGCCGCACCATCAACGCTGAACACCTCCCCTCCTGTTACAATCGGAGTGGGCCGGTGTGTGGGAACCGTTTCCAGACAATCTTTCAGTGTCTGGCGGCTGCCTGCCTGCCGACTCACAAGCGGGATCCTGGCCGCTTCTGGGCCTGTCCGTATCACGCCGCGCTTTCCCTGAATTATCTCCTCTTCGAACCCCATGACCTTTCAGCTTGCCCGGCCGCTTTCCCTACGAACTCGACGCCCTTGAGCCCCATATCTCCCGCCAAACCCTTGAGTTCCACACGGCAAGCACCACGCCGGCTACGTCACCAACCTCAACAAGATGCAATCAGGCTTAAGTTCTGGTGCCTCCGCGGGCATGCTCGGGCCCATGGGCATTGGTGCGAGCCCGCGCGCTGGGAAGCACCGATACTGGCCATCGCCCCGAAGGAACCCGTGTGTCATTCAACCATGGTCGATTCTCCCGGCCGGTCGCCGTGATACGCCCGGACTTAAAGGCGTGAGACCAGTGTCTCAAACACAACGACGCCCATGGTCTGGAATCACACCTCGCCATGTCTAGCGTCGGGCAAGGGAAAAACTCAAAGCGTGCGGGCGGCCCAGCCGTGCTCCCATCCTCCGTGAGCTGCCCCTGTTTGTCCGACCAACTCTCCCGCCGTTTCGCACACCTCGAGGAATTTCGGCCCTACCTGAGTCTCAGCGCACAGGGTAAAAACTGTCCACCCCCCAGTCTCGCCGCAGGTAGCGGCTGGGCCTGTGGTGAGGCTGCCTCGATGCCCCGGCGACCCTGAGAGTCCACCCCCAAGACCGCCTACCACGAACGCCCCGACCTTCACCTCGCCGCTGGCCATTGTTCCACTGAATGGCACTTTGCCTCCACCCATGGATGTCTGGGAGCACGCTCAGCCCCCTACCCTCGCCCTACCAGAAACCCCGGCGCGTCCCCTGATTTACGGTTCCAGAAACCGCTATTATACTGACAGAGAGACTCCGATGACCACTGCGGGATTCCGTGGCCGCCAACTGGGCCGCTCTGCCTGATCCAGACAGGCGATTCCGGTGTTGCTCCTTCAAGCATCGTCTCACCCTGTTTTGATGCCCTCCGCTCCGGCGGGGCTTTTTTTGATCCGCTGCGGGAAGCCGCTTTCGCTGGCTGCCTGCAGCGGTCTTGCCGCCGGCCGCACGCGGGCTGGGCGAATCACCATCGCATCGCCATAGGAAAAGAGAGCGGTGAGGCCCGCCGTTGATCGCTTCGGCATAGAGATCCAGGCAAGCCGCTGGCGATCCGAGCAAAGCGCTCACCAGCCTGCAGCAGTGAACTGCGCGGTAGCGTGGAAGTTCGTGAGGCAGACCCTCCACCACCTGGAAAGCGGAAACGGCTGGATTTCCAGAGCGTTTCACCGGTCCCTGGTAAGAGAGTCAAAAAAGCACACCCGCCATGGAGCGCGGCGACCCTTCGAGGCTGCGACGGCTGGTGGATGCCGATCGCGATCCACCCGCCGTCCCCGCCGCCGCAGGCGCCACGGGCCTCCACCGGCTTCGGGGCTCACCCCCACCCATTCACTTGGTGAAAGCTCCAAGGCCGTGAGGTCTTCTTCTTCGACGGGCGGGGAAGGTGCCCGGGCCCACATGCAGGGTTGATCCGGTCAGCTCGACCCCCGATCGGCGAGGGCCTCAGCAGGGCATCGCTGAAAAAAATGGAGGGCCGCGCGTGGGGGCGGCCACCGCTCCGGGTCTTGCTGGCCGTTTAGCGGAAGTCTGATAGCGGTCGTCCGTCGCTGGGATCGTGTGGCGTGGTATACGGCGAGGGCAGCGGGCATTTCGCCGATAGCTCGCCTGCAACAGGCCTTCCATCGGCCGCCGCCGTGTGTCGCGCCTCGCTGGCCAAAGCGGATCACCCGGCGCCGCTTGGCCCGGTCCACCCGCGACCTCCAACGGCCCAACGGCGGTTGATTCTTCAGGCGTCGAGTTGGCAGGATCTCGCCTGCCTTGAGCCCGTTTGGGCCCCCGTTGCTCTGGCAAAGCACACGGCCAGCAGCCATCTCCGAAGGAGATCGAGCCAAAAAGAAGCTCCACAGCTCACGCCCCACCTGCCCCGGCGGGCTTTCAAGCGGGCCTTGAGAACGCGGCGTGTCGTAACAACACCACAAATCAGCAAGAGTCGGACGGGGTTTCAGCTCCGCCTTGCCACGATCCCAGACCTGGCTTAGTTTGTCTACAGGCCGAAGCCGTCAGGGCTCGACCCCAGAGTTCTCGGGGAGGCTGTGGCGGGGCTCACCCGCAACTAAGTGCGGGGCAAATGCGGCCCTCCAAGAGCCAGATCGAAGTCGATAGCTGGATGATCGTCCAGGACGTAGGGCTGCTCGGGCCCGGCCAGAATGAGGAGATATCGGTGGAGAGTATTTCTCCCGTCTTCGGAGGCTGCGCTGTCGCGTGGCTACGCACTGTGCAGCCCCGAGCCGCCGGCCGCCAGGTGGCTTCCGGGTCGGTTTCGATCAAAGCGAGCCGGGGCACGATTCCTTGAGAGAAGCGCGCGCGCGCCGATAGGGCGGGTGCCATAGATGACCCGAGGGTCGCCCGCAGAGTCCCCCCGAGTTCACTTGTGCATCTGAGCGCGCCGGAAAATTCACCGGATGGAGCCCGTCGCCTCGGCGCTCTCCGACCACGCCTAGCCCGAGGCGGGCGAAGCCGCCACAGCCAGGATGGCGCCTGGCGGCCCGGCGCAGTCCAATTAGATGCCGCTTGAAATCGAATTGCGCCCTCTGGACCCATACGATGCCCAGGTATAAGTGAGAGGTGCCCAGTCCGCGAACCCATTTCTCCTGGTGCTGTACTCCGCAAGTGGCTTTTGAGCTGTTCGACGCTGTGCAGTGCCGAGCGTGGGCCAACCAGGCGTCGGCTGCTATGGCTAGCGCTTATGGAATTAAAGGGTCGTTTTTGTGTCGCCGCTCGTTTGTTGCCACGAGACGACCAGGGCGTATATGCACCTGGGCGCGACCCGTCCCAAGTCCAATGGCCCCGCCACCGCCAACATGTATGCGGACGTTCTGCGTCCCGAGCAGGCCATGCCGGCCTCGCCCGGTACAGGCCGCATTGACCTGAGGATGGCCGTAGGCCAGGGTACCAAGCCGCCAAGAGCCTCCCTAGCGCCAACAGGGCCAATCGGCCTCATCGTAGACCCTTGGCGCTCTCACAGCCAAGCTCGTGCTAGATAGCGAAAGCGCTATCGATATGACGATCCCCTCGTTGACTCGTCGAGAGCCGATCAGTTAAGCTCGAGAGCACCGGTCAGGCTGGCCGCCATGTTGCGGATGACTGCCCTGCCTGCAGGGTGTGGTTGAGGCCACGCACCGCCCTCCTCTGGAACACGACCCGGGGGCTGGCGATTGAAGGACCCTTCCGGCACCAGACGCCTCCGACGCGCACTTCCCCGGCGCAGGAGCCGGGCCTCCGCCACTCCCTGCTGGCGGTATCGACCTCCGATTTTGGGCTCCTCGCATGCACAGCCCCGCGAGCTTGGGTGGCAGCCGTCGTAGAAATACTCCATAGCCCCTTCTCGGAAATCCCACCCGAGGGCACGCTTCAGCGGCTTGCGCCCAGCAGTGGCCGCAGCTCCCAGTCCTCGGGACCTGGAGCCCAGGCCGCGGCCCCATAGATGGCGGTCTCTTGCCGCGTGCAAGACTTCCGAGAGCATGGCCACGCGAGCTGCTGGCCAGCTTCTTGGGCCCGCGGGTGTGCGCCACCAAACCGGCCGTTGGCTTGCAGTTGGTCGTGGGGCGTGTGGGACACTCATCCGCCACCGGCGCGACCGTACCGGGTGAAACGCCGGCCACTGGATTACCGAACCAGGCCGAGAGCCAGTTCGCCCGCCGCTGAGCCGTGGTCTCTCAGGCCGCGGTTTCACGGCGGCCGTTCCCGCTGCAGAGGCGGCTTGTGAGAGTGTGCAATGCCGCAACGCGCAGCCGGACAGTTAACGTACTAGGTGAAGTCGCTGGCCTGGCGGCGGCGCATCTCGGCCTCCGTTTCGACGATCAGGCGATTGTTCTGCGCAGCGGGAAGGCTCAGTCTTCTGGCCTGCTGCCGGCATCCAACACAAGCGGACAAAAGGGAATCCGCCTGCCTGGCAAAACCCGGCCTGCCACGATCCCTGTCTGCGCGTTTGTCGAATTCGACCAATCGCGCAGCGGATAATACACTCGCGTGAAAAACTGCCATCCGCCGAGGCTTTGTTCCAGCCCATGCAAAGTACGATATCCTGCCCGTGCCCGTCATAAGGTGGCTAAAAATGCGTCCGAGGCGCGGGCCATGAAATAATGATCGCTCCGAAGGTCGCGCCAAAGTCTTGATCCAGAAGCTGCTCCGCCACCTGCGGTGTACCGCGGTAAGGGGCCGTTAGGGTGTGGAGCTGCGGCTCCCCGCTTTGGGCGTAGCCTCTGACTGGCAGGAGGCCCTCATGGAGGTGCTCCCAAGGGCGGACGCCCCTCAGAGGGAGATCGACTCAGAGGTCGCATGGTGGCTCAGGGGCGTGGTCTCGCCCTCGCTCTCGGATGGATCGATCACGCGCGTCCACGACACCAGCACCGCCCCACCATGCAGCTTCTGGACCAGGTTGATCGCCCACCCCTTATCTTGCAGGTGCCCTCGATTTGGCCTGAGTCAACGATTGCACGAACAACCAGTTCCAACGCACTCTTGGCGTGCTGCTCGAAGCAGGGTGCGCCTTCTGCTCTTCGAGTTCGCTGCGCTTGCCTCGCCACCTGTTGTTGCCAACGGAGCTCACCCTGCTCCTGCGACGCGCGGGTCGAGCGGATTGAGGCTTCTGCCGGCGAATTCGCTGACCAGTTGCCTGGACCTTCCTGTTCCAGCTGGCGCACAGCTGATTGCGTCGCTGTTGCTGACCGCGGCCACTGAGGTTTCCCGCTTCAGGCATACCTCCTTCCAGCGTGGAATTCCAAGGCGCCCTTGGGTCGAACCACGGCGACGCAACTGTGTGATTGCGTGCGTGTGTTTTGATTCGTCTAAGGGGGATGGCGGTCCAGTGCGTTGATGGGCCATGCGGAAGAGGGAAAGCGTAATGCGCTCCAGGCTCTGCGAGGCCAAGCGGTCAATTGGGCCTCAGAGCCACAAGAGCGCGAGGTCACAAGGTGTCAACTGCCTGGTGCATATTCAGCGGACCTCGGAGTAGGTCCTCGGAGCATCGCGCAATTGGCAGATCCGGAGTCCGCGAGCGCGGCCTGCTTTGAGCCCTCTGGCGCGTTGAGGATGTAGCAGCCGTTCTTCCTCCGAAGGCGGCCTCCAACCAGAAGACGTGGCCAACCCCCCACAGATCCCGGTCGATAACTCGGTCAGCTGACAGTGGAGTCGTCCGGTCGGCCAGCAGCCGGTCCGGTCCCTCGAACCTCTTCCTTACACGTGTCTGTGAGGCGAGGCGCGAGCGCACCTCGGGGCTGGCGGCCTCTGCTCTGCTCGCGACCCGGCAAACCAACTTACAGTCCCGAACCCTGCCAAACTGGCGCACGGTCCTGAATGCCCAATTCCGACCAGCAATTCAGCGCTCACCAGCGGGTGGTGGTTCCACAGGAGTGCGTACGTTCCCAGGGTGCGCGGCGGCTCGGATTGTGTTTCGCAATTGAATGCTGACAGGCACGATCTGTCCCTTGCCCGGCCACGTTGTATTCCCAGAAGCCCACCAGGCGTGCTCGCTCTCAGTGCTCTGGGCCATTTGCGAGCCTTGCACCGAGTACCGTCCCGCTCCCCTGGCGCGCGTCCCAGAGACCAGCCCTCGCCACTCTCAGAAGCCAGCCTCTGGCCTGTACGCCCGGCCTCCGGGACCCGAAATATTCCGTCCCATCACCTGGCGCTCCGCCGGAGATTCCCTCCTTCGAAGTACCCCGGTACCCTCCGCATCCCTCTCTCCACCCGTTACAGCTGCCGAGCCCGCCGCTTTCCCTCGCATCTACCCCGAATCTCTTTTTCGAGACCCGCCTGCTGAGCCGCCGCCATACTCTCCGCCGCCCCAAAATGCTCCTCGTCCGGTCGTGCCGCGGCGCAGTTGTGCCACGCGCCCGCGCCGGCAGGCCAGCACCGGCTGGTTTTCACGTGTGAGCCACGTAAGCCCTCCACCACAGCGGAGCATCAGATCCAACCTCGCACCGTCTCGAGAGAACTCATACCCCGGTCATCCCAGCAGGAGCCAGTAACGGCCCTACCCCGAGCGCGCGTGGCTGTGGGAATGCTGTGACAACCCGATATCACTGGATTGAGCCCAAGGGTAACTCCCCCCACCAGTGCTTTGTGAGAGCGGCGCACCGTTGGTGCGCAGAATACAGGCCTGGCCCCGTGTCGGTGACGCGAAGGCAGGCATTGTTGCAAGACGACACACCGCGCAACCCCTGCCAGCTGTCTGCTGAGCCTTGCCAACGCCAGGGGCTGGCGACCAGTGTAGTCCCGAGCGCCCCGTCGCGGGTGTCCCGTTCGTTCCGAGGTGTTTAGAGGGCTGGGAGAGTCTCCACGGCCGAGACCTGCAAGGCATGGAAAAACCGGGCGGGTGCCCGCGGTCGTTATGGCCCCAGCCGGCCCCCCCGAGCTGGACTGGCCGGAAAAGGACTCCAAGCGCAGCAGAGAGATCTCCGCCCGCAGTTCGGGCGCAGGCCAGCTGTCAGGGGAGTCGAATATCTTCCCGAAAGACCGGCCCCAATCCCAGGTTCAAAGGCGCCTTGCCCCGGGCGTGGCCAGGCCCTGTTTCCGATCAGGTAGCGGCTGAGGTACTTTGCGGTCCTGGACGGAGGTGTGTGCGCATCCTGACTCTCTGGACATCACCCTGCTTAAGCGGCAGGTAGTCACCTCGAGCAAAGACTCCCGCTCGCCAGAGCCGTGCGCGGATGCCGCAGCCTGCAGGCCAGAGCCCAGAGATAACTATTTCGGCCCCGCTCCTACGATAGGACGGACCTGGCCAGATCTTGGCGCCTTTCAACCCACGCACTGACTGAGCGACCATGCTGGGCGCAGATGCTTAACGCCTGGCTTGCGGAGGACGACCGCCACCCCGAGCGCTGCCCCCGAAGCTTGTACCGTCGTGCAGCAGGAATCTAGCGCAGACTACCCGGGAGCCCGTCCGCCTCGAGCTGAACACTCTCACTTTTGATGGGGCGCCCCGACCTCTCCGATCCGCACGCCGAGGTGTACAGCAAGGTGGCCAGGCGCTGGGGGCCATGGTCAACGAGCCTGGGGTGAGCCGGCAAGGGGCGCCGCCGCACCACCTCGCTTCTCTAGACCACGGGCCAACCCTGGCCCGCCCCGCCCCTTAATCCAGACAGCTCAGCAGAGCGGATATCCCGCGGGCCGCACAGGGGCGCGTGCTTGTGTGTCGGTGCGCCTTTCAGCGATCTGTCGGGCGTCCCACACCGTGTCTGTGTATTCGTAATGCCCACTCCCCCGCTCCCGGACTCGGTGGGTCCTCTCACCATTCTACCTCTTTTGAATGCTCCCGCGCAATGGGCGGCGACGAGCCGCCCTTTCCGGGCTTGGCCCGCTTGCACCGGGGTTGCTTCTGGCCCCGGCCTGCCAGATCGAGATCCGCGCCCGGGCCCACGCGTCCCTCGGGGCTCTCGATTGCCAGCCCACCCAGGGCCAATGGCTCCCACAGTGACCGCATGTCGCTCCTCGCCTACTCCGGAAAAGAAGCGTAGCACCGCGGAGTGGATATCACGCAGGCTCGTTTCTTTCTTGCGCCCCACAATACCGAGGAAAAATTTTTTCCTCTTAGTGCAATGTTCCGGCTGGGGGGCGGACCCCGGGACGGGCAGAGCCGAAAGCCCCGCCTGCGTCCCTCAGCCCAGCCCGAAACCCGCCGCCCGCGGGTATCGGTGGGAGCAGTTGGCCGCCTGTGACGGCGACCCCCGCATCTCACCGGCCCTGCACCACTTCGGGGCAAGCCACGAGGAGAACCGGCCGGGGGAGGAATTTTCGGCAGAAAGAGGGCCCACACATCACCGTGGCCCTCACCCCGAGGCCAGCAAAGGCGGCGGCTGGGCCTCGCCGATGGCGATCAACCGTAGTTGAGGGAAGCGCCGTTCCTCAGTAGCCCCTGACTCGGGGCACTGGGTGTATGCGCATGTGCGCGGGCCTCCAGGGCCATTCGCTGTCGCCATAGCGTCTCCGCCGAGGTGCACGGCCAGCATGCAGTCTGCACATCCCGACGCCCGGCCGTGTGTGCGAGGCACGCTCCCTGCGGTCATTGGCGCACCCCCGCCCGGAACGCCAGGCGCGGGCACCGCTGGTCTCTCAGGCTTCGCGCCTGCCAGTGGCATCTATTAAGCCTCGCCGCAACTTTCACGAAGGATCTCCACGCCCCTTGCCCGGTTGCGTCTCTCTTAGCCCATCCATCACCCGTCCGGCACGGCGCCGACCGCACCGGCCGCCTTCGGCCAGTCCCGAGGGGGGTCTGCTACCGCGAACGCAGTGGTCAAAGCCAAACCGGCTGCGCCCAGCGCTTGGCTGGAGCAGGGGTTGCCACCTGCTCGGGAGCAGACCGGGGATCCAGTTCGCAAAGGCGGCCCTTACCGGATCGATCAACCCTACACCCCACAGGATTGCTTACTGTGATGAGAACGCCTCCAATAATCACGGACCGTATGCGCAGTGTCGTATCCTCGTCCTTCATGTCCGCTTACTCTAACCCGTGCTGGGACTCCCGATGGGCCGCACGAGCTGTTCTGTGCTCCCCACCCCGAACGCCGCCACCTTCGTGACCCTCCTTAAACAGACACCGGTCAGGCCCTCCGATTTGCGCTCGGGCCGGGCCCAAAGGTTTTTTTTTTTCCGGAGAGACAGCAAGACATCGAGCACCGCCGCTTCCAGCTCGCCGCAGAGATAGACGGGTGCGACCCCGAGTCCCGGGCGCGCCATGAGCGGCGTCTCAGATCCCGGGGGAGCTCGTATCAGCACACGGGCCAGGGAGGCACCAAGTTGGAACCCCAGGGCAAACAATCGGGCGGGTGCCCGTTCCCTGACCCTCCTCAGCTCCCCGAGGTCGATCGCGGAAACCACTCACGGCCCTGAAGGAGTCCGAAGGCCTGCGGGCCAAAAAAGCCCCGATGCAAAGCGCGAGGTGGCGGGAACTTCGTGCAGCCCGCGCCCTGCCGTGTGCGCCAGGGCCTTGTAGCCCAATCGTGTAGCGGGTCCCTGAGTGTGCTGTAACGACTCCAGCCAAGTGCCGGCTTTCACGGTTCGCGGACGTCCTGTAGTCGTGCGGGCCAGCATCGCGCAGCCTATACCCGTCGCAGGCACCCCGCTGCGCAGGCCGGCGCAGCTGAAGGGGAAACAATCGGAGGAAAGATGATCGAAAAAAAGGATTGTCGTCTAAAGTGCGCGGAGATTCATGCACTCGCCTTGCTTAGATCAAACGCAATCGGGATCGCTGCAAGGTGGTTCGATCAGTTCAATCGTTGCAGTGAGAATTTGATGCTAGTGAACTGTTGCTCCGGCCGCTTTGGGCAGGGTGATTGCTGTTTTTGCCACTGTTCTTGATGCACCCGAGAGTGTTCGATGAAGCTCTTGATCCACGGACGCAATCTGTATAGGTTCGCGCTCCCCAGCCCATCCGCGATATATACGGAGCAGGCCAGAGGCTAAGTCTTTGCAACGCCTTCCAATCGCCGCCGCCACCGTTGTCGACCGTCCTCGGCTGAGCGAAGATACGTGATCACCGGCCGTCCCGGCCGAGCCAGTGCACCACCGATAGCTCCCCAACGGCCAATCTGGCCTCTGATTGTGCGGCCGACGATAGACAGCGATCTCGGCTCTTGCCGCCCGTCGACCTGGACTGGCCGTGTGGCTCGCCCCGCTCTCCCTGGAACCCCAGCCAGACGGCACCGAGGGTCACACTACGTCGCTTGCACGCCAACAGGAGCCCACCTCATCCGCAGGTGCGCGGAGTGCGCAGCAATGGTGATTACGAGCCCCAGAAGACTCGAACTCAGCGAAGCTCACGCCACATGGCGTACTCCAGCACTCCGACATGGCGTGGCTCTGGTGCACAAGCTAGCGAGCTCCTCTGGCATGGCAAAGCGCCTCGGGAGCGAGAATAAGTCCGTTTAACTCCAGCACGGCAAGATCGCCGGGTCTCTCAGGCTCGAACGTGAGCCTAGCAAGATCCCAGACCTGTCAGTGCTGTGCTATGACGAGTGCAGGTTTCAGTCAGGCGGATGGATGATCTGCGCCAGAGCTGTCTTGCGCCCCGCACTCGTCCAGAGCCGCGGCTGAGTGCATGATGCGTGCGCGTGAGGGTTCTTTGAGACCTCCACTGCCGCCGCGGGCCGGAAGCTGTGGGGCGAACGTGGACGCGACTAGTCAAGTTGTGCGTCACCATACCCACGCATGGGCCTGGAGGAAGCCCTCAATCAACTGAACTGATTGACCACGATTTTTATGTGTGCGCGCCTGATAGCAAAAGGCGGGTGAAAAAATTACACGGGTTGGTCTATGCACCGTAGTTTCACGGCGGTTATGGAGTGATCCAATTCCAAGGAGGTCTCCTGGACTTTTGGCCACGCGGTCGCCCTCGACCGTTTGCTCCTCGTGCTGATCGATCGATGCCCTGCTCGGAAATGCCCCACCAAAGGTCGGTGAGGGCAGATTGGGCTTGCTTGCGACCAAACCAGGGAATTTTCTCCGTTCTTTGCCTCCGGAGTGTTTTTTGACGGCGTGTCCTCCCGCTGGCTGCCGGTTTTGCCCGGGAGCGACTCGGCGTCCAGCCAGGTGTGGCTCAAGCTCACTCGTAGTTAGGCGGTGTGTGGCCTTCCCTTTCGGCGCTGTTTGCCCAAACGCGATCAGAGCGAGGCTCGCGCTGAGGCGGCGGCGGACGGCCGGGGCTGAGATGAGCTGCGCATCTGGTTTTTGTTCCCGCGGGGATTCTCGTTTGCCTTGCCGATGGAAATTCCGGGGCGCCGTTCTACGACGAGATTGCTTCGATTGTTCGAGCTGCCTGCCGGTGGAAAGGTGAGTCCTCTCGATCAGC
>Ga0163217_1023621_pt1 | contig 14305 bp, 8 predicted proteins | sample SynspAceP_FD_185933 | JGI IMG/M metagenome (GOLD analysis project Ga0163217, IMG submission 185933) | Saline lake microbial communities from Ace Lake in Antarctica - Synechococcus sp. Ace-P (PacBio error correction) | ecosystem: Environmental > Aquatic > Non-marine Saline and Alkaline > Saline ... | reverse complement strand
ACATCCCCAGATCCTTACGCAATTTCCCGCAAGAATATTGGACAGATACAGTACGATGACATTGAATTGCCTAATCAAATATCAAAAAAGAAGGACCAAGACCCTCATATCAAGCTCGTTCTACAAGAAGTTTACGCTTATCACGATCAAGACATTAGCGAGCAAGAAATTTAAAAATGCACGCAGGGCCTATTACGCGCCATCAGTTACTTAGATGATAAAATCGGTCTGCTTATTAAAAGCCTTAAAAGAAACAGGTTTGGATGGACAACAACCATCATTGTATTCTCTGGTGACCATGGCACCATGCTGGGGAAAGAAATCTCTGGTATAAAATGTCATTTTTTGAAGGCTCTGCTCGAGACCAATGAAGTCCATGCGCCAAAACTTTTTTCGCTAAACGGGTTAAAGAATGCGGTTTCCACCATGGATTTACTACGACTTTCCTTTGAAATGGCAACTAATAGCCAACGCATACTTACGCAATCCAATCCAAGGCAAAGCCTTAATGCCACATATGAAGGCCGGAAAAAATGCCATGATGAATGATCCGGTGAATCTTCGGCGGAAGGTGCAATCGCTCCACTTCTAATGATACGCAGAGCGCAGTAACAATACGTTTACTGTCATATAGACCCAGAGCAACTGTTTGACCTAGAAAACGATCCTGAACGAGCTCAACAACCTTGCAGTGACCCAAACTATGCGGACTTACTTTGGCACCTTTAACAAAGAGCTCTTGAGCGCTGGGACTCGAACGCCATGACGCAAGATGTACTTATTAGCCAACGCCGTCCGTCGTTTAATTGGTAAAAGCGATGAACAAAGGTAAAACGAGTGACTTGGGATCACCAGCCCATTTTTGATAGCAGTGAAATGTACATGAGAAATCACTTGATCAGATGACCTAGAAGCGATCTCGATTTCCTAAAGTCGAGTAAAGCACAATTTTAAAGCATCATTAAAAAATAGGAGCACGAGAATGAAAAGCACTTTCTTAAGCAAAAACAGGATTTAAAAATAGCAAGTGTGGCGAGCCTACTTATCGGCAGTTAGCCTTGCCTATACCGCTGAACCGAGGCATGTAAAAAAAAGTCAAAATTGTATGATCCTGGCTGCGACTTGATATCGGAGCAACAAATGGTGTGCGGACCACTCTATGAAGCATGGGGTACGATACTCAGGTGTAACCTCCTTAGCGTCCCGTTGGCTTTGGAAAGCTTGAAGGGAATGGTGGAAATTGACGCTTTATGGGAAACTGGATGCCTGCCCAATCTGCTTTTATCGACAAATATTGAAAACAATATCGACGTTGTTCGCACCAACTTAGAAGCGTTAAAATTCACCTTAGCGGTGCCTAAATATGTATTTGACGCTGGCCGTGACAGATTTTTCGGATTTGTCCAAATAGTTGGTAAAGAGTTCCGTCAAAGGAAAATCTATGGTAATTGGGCTGGAGCACCTGCAAACCAAAAGTTACAAAATATGATCGATACGAATGATTTTGATTCTAAAAATTGAAGGTGGTTGAGTCCGGTTGAACAAAAGCGATGTGTCACAAGTAAAAGACAGTAAAAAACGCGCATAATTTTATTGTCTTTTGCTTGGGAACCACATCAATGAACGGTCAAATTTTGATCTAAAAATACCTAAGTGGTGGCGACAAGTATTTTGCAGTTCCAAATTTTCGGTGGTGCAACTATCCACTATAACTCGCAAAGGTTATGCGACGAGTGTAAAAATGTCAGCAAACGCTCAGTAATTTGGAAGTTTGGCTTAACCATGGCAAAACGAAATAATAGGCTCTGAAGAAAGCCTGAACAGCAGCAGCAAGTTGGATTAAAGCCCACCCAGAAATATTAGATAAGTGGCTACAGGGGGTTACAACCTACCAGGTCAACCAGCAACTGCCTGCGGTTAAAAAGCAGCAGTACTGTAACTCGATTTTTCGTTTATGCGGATTTGAAAGTTAAAAAAACCGGCATATTTATGCGGTTTTTTTATTTTTACATTATATTACTGACGTGTTAAGCGATCATTACCCAGTACCAACCGTGCTGATGAACGATAAAGGGTTGATATCTAAAACCACCTCGCCTTACATATCGTGATAATCGTAAGCGTTTCTGGCTGACCATTCACGCATAATATCGATAAATATTCGCTCGACACACTGCTCATGGAAATCCGATGTTCGCGAAACGAAAACAAGTATTTAAGCAGACTTTCATGATGGTATTGTGAGCCCTTTTGATAACAATAAAAAACAGAACCCAATTTCTGGCTGATTAGTGACGGGCCAATTCGATTTTAAAAAGATGGCCTCACCAAGCGCTTTCCACAACACCAGAAAATGCATCAAGCGTCAGCAATCCAGCATTAGGGTGATATTTCTGTAATATTCAAACGTCTAGGGTCATCGATACAGTGAATCTGGCGTTTAAAACAACAAGAGAAGCCATTGAATTCAACATCCACGAATGATCACAGTGACGTCAGCACCGAGCAGCCTTGAAAAGATCTTTTTCAAGAATGCCTGTACATCTTTCAGTCGAGTCGGTAGCGCATTGATTCAGAGAATTCAAATACAATTTAACGATTTAGACTCAATGATATTTGGCGAGTCACAAGGTAAACGAAATTCAGCCAAAGCAACCCACGGGCTTCCCTTTCAAATTTAACCATGACAAACTCATACAGCATTCCAAACATCTCGGCCATAAAAGGGGAAAAGCCGTTCAGACGCAATACCCATTTTCAGACCATTTATCCACTCTTGCAATGGGGTAAAGCAACCCTGAATCCGTACTCAGAAACCCATAGTTGTTTTCTGACTAAGGGTAAAAATCCACTCATTATAACACTTTCCTCAGTTTCTAATGCCTTTGCCTTGTTAGCAAACCGCAAACTTATTTCCCAAAAACAATACAACAATATAATGAACTTACAATAAACAAGCGCCCAATAATACATTAATATCAGGGGACACCCTAAAAACACCGTAGCGAAAACGCATTAACCATATATAAAACAGGGTTTAATAAACGAAAACCGATTGGCCAAAAAGTAGGGAGTAAATCGATTCCATTTCAAGTAAAAAACCACCGCCCAAATCGTAATGGCGTTAGGATAAAAGTAGGAACGATTGGAGACTCATCAAAACTTCGTGCGTAAATTGCCATTAATAAAACCCTAGTGAAAACATAATTTGCCGTAAAAAACAACCACTAAAATCGTTGATGAATAGGCTTTCTAATGCTAGGTGTGTGAAAACAAAGACAAACAGGGTTTACCATAAACCAACAAGCAAGCCTCGCGCAACACCACCCAAGAACATACCCTACCAAAATGATCAATTCGGCGTAGGGTGAAACAACAAATTCCTGAATGCTATGTTGAAATTTTGCAGAAAAAAACGATGAGGACACTTTTCTGAATAAGGTTGGTAATAAACCGGAACATTCATAATAAACCAGGAACGATATATTGCATATAACTGAAGCCACCCATTCGCCGATAGGTCACCCATTAGGTTACCAAAAATGGCAAAATATAAATGTCATGGTAATAGGGCGGCGCATAAGGTTGCCATATACGAGTAAAAGCGACGAATTTCTTGATTAAAATTGTATAAAACGCAACCAAATTTTCGGAGTTTTTCATCTACCTACCCTTTAATTAATTTTACGAAGAGCTCTCGAGTCGATATAGATTATTACGCATGCTGACGACATTCACTGAAATCGCATCCAAGCGCTTGAAAATAGTGTTAATCGATTACCTTTACTACTCAACTCAATAGAGCTGCATCTTTATTAGCACCACACCAGAAAACCAGGCCAAAAGCAAACCCATTTTTTTTTTTTTTTTTTTTCCAGGGAAAGGGGATTTTTTTTTTTTAACTAACAAAAGAAAAGCGAAATTCCACAAAGAAAAAAATTTACAAACTTTGGTTTTTTTTTTTTCCCTTTTTTTGATTTTTTTTCCCAAAACGTTTTTTTTCCAATAAAGCTTTTACGCTGGTATTTTCAACAATTTCACCATCATTTATAATGGCGATATTCGACATAAATTGCTCTGCTTCTTCAAATAATGGGTTGTCAGAAGAATGCGTCGTTCCCGTTCATTTAGGGTTTTTATAAAATTCCCACCATAAGATCTTGCCGAACTCTATATCAACGCGGCAGTGGGCCCTCATCTAGGAATAAGCACATCGGGTTCATGAAACCAGCGCCCTCGCTATTTCATTAATCGTCGCTTCATTCCGCCTGACAGCATACGAGACTGAAACGTTCTTTTTTTATCCCACAATCCAATTGCTTTAAATTACTTCTCTGCACGCTGAGCTGCCACGGGACTTACTGAATTCCAAAAGCCAGCTTTGAGTCGCCCACAACATTTAAATACGGCTCAAAAACATTTAAAATTAAATTCTTGAAGGCACAAACTCCTAAGTGCTTTTTCGCAGAAGCAAAATCTTTAATCAATGTCCGTACCAAAAATAGACACCTGGGGGGGCCTGACGTTTTATTCACTAAAGAGCACAAAATACCAATCGTTGTCGAATTTGCCTGCCACCATAGGGCCAAGCAATGCAAAAAATCGCCTTTTTCCAACTTGAAGATCAATACCTTTTTAATGCTTCAAAGCGCCTTCATAGCGCTTTTTAAGGTTCATAAATTTCGATTGCATATGTCATAATTAAGTTCTGTCGGCCAAAAAGCCGACTATATTAGTTACTTTTTTGAATAGGGTTTACGTGGAATCACGCCACACAACACATACTTGACGCTTTCGCTGATTTGCGTCATCGCATTTGCAGAGCACGCTCCTTTATGAATCAAGCCAGATTTTTGGCAGAAGAAGAAAAAGACTTCTTAGAAAGGTGCGGATGACCTGACAAATAAAATTCAGGATAATACCCTGATTATACGTTTGATGCCAAGAAATATTATCACGCTTCATACCGATTGCCTACGCAAAACCTAGTCCGCTAGTAAAGAGAGAGCTTACTGTTGGTTTGTTGGTGGTGAGTGTACTACACTTTCTAGCGATGAGAAATATCCTTATCAGCAATTGGAAGACCATTTGTACGAGCTAGACAGTCAAAACCAAATAGTTATGATATTTCCAAAGAAAATTAACGCATTTACGCGACACACCAACTCCAAATGCATTGTAGGAAAATAAAAATGGCGAAATTACACTCGCCCATTTACCCTCTAAGGCATTTTCTTTAAAAACTAACGTTCCATTCGTACACCAAAGCCAAAATGAGTTGTTTCATAACAACCTCTATTTTACGCTTCTGAGGGGTGATTGCGGATCTAATCAATCATCAACCGTCACCTGCTTCTTCTAAATTCATTGTCGGTGGTGCCACTGATCTCGAATAGCTAAAAAGAGAAAATAGGACTCAACAGCACCAGATGCCCCCAATAGATGGCCTCTATCATAATTTAGTAGAGCTTTATGGCAATCTCTGAGGCGAAGTCCCCATGAGCGGCTTTCACCGCTTGAGGTCTGCTAAAGCACCTGCAGGTGTTGATGTACCATGAGCATTAATATAATCAACATTCTTTGGGGGATTAGGTTTGCATCTTTTAATGCAGCTTCTCATGCTGAGGCTGCACCCCTCTCCCACTCTCTGGCCGAGCGTATGATATGTGCATCATCGCTTCAATCCCAAAGCAACCAGTTCTGCGTTATTTTTGCGCCACGAGCTACGCATGCTCAAATTCTTCTAGGAACAAAAATAACCAGCACCATCCCCCATAAAACAAAAAGGCCATCACGATCTTATCCAGACGACTTTGCTGTTTTATGTCATCATTACGGGGGGCTAGACAATCTATCTCCCTAAAGCCACAATGCCTAAACGTATATCTCCATCTCGTCGTGCCACCGTCAACGATCCACGACATCACTGCCAAATCAATCATACAGCCATCTCAAATTATGAGTACCTTTTTTTTTTTTTTTTTTTTTTTTTTTTCTTGTACAAGCCCAGTAACCAATGAAATGTTAGGGCCTTTAAAACCAAAAGGTATAGCAACATGACCAAAATCATATTAATATCGCGGCCTGGAACAAAAAATGAGAAATACGTTTTTGGACCAAAGATTCATTCAATAACTCTTAGGTTTTTTTCCGATCATCGGAAACCGGCCAAATACCAGAACCTATTTGCACAGCCAACACGACTTAAATCTGCACTATCCAGCATTTAAATTCAGGCATCATTCAAGCTTGTACAGCGGAAGCGATGCCATATTGAATGAAAGATCCATTTTTGCGAGCTTCTGTTTACGCTCATATATTGGAGTCGCCATCAAAGTTATTTACTTGAAGCTGCAAAAACGGTGGAAAATTGGGCTAGCGTCCAAAAGAAGTGATCCCGATACACCGCTCTTGCTTTCAATAATTATCCACCCGTATCTTTCACGTTATTGCCAAGGGGTGTTCCCATTCCCATTTCCTGTGACTACAACCTCGACGACGAACATAAGATCCTCAAACAATTCGCCCCAAAACGCTTCTAGGCTATTAATAGGAAAAGCCGCTGCTAACGAATACAAGCGGCTTTTTTCGGGAAACTTCAGTTCACTAATATATTACAAGTTTTAGCGTTTATTGAAATCCGTTCCGCTGTGCACGCGAAAAGCCGCTTGTATTCGTTACAGTCGGGCTTGGTTAGCTTTTTTGATTTTCTCATAGTACATTCGCTTCCTTAATACAGCCGGTAGTCTGTGTGGGATTTCTCGCGCTCTGGAGGAATCTTATGTGTCTCGTCGTCGGGTTGTAGTTCACAGGAATGTGTCTAAATTATCTGGCTGTATCTATCCCAGCTTGGCATTACAATAACGTGAAAGATAACCGCTTCGGAAACTGTGTTTAGAGAGAACTAGTCTTCCGGAAGGCAAAGATCGTCGGTGTCAATCTGCAGAGAAGTCACTTCTTGTATAGACGTCATACAGACATCCAATTCTTTCTATCACGATCACTCTTAGTCGATGCTCCAAGAGATCGAAATTATACTTATTATACGACCGTTTTAATATCTCTCAATATCGTGAAGCGTTTATAGAGAAAGCTCTTCCAATGGATACTCTTATACTCTATCAACAGCTCCAGGTGTTGATGATGGTCATTCGCTTCCAGTACATAGAATAACTAAGCATTCTGACCAAAGAGAATGGATGGCTGTGAGTATTAAACATGGTCTTCGGAATTAAGTGCGAGATCTTTCTCGTTAGGGTTATCTGTTCGTGCAATTGAATTCTAAGAGACTAATTAGAGAAATTCTACCACCTACATAGCTCAGAAATAATACAATCATAGAGCTCTCTTGATATGAGAATACTTTGTAGACGTGTCTCAATACACCCGGGTGATGTATTGCGTGCACCGACTCTTGTGCTGACCGCCAGCAAGTGCGACTTTGCTATCATTTCTCGCACATGTTCTATGTCTGGCGTATACGTGTATGGCATAAGTGGGACAGAGAGGCCTGGCACTTTCAACATTCGATTCGCTCCATGTGTGTCGTACTAACCTCCGTTCATACTTCGGTAACATCCTTACAGTATTCGGTACTCTCGTTGCAGTACGTGAATGACTTGCTTTAGTGCGGATTGCTGATGTAAGCTAGAGAGTTTGTCACTGTGGTGTGCCAGCCGCATGAGGAGTGCTTTTTATGAACCCGCCAAAGATTACGCTGAAGCATTGTATGATCTTCTGAAGCCGTTCTTAGGAGCTTGTGCGAGAATAATTTGCTATCCTCGTGACACGCCTCGGATGTATCATAAAACAGCAATCGTCCATGGCCTACAAAGATCGTGATTGGCATACCCTAAGTATATGGGGCGACGGATAGACTATTGCTAAATGAATCATCTCTGTATCTCATAGATAAGTGACATTTATGTTGAAGTATCCCGCGGTAATAGGCATACGCTTGGTCGGCTCAAACAACTGAGCGGAAACAAACAGAGAGAGTCTGTGATGGGCTTGAGGGTTTGGTATTAATAACATATGAAGTCCAGCATATGCTTCTTGTTCATCATATTAACCGATCTTCGGCCCAGACGTGATCAATGTAGAGAGTGTATCGTCGGCGTGACGTCAGCAACGAGAAGCTGGTCAACTTAAAAAACCGATGTGTCGAGAATCGCTCTACCTAACACTCTCTCGCATGGTGTGTAATATTTCTCTCAGACTCGTTTAATCTGCTAATCGGTATAACATCATCAACCAGCCGAGAGTGTATTTACGCTAGAAAACTCAGACAGGTACATTCAACAGCCCGCCTTAACCTCTTATATCGTCGCGCGTGAACATATACCGATCTCTAAGATTGTTGCCATAGAGCGTCCTAACGTAACTCTTACTACGATTGTCGCTAGCGGTTCAACTCCATAGTGCGAGCGGCAATATTGCTACTTTGCGTTAGACTGATGTGCGTCCTCATATTTGCCTGTTCTCAATTCGTCTAGCTTATTTTCGGATTCCAAGTACGGGCAGACTCACGCGACCTCAATATTAGAACGTGTAAACCGACTATGTCTTGGTCGTATTCGAGCTCATAACTTGTATTCCATGCCCTAATTTTGATTTCACACTAATCACCCATCAGAGCGAAAGATATTTAGAGCGAGATTAGGCCGCCGGGCTTCAAAATAGCACAACTAAATCTCTCCCGCCGTTTGGTCAACCGCTTTACGAAAATAGATACTGCTCTGAGTTTATATTATAAAGACCAAACACGCATACCTTTTACCGAAGATAGCATTATAGGTGTGTCGGCGCTCTCGTAATTCGGCCCATTTTTATTTCCTCAATGACAGTTTGAAGCTTTGCCCAGTGTGTCTACGCAATGACTCATTTCAATTATTAAATTGTGCTATGGACACGCAACAGAGTCTACATCATTAACATTGTGTGATTTTTATGCAAAATTGTCTTATGCTCGATACAGAATGGATCTTCCGAATGGTCCGAATAGCGCATATACGCGATATGTTACATTTTTGACTCAATTCTGAGAGGTACAATAGAAGTTATAGCGGCACCGACCCACTAAAACCAGATATACAAGCATGTACTGACAGTCTCTCATGTCACTCGGCTTTGGTACTACCGGTTTGCGGGAATCATTCACGTATTGCACATGTTGAGAAGCGTGGGCGCATCTAATCAGTGCCAGTAGGCTAGAGGTCTCCATCGAGAAGCGTTTGCTAATCCACTTGCTCCCCGTACGTTTCACTGATTATTATTTTAGTCTACGCGTCTCACTCCCAACGCACCTTTTCTAAGAAGTCTTATGCCTATCTATCATGCCAAAAGTGCCTCGGCTCCTCAAAAGGATATAAGCGATCTCTGCTAACTCCGCGGAGAGATACGCAATCTCACGCGCGCAATAGCAAGTCCAGGTAAGCTCAGTGTTGTAGTGCGCCGTGTGACTTCCAAGCACGTGTTTATCAAACATCTCCTCACCTACAGGAACCATATAAAGTCGCGCTCACACTTACTATAGCTCTCTCTCCATAGCTGAGCGGAGCGAGAATGCGATATAAATCATATGATAACATACCTCTGCGACACATATCCGCCAAACTTGAGCCTTACCTCAAACAAAGCGCCCTGAAGGCGATGTGACTATTGAAAGAGCATTAAAAGGACTGAACCTCCGGCAAGAGCTGGTGAAGTAATGTCGCGCATTTTAATTCGTCAGTGTGCATTGGCCTAATGGTGCAGGCCAAACGACGAGGACCATACTGAGAGTAGTCTTAGGTGCTCTGCCTTACGTGAACTCAACAACGCGTGCACACAGAGCGCCACACCGCTTTGCTGGGTGTACATATTTAATGAGGTACGCGACAGTTGATAAAGGTACTTGTGCTTTGCTTCTGAGCGATATAAAGACTGCACTCTTACGCATCGTTTGTTGGTAGAGCCATCTTAACCTCAAGAATTTCTGAGATATGTGTCTCAGCTTCCTGCACAGCTCGTTATCTCTAATGTATGTGTGGCGACTCAGCTCTGACTATCCTCTCGAAACCATCAGGAAGTGGGCCGTGGCAGCCTTCAGCGTGCAGAGAAGTATTTAAAGCAATTGGATTTGTGGGATAAAAAAGACGTTCAGTTCTCGTTGCTGTCAGGCGTGAATGAAGCGACGTTAAATGATAGCGGAGGCGCTGGTTTCATGAACCCGCATGTGCTTATTCCTAGATGAGCCCACTTGCCGTCGTTTGATATAGGAGTTACGCAAGATCTATGTGGGAATTTATAAAAACCCTAAATGAACAGGAAGACCATATTTCTGGACAACCCATTATTTGCGAAGAAGAAGCAGAGCAATTATGTCGAAATATCGCCATTTATAAATGATGTTTGAAATTTGTTGATTGGAAAATACCAGCGGTAAAAAGCTTTATTGAAAACGTTGAATCAAGAAACATTTATTTTGGATCTGCATAGTAATCTCCTGATCGGTTGGCTTTTGCCTGGTTTTGGTGTGGTGCTAAGTTAAAAGATGCCAGCTCTATTGAAGTTTTGGAAGTAGTAAAAGGTCCAAAATCGATTAACACTATTTTTCAAAGCGCTGGATCGGATTTAGTGAATGTCGTCAGCATTTGGCGTAATAAATCTAATTCGTCTCGAAGGAGCTCTTTCGTAAAATTTAATTTAAAGGGTAGGTAGATGAAAAAAACTCCGGAAAATTTGGATTGCGTTTATACAATTTTAATCAAAAGAAATTTCGTCGCTTACTCGTTATATGGCCACAAACCTTATTGGCCGCCCGCTTTTACCATGACATTATTATATTTTTGCCATTTCTTGGTAACCAATAGGTGACCGTATCGGCGCGAAATGGTGGCTCAGTTATATGCAATATATCGTTCCTGGTTTGATTATGATGTCGGGTTATTACCAACTTCTTATTTCAAACCGTGTCCTCATCGTTTTTTTTCTGCAAAATTTCAACATAGCATTTCAGGGAATTGTTTTGGTTTAACCTACGGCCGAAATTGGATCATTTTGGTAGGGTTGTTTTGGGTGCGTTGTTTGCGCGAGGCTGCTTGTGGTTTAGGGTTAACCCTTGTTTGTCTTGTTTTTCACACACCTAGCATTAGAAAGCCTATTCATCACGATTTTAGTGGTTGTTTTTTAACGGGGCAATTATGCTTTTCACTAGAGTTGGTTTTATTAATGGCCATTACCGCACGAAGTTTTTGATGATGTCTCAATCGTTACCTATTTTATCTAAACGCCATTAACGTATTTGGCGGCGGTGTTTTTACTCGATCGATTTACTCCCTACTTTTTGGCAATCGGTTTCGTTATTTAAACCCTGTTTTTATATATGGTTAATGCGTTTTCCTTACGGGTACCTTTTTTAGGGGTGTCTGATATTAATGTATATGGCGCTTGTTATTGTAAGTTCATTTATTGTTGTATGTTTTTGGGATAGTTTTGCGTTTGGCCTTTAATCAATGGCAAAGGCATATTAGGAAAAACTGAGGAAAGTGTTATATGGATTTTTTACCCTTAGGTCAGCCAAACAGACTATGTTTCTGAGTACGATTCAGGGTTGCTTTACCCCATTGCGAAAGTGGATAAATGGTTCTGAAAATGGGTATTGCGTCTGAAACGGGCTTCCCTTTTATGGCGAAGATGTTTGGAATGCTTATGAGTTGTTCATGGTTAATTTGAAAGGAAGCCCGTGGTTGCTTTGGCCTGAATTTTCGGTTTACCTGTGGTGACTCGCCAAAATATCATTGAGTTCTAAAATCGTTTTGTATTTGAATTTCTCTGAATCAAATGCCTACGACTCGACTGAAGATGTACAGGGCCATTCTTGAAAAAGATTCTTTCAAAGGCTGCTGGTGCTGACGTCCACTGTGATCATCGTGATGTTTGATTCAATGGCTTCTGTCTTGTTGTTTGGACGCCAGATACTGATCGATGACCTAGAACGCTTGGATTATTTTACAGAATATCACCCTTTAATGCTGGTATTGCTGACGCTTGATTGCCATTTTCTGGCTGTTGTGAAGAGCGCTTGGTGAGCCATCTTTTAAAAATCGAATTGCCCCGTCACTAATCAGCCAGATTGGGGGTTCTGTTTATTTGATTTATAAAGGCTCACAAATTACATCATGGAAAGTCTGCTTAAATACATTGTTCGTTTCCGCGAACATACGGATTTCCATGAGCAGTGTGTCGGAGCGAATTATTTATCGATTTTATTCATGCGTGAATGTCAGCCAGAAAAGCTAACGATATATGCACGATATGTTAAGGCGAGGGTGGTTTAGATATCAACCCTTATCGTTCATCAGCACCGTTGGTACTGGTAATGATCGCTAACACCCAGTCAGTAATAATAATTGTAAAAATAAAAAAACCGCATAAATATGCGGTTTTTTTTTACTTTTCAAATTCGATAAAACGAAAAATCGAGTTACATTAGTACTAAGCTGCTTTTTAACCGCACGGCAGTTGCTTGGTTGACCTTGGAGGGTTGTAACACCCTGGTAGCCCACTTATCTTAATACTCTGGTGGGCTTTATCCAACTTTGCTGCTGCTTGTTCAGGCTTTTCGTCAGAGCCTATTATTTCGTTTTCCATGGTTAAGCCAAACTCCCAAATTACTGAGCAGTTTTGCTGACCATTTTACACTCGTTCGCATTTAACCTTTGCGAGTTAGAGTGCGAATAGTTGCACCACCGAAAATTTGCGGACCAAAATTACTTGTCGCCACCACTTAGGTTATTTTAGATTTCAAAAATTGACGTTCATTGGATGTGGTTCCCAAGGCAAGAAAGCAATAAAAATTATCGCGTTTTACTGGTTCTTGTTACTTGTTGACAGCATCGCTGTTCACCGGACTCAACCACCTTCCAATCTTTTGAAGAATCAAAATCATTCGTATCGATCATATTTTGTAGCTTTTTGCGGTTTCAGGTGCTCCAGCGCCAATTACCATAGATTTCGTTGGACGGAACTCTTTACCAAATTTGGACAAGTCCGAAAAAAATTTCTGTCACGCCAGCGTCAAATACATTATTTTAGGCACCGCTAAGGTTGAATTAACGCCTTCTAAGTGGTGCGAAAACCGTCGATATTGTTTGTCCATATTTGTCGATAAAAAAGCAGATTTGGGCAAGGCATCCAGTTTCCCATGAAAGCGTCAATTTCACCATTCTTCAAGTGGCTTTCAAAGCCAACGGGGACGCTAAGGAGGTACTATTACACCTGAGTATCGTACCCCATTGGCTTTCAATAGAGTGGTGCGCTACACCATTGTTGCTCCGATATCGTTCCAGCCAGGATCATAAAAGTGACTTTTTTACATTGCTCAGGGTTCAGCGGGATAGGCAGGCTACTGCGATAATAGGGCTCGCCACAACTTGACCCTATTTTTATTCCTGTTTTGCTTAAGGAAAGTGCTTTCATCTCGTGCTTCGCTATTTTTTATGAATGATGCTTTAAAATTGTGCTTACTCGGGACTTTTAGGAAATCGAGATCGGCTTTCTAGGTCATCTAATCAATGTGATTTCTCCATTGTACATTTCACTGCTATCAAAAAAATTGGGTGGTGATCCCCAAGTCACTCGTTTACCTATTGTTCATCCGCTTTTACCAATTAAACGACGACGGGCGTTGGCTTAATTAAGTAACAATCTTGCGTCATTGGCGTTCGAAGTCCCAGCGGCTCCAAAGAGCTTCTTTGTTAAAAGGTTGCCAAGTAAGTCCGCATAGTTTGGTTTCAAACTGCAAGGTTGTTGAAGCTCGTCAGGATCGTTTTTCTAGGTCAACAGTTGCTCTGGGTCTATAGGACAGAAAAAACGTAATTTGTACTGCGCTTTGCGTATCCATTAGAAGTTTGGGAAAAGCGATTTGCACCTTCGCCGAAAGGTATTCACCGATCACTTCAATCATGGCATTTTTTCCGGCCTTCAATATGTTGGCATTAAGCTTTTTGCCTTGGATTGGCATTTGCGTAATATGCTGTTTTGGCTATTTAGTTGCCATTTTCAAGGGAAAAGGTCGGTTTAGTAAATCCATGGTGGAAAAAACCGATTCTTAACCCGTTTTAGCCGGGAAAAACGTTTTGGCGCATGGGGACTATCATTGGTTACTCGAAGCAGAGCTTCAAAAAAAAATTGACATTTTATACCAGAGAATTTCTTTCCCCCAAGCATTGTCGCCATTTGGTCACCAGAGAATTACAATGGATTGGTGTTGTCATCCAAAACCTGCTTTCCTTTTAAGTTTTAATAGCAGAACGCGAATTTT
>Ga0163217_1020257_pt1 | contig 14305 bp, 8 predicted proteins | sample SynspAceP_FD_185933 | JGI IMG/M metagenome (GOLD analysis project Ga0163217, IMG submission 185933) | Saline lake microbial communities from Ace Lake in Antarctica - Synechococcus sp. Ace-P (PacBio error correction) | ecosystem: Environmental > Aquatic > Non-marine Saline and Alkaline > Saline ... | reverse complement strand
TGTTCCTGATGCTTTTAGTCAAAATGAGGCGATGACCTAGTTATGGTTCTCAAAATGAATCTCTTGCTGCTATATGTTTGATTCAAGTTGTTGAATGAATCTGGAACTATGATAGGCGGAAAAAGCTTAAATTATTTTCGGAAATTACAGGGAAACATATCCGATCCCGTATAGTATTTTGGGTTCAAGATCCCTCGCGGCGATACATGCGATACCCTTGAATGAGGTCGAGCCATACGTTTCAGATTCACTAATATATATTTAATTCCCACTTTACAAAAAAGGGGGAATGGTAAATCGCAAAGGCATTTAAGTTGGGCGTTGGATTGGAAAGCTTATTCTCTATGCGCGGTTGGAAATTGCATAAGAATTCTGATTTTATAAAAAGCAGTTGGCATAATGTACAGCATCTGCAGCGGTTTATGCCATGTTCAATGAGTAACGAAAAAAAAAAGTGAGACAATACTTTCTGATGCCTTGTATTTTTTTAAATCCGGAAAAGGCACAACGTCTTTAACTATGGCAGTGCAGCATGGCAAATTTCGGGCGCGATACCTATTGGAATGGGCAAACCAGATTCACGATTTTGTTATTCACCAGTATTTTCCAATATGCAAAAAAATTACAAAGAGGAAACTTCCTATTGGCTATATTATAGGGTGGGATGGGCTGTGGCCTGATTGCGCCCAACAAGGAAGGAACCATTTACTAGAGAGAAGATAATATTTAAAGAGGCCAATCTCCATATGGTATGAATTAGGGCGGGGGGGAACTATAGCCCATAACTACCTTACCATTACCTAACATGTCGGAGTATTATTTTCATTGCCGATAGGGCAAATTTGGGAACGGTGCTGTTTGATCTACGCCTGTACTTCCTTAGAGCTGGCCCAAAAACAGCTATAGGTTCATTAAAAGTTCCAGTATAAGTTAGTAAGTGTGACCTATTTAAAAACTGTCGTACCGAACTGTCATGAAACGCACGGGGGGTTTTGTTCAAGCTTTCCCTTAAAATTATATATGCAGACAGTATATCGTTTTTTAACAGGATAGTGTAGTCAACATCACTAATGCGCGGTAACAACAAATGGGCGATATTCGTAGATAATTCTGAAAAGGCACAGAATCCAAGGCCGAGCCGAATTAGAGTATTAAACCCAACCAGCCAAAAAAGGACTCCACAAAACCCAGTAGTGTCCAAATAAATTAAGTTGGCCATCGCCCACTGCAATGTCGCATTGTTACTTAATTATCTTATCTGATTGGGCCATTGCTTGTTACAGGGCAATACGTTCATTTAAACGTACACACTGGCCATAAATGGAAAAGTAGAAAATGGCCCGGATCGGTACTGTGATGCGGTCGGCAGCGGCTACTGATAAATATTCTTACCGGAAGAAACGGCAAGAGAATTCAAGAGCAACGGGAAACGGTAAACCACTGGCCTAAACAAATTTGAAATCTGGTTTCACAGTATTCGTTTAGATTTGAAGCTTTACCGACCATTCGGAAACACGTAGACTCCGTAGCCGAGTTTTGAGTAACATGGCGTGTAGAGTATTATTTTACCCCGCTCTCTTGATGATTATATATAGAACAAATTACGGTGTTTAGAAATGAAAAATCCAACCAATTGGGGCTATACCACGTCTTATATTGTGTGCGGTGAGGTTTTGCCTTTTTCCATATAGAACACCATGCCATTCTAAAATGGTAAAGGCAGCTATTTTGAGATGAAATGAATTCAATTTTGTGAGGGAGCAAGACTGACAAAAAGGAACCACCACTTTCATTTTACGATGTTGCGTTTAAATAGCTATCCAACACAGGCGTCACTCCGGTTGTTCGGTAGGAGGCATGGACGGCATCGAAAAAGGTGGTGGGGTATGGGTAGACATAAAAAGTGCTATAGCCTATGATTCATTTGGGGTGAATGCGTGTGCAACGTGGGGCGGTTCGGACGTAAGTGTGTAAGTTGGGTATCCCATCCGGGGAAGAATTTCAACATCTCACGTTGAAAACAGGCCTCTAATAGAGGCTGTATGTGGAGGGGGACACTTTTAAATAGTGCCTTATTCAGGAGGCACCAGATTTCAGGTATGGTGATTTAGTAGGCAATAAGAGACATGAAGGGGGACGTTGTTATATCGGTGGTGGTGAGGCAGCAATATAAACAATCGGTGGTTGCGTGGCGCTGGTTATTAATAAGGAGCTAGGAGGTGACCTGCTCGTCAATTTGTTTTCTATAATACACGTTTTTAAAGAACCCTACACATCGCTCAATCACTCGAAGTGGAGTTATAATGCTTGGTAACATCATCGCATAATGCGCTACTTCCAAGGATGTGGATAGTAGTGTGGAGTCATGCAGGGGCTACTCGGTGTCAGAGGTTTCTGCACCACAAATAGGAAGCTTGTTAACAGTAGGGATGTTTATTTGCGTACTGTCTGTAGGCTCATTGGAGGTGGACGCGGGATAAATACTGATCATTCTAAAAAGAAGAAATAAAGCCAAAGGAAGCAAGATAATTTTTATAACACTGCAGAGGACGCCAATACCGCTGAGTCCTTTAGCATGAGATAATACAACCTAATTGCTAATGGACAGGAGTGGATGTCGTTAGCTTTGCTATTACAACCAAAACTTAAGTAATGCTTAGGTGGGTGTTCTGGGCGTACCATTTTAGTATGAGACATTTAATATGTGTGTGTGGTGGGTATCGATATTCATTTTTACTCATTATACAACATTCCTGGCCAAAAAATAGAGTAACGGTCGCATCCTGTGGTGAGTGAGTGTTGAGCTCGTGAAGTTTTATTTTAGGTTCATTACGACATGATATTTTTGTATGTACCCGATAAGAATTATACCCCAAGCTTATAGCTTGTTGAGATTGTCGTTAGCCCGATATTTGCGCCACCCTCAACCATTTGTTCGTTTTAAACGCTAAGAGGGAGGTGCAGGCAGTTGCGTGGGGATGGATTTGTCGTTTGCCAATTGAGCATATTGGCATTTACCACCCTAAGTAGCTATTAACCGTCCAGGAAATCTCCAATTTTGGGAGATAGGGACCCTTTGCGTAGGTCAGTGCCGGGGCTAATTATGCTTAAAAGCTTCTATGGTGGGGCGCACAAATTCCAGGGCAGGATAATAATCAAACGGTAGCATTTACTTCGTCCTTTAATCTCGGGATTACTTTGGTCAGGTGCCTTTTGGGATGTCGAAGGATATGCAAGTGGGAATCGCCATAGCTACTGAAACGAGGCGAATAGCTAGCAGGCGGAGGTGGGGCGCACATCAGATGCTCCTCAAAAATGATATCTGTGGTTGTTACTGAATTAGAAGGGGCTGGACGAAAAACAACTTTTTAGATATACCACAAATTGTGATATCCTTCAAGGCGATGAATGCTGAGAGATGCAGAAGGGGTGGGGGGGAGAAGTGGGTAGGGATGCCCCTATTTACAAAATGCGATCTTATTGGAGTTAATACGCACATTCGGCAGGGTGCGTAGTGGGGGAAAGATTTTACCGTTCTTCAATCAGCCCAGGTGTAGAGGCTAATGTGTTTGTTCTTTTATTGTGTGAGCCGCGAGCTGGGTACAAGTGAGATGAGGCGGGGGTGTATGACGATACCTTGCAGCGGGGGAGAATGTGTGGGGTGGGGGTGCGGTGGTGGGCGGGTATTTAATAAGACCAGACCCACTTTACAGATTAGCATCAAAGTGAATGAGGCGTTTTGTGACGTGTTGCGGAGGGGTTGTGGGACTGTGGCCATTGTTTTAAGAAAGTAAAAGGCTTGGGGTGGATTGGTGTGGGAGTATGCGTGCGAGGGGCTATAGACAAAAGATTTGTGAAATGGTGGGTGGGGACTCTAATGGTGGGGAGGGTGGGTGTGGGGTATTAAGATAGGGGTTTTACACTTTAAGATAAAAATGGGTGTATTATTAAAACTTAATAATTAGGCTGGGGAGAGTGTATTGGGGTAAGGTATGTACCAATGGTTTTTTGGCAGGTTATGGTTTTGTTTTCTGTCCTATGGTGGGGGGTTGCTCAATGAATAAAAGTGGTCATGTGGGCACTTTATTTTCCAGCTCGCAATCTATTTTCATGCCCTCCTGTGAAGGTGTTAGAACATCCTAAAAGAATCTTAAGCAAACCAGCCCAAATACCAATGAAATCTTTTTTTGACAAGAGGATGGAAATGCAGGCCCTGGACCCCTGGTTCATGTTGATGAAGCACGTGATGTTTTATTGTCGTCGGGTGGCCGGCGTGGAGTAGCAATAGTTGTGTTGTACCAACACAATCAGATAGAAAATTTCCAGCGAAATTTTTCTAAGTCGACAGTGATTAGGCAATGAAATTTCGCCAAATGTGCACATTTTTACGGGGGTATGGCCAGTCGGTGTAGTGCTACTAATGGACTATGAATTCCTCATGTATGTACAAGCTAATTCTTTTTTGTGTTATGAAAAATTGCAAAGGAAAGTCGATCGATTGAAGTCCAAATGAAACTCATGGGGCGACCAATCGTGCGCGTAGTCATGCCGAAAAGGCTATTTTTACCGTTGGGGTGTGGATCATCGTTTCCCAAGAATTCTAACAGTCTGGCGTCGGCAGATAATGAGTTTAAGGCTGGTGTTTTTAAGACTAACTTTGAGAATGTACTTTTATAGCGTTCTAAAGTATGCCTAAGTTCGTAGGTACGGCTTCTATTTTTTTAGCACCTAACATCATGATAGTCTAGCGCAGCACCAAACCAAACTTGGGTAAGTTTCGTGTATTGTAATTTTCTAGGCGCCGAGATCTAGATCTTTAGTATCACGGCGACAATAAGTTGGTTTCAGGTGTTTTTTGACTTTCTTTTTTGGCCGTAAAAATACACACTCCCTTTGGAGAAAAGCCATTTTATGGCACTTACGAGTATAGTGTTAAGACAGTCCACAATCTATATCTTTAAATAAAAGGTGAACACATTCCGGCAAGCTTGTGCCCGTCTACAGCAAAACTAGATTTCCTTTTTCATGTGCATTTTTGAGATTCCTTATAGCCATATCATTACCATTGGTATTGATCATATGACATATAGAAAGTGATTTGGATGTCTTGGGCGTTATCGATTTGTTGAATACTTCTACTAGCTCGTCAACGCTTTCTGTAAAATGGGCAAGTGTAGGTCTACTTTTTTGTGATACCTTACTTCTTGCCAAACTTGTCCAGGGCTCACAAGCGCATTGATTGTTCGTGGTCGGCAAGATATTTATCCCTCTGAGTCTAACTTCTGGCATGAGATTCATGCTTTCAGTCGATTTGGATTCAAGGCAATTTTTTTTCAGAAAACATGAAAAAAAGGGAGGCGTTTATTTTACGAACCATTTCTTCTCTTCATCCAACACCCCCACATGTATTTGCGAGGGAACAATCATCAAAGAGTATCTCTAAAGATTTTGTTGCCCTTCGTTATTTTTTGGAGAGCCCGTAGTGAACCATTATTAAAATACGTTAAGCCTTTGCAAAACTAAATTGCGATTTGATAGTCTCCAAAAGGCTTCTGAAGTATTCTTCTGTTTTGAACAGTCTATAGGTTTGCTGTAAATCCGCAGGATGATTTCGCCAAATCGGATGGGTTTATGCGGCTGCAGTTCCTATGCTAAAGTTTTCTTAAAAATCCTCGTCCTTTATTTGCCATGATCTAAAATATACTTTTTTAATATAGATTGTTTAAAACCAAGCTATTTATTATTGCTGCGAACTGTTGAGCTATTTTCGTCTTCGTTGTGGATTTTTCTCTTACACTGGAAACTGGTAATGTGATGAATTAGAATCTAAGGCAAATGAATCCATAATTTGCAGTTTGGTATTTTTGTAATAATTACCATCTAATCCTTTAGCGTTGGCCTCAGGCAGTAACCGCTCTCTTTTAATTATGAATGAATCAGTCTGGCTCTATCCTACCAATAATGATATGTTTTTTTTTTCGGAGTTCCCTAAGGTCACGGACAATTTTTTGGAAATCCAAATTCTTTACGATAAGTATGTGATTTTATCCAGTACCTGCTTTCAATACGACAAAACTTTATGGAGTATGAAGCTTTAGGGCTGCATGTGAGTCAAGTTTAAAATGCACAAGTATACCCCTAAGTTTTTGCTCGACGAGCAAAAAAACTAGGGACGTATGTGTCATTGACAGTTATTAATCACTAGGTCTTTAGGTATTATTAAGCAAAGTAATTTTCCTTAGCTCACCATAGCTATCTTTACATATTCCTTATTTGCTACTGAAAGCAAACAGTTAGCAATCTAAACCAGAAGGCATAAAACGAGTGCAACATGCTAGGGTAATAGCAAAAGCTTTGGAAATATAGTTTTACAACATAGTTGCCTAGTTATGGAATGCTTCTAATTAATTTCTTTAAAAAGTAAAATTGTTTTCATATTTTGGGTTTATTGATACAAAGGAAGGGTTCGTATGAATAGAGGCAATATTCGACAAGAGGGCATTTATATAGAAGAAATACATGCAACTAGCATACATCGAAAAATTGCTGTTTTTTAACTATAAAAGATGAATTGAACTTACAAAATTTTAATAAAATTCCTGGGTTAAAAAGGGAAATTAGTATATTCTTTAAAAAAGCCGAGCCGACCAATGAAAAAGAGCCACGCAAACTTATTAACGAAGCGTTACGGTTACGTAAGCGGTCTGAATAGTTTGTTAAGTCTACAACGAAAGTGACTGAAAGATTAAGATGTAGAAATGGACTATTTATTTGCAACTTACAAGCTTTATTCATGCGCAGCTTATGTGGCATTGTCAAATGATGGGTCATTAGAAATTAGTCCGTGTATATAACGAATGACACTTAGATGGCTCATTTTTTTGAGTTTTTGGAAATAGCTATACAATATCATGAGTTACAGGAAAGCAACACCGCATAAAAAATAAAATATTTATAAATTGACACATGGCTATTCCCGCAAAACAATTAAAAATGGTTTAAAGAAATTCAACAACCTATTAATTTAATCAGCCCTTCAGTTTTTAATAGCATTTTTATTTCTTTGTTCGATAGTTTATCTTTAAATCGCTTTTTCTCTAAAGGCTCAAACTCTTCGTCATAGCAAAACGCAAGGCTATATGATTTGTTGCATTTTTAGTCTTCCAGGAATACTTTCCCAGCATTATAAAATACCTTAGTTTCTTCTGCTCTGATAAGCTCTGTCTTTGGTTTAGTGAAAGCTGCGGCACAACCAAGACATTTACACCCAAGAAAATCACAGCGATGTAACAAACTAAGAGACGTCTAAATAAAGGCTTCTTGGGCTAGAACGATAAGGTGGTAAATAGCGCCAAGTAATAAGCCATTGGCTAGAATGTAAGAGTCCATGAATCCTGTTTACAGTTTACCGTGATTTTTTAATCAATTTTGTGCTTCCATTTTTTAGTTTGTTGCTAAAGATAAAACCTTATTTACATCATAGGGTCTATTAAAGAAGCCCGTACATAAATCAGCCTTCGTTATTTTATAGACTGTAGTCGATTTTATTCTCTTTGTATTCGTTTCTCAGTTTCTATGCGAATAAGCAGTTTTAAGCCAAAATGGTGAATACAAAAAGCGACCTAACGGCCAAATACCTAGGGTTACCCCAATTTCTATGGCTGTAGGTAATTATATTCTACTGATTTTACCGTAGGCACCAGGGTAAAGCAGGACGATGAGTCAAATCCTTTTTTTCAATCACAAATCGCTACAAAGTAGGATAAGCAACAAGAACTAAAGTACAATTTTAAAATTAGTTTCTAGTTTCGAAAAGTGAAGCATTCCGTGGCCAGTACATTTCAGGGGAATTGCCGATCAGAGTCCAAGGCAATAGTGATTTTTACCGTGAGTCAAGAATAAATAATAGGCACTTTCATGTGGTGGTTGGTGAATAAACTCTTAACAACTCAGAACTAACATAATTAAATTTATCTGGGCCGCTTAACCGCTACATCATTGGCAATTTTTTTTGATGTTTATCTTCTATTTTTAAAGCCGTAGAACTCTAATTACAGCTAAACCAATATTAAAGCGGTCCTGCGGCAATGCTGATGCAAAACGAGGGCCTAATAACGCATTATCCAAAAGGGCGTCTTGCAATCCCTTGCGTATAATGCGTAACTATGTGATCGCAACCGCCCAAATAAGAGAGTATAGCGACTGGCACATTACACTGTTTCGATTTTGCCTCTTTTTTGATTTATGTCTAAAAGAATATAGGGATACTGATGTTTAAAAAGATAGGTATCGCTTCACAATCCCGAACATTTTTTCATGTAAGCAGTAGAATTAGGAGTTAGAAAACGGGCGCTATACCTGGCATCCTATGCAAAGTACGAGGCCAACCCAAATATCGGCTACCACGAATTGCCAAGCACCTGATAAGGCAGTACGCTTATAGTCCTCTCACCTTTCAAAACTGCACTGTTTAAAATAATTCTTTTATATATTACGTTAGCATTACTAGCATTACCGCGTGTTGCTGCAACCCCAACAAAAAAGTAAAGTTTGAATTGATATGTACAATCCCCAGCTCACTTGTCATCGGATAAGCGCGGTAACAACTAAGCCTTATCTAATGCCATGCGTAGTAACAGTACATTCCCAATAAGCATTACGAGCGTTAAGTCATCCAAAGGTGATACTTTAAAAGATCTTTCGGTAATGGTGTCTACACTATCTATTACTAACTTTTTAATACTTTAGTTGGAACTCAGTGTGTGTGTGTTTGAATCATATAAAAAATTGATATTATCCGCTGGGTACGGTTTCTTTTTTAACATGTTTCGATTTTTTAATCCATTTTAAAGTACCAGAATTTAGGTTCTGTTACTAAATCTTCTTTCAGTTCTAAAACACCTTTTGTTACCAATAACCATCTAATAGTGGCTATCTGGATCTAAAAGGGTTTCCGAAAGATACGAGCACCCGTGTGGGATGCTTCACACAGGCAGATTTTTCTTTTCTAGTGCGTTGCACGCAAAAAGTACATTTTTTCCATCACACCTTTTGCCTTCTATTTCCTAAATAATGCTGATTTTATTGATTTCATTGTTTCTGCTCTGGTTTGCTCAGTATATCTTCGACAATCATAGGGGACGCAGCCTACAAATTAACGGCAACACACACCCAAATCAAATAACCACCAACCAAATTTCGTTCTTTCCAAGTGGTTGATAAGGGAAACAATCTACCACAAAGGGGGGTTATCACAAATGAAAAAACAATTGTGTAACTAAAAAAAAGTGACCTTTGCAGGGGGGATACTCATAGTAATAAATTATCGTCAGCTGTTACAACTTTAACCATCCCATACTTTACCATATTCATGGATGAGGATGTATTGCATCTCTGAATTTGTTGGATGTATTTTTCTTACAACGCAACCATTCACAAAGCAAGATTCATAATACCTGAATGCAGAGTTAAACGCACTTTCCGAAAAGAACATTTTCTTCTGCTTTCTTGACTGACATGAAACTGTTTTTGGACTGTAGCAAATTAATACGACGCATAAAGTCTGTCGAATGAAGGTGTGTGTGTGTGTAATTCAAATCATCAAGTCATCAGAACTGCCATATAAGATTTGCTCATATAATAAAAACTGGCTCTTCCCATGATCTGAGCTTTTTCTTTTGTTTCATATCCTGCCGTTACGCAAAAGGAGTGCTCACGCTCCAGGCCTATAAGTAAGCTAGCCGTTAATTTTTATTAAGCGGTTCTTCTATCCATTTTTACATCAAACTGTTCAAAACCATCTTTGTGTCTTTCTTCACCTATCGATGCTTAATAGCAGCTTTCATTTTAAAACTTTCATTCAGCACTGTATTCTTTTTCTTTATGGCTTCCAAACCTCCTGGGTTTATTGCAGACACAGAACCTGCTTTTCTACTTATTTTTATTCTGGGGCCTTGTCTTAGAGAAAAAGCATTTATTAACTGTCGGCTCATACCTTTATATTTTAATGATCAAGCCTCTTGGCGTTCTAATTCTGTTCTGTGTGTTAAATTGCATGGCCATCTTTTTTTTCAAAGCCAGGACTTGCGGATTGATGACAATTCACCACAGTCATTTGAAGCTTTGGAGTGGTTGCCCAACAGCAACTTTTGTTTACCATGGTGCACATCCTTTCCAATCTTCAATTGGCTAGATGGCATTGATTACTTTAATTTGTGGCGTGAGGTTAAAATTATGCAGCTCAGTACGGACATATCAATTCGTTATTTCCTTCCATTGTGGCATGTGGCGCAATCTCATGTTTTCAAGGATTGCCTGCTTTATTTTGACTATCAATAGCGCTTTTTGCACATCCGCTACCTTTCATTTGTGCACAGGCTTCGCTGTGGCATTCTAATACATGCATTCGATTTAATTTTTGTTCCTTACGCGTTTCCGGATTAAAAAAGGTATACTCGCCCTCCGGATCGATATCAATTCAGTTCGCGTTAATAATTCCTACTGAACTTTTGTTGCCATTGATAAGGCGTTTGTTTTGCTTCATTTTATCATAAACAGCAATAATAGTTCTTCTTCTCCCTTTTACAAGGGAAAAAAACCTACTGCTAATTAAAATACATTAATATTTTTAGGCGTTCTATATTTTCATTAAGGTATTTCGAATATGTCTTAAAAATGTACTGCATCTACTGTTGTTTGTGCTGCTTTACAGGCAAATAGGCATTGCTGCCAATTAATTCGTTCGGGAGAGTGCGATTACTCTAATTTCGTTTGAGCACTTGGCCCAGCATGACAGAATACAATTTTCTCGCATATTTAAGGTATGCGGCATCATCGGATGGACTTCAGCATTGCATTGTTGGGCCTTAACCCACTTTGGTGCTGCCATTTTACAAAAACTGTTATTTGTGAAGCAGCACTCGCACATCGGTAGGTGTTTTTGTATTTTTAGTGACATGGCTCTGGCGACCAATTTACATTTTGGGATGCGGTGTCACAGGTGATAGCAGTTAATTGCCAACAATCCGCCATTTTGGTGCATTGAATACAGGTGTTTTTCCGCCAAAACTCGCTCTTTTCTTTCACGGCCGTGAGGAATGCTTGGAGGTGCGCCAAACTAGGCTCTATTTATATTAATAGGTGTATAGCGAACGTTGATGGATTTTCATATACAGGACTATTATAATAGTTAGACATGAGGCATCAACTAATGCACGCTTATCTGAAGGATAAATTCCAGTAGGTGTTTCAATTACAGGTATGTAGGCTATCTTCTATGTCCCTGTTGGTATAGCTGTAGTTTCCACTACCCACTAGAAAAGCAATGATGATATTACAAACAATGATATGTTCCCAGTTATCTTTTCATTTTATTGATTACGCTTACCCTTTTTAAATTTATTGCTATTGGTTGCTTTGTCCTTATTTTTTAAATGCCATTATGGGTTTCAGTGTCTAGGTTTTTTACTTTTAACCGCACATTTCTTATTTAATCTGGTCTTTCGAAATAGGACAAAAGCATCAAGCGTGACATCATTATCATCATATTTTCATCAAAGAAAGGAACAAATACTGCCCTTTTGTAGTTTAGCCCTTTCATTAATAAGATGCCAGGTAAAACACAAGGAACTCTTTCGTGAAGTTTACTGTTCGATTTTTTCTCATTTCTTAACCTAATTGCGTTTAGATCGATCGGTTGTGTTGAAATTTCCTCTAAGCAGTTTGGCATGTTCGCTGGTTGTTAAAAACAGGAATTTCTCGGGTCATAGAGCCTGTGTGCAGATGTTCAACCACACGACCGTATTACCGATGGTATTCTTTGGTCTGGTTTTTCAGGGTTCTTCAAAAGGGCGTTGCCAGATTACTGCTGTACCATCGGCATTCCATAAAAATGAAACTCTTTCCATTACTGACGCAAGGTCATAGTTTAGCATTAAATCGCATTGGTGTAGGATTTTCCGTTTCCGTAAGGCTCCAATAACCCCAGATTCTTTTTCAAAAAACCTTAATTGGTTGCCATTTCATGCTTTGGGCCTTATGATTGTCGGTATTCGTTATTAAATTTTCATCAACATGATTTCTTCTTTGCCTATAGAGGAACAATCCGAGCCCATAAGTTTTTAGCCAACTTCAAAAACTCCAAGCGTCATTCCATGGTTTTCTCGCAGGACCATCCAATCATTTTATTCAATATTGGTTCTACGTTTCAGGTTTCACCGTAAAGTCCGTCACTTCTTCATATGCCAGCAGAGGTGAATTCTATCGCGAATCCGAAGTTGGTGTAGAAATCATTGAAACCACCACAAGCAAGAGTTCTTTTTGCATCCTGGGATCGATTTTACTGTGTATTTAGGGCACATGATTATAGTGGATTGTAGGCTGGTCCATATTAAATTTAATATCGCACGTCTACGCTCTAACATTTCGGTAGCATGATTAGAGGGACATTTGTGAGATATTGTCGTTACAGATATTCCATTTTCGCTTGCTAATTCTCTTTTTTCGAATTTAGTTTCGTAAACTACCCTTTTGGGTGTAGGTTTATGCGTAAAAGTACAACTTCACGAGCAGTACCACAGCGAAAGGTTGCCCGTTAATGAAAGGCCATTGCCAGGTTGTGGAAATTTACCCCGTAAGTAAAGTTGTAATATTGTGAGACAGGCATTGTTGATCCCACAGTACCCCTGTGTGTGGTTCATCCCTACACCATACGACAACTTGTGTTTTTCGGTTTCCGTCAAATCCATGCTAATATTTAATGTCTTTACAGATACTTAGAATAATTTTAGACACTTTTTGGGACCTCTACTTTTTAAAAATTCTTTATACGCTGGCAAATCTGTTTTTTCGGGTTACAGTAATTGTAAAATTGTCGTTCTAAAAACCATAACAATATTGGTAAGTACCTTTACTAAAGCTTTAACATGTTTTTAGAAATAGAATTTATTTAAGCCAACCTATTCACTTTTTAATTTCATAGCAAATGGCATTTGCACACGGCTAAATCTTGTTGAGGTTCAAATAAATAGAAGACGGGTCAGATGCGTACGTAGAGCGGCGTAGTTTCGTTGCAAATCGATGATTTGTGCGCCCATCGTGGTTGCCTTTTGCTCTTACATTTTGGGAATAATACGGATTTGCATTTCAGCCATGTATATTTCCCAAGTTACAACAATAAATCGAATGATCAATAATTTCTAAGCAAACCATGGTTCATCTGCGCCAAAAGGAAGTTAAGAATCCGACAGCAGGTAAAACAGCCTAGCCATACAAAGCATTGCATTACCAATTAAGTTAATTGGTTGCCCAATGGCCTAATTCATTAAATATATGTGTGTGTGTTCAGGAATTTGTAGATTGACCAGAGGTTGTAATGGCTACTGATCGCTTTACATGATTTTTAATATTTCCCTTCATTTCATTAGGCGACTAAATGCAGCGCTTGTTTAAAAGGAAGTTTGCCACCTATTTGCCCATCTTTTCTTTACCCGCAAAGCATGTGTTAATCGGGTCTTTAGGGACTGTAAAAACATAAATTTGATGGTGATCCCTTTTACCCGACACAATAAACCCTTTTATTCACCCCCGAAAGGAGTTTGGGGATCGGCCCCTTTTACAGCCCTATAGCTTTTCCCGTTTCTTCCCAAGTAACCCTACTAAAATCCCACCACAATACCACCACCACAGAATCCCCCCCACCACCGGGGCACAGGTCCCCCTTTTTTCCATTTGTTAAATTGCTCCCTGTTAGACATTGTTCCAAACACGTTGCGTTTTATTCGTTGTTCCTGCCACCCTAGTCCCCGAGGGATATGGACCATTATGTGAGCCAACTCAAGGGGGAGCCCAGATGGTCGCGAGTTATTGCGTGATCTCTTTTAATATCATTCGCGCCTCTTTTTTGTGTTTTTTTGACACTTACAAGATGTCCTCTTCCTTTTCCCTATTAGAGATTTGATTGTTTCGAGTTTGGGATATATCTGCGTATTAGAATTTTTAAAATTTTTTTTTCAGTTTTTAGTGTTATTGGTGAAACGCTAGGTTACTTATTTACGACGATATAAATATAAAATATATGTTTAAAGAATGAAGGGGTATGAATGGTGGTATTAGCTCTCAATTATACAGTGTGTGTTTTCTACTTATATATATAAGGTAGTTTTTCCCTCTCTTCTTCAGTGCGTTTTTTTTACCTTAATGAGCTTATATTGTGCATATTTTCTCTCTCTCGTTTCATATAGGCGCGCTTTAATTGATGCTATGTTTTCGACAGTCTTAACTTTCTCTCTCCTCCTACCTTATTTTT
>Ga0163217_1009832_pt1 | contig 14310 bp, 18 predicted proteins | sample SynspAceP_FD_185933 | JGI IMG/M metagenome (GOLD analysis project Ga0163217, IMG submission 185933) | Saline lake microbial communities from Ace Lake in Antarctica - Synechococcus sp. Ace-P (PacBio error correction) | ecosystem: Environmental > Aquatic > Non-marine Saline and Alkaline > Saline ... | reverse complement strand
CCAAAAGCTTGGCGATTCGGCGGTTCGGGTTTCTGAAGACCCACCCGGGCCCGCCGATCGCCTTGGACACCGACTTGACGGCCTCGTCTGACCAATCAACGGCTGTGGAGAGTTATCCTTCCATGTTCAGCAGCTTCACATTCGCTTTTGTTAGAGCTTTCTGAACTGAAACACCAGTCCAGCCGCCACGATCTGGCCGGCGATATCTTCCTCGGTACCACCGGGCTGCGGTCGCATCAGCGCCCGCTAACGGCAAACTCAAATAGCGACGCAAGGTTTCGGCACCGCGACGGCTAGGGGTCGACGTCGGGGGTTGCTCCGTTGCGGAGGCTCTGCCTCGCGCGGGTGGAGGATGAGGCGAATCTGCTCGCGAGCAAACATTCCACTTCTTCTTCACGCAGTTCACCGGCCCTTGCCGTAATCCTGTTCCGGCACAAATTCTTCTTTTTCCTTCTGCACGGCCCCTTGAGCTGCTTATCCAACTTCGCTTGGCGGCTGAGGCACATTGGAATTCATCAGCCACCGCGGCTGCCGCTTCATCCACAAATCGATCGCTTTGTCGGGCAAGAACGTCGTTGATGTGCGATCGCCAAGGGTGGCTGCGCCACCAAGCCTCAGCGCTGATCTTCAGGCGTGTCTGCTCAAACGTCTCGCGCAGGCCCCGGCAGAATCTCAAGGTGTCGACGACGGGACGCTCACCCACCATCAAACCGGCTGAAAAGCGCCGCTCAAGGCCGCATCCCGCTCAATGTGTTGCGGTATTTCGTCGTAGGGTGAAAATGGCACCGATGCACTGCAATCGCCCCGGGCCAGAGCCGGCCTTGAGAATTTGCGCATCGCATGGCTCCTTCCGCAGCTTCCAGGGCGATCATAGGGTTTGTGCACACCTCAGTCGCACCAACCAAGATACCATGCCGGACGCTACGGATCTCCTTCCAATTATCTTCTGAGGCGTTCCTCAAATTCACCGCGTATTTGGCTGCCGGCCACCAAACAGGCCGATATCGAGAGTAAAGAACGCCGTTTCTTTCGAGTAGGATTCGGGACTCACCGACCTAGATCCGCTGTTATTGCTCTAGTGTCCGTGTCCTCTGTGCATTTCTTTGTTGTGCTCACCTATTCTCTTCGTGTGTGGGGTGTGGGGTATCTCTCACGGTTGTTTTTGTGCGCCGACCCCAGGATCTGAATGCACCCCGATCAATCTCTTGTTGCGTCCCAACCACGGTCAAGCTTGCCTTCAGCAGCAAACTGGTGATGGTTGCTGCCGAATTATCGGTTTGGATTTGGTCGAGCCCCTTGCTTGCGCTGCCCGCTGCACTTCGGCGGTTTCGGCCGAGCATTCCGAATCACCGGTGCGCCACTTTGCAAGGTCAACGCTCAAGTTATTTCAGCCACCCGTGCGCGACCCTCTCGCCTTCACGAATCAACCAAGCACAGTGCTCGTGCCAGATGTCATGTTGTGCCCAAGCTGACGTGCTTCTTCGAGCGAGGAAGTTCCAGATCGCATTGCTCCTGGCGTAAAGGGATTCTTCGACTCGGCCACAAAGCCGGAGCCCCTGCCGATGATTTTTTCGGACTTCAACCGGGCGTTCCTTGAGATTGACTCCCATGATTCAGAACCCTTGGCTGCCACAACCGTGCCTTCGCCGAATCAGGCCCAGGCAGAATCTGCTCGGTGCAGTAACGAAGTTTTTCAGCGCCGAACGCAGCCTCTTCCTGAATGCCCCAAACATGATAACTCTTGACTTGGCCTTCTCTGGTAAAAACCCTCGCAACATGGCTGCCTTGTGCAATTCCTAATAAACTTTCAGCTCAAGCGGTGCCGGTGGATTCGCATAGGGCAAGAATCCGCCAGCAAGCGTCAATATGCAGAACAGCGCACCACTGGAGTTGATCTTCATAGCTTCCCTTCAAAATCTTCGGTCTTCACGCATCATTAGAAGGCGCAATCTCGAACCTTTTTAGGCGATCCATTTGCCGAAGTCCCGGCACTATTCCCCAGTAATTGTCGCCCCTGTCTCCAGGCTCTGCTGGCTTCAATCCCTGGCTATCCTAGGACTGAGGTTCCATTGGATCAGAGCGTCTTCGCCGCTTGCTCCCACTTACTAGCATTCGGTATCAGCATATACAGCGACGCCCCGCCCTGTGAGTGCACAAAGCCCCAGCGGACGTACAGGGCCTAGGGCTTCCCCGTTGCCTACCGCCTACCTCGCAAGGGACCGTGGCGCAGCCTGCAGCCCATGCCTCCGTCTGCTCAGCAGCCAGGCCTCAGAACGCGACGCCCAGGCCCCGCCGCATGCTCACTCGGGTACATCAAAAACGCCACCAAGCGAAATGTGTGCAGCTCATCATAGATTCACCCAGCCCGCCGCGATCCGAACCCACTAACGCGTTGGGTCCTGCATCCCGAGCCCCCACCGCAGGCCCGATCCGGTTCTCCACCACGCTCCTCGCTTCCACTGCTCTCATTTCCAAAGACCGCGAGGGCCAAAGCCCGGTCGAGGCGCACAGGCCTGGAGCATCGGTTGGTTGTGATGGCCCTGGTGGCGTGCTTGCCCTTACCCAGGTTATTCCAGCAGAGTGGCCACCGGTCCTGACGATTGAAAGCCCAAGGTTCTAGAGCCAATCACAATGACCTCCTTCAACTAGTGCTCAGTTTCACTCGATCTTGCCGCCCCGAGCCCGTGGTCTGCTAAGCACACGCTGGAGGCTAAATCACGACCACGCTCAGCCCCACCGCAACCTTCGCCCCCCTCACGCGCGGACTTGATGCGTTCGGGCCGGCGGAAGTCAGGCGGTTGTGTCCTGATGCGAGTTGGACGCCCTACCGGCACACCCCTCTATTGCTCGTGAAGAACACCCTCCGCGCCCAGCTGCCGCCGCCTATCGCGACCGCCCTCCCCTCCATATACCCCCGACCTTTCCCTGGCGCTCTATGCCTCCAAACCAACAGCAGCCGGTTACTCAGTGCTCTAGTGACGCCTCGAAGCCGGACTTGACGCCGATTCAACGGCGAATCTGCTTACTGCATGCTCTCGGCCCACAAGATTGGCCAGCCGATCGGATCGTGCTGCATGCTAATAAAAAGTCGACGCGAAAGCGGAAACTGCGTTTGGAGCTATGGGAGCGTAGACCGTCGGGGTCGCACAAAAACTTGCTCCGACCCTGAGCTCTTGAACGAGCTCGCGAAGCTTCCGCCCTGGAACGGTGCGCTGATTGGTGCGGTTCACGGCCGGGATCGAGTGCACACCACGAGAGCTACATTCCGCCGTGCACCTCGACAGCAATTCGGCTATTGAATCCCGACCAGCTCGAGCCGTGTGCAACAATCTGTCCGGCTGCACTGGCCGCCTCGAAGGGTGCTCAGCCCACATTGCTCACAGGATCTCTCCGAACCTCCAGCCCCCACCACTATCTCGCCGGCGCCTATGCTGAGCCCTCGCCTCCTGCCCGTTTCGTCTGCCCATCCCCTGCAGTGATCATCAACGTGGCAGGAGGCTCGGTAATCGTTATGTCTCCGGTGATGATCCCGCCGCCCTCGATTCAGCCTGGGTGGCAGGGCGTGGCTGAAGCAGTGAATGCCCCTGCAGTTTGAGCGAGCTTAGCCCGCCCCCGCCTGCTCTTCACCAGGTCGCTCCCTGGTGGCGACAGCTTGTCTCACCCTTTATAGCCTCGGCATCGTAAAGAGAATCCCCGGCCTGCGCACCTATCTCTTCGTTGGATGGCGGCATGACGACAACCCCGGCCGATCACCTATCAATCGACAGTTTTCAACCCGCTGTTCTGCTCCCGAATCTCAAGCACCACCGCCCCTGCAGCGAAAACCCGTTGACGCTGTACTTCATTTCGCGCAAGCATTCGATCGGTGCATGTTGCTTCTCCACGGACCTCGCCCTGCCGACCAGCCGCCGGGGTGATGCTGATCTCTCATCCGGGTTCGCCCCGCTTCGCCCACAGGGCTCACCTAAAAGCCTCGTTGCCTCCAAGCTACAAGTCGCGCATCCCCAGGGCCGGCTCCGTGTCCGTGCTGTGCAGCGCAGGCGCGCGTTGGCCGCAGCTGTGGCAGTGCCGGGAGCAGCCGGACGAAACTGCTGCGCCACACCTCTACCGGTACGCTTCTCCCAGGATTTACCCTGAAGCACGGAACGAACAAGACCTGTTAGTGGCTGGCTTGGGTTAGACACCACCAAACCCCATGTGGACATTCGCCTGGTTCTCGACCTTCTTTCGCTCTGCCCCTCGGATGTCCTGCTGCGAGGTGCGAGCGCGCACTCTTCTGGCTGCTGCGCGGCTGGCTGTTTCTGTCGCCCTGTTCTGGGGTGTCCCAGCGCTTTGCCAACCTGCTCCGCTCACCACCCGTCGGCTCAAAGCTGTGGTGCTCGGCTGCAGCCTGAGCCCTGGCCATCCTCTGGCAGGGGAACTACGGCGCTTGATGAGCTGCTCGTCGCACTGGCCGCTGGGTGTGTTACTCGGCAGCCAACGCGCTGATCGCCGGCCTCTCCGGTTCGGTTGCCCTGCGGACTGAAGGCAAGCCGGACGCCTTCCCAGAAACCGCCCGCGGTGCCCTGATCCTTTCTGAATCTCGGCAGTTGATCTGCGTCCTGAGGATTATTCTCAATCCCGCATCGAGCCTCGACCCCTCTCTCCGTCGACCTGCATCTCTCACCTGTTTTGCCGCCACACGCCTCTGCACGACGGGCCGTGCTGGTCATAGGGCAACCGCATCCTCTCGGCCGGGTTGATCCTTTCCCCTGTCGCCGCACAGGGATTGGCCCGTTCTACCTATGCATCCCGCCACCTGGCGGGCATGGCATCACCGAGCGCTTTTGACCCTGCCTGCTGCATCGTTCTTCATCTTCCGAAGAGGACCGGCAACCCTGTCGTGGGACCGTCAGGGGCGCCTTGGTCAGCGGAACCGATCACAGCAGCGGTCCTGCGTCTGATCTGCTCAGCGAAGCCCTGGCGATGCCAAGCTCCGAAACCCACCTGCCAAGCCAGGCCATGATCCGGTGGTGCCCCTTCACCACCGCGTAGCGTGACGCAGGGACACGCCCGAATCCCGCGCCATGAGGTCGCTCCCTGGCGACCACTGACCTCATCCAGGCGTCCCGGCAAGCAAATCGCGCCGTTACACGGCCTCCTTGCTCGACCCGGCCCGCCCTGCCCGCCCATGTGGCGGTTGATCATGGATGGCAACGGGGCGTGGGCTCGCCAGCGCAACCTGCCCAGGGGTTGGGCACCCGAAGCGTGGAGGCGTTTGAAACGCCACCCTGCCGCCGCGCAGTGATGGGGCTATTCAGCGCCTGACCACCTATGCCTTCTCCACCGAGATACTGGAATCGCCGGCAGAGGTATTCTTCTGATGACCCTGTTACTTGACGGGTTGCTGCCCCGGGGAGCTGGAGGGTTGGGAGCGCAGCAGTGCGGCATCCGCTTCCTCGGCATCTTCGAGCAGCTCCCGCCGGGCCTGCAGCAACTGATCACAACTGCCGCACGGCCCGCACCCCCGCCAACACTGGGATTCACTTCAAAACGTCTCTGCACCAACACGGCGTCGGCGGGAGCCTGGTTCCAGGCGGCCCGCGCTGCCGAAGCTGGGTGGCGCAGGGGTGAGCTCGATCCAGGCGACGATTGATTGAAGCCCGCCTTCGCCGGGCCACTGCAAGACGTCGGGGAGGTGGATCGGATCTGCTGATCCGCACCCAGTGTGAATACAGGATCAGCAACTTCCGTTCTGCAGCTGCCTACACCGAAATTCCACAATCACCGATGCTGCTCTGGGCCCGATTTCAACAGCAGGGCCCCTGGTGCAGGCCTTGCTCAGATTGTTCAGAACCGCCAGCGTCGCTTCCGCTGTCACAGCCACGGGCCCCTTGCGCCGGTCGCTCCCCCCTACTCCCCCTTTCCCACGTTCCGTCTTGATTCCCCCCTCCCCCCCTCACCCGCCGCTGTCACTCCGCTAACGGCATCAACTTGCCGGTTCCGCTGCGTTCACAACTGAGCCGCCAGGAATCGAAGATCTCCGCCAGCAAACCCCCGCTGGAGTTGCCTCTGCAGGCCCAGCAGGATGCACCGGCCGCCAATCCTGCTATCGGGTCCAGCTGCTTCCCTGCTGGAGCTCAAGACCGGCGGCTGCGAAGAAGACTGCGCCTACTTCCCCCCATCGATGCACCACAGCGCCGATGTCAGCGGATCCGCCCGGAGCTGGCGGTGAGCCGGTGCTGGACGGGCCCCCTGCCAAGGCCGCAGCGCCCATCGCTTGCATGGCTGGCTTGCGCGACAATTCGCGATTGGTCCCCCTCACGCCATGCTCGCCATGGGCCGGGTGCGGGCCCTGGGCCTGAGGTCCTGCTCCACCGCCGCATGCTCACCGACCAGAGCCGAAACGGCTGCTGCCGCCCTCACCGCCTATACCACAACTCGACACCAGCCCCGATTCTACGCCGGATCACCACCACGCGCACCTATCAGGAGGCCTTAAAACCCTCGCCAGGTCCCGGGCGGTTTGACCGTCTGCTCGCGGCATCATCCGGCAATGGGCCCGAGAGCGACACCGACGGGCGGGCTTCTGCAGGTTGCTCGCCAACCTCATTCCCCACCCCGAAGAGCTGCCGATTCAATCCTGGTTCGGTGGAGGGCACACCACTGGAGCACAGTGAACCTCGATCCGCTGGAGCTGAGTTGCGGATGTGCCACCGCTTCGAGTGCTATGCCTTTCAGCGGGTGCGCCTGAGCCGGCCGCGAACAGCTCACGTGAGGCCAGGATTCCTCTGCCTGCAGCGGGCCCATTCATCTTACGCGACACCCTGCCTCACCCGGCAACCCCGATGTGGCGGCTGATCGTGCCCATGTTGCGCGGCGGGCTCCGTGAGCGTGGAAGACCCAGCCTCACCACGGATGTGAGCGATTCGCATACCCCTGGTGGTGGCGGCGTTCTATGTCGTCGTGAGCTTCAGCCCGGCACTCCGCCACGCGCGCCGAATGGCTGCCGCTGGCGGCGGCCGCTGCCTGAGGCACCCTGTTGCTGCCGAGGGAAGTCTGACGAACGCTCTCGGCCTGAGACTGGCTTCGTGGCTTTCTCGATCAGCTGCGCCTGATCCCCGCCTGGCCGATCTTAGCCCAAATTCAGCTGGAGTGAGCGGCAGGTGTTCCACGCTGAAGCTGAGGATCAAGGCTAAAATCTTCACCATGGGCCGGCCGGAGATCCAGCCGCGCAACGCAGACACGACGTTCCGCCGCAGCAGTGGACGACCTATCGCGGGACCCAGACACCCTGGTGATCACACCCCAACACCTATGAGTGACGCTGGCAGCTCGACGGGGGCGATCGATCCGGGCCACCGCCCAGCTTCCCGCGATTTCCAGCCCTGGGGAGCGCGATCTTCACGCTCTGCGGCCGCCAGCCCCGCCGGCTGGCCCTGTTCTGCCACCGCCGGCACGTTGTAGAAAGCCACGCCTATCTCCAGCAGCAGGATTCGAGGGGTGCACCAGTTGAAGGGGGGGACCTTCGTTCTCGAGGAGGTCCCGAGAGCCAAGCCTCTGGCGGGCGAGTGTGTTACTCGTCTTTGACCAGCGGCGTGGCGCGAATCACCGGCTTGAGCCCGCAGCAACAGCCTTCCATTCCTGCGGCCTGCCCTCTCGCTGCCGTCGCAGCAGCCCAGCTACGTGGAAGGGTGAGCTGCCACCACTGCATCGCCAATTCACAACGCGACTGTTGCTCGCTCGCGAGCCGCCAACGCCAGATTCCTGCGCGCGGCGGGGGAAACCACAATCGGTTCTGCAGCTTGCGTATCCCCAAGCCAGTCCAGCTCCGTAAACTGCTTTCTGCGATCCCTCGATTGACATTCCTTGCACGCTTTGTTAGCTCACAGGTTCTGTGGATTCCCTCGATGCCAGGCCACGGAACCACCAAGGTCCATTCAGATGTTCATTTTCGGTGGGCCAGATACCAATCTTTCCCTCAACTGTGCGAAGTTTCCGGCGAGCTACGCTTGTTGGAGATCCCGCGAGCGTGTCGGCGTCTCTTGCGTTCTTGCAACGCCTCCTGGCCGCGCGGTGATGCCAGGCTTCGGTGCTGTGGAGTTTTCGCGCTGCCCTACGCGCATCGCCCCGGCTGCCCTGAGCGCGGTTGGCTGCGGGTTGGAACTGCGCGAGTGCAGCCTCCAGGCCAAGCGGGCCAAGCTTTTGCGTGTCACGAAGGCACGTTGCCGTGCTGAAGGCCAGCGAGCACGGCCGCCGGTCTGGGTATTGTAGGAAGCCTGACGGTTGGATCACTGGCCTGGGCAGTCCGATCCCCCAGGATCTGCCTGCGACGCGCAGCCCGAGCTGGCCCGCAGAAGACGACGAACTAGGTGCATCCAATTGACCAACGTTTTCAAGGCCATTCCGATCGCTTCAAATACGCCAGTCGCCTATCCGGGCGCCGATGCGACGGCCCATCGCCAGGCGCGTTTCGTTCGTGCATTTCGCTGGAACGCGCATTGGCCGCCGGATTTCCGCTGGAGCGCGGTGGCTGCTGGGCTCGGCCCCCGGGGCCCCCTTGGGGGGGGGGGCCTTTTTTTGGGACCCGGGAGATCTGCCCTGTTGCCGTTCGTGCGTCAGTTCCGCCTGGCCGACCCGCCGGCTTCGACCAACAGCCCGGGCTGTGCCCCTGCCAGCACTGCTCGAGTAATACGTTTTCTGCAAGCGGAAGCTTTCTCGCGGTGATGGGCCAGCAACTCGCTGCGCTCTCCCCGTTTCCTTTACCACTGCACTCGCCGCTGAATGACAGCAGAGGGCGGCCAGGTTGTATCTCCGCTTCGACCGGGGCCAGAGCTGAGCAGTGGATTCATCCACGCCAGCTGGCTCACCAGCTGGCCGCCACCTTACAGCGTGTCTACGCCCGATGCCGGAGCGGTGCGGCTGCTCCCATTTGATCCCGACCGGCTCACGCTCCCCTGAACTTGGACCGTGGCCGCCTGGCGGTAACGTTCCCCCATCTCTTACGTCCCCTTGCCAGCGGCGGCGGCGTGGCTTGCGTGGAGCGTTACCCGACTATGAGCGACCTGCCCCAGGCCTCCCAGCCTCGCCGATCGAGCTGTTGCCGCGCACGCGGTCTGCGCCTTCGCCTCCAGTTGGCCGCGCCTGGGGTCTGGGCCTGCGGGTCGGTGCCCGCTGCCGGCAGGGGAAGCGGCGGAGTTACTCGGTGAGCTCAAGGCTGGCCCTGCCCCTCCCCTGGCCTCCATCTCGACAACCCTGCCGGGTGCCTCCGACGACCGGATCTCGGGGTGCATTATCTGGGGCCGCCACCTGTGCCTGGGCCCTGGAGCAAAAAACGCCCTGCCGCGAGCCCAGCTGCTGGCATTCGGGTATGAAACGCGACAACATCAGCCCTGGTGCGCTACTTCCGGCGTTTTGGATTACGTGCCGCCGGCGCTGGGCAGTGGCTCTCGACTTGGTTTCTGCGGTTTTCTGGGACGGGCAGTCTGCTGATGGGCAGAATTGCCAGGAAGCTTGCGCGATTGCGTGCAATCCTGACCCCTCCAGATCAGTCCTTCAGATCTGCCGCTAGCGGGTTAAGCTTCGCCCCACCTTTTGGCCGAGGGGATGGCAACAGATTGCGGAGTCAGCGAGCCACCTGCGTGCGCTTTTCTGACTCCGGCTGGCTTCTGATCATCGCCTCGCTGTTCTATGACCCCTGTCGGCGCACTGACGGAACCCACCCATCCTGGAGCCCCTTGCGGTTGTCTGGCCTGCGTGAGTTCAGTGGCCTGCCGGGTCGATCCTCCTATCCCTGGGCAACCCCACGCTTGTTCTGTGGCGCGACTTCCTTCGGCCTGTCTCTTTCTTTTGTCTTCGCCACAGTTCTGCGCCGTATCTGCCGCTCTCCTTCCTCTCCAGATCCCCCGCCCGCTGCTACAACGCAATTTCGAGCGGATCAACGCCAAGACCGGCAAGAACGATGGAAGCTGGCAAATGCCTCCCATTCCTGGCTTTGCCGTCACTACGCGGTCTGCCAATTCGGCTGGTTGTCGTCGGTCTCTGCGCGCTGCTGTTTTTCAATGCCGATCGGACTGGCTGGCTGGTTGGTTGCTTTTCACGATCGCCTGTGCGATCACGTGGCATCTGTTCGGCCGCAACGCCTGTGCCAATACTTCTGTCCGATTGCCCAGTGGCAAGCGTTTATCCACACCCAGCGGATTGCTGGCAGCAAAAGCCCAGCACCAGCGAGCAGTTGATCACCCAGTCATGTGCCGCCACGTGCTGCCGGATGTTCGAGCAGAGCGCACATGCGTGCCTGCCAGCAACCCTGCATCGACATCGAATGCCGACGGATTTATTGGGCTAGCACTGGCTCAACCCACAGCCGGCTTTATCTTATTGCTACGGGCCTGGTGATCGGTTATTTCCTCTATTACTACTCTATGCCGCAAACTGGCTTTATTATTTTTCAGGGCCTGGATCCCCGCCAGATGATCCAACTCGCCACCGGCTCAGTCCGGGCCTTTTTCTGTTTTGTCAACCGATCAACCCTGCCACGCTCGTGCGTGCCCTTGGTGCTGGGGCTCTGCACCGCTGGATTCCGGATCGGTCGACTGGGTAGAAAACACTGCGCCCGAAAAACCACAACCGTGCAAGCCAGTCTTCCGATTCTTCCTGCAATCTGATTCAGCTCTGAATTGACCAGAGCCTGCAGTGGCGGCATCGCTTGTTTGTCTCTGCACATCGGATCTCAATGGTCTTTTTTATCTTTTCCGGTCGGCCCTGATTCTGCTGCTGCCCCTCCTCTCAAGCGCCTAGACTTACCTTGCTGCTGTGAATGCTGGATCACGCTGTGTCTATACCGCCTGGAATCGTCGATCCCGTCTTTATGGCCCGAGAATCGGCCAGCCTTTTCGCAAGCAACTCGACGCTGGCCAGCTTCAAACGTTGGCAGTTCCTTGATGACCACCCTGCGGACTGAACACCCATGAGTCTATGTTCCCAAGTTGCTGCCTGATTCACCCGTGAGAAGACGCAGGAGGGCCTACAAAGGCGTGGTCGAACCCCTGCTGAGGGCTCTGAAACGTCTCCAGGCAGCCAGGAATGTCCTCAGCAAATGCGCCGGTGAGCTCGCATTGCCGATGCCGAAACATGAGCAACTCTTGAGAACTCGGGGTGGAATCCGGCCCTGCTCGATCCCGACCACGCCGGCGCGATGCGCTTTGAGTGAATCAGTTCGCTGAGTCCAATGCTATCGCAAGTCATTGACCGGCTGGTCCTGCTGCAGGCCGCCAGGCCCAGGCGGCCGATCCTGCTGCACGAGCATTCCTGAAGCCCAGTTTTCGATCACGCACAGGAGCAGGAAAGCATCTTGCATGCTCCAGCCCACCGAGGTGTGGCCACACAGGGCGACGTGCTGCTCAGCCGCTTCCCGCCTGATAGAGCCTTCCGCGCCTTTCACCAGCCCCTCGCTGGCACAGCAGCCTTTGTTCGTGCCCACCCTGCTTGCGATCACATTCCGACCACCGCAGGAAACTGAGCGTTGCATGCGGATTCTTGAGCCTTTCATTCAGGCCTGCAGGACCCGCCAACTGCCGTCTGTCGAGCGTTCTGCAACGGAATGCCCCCTGGTGTGCTGAGTTGCATGAGCAGAAAACCTGGCGCGAGCGTCTTGGCCACACCGAGCCTCTGCACTCTGAGCAGCCCTTCCGCTGTCCAGCCACCTCTCTATACTCCTCATTAAATTCGCCCTTTTTTTTCAATCCCCCCCGACATCCCGTGTTGAGCCAGCCTCGAATTCACATCGACCAATAGCCTGCTGCAAGGATCTCGCCCACGATCGCGGCGCGCCCGCTCCTGATCGCCCGCCTCGATGCCAGCGGCCGCAGCCGCGCCCCCTGCATTCTCTTGCTTCGGTTCTTCTCCCCCACTCTGAGCAGGCCGCCGCGCTGAGTGCTCAGCCCGGGGCCAAGGAAGGGTCAGCAGAGGGCGCCGCGAATGCCTGAGCTTGGCCGCCCTTCCCGATTTTTTTTTCCTTTTTAGAAAAAAAACGGTGTTTCCTGCCGCAAGTTATTTCCTTCCGGTCGCACCAGAAGTGACACGCTTCGAATCCCCTGCGGAGCTCAACTGCCAAGCTATGGCCCGGCAGCCTGATCACAGAAGTGGCGAATTCGCTGCGCAGCTGCTGTGCTGATCGAAGGGCCAGGCATCCGGGCTGCGCTACCGGCAGAAGGCCCGCCCGCACGCACCAGCTCAACCTGCCGTGCTCGATGAGCTGAGGTCCTCACCCACACTCAACGGAAACACCGATCAGAGGCGCCGTGATCCCTTGATGCACGCTGCTCCTGCTGGCTTTTCCTTCATTCCTTCTCGTTTCATCCGTCGCTATCGACCAGACTTTTCCGGCCGCGGCTGAGCCTGTGAGAGTCGCCACTCTCCACGCTTCATGCGATCCTTCAGCTACTGAAGGGCCCCTGTGGCGTGGGCGATGTGCGGATCAGTCGAGCCATTTGCAGGAATTCACCCCACTCGTTGTCCGATACCCAATGCCACACTCTGACAATGTCGGTCGAGGCAATGCCTGCATGGCATCCAAAAAACAAATTAGTGCAGGATTCCCCCAAGAAATACGCGGGAGACCACAGCGTCTTCGGTGCTAACGAGATCCCCCATCGCCCTCTGAGCCGCCTTCATCGCCGCCCTGATTCCTGCTAGCTGCGGCCGCTCAGATTCACGTGAACTCTCCACCACCGAAACATCGGGTTGAACCCGAAGCCATGACCGGTAGCTTGCCTTGAGGTCAGGAATCAACCTCCAAACCGCCTTGGCAGCCCTTGAAAACAATAATTTTATGCCCATGCCCCCGCCTCCCCCCCCTCCTCGTCCGAAAGGGCCATCCACCTTTTTTGGTGCTGTTGGCAGCAACGGTTTCATCAAGCCGTCCTGACTTGCCGACAGTTGTCATGCAGCACTTGGCGATCGCGCCAGATTGGTGGTGGCAGAGGCTTGGAGAACGATATCTTCCCGGCATACTTGCTTGTTCACCCATCAGAACATCGGCGTGCCGCTTTGATGGGCGGAGAGCACCACTCTTTTGGGCCATGCCCGATGTGCCCCGGGCTGTGCATCGTCGAGGAACAGGCCGTGGCCTCTAGAGAACATCTCAGCGCCAAATCCCCCAGTTCATTTGCGGGATCGCGCTCGGTGTCACGGCGAGCTGCGGCCATTAACGATAGGCTGGCCATCCGCTGATCGAACACCTCCCCTTTGAAGCGCCGTTGGGTTGAGTCCATAGCGAGCAGTATGCAATGTAATTAATATCGATAGATCATTGAATGCCGACCACTAAACGATTCCTTCATTTTCGGAACGCCCGGCGCGGAACACCAGCTCCGAGAGCCGAACCATTGATGGCCGATCTGATGGTCATGTTGTTTTTTCTGCCAACTTTGCATCAATCCAGCACAAACCTAGCAGTTGCCTGAATTTCAAGCCCAGCCAGTTTGAGAAGCGCTGAATCACCAAAACCATTGCTGATATCCACGAAGAATCCTAGACACCAATCAGTGACGAGAGAAGGCCGATGGGCCGGGCCTAGGTCTGGCTACAGCTCCATGTTGGCCATCGCCGTGAGTGCACCGAGGGAGATGCCGCCGAAAGCCTGAGCAGATCACAGCAGCTTGTAAGTCGCGGTCCCATCACACGGAAGATCACAAACATATGTGCGAAGAGGAAACCACTACGAAAACTGTTGGCCGCCAAATGGTGAGAATTCGCCGGCCAAGTCACATCGTCCAGAGCTGCAGGATCATCAGGACATCGTCAGAAAAAAATGCCAAGGAAAATCTCTAGAGATCGTCAGCGATCGTCTGTGCTGCCACTGAAATCGTCCCACGGAACGTTTTGAGCAGGACTTGCGCCAAACAAGGCTGCACACGAACAACTGGCCAAGATTGCGGGCCGGCTGCTTGTAAGCCATGGAACCCCTCGCCAGGGCCAGCCTCTACGTTCAACCAAGTAACAGCGTGCGCAGCAGCGCTGAAAAGCTGAACGACTCGCCTTCGCCTCCATTTAAAACTCCCGCTCGATTCCCTTTGCGCAGACGCGTTGAAGCTTGTTGCTACGATCAGCAGTAGCGACCGATTACGGCCGCCCATCAAAGGAGGCCCAGCACCAAGGACACGAGGTGCACCAGCGATGCCCGATTTTCCCAGGCATTGCTGACGCCATGCTGGCGGCGAAACACCGGTTTGCCCAGCAATGGCTGTGCCCGTGGCCGACCCAAGCAACGGAAACCATTCCCCCCAGCAGCCGGATCACGCGAATTTGAACCCAAAACAGGTCCAACCC
>Ga0163217_1072689_pt1 | contig 14311 bp, 6 predicted proteins | sample SynspAceP_FD_185933 | JGI IMG/M metagenome (GOLD analysis project Ga0163217, IMG submission 185933) | Saline lake microbial communities from Ace Lake in Antarctica - Synechococcus sp. Ace-P (PacBio error correction) | ecosystem: Environmental > Aquatic > Non-marine Saline and Alkaline > Saline ... | reverse complement strand
AGTCAAAAAAACAAACTATCCGAAAGCATATCAAAAACTATTCTTTGATTTAAAAAAATCAATAAAGAAGAGATTGAGTTAGTTGTTGAAAAATTAGACTATAGAAAAAGCATATTTATTGATTTAGGGGCAGAGTTGGTTTATCGGAAACTTACAATTCTGTTTGAGATTAACATTGGAGAATGTCCGAGGATATTAATGGGAATCAGATTGAGCCTTTTAATACATTATACTATCTCGTTATCAGAAGGAAGATGAGCAGGAAGACATGTCGTTTATGTCACTAAATAAACAAGTTGGAAAGGAACTATACAATAGAATGGAAGGCTTATAATATTTTGATTTTGGAAGATCTGAAAAAGCATTTAAAGCTAATTGGTGCTATTTGAACGATTCTAAAAAAATAACGGTAGGTAATACAACCTTTAACCGTATACGGGCTTCGGTTCTTAATCAGGGTTTGTGGATTTTTGGGAATATGTGTAAGGGGAAAGAATTTGAATTGAAAAATTTAAAAATAAATTTTACCTGGAATGATGTTCGTGCCTACGGACACTTGCTCAATTAAGTATATCATTCTTATTAGATATTATTACCAACAAAACAAGAGCGCTACCCAAAAACTTATCTTGACGTACGGAACAAATTTAGGGTTAATTTTAAAAAAACGTTATTTAAAAAGCGCCTCCGCCAATTCGATTTTTTTGTTTCTGCTCAATGGTACCAGTTTTTCCACGAGTTCCAACATTTTACTATCTGAACTTTTCAACTTTTTCCAATTCACGCATAAGGATTTTGTATCCTTAGGAATTTATCCTTCGGCAACTTTTGTTTCAAAATTTCATAGTAGAAAGAATAACGGACATTGCCTTCCATTCGAAACCAATTTAATTTAATTCGCAAGCCCTTCGACCCATTTTATGTCGTTAAGAACAACGTTACGTTGTCTAAGGTTGCTTTTTACAAAGAATACTCCTCCTCCTCGGTCACCTTATGCATCTGTTTCGTAATTGCCACAGGCTCTTTTTACGAAGCGTCAAAACGTGTCAAAAGTAATAGTTTGTGAGGATAATCGGTTACATCGATCAAAGCCTTAAGGCCATTAATCAGGATTACCTGTAATCAAAATTTACTTGTTGGTGGGTTGGTCCAAAGGATCCAAAAGATCAAAACCATTGATGATGGGCATTTCCACATCGAGGAAAATAAGGTCGATGTCATTGCTTGTGATCCCTTTTTGCCTCAATGGCATTTACTGACTCGGCTACCCATTGCCAAGTGGATGGATTGTTCACTATTTGGGCTATGGCAAATTCGCTGCATAGACGAATCGTCTACAAATTTATTACTTCTTAATTCATAGGATGATCCTCGTTTAAATCAAGTCAAGGTACTTAAATGGCGGTCTAAGCTGGTAGAAATGATGTGAAACGGTACATTATTAGTTGTGTAAGAGAGCATATATGTGGTTTAGGTATTTGTTAGGTTTCAATTGTCTTAAATGTATTTTGTCCATATTGGGATTTATAGACAATCGCTCTATTGCCAATCCAAAAAAAACCTTAATGAACTAACCCGATAACAGAGCCCATACCATTTGACCTGGAGGAGGATGACATAATTCTCCTTTCATTATTTCGCCACGACCTTTTGAAGGTAACCCTAGTGGGGAAGGCTCGCGCTACTTTTTTTGTTACTGGGTTCTTTGTGCCTAAAAAACATGTCATATAAAAATTCAGGCACGAGTTTTCCTTTCTTTTTAAATTAAATTCTAGTCCGTCTTATAAATTAATCACACCGGATTCACACAAGCTAAAAACTTGTTTGACACCATTTTTGGAGGGAGTTTTCATATAGGGCGACACAGCATTATGTAGAATTGGTGCGTTCTTATCTTATGTATTAGTACTTCAAATAAAAACGTGTCGTGGCAATTCTAGCGGAATGTTACCATTAAAAACGGCTGCAAAGGAAATTACAGCGTTCCTTTTTGAAGCCCTACCTTTCAAGCAGGGCTCCGTTTGTATTTGACTAAATTGGGTGACTGTATACACCAAAGTACGAATTAAGAAGCCGTTGTACTTAATTAATAAAGAATGAGATTCTTCATAGAAATTGTTAATTGAGCAAAAGGAAGAATATTAAAAAGCTATGAAGTTTTTCGTTTGGGCTATTTCGCCGGAAAATTTTATTAATCAGAAATCTAGGGTAAAAGAAGATGGCAATACTTTGGTGGCGATTCAAACGCTGATATTTATATAACACAAAATTAAATACATGATCAATTAAACTTTTATATTAGTTCTTGGCCATATTTATTTCATGCAATGTTTACTTCCCAAGAATTACGAAGGAAAATTTATCGAAGCACGAATATGACGAATTCAAAAAGTGCCAGAGTTACAACCTACCCGATGTGCTTTCGTCATTTAAAGGGGGAAAGTATAAAAACAGTTGAAGATTGGAAAAATTCAGAAGACCAGAAATCGTTGAATTTTTGCCCAAAACATGTTGGTGAAAGTAAACCCACACCTTTTGGCCAATTTGAAAAATCTTCAAACTTAATTTCTGAGACCCAAAACCATTTTTAATGGGCTTATGCACCCAGAAAGAGGTGCTAATTAAACTTTTGAAACAAAATTTGGAAAAATTACAATGCCTCTTGCTGCTTTTTGTTTCCGACCAATTCACAAGGATAAAGTCCGGTAATTCACTGGCAAATGCAGTGACATCAAACGAAAAGCCTTAAAATTAAACAACTCCCAGAGTTACGGTTCAAACCGAAAACGGAATTCCTTTACATCAGTTAATGAGTCGCGGAATTTGGTTTGCACTTTCTGGATACCAAGCATTTGGTATCGACAATGGGAAATTACGGATGGAAAAGTAAGTCGCGGGATTTCAAATCTCTATTTTAAAAGGACTTGCCAGGAATTTACTAAGGGAAAATGAGTGGGTATGATTGCCATCTGGGCTTACGCCTTACGGTGCCGGAATGGCTATTTTGGAAACGATAAGATGTTCAGATAAACCCAGGTGGCCACACTGGGTTGCTCAATTGGTGGGAAAGTCGCTCTTCTGGGCTGCTGTAAACGGACACACGTTTGGAATTGAACTTCTGGCCAACAGCGGGGCACGGAGTGATGCCATCTTGGCGCCCGTGAATATGGTGAAACCTTACAAAAACATTGCGATTTACCTTGCCAACCTGGATTTGCCAGAAATGCAAATAAAATACGCCAAAAAATGTACATGATCTGCCTGTCGACCAGCACTCCACTATTAGTACATTTAGCACCACGCCCCTTTTTGTTAGTAATGCCACACACGATTTATGGGCCGACCAGAAAGGACAATGGATTGGAACTTTACAATGCAGCCCCTTTCGTTATCAGCTTTACAAAAAAAGATGTGACGTTACATCTGAGAAACAACCTGCGATTAACCAACCAATTATAAAAGTACGATTGGGTACCACGTTCGGTCTGGTGTTCATGGCTTGAATTGTATGATGGAACAGTACATGAAAATTATAAGAATATCATTTTTTTTGAATATTGAACCAAGGAGTGTAGGAAGAGGTTTATAAATAGAATAGACGGAAACAGTAATAAAATGTTTTTACCGATGAAAGAGTTGGTTCAGAAACAAAGATCCTTTCAGAAAAAAACATCGTTTAAATTTAAAAATAGGATTGCACAAGAGAGCAAACAAATAAGCACAAACACCCTATAACCATAGGGGCATCGGCTTAATTTAAAAGGTCTGTGTATTATTACCAGGAGCCAAAAAACATAGACCGTCTTTGAAAATAAAATACCTGGACAAATAAGTTATCAAGGAGGCTAAGTCAAAATCCAGTGTAACGCAATAAGGACTTTAACTTGTAAGCTAACTGCCTTACGAACTTTAAAATAATACCTCCAAATGAAAAATTTCACTGACTATATTCTTTATGGACTTTGCTTGGTTTTCATGCTCCCAATCCCATGACATTGCCGGAGAAATGAAAATAATTGGGCCCAGTTCAATTTTTACTGAAATTAAACCAAGATGGTACTTTCTATTTCGATTCTTATAATAAAGTGAATTCGGGCCTGCCTGCTGATCCCATATTAGTGGAAAAGGGTACTTGGAGAGCTGAGATACGTCATTTATTTCGGAAACAATCCTGATACGACATAGACCACAATTAACCTTGACTTTCAATGACACGAAGGGCTAAATTTAAAAATGAAATCTTTCTAAAGATTTATCTAATAAAAAAACCAACGGAAAACTGCAATTCATGGATTGGTATTTTCTGGATTGAATGGAATGAGAATAAAGAGAAATTAATTGCTATACTAAGCAAGGGTTTAAAATTAATTGCTGGTAAATAGATAAAGTATATCACGAAAATTTTACCGAATTTCCTAGGTGTAACGCATTTTTGTTTTTTTAGTTGCCTACCAACTAACTATAAACCAACCGATATGAGGAATTTCCATTAATATAACTCATTTAAATTTCCAAACTAACATAAAAAAAAACAGATTATTGCTTGATTTTTTTGTCTGTTAGCAAAATAAAATGAATAAAGAAAAATGTCATTAGATTACCCCTCGATATTGTTTTTTTTGGCCTGAATAATTTATTTATTATTTGGCATTGTTCATCTATCAATATTTTTATAATCACAAAAAACCAATGCTGTATTGCTATTGTACAGGGTCTTACGTTTCAAACGCTCCTCAATTCTATTTGGCTATTAGGGATATGTACCTCTTTTGCCTGCTTGTGCGCATAAATTAATTTCCCCTCCCCTCTTATGATTTTCCGTGTTTTGCATTGACATCGTGGCCTTGTTTTCCTTTTGACGGTAAAATTCGAAAAAATCTTTTGTGGATTTTCATTGTTTTTGTTTTTTTCTATTTTATTCCGCCATATTAGGGTTAAAGAAAACGGCACCTTTCTTAGTGTTATCCGAATAATTTCCTGTTCATTTTTCCTATGGATTGGTGCATTTATCTTTTTAGCTAGAAAAATAAATATAAGATTTTCACACTTTTAGGGAGTTACTTTCTAATATATTCTCATTCCAGCTTGTTCGTGCGTATAATATTATTACCAAATGGGTGAGTTCAATATGTTTGCTCCAAGAATTCTACGTTCAATAATGGTTTTTAATAATATCTGTCCTTGTAATTAAGTTGCTATCAGGTAATAGGGTTTCATAATGCTTTTTTAAAAGAAAATAGATCAAAAAAAACAATACTTAAAAGAAAATGATAATTCAACAGATAAACGCAAACTTGAAGCATTTAAACCAAACCAAAATTAAATTATTTTTCATTTTATAGCACACGATTAAGAGGTCCCTTTTATGGCAACATATTAGCCTTTCTGACCTACTCATGGGCCAATGAAAAAGAAACCAACACCCAGATCTAGAAAATATACTGATTTAATAATTCAACGGCTAAAAACACACTTCCATTGACTCGACACTTATTAAACTGGGCAAAATCACAAACAGGAAGACTTTAGTTTTAGCCAGAAAAAATATGCTGACAGAGTTTATAAGTGAAATAATAGGACTTAAAATGTTCACATGTAAAAGCCAAAAACATTTCTGGGGAATATCCCAAAAATGAAATTTGTATTATTTACCGATAAAAAATATTTTAGGAACTTATTTTTACGAAATTCTAATATCCAATGCTATAAAATTCACTAACCTTTGGAGGCCATATAAAAGTTTTAGCTACTGCTGATCAGCACCCAAGTTGAAATTTCTATTTCCGACAATGGAGTTGGGTATGAACAAAGAAACAATTCATTAAAATTTCGACTAACCACTAATGTAACATCTCGAGCACAGCTAACGAAATGGTCTGGTTTAGTTTAGTGCTTTGCAGAGAATTTGTGAAAAACTTATGACATCTTTGGGTCGAAAGTTGAAGAAGGAAAAGGAGTACTTCAAAATTTTACGGTTCCCGTACCTATTTCAAAATAAACAGGTATATAACTGCTTATATCAATAGGCATGTTTCATAACGGTCTCAATATGGAATCAACCTTTAATATAGTGCAACTTTATGAGCCTTAAGTATATATTTATTGGAATTGGAATTGATAACTTTCGGATTGTGAAAAACAGAAACTCAGTCCACTACATGAGGTTACAAAGCTTTTGGAATTATCGGTTATTAAAACATTCTGCCACTCATCAAGTTTGGTGTTTCCAACAAGCTAAAGTAGCATGGAATCGCCAACGAATTCATATCACCATCCCTGCTGCGCCTAGCATCAAATTCATATTCAATATATTAGGAAAGATTATGTCCACAACAAAGCCGGAAATTTATAAAACGAATATAATTATGAAAACAAAACTTTGTCATTCTTATTGTTGGTTTCAATACTATTCGCGTGCAGCGCAAAAAAATCCAATCAAGCCACTTGAAATCGATGAAACTGGCAAAACGGAAAACCATCAAACAAAGTCATAGAAATTGTAGTGTATGGGCCGGTCATCGTGGGTTTTGCCTTATATACACATGGAGACAGACAATATATAGCTTACTACAATGCCAACCGCAACCTGTGGTGGACAAGAAATCTTGAGGATGAGGGACTTTGATTTGCATATAATACCTCAACAAGTCGCGAAACTTTCTGGCGGCACAAGTACTGTTTTGGGAGGGACAGTCACCAATTCTGTTACGCTTGGAATCGATTAAAGATGTTCATTCATCTTTTCAGGGAAACATGCATACAAATCCCATTACCTATTTCAAAAAGCAAAACACGCCAATGATATATCCACACTCGTTGCAGAAATGCGAAATGATTTTGGGCCAATGAGAAAAAGAAGCTACTATCCTCATTTTATGTTACAAAAGATGGGAGTTAATTTTTCATTTATCGCGATTGGCGGAGTGGTAATGGTATGAGATTTATTAATATCTATTCATGCCGAAAAAAAAACCTGGTCTAGAATGCTGGATGTTCCCTAACAGACGGGACAAGGTGATGGAATGCATACCAAACCAAACCAACTGTTTTGAATGACGGTTGGTATCATGTTTATTGGGTTTTGGTATTGCATTCTCAACCCTTGTCCGTCTGTTAATCGGGGAACACCAGCATTCTGACCCAGGTTTTATTTTTCGCATGAATAGATATTATAAATCTTTCATTCCATTACCACTACGCCATCGCGATAATTGAAAAATTAACTCCCATCCTTTTGTAAGCATAAAATGAGGATAGGTACTTCTTTTCTCTTTGCGTCCCAATCATTTCCATTCCTGCAGAGTGTGGATATCATTGGCGTGTTTGACTTTGAAATAGGTAATGGATTTGTATGCATGTCCCTGAAAGTGAATGAACCCATTCTTTATCGATTCCAGCGTAAACAATGTGACTGTCCCATCCCAAAACAGTACTTGTGCCGCCAGAAGTTTCGCGACTTGTTGGAGGTATTATATGCAAATCAAAGTCCTCATCCTCCAAAGATTTCTTTGTCCCAACCCACCAGTTTGCGGTGGCATTCTGTAGTAAGCTATATATTGTCTGTCTCCATGTGTTAGGCAAAACCCACGGGATGACGGCCACATACACTATCAATTTTCTATGACTTGTTTGAATGCGTTTCCGTTTGCCAGTTTCATCGAATTTCAAGTGGTTGATTGGATTTTTTTGCGCTGCACGCGAATAGTAATGGAAACCAAACATAGAATGACAAGTTTTTGTTTTCATTATTTATTCGTTTTTATAAATTCGGCTGTTGGGAACTAATTCTTCACTAATATATTGAATATGAATTTGATGCTAGGCCGCAGCAGGATGGTGATATGAATTCGTTTGGCGATTCCATGCTACTTAGCTGTTGAGAAACACCAACTTGAATGAGTGGCAGAATGTTTTAATAACCAGATAAATTCAATGCTTGTGACCTCATGCTAGTGGACTGAGTTTCTTGTTTTCACAATCCGAAAGTTATCAATCCAATTCCAATAAAATATTATACTTAAGGCTCTAAGTTGCACTATATTAAAGGTTGATTCCCATTTGAGAACCGTTATGAAACATGCCTATTGATATAAGCAGTTTATATACCTGTTTATTTTGAAATAGGTACGGGACCGTAATTTGAAAAAGTACTTCCTTTCCTTCTTCACTTTCGACCCAAAAGATGATCCATTAAGTTTTTCCACAAATCTCTGCAAAGCGACTAAACCTAAACCAGAAACCATTTTCTGTTAGCTGGCCTCGAGATGTAATTAGTGGTTAAGTCGAAATTTTTATGAATTGTTTCTTTGTTCATACCAACTCCATGTCGGGAAAATAGGAAAATTTCAAACTTGGTGCTGATAGCAGTAGCTAAAACTTTTATATGGCTCCAAGGTTAGTGAATTTTATTGCATTGGATTTAGATTTCGTAAAATTAGTTTCTAAAATAGTTTATCGGTAAATAATACAATTTCATTGTTGGCGGAATATTCCAAAGAAATGTTTTTGGGCTTTACATTGTGACCATTTTTAAGTCCTATTATTCACTTTAACTTCTGTCATGCAATAATTTTTCTGGGCTAAAACTAAGTCTCCTGTTTGTGATTTTGCCCAGTTTAATAAGGTTGTCGAGAATTGAGTGTTGTTTTAGCCGTTTGAATTTATTAAATCAGTTATATTTTTCTGAATCTGGGTGTTGGTTTCTTTTACATTGCCCATGAGTAGGTCAGAAAGGCCTAATATGTTGATAAAGGGACCTCTTAAATTCGTGTGCTTATAATTGAAAATTAATTTTATTTTGGGTTTTTGGTTTAATGCTTCAAGTTTGCGTTTATCCTGTGAATTATCATATTCTTTTTAAGTATATGTTTTTTGATCTATTTCTTTTAAAAGCATTTATGAAACCTATTACTGAATAGCCACTTATTACAAGGGACAGATATGATTAAAAACCAATTATTGAACGTAGAATTCTTGAGGGAAAACATATGACTCACCCAATTTGGTATATATTATACGCACGAACAAGTGGAATGTAGAATATATTAGAAGTACACCTCCTAAAAGTGTAGAAAATTTATATTTATTTTTATAGCTAAAAAAGATAAAACTGCACCAATCCCATGAAAAATGGAACAGGGAAAATTATTCGGATAACACTAAGAAAGGTGCCGTTTTCTTTAACCACTTAATATGCGAATAAATAGAAAAAACAAAACAATGAAATCCACAAAAGATTTTTCAATTTTACCGTCCAAAGGAAACTAAGGCCAACGATGGTCAATGCAAAAACAGGAAATCATAAGGGAAAGTATTTATGCGCACAGCAAGGCAAAAGAGGTAAACATATCCCTTATAGCCAAGATAGATGATAGGCAAGCGTTTTGGAAACGTTAAGACCTAGTAAAACTAGCAATACAGACCATTGTTTTGTGATTATAAAAAATATTATAGATTGAACAATGCAATAATAAATAAATTATTCAGGGCCAAAAAAACAATATCGAGGGGTAATCTAATGAAAAAAACATTTTTTCTTTATTCATTTTTTATTTGCTAAAGATCAAAAAAAATCAAGCAATAATCTGGTTTTTTTTATGTTAGTTTGGAAATTTTAATGAGTTTATATTAATGGAAAATCCTCATATCGGTTGGTTTATAGTTAGTTGCTGGCAACTAAAAAAACAAAAATTGCGTGACACCTAGGAATTCGGTAAAATTTTCGTTTGATATACTTTATCTATTTACCAAGCAATTAATTTAAACACCTTGTCTTAGTATGCAATTAATTCCTTATTCAAATTCAATTCCATTATCCAGAAAATACCAGAATCATGAATGCAGTTTTCCGTTAGGTTTTTTATTAGGATAAATCTTTAGGAAGATTCATTTTTAAATTAGCCTTCGTGTCATTGAGTTTCAAGGTATAATTGTGGTCTAGTCCGTATAGGATTTGCTCGAAATTAAATGACGTCATTTCTCAGCTCTCCAAGTACCTTTTCCACTTAATACTGGATCAGCAGGCAGGGCACCGAATTCACTTTATTATTAAGAATCGAAATAGAAAGTTACCATCTTGGTTTAATTTCAGTAAAAATTGAAACTGGGCCAATCTAATTCAATTCTCCGGCAATGTTCATGGGATTGGAGCATGAAACCAAGCAAAAAGTGCATTTAGAATATAGTCAGTGAATTTTTCATTTGGAGGTTTTATTTAAAGTTCGGTAAGGCCAGAAATCTTAGCTACAAGTTAAAGTTTATTGGCGTTACACTGGATTTTTGACTTAGCCCTCATTGATACTTATTTGTCAGGTATTTTATTTTACAAACAGGTCCTATGTTTTTGGCTCCTGGTTAATAATACACAGACCTTTAAATTAAGGGCGGATGCCCCTATGTTAATAGGGTGTTTTTGTGCTTATTTGTTTCTCTATTGTGCTAATCCTATTTTAAATTTAACATGGTTTTCTGAAAGATCTTTGTTCTGAAAAAACTCTTTTCATCGGTAAAACATTTATTACTGTTTCCCCGTCTATTCTATTTATTAAACCTCTTCACACTCCTTGGTTCAATATCAAAAAATGATTATTCTATAAATTTCATGTACTGTTCCCCAATCATACCAATTCAAGTCCATGAAACACCAGAACCGAACGTGGTACCCAATTCGTACTTTAAATAATGGTTGGTTAATCGCAGGTGTTTCTCAGATTGTAAAACGTCAACATCTTTTTTTGTTAAAAAGCTGATACGAAGGGGCTGCATTGTAAGTTCCAATCCATTGTCCTGTTCTGGTCGGCCATAAATCGTTTTGTGCATTTACTAACATAAAGGGGCGTGGTGCTAATGTAGCTAATAGGGAGTGCTGGCGACAGGGAGATCATGTTACATTTTTGCGTATTTATTTGCATTTCTTGCAAATCCAGAGTTGGCAGGTAATCGCCACATGTTTTTGTAAGGTTTCACCATATTCACGGCGCCGATTGCTCACCTCGTGACCCGCTGTTGCCAGAAGTGTCATTCCAAAACGTGTGTCCGTTACAGCAGCCCAGAAGCGACTTTCCCACCAATTGGAGCAACCCAGTTGTGGCCACCTGGTTTTCTGAACATCTTTATCTGTTTCCCAAATAGGTCCATTCCGGCACGTTAAGGCGTAAGCCCAGATGGCAATCATACCCCACTCATTTTCCTTAGTAAATTCCTGCGTCTTTTTAAAAATTAAGAGATTTGAAAATTCCGCCCTTTACTTTTCCATCCGTATTTCCATTGTCGATACCAAATGCTGGTAAATCCAAGAGTTGCAACACCAAATTCCGCGACTCATTAAACTGATGTTGTAAAGAATTCCAGTTTTCGGTTTGACCGTTTTTAACCTGGGAGTTGTTTAATTTAAAGCCTTTTCGTTTGATTGTCACTGCCATTGCCAGTAGGAATTACCGGACTTTATCCTTGGAATGGTACGGAACAAAAGACAAGAGGCATGTTAAGCGGGGTCCAAATTTGTTTTCAAAAAGTTATAGCACCCTCTTTCCTGGTGCATTAAGCCATTAAAAATGGTTTGGTCTTCCAGAAAATTAGTTTGAACGATTTTTCAATTGGCCCAGAAGGTGGGGTACTTTCACCAAACATGGTTTTGGGCAAAAAAATTCAACGATTCTGGTCTTCTGGAAATTTTTCCCAATCTTCAACTGTTTTTATTTACTTTCCCCCTTAAATGACGAAAGCCATCGGGTAGGTTGTACTCTGGGCACTTTTGATTCGTCAATAGTCGCTTCGATAAATTTTCCTTCGTAATTCTGGGAAGTAACATTGCATGAATAAATATGCCAGACTAATTATTTAAAGTTTATTGATCATGTATTTAATTTTGTGTTATATTAAATTATCAAGCGTTTTGAAATCGCCACCAAAGTATTGCATCTTCTTTACCCTAGATCCTGATTAATAAAATTTCCCGGCGAAAATAGCCACCGAAAAACCTTCATAGTCTTTTAAATATTTCTTCCTTTTGCCTCATTTAAACAATTTCTATGAAGAATCTCATTTCTTTGTATAATTAAAGTACAACGGCTTCTTAATTCGTTACTTTATGTATCAGTCACCCAATTTAAGCAAATTACAAACGGAACCTGCTTGAAAGTAGGCTTCAAAAAGGAGCTGTAATTTTTCTGGGCAGCGTTTTAATGGTGTACCATTCCGCTAGAATTGCCAACGGACACGTTTTTATTTGAAGTTACTAATACAATAAGATAAGAACGCACCATTCTACATAATGCGTGTCCGCCTATATGAAACTCCTCAAAAATGGTGTTCAAACAAGTTTTTTTAGCTTGTGTTGAATCCGGTGTGATTAATTTATAGACGGGACTAGAATTTAATTTAAAGAAGGAAACTCGTGCTGAATTTTATATTGATGGTTTGGTTTTTAGGGCACAAAGGAAACCAGGTACAAAAAAAGTAGCGGAGAGCCTTCTCCACTAGGCGTTACCTTCAAAAGGTCGTGGCGAAAATAAATGGAAAAGGAGGATATGTCATCCTCCTTCCTAGTCAAAATGTTATGAGCTCTGTATCGGGTTAGTTCATTAAGGTTTTTTTGGGATTGCAACTAGAGCGATTTCTAGAAACCCAATATGGACAAAATACATTTAAGACAATTGAACCTAACCAAATACCTTAAACCAACATATATCTCTATTTACACAACATATAATTGTACCGTTTCACATCATTTCTACCAGCTTAGACCGCCATTTTAAGTACCTTGACTTGATTTAAAACGGAGGATCAACCCATTATGAAATTAAGAAGTATAATTGTAGACGATTCGTCTATGCCAAGGAATTGCCATAAGCCAAATTAGTGAAACAATCATCCAAATTGGCCAATTGGTAGCCGAGTTTACAGTAATTGCATTGAGGCAAAAAAAAAAAGGGAACCACAAAGCAATGACATCGACCTTATTTTCCTCGATGTGGAAATGCCCATTCATTCAATGGTTTTTGATTCTTTTGGAATTCCTTTGGGACAAACCCACCACAAGTAATTTTGATTAACAGGTAATGCCTGATTAATGCCCTTAAGGGCTTTTGATTACGATGTAAACCGATTACCTCCACAAACTATTTACTTTGACACGTTTTTTGACCGCTTCCGCTTAAAAAGAGCTGTGGCCCAATTACGAACAGATGCATAGGTTGGACCGAGGAGTTAAGGCAGTATACTTTTGTAAAAAAGCAACCTTAGACAACGTAAAGTTGTTCTAACGGGACATAAATGGGTCGAAAGGGCTGGCGATTATATTAAATTGGTTAACGAATGAAGGCCATTGTCGTTTATCTTTCTACTATGGGGAAATCTTTTGAACAAAAAGTTGCGAAGGATAAATTCCTAAGGATTAACAAATCCTATATCGTGAATTTTGGAAAAAGTTGAAAAGTTCAATAGTAAAAATGTTGAAAAACTCGGTGGAAAACTGGATACCAGTGAAGCAGAAACAAAAAAATCCGAATTGGCGGAGGCGCTTTATAAACGCTTTAAAAATTAACCCTATATTTGTTTCCGTACGTCAAGATAGTTTTTTGGTAGCGCTCTGTGTTGTTGGTAATAATATCTTATAAGAATTGTTATACTTTAGATTGAGGCAAGTGCGTTAGGCACGAAACATTCATTTCAAGTATTTATTTTAATTTCCATTCAATTCTTCCCCTTAAAACATTATTCCCAAAAATTACCACAAACCCTGTCGATTAAGGCCCCGAAGCCCGTATAGGGTAAAGGTTGTTATTTACCTACCGTTATTTTTTTTAAGAATCGTTCAAAGCACCGATTAGCTTTTAATGCTTTTTCAGAATCTTCCCCAAAAATCCAAAAATTATTAATCCTTCCATTTTCTATTGATAGTTTCCTTCAAAAACTTGTTTATTTGGTTAGTGACATAAACGGGACATGTCTTCTGCTTCATCTTCTTCTGATAACGAGAGGGTTAAGTATATGCTATTAAAGGCAATTCAATTCTTTGATTTTTTCCCATTAATTATCCTCGGGGACCATTCTCCCCAATGTAATTCTTTCAAAACAGAATTTGTAAGGGTTTCCCGATAAAAAAAAACCACGTTCTGCCCTAAATCAATAAATATGGGCTTTTTCTTATAGTCTAATTTTTTTTTCAAACCAAACTTAAAACGGCAATTCTCTTTTCTTTTATTTGATTTTTTAAATTTCAAAGAATTTAAGTTTTTGGGATTTATTTGGGGGCTTTTTTCGGATAGGGTTTGTTTTTTTTTTGGGACTATCTCTTCTTGTTCCCTTTGGG
>Ga0163217_1093105_pt1 | contig 14313 bp, 11 predicted proteins | sample SynspAceP_FD_185933 | JGI IMG/M metagenome (GOLD analysis project Ga0163217, IMG submission 185933) | Saline lake microbial communities from Ace Lake in Antarctica - Synechococcus sp. Ace-P (PacBio error correction) | ecosystem: Environmental > Aquatic > Non-marine Saline and Alkaline > Saline ... | reverse complement strand
GTAATGCAGAACCAAACCAAACCATTTAGGAGCGACCCAAAAATTGGAATAAAGACAGTAATCGATGCCGTTTTGGGCGGATAGGGAGTCATTGGGAGGGCAAACCAACCATGGCCATTGGCGCACAACGAGGTAGGCCCGCCGATTTTACTTTTCCGCCAACCTTAAGAACTAATAACGAAAACAAATGGTAGAATGCAGTCATTGCGCGACACCACCATTGGCCGAGGTACCTGAAGCTCAAAAATTTGTGAGGAAAATTTCCTGTAGGGAGGGGTAGGGACCTTTCTTTAACAGTCCACTTCATGGTTAGGTGTTATAGGAACGGAAAACCATTATATATTGAATCCAAACTCGCCCCAAAAGCCACTATGGGATTTAACGAACGAAAGACCAGGGGCCAGTTAACTTAGCCGGCCGCCTTGGCGGGAACATGCTTCAAAAAAGGGGTTCTGCCTTTAGTAATTTACGGCACAGGGGAAGTACAGAGGATAGCGATGACGAGAACATCCAGAGGATGTTCAAAAACTGTTTATTGCAATTTACCAAGGCCGGATTGCCGTTGCACGGATGAAAGTTAAATCACGCTACCTATCATAGGTTTGTTTCCATGGGGATAGCTGAGTTTCCATTGTCAATGAAAGTTTTTTTCAGGATTATTCTGGATCGACGAATATGTGGACATTGAGCGAAGTTAAACGTTAGGATGCAACACAATATAATTGATCCGGAAGGAATTTTGGAAAAAGCATTAAAATGGACCAAAGAGAAATTTGCAAAGGAAGGTTAAAAAACTTACAACGCCAAAGAACCTTAGAAATCAGGAACGTATGGATGAAGAGTGGGAGACCGTGTTAAAATTTGACATTGATTTCACGAGATTAATGATGGTAATCCTAAACTGGCAGCATTGGGTTTGGGAGAGGAAGCCTTGGGCCCGGGTGCCATTGCAGCAGGATGCCTAAGGTCAAAAGACAATGGAACGATTACATGCCCAATGGCGATTTTTCTGGGTAAGTCGATCCCTCAAAACTTCTTCTTTCGATTGGAAGCGGAATTTCGTTACCTCCTTACATGATTGGGCACCGAAAATTGACAGGCTTAACGGCATTCCCATGCCTATTTGGCTACTATTGACGAAACTGGGCGCAAATGTTTTCTGAGTAAGAACTTCTGGGAGTCCGGCTTCCATAGAAAGGGTCACCGGTTTCATAAACTCCAGGCCAAAGGGCCAATGGGATAATCATTTGATCAATTCGGGTTCTTTCAACCTGGATGGTACTGGACAAACAGGAATAAATGGGAAAACCAGCCATGAACTTTCTGGGAAATTTCGGAATCGGAACAAGCTGGCAAATGATTGCTGAAGCACAGATGGCCACCGGCTATGTATGAAATATTTTGGAGGAGGAGGTATCCTCCCATTTTGTCACCAAAGGTTAAATGCTGTAACCATTGTGTAGGATCAATGTAATTAAAAGGATTTGGGACCCGTAATGAAACTTGTTGAGGGTGGACGGTAGCGCTACCTGAAGAAGTACATAAAATTGGATGGAAGAGGACTAATCCTACTTGGCCCACACTTTGGTTCGCCCAAGACTAAACAGACAAAGCAATTTAAGGATGGTCTATAGTGTCATGAAAAATTTGGGGAGGCCAACCATGGGGGCTTTCAGCTAATGGTTCATTTTGGAGGACGAAAATAAATAAACTTTGTTCCATGCTTTAGGATTTCCGTTCAATTATGCACAATGTTGAACCTGAAGAATAATTTAGACCAAAGGATTGGGGTTCTTTTGGAATGGACAAGAAGCTGTGGATACAGGGCTGTGAGAATTACGGGGACCCCCTCTACTAAGAAAATTAGGAGGTAATAAGTCCGGTAGGAAAATCTTTAGATTAAAAAACATGATGAAAATTAAAAATATCCTTGGTCATAACACTTATGTCCAATCTGCACAGCAAAATTTCTATGGTCAGGTTTGACCAGGGAAAAGTCGTTAAGCATGTTAAAGATATACTTTTGAACCGGGGCATGTTCGGCGGCTGGCCGGCAAATCATTTGGTGTATTGGATTTGGGGGCAATGAAAGTTTTGGTAAGGATTTTTCCAAGGGACACTATCAAGGATTTGGGACCCAGACGACATTAATTTTCGACAAAGAAAATCCCAGAGCTTCATGTGGCTGGCCCGAAGTTCTTGATGGCGGAGAATTGGACTGTAGAAGACCCTGGGGGCATTAGACGAGAGATCTCGTAGTTCCTGATAATGGGAGGTTATCATGGGCAAATTGAGAAAGGACGTAAAAGCTCCTGAACCAGTTTCTTTGTGAAAACCCTAAACGTTTAATGACCCCAACTTGGCATTTACGGTACGCATGAACGGACCACCAACGGTATAGCCGAATCCGTCATTTGGTATTCTTACGACAGGGGGAACGTGATTGGGAAGGCCCATATAACTTGCCCAATTTTTAATACGCCTTGGAATTGGAGCACGAACCGACTATTAATTGATGGTGAAAATGAGTGCATGCTATTTCTTACCGCGGCCAAAGCCAACGGGAAGAGGGTCCGCGTTTTGTGATGTTAAAAACAACTGAAATGGTGGTAAAAATTGGAACTTCGTTTTCATGGATCGGACCTGAACCAGCTGGATTTTCATTCATTTTCCTGCCTCGTAGATTATCCGACAAAGAAATTTTAGTAAACCACTTTCGCAGAAGGAGGGAATCAGGGCAATATACTGATGCCTACCTTTCCAGAATGGATTAACTTGGAGCCCCTTTGGCCCAACAGTTTAGAAAATTGCGACATGGGAAATCCTCCGCCATTGTAAAAATGAAAGACGGAAGAATATGCTTGATCTATGGTTTAGGGCATTGGAGTCGATATCAAAAAACAACCGGGACAGAGTGAAATATTAGGGCAAAAATTTAGTAAGACAATGGGACGTACCATGGAGCAAAGATTATGTGGCTACGTGAATGATGGTTGGAAAAGATCTTTGGCGTATCCAGGGTAGGTGCAACGAGCAGACGGTAAAAAATTGTGGCTCTACTATTTTATGGATTAAGGAAACAGGACCAGAACGCTATATCGCGCTACATTTGGGAATCCTCCAGCTTATTAATAGCTTTATTTTTTAATAACGCACAAATAACACATGATTCCATTTATTTGAATTACATTAAGTAAAACACAGATAAAACTATGAAAACTATTGTTTCATTTCCTTCCATTACTTGACATTTGATTTTCTCCTGTAAGAAAAAGCGGAGAAAAAACATCACTAAACAGAAGAAACCAAAAGCAAGCAAACGGACAATTACAGGTAATTTACCATTACTCCATCGACTATCCCAAACCAGGCAAAGGTGCTTACCTTAGTGGGGAGCCTGATCTTCCTTATTGGACAACAAAAACCCAACCGGAAATGCCACGCTCTACCATAGTGGAAACGCCATGCCGGTCTCGTGAGTGCATTTTTTTGCGGGCAGCCATGAGAAAAAAATCGATGTTTGGTATTTGGGTGTCAAGAATGGAGGATGGAAAAATGGTCATGGCCGGATAGAAGTTAGTCAATGGCGTACAAGATGACACACTTCGCTATCCCACCTGGACCTGTCTCTTTTTCAACTGCTGAAGGCCCTTAATGTTGTTTTACAACGGTGGTCCTGACCCCGGACTTGGTGGGGAATGGTTGATGGACTTCTCCGATGGTGGAAAAAAAATGGTCCAAAACCGGAAAAAATGGGAACCGATGAAAATTGCGTCACCTATTGGGCCCCATTCAAAACAAGCCCATTCCAGTTGGCAGACGGAACATAATTTCACCCACCAAGTGCGAATATAAATTGGAAGATGGGGACTGTTAGATTGGATGGATGCACTTTGAATAAGCAAGGAAATGGGCAAGACTGGGAAGTTGTAGGCCCTTATTAACGAGGAAAGGAATTTGATGCCATACGCCAGCATACTTACCTATCCCAATGGTAAAAATGCAGGTGGCTTATGCGAACAAGACAAAATTGTAATCTCTCAGGAGTTGTCCGAGGATCAAGGCAGACTTGAGTTTAAAATGACCGCTACGAACTTCCAAACCTAATTCGGGAACGATGGCCGTTTGACCTAAAGGATAACAGGCAGTTTACTAATTTACAATCACACCACAAAAAGAGGGTGAGAACCCAAGGGGCGAGAAACATGATAAATCTGGCCATATCCGATGAATGGCATTAATTTGGAAGGCCCGTCATGACCTTTGAAAAATGTTTCCTGCCGAATCAGGATATTCCTTACCGGCCATTATTCAAACACAAACCGATGGCTTGGTGCATATCACCTATACTATGTAGGCAATCCGTAAAAACATGTTGTTATAGATCAAAGCAGGTTGTAGGTCATATGATAACAATGGGCAATAGAATATTACATAAAGATTTTAGTCAGGGATACTTATTAAGACCAAAAACAATAAGGAATGAAAAAAAAATGAAGGTAATCCTAAAATTGCCAACTGCTGCCGCCATTAATTTCATTGGTGGGCAATGCCCTCTTGTTTCTTTGGATGTAGGAGAGTAAACAGAAGACTACCCCGATTCCGGTTTCCAATACCATCATCTAATTTGATGCTTCAAGGGGAAATGGGCTACACGATCCCATAAAATAGATTTTTGATAAAATTTCCTAAATCCATACAACATGCTGTGGTAAAGCGATGTTTACCCCTGATGGCGTATAACCACACAATTATTTGCTTACCATGGAAATCGTTATTGGATTATGTGGAGCGATGGCCAAAGGTGTGAGGTAAGAGTGGGTCAGTTAGTTAAAATTTGCTAAAGTACAGATGGTCTCAATGGGGAACAAACCAATTCCTCACACCATACCCTGAAGTAGGGCCGGAATGTTCTTACAAACACAAGGAACAGATCAAGGCCTCAGGTGGATTTCGAGAGCTTCTTGGGATATAAGGAGGGATTTTTGGCGATTGGCCCTCATTGGACGGAGGACGGCAGGTTTTTTTGGTAATCTTAGGCCTTCATGCCTTGGATGGAACAAGGAATCCGAATCACTGGGCAAACATGAGTATTTATGGGAAAATGCCATCAATTTATTTTCACCCAAAAAATTACCTTCTGGCCGGGAGTGGTTTAATGTCCGAGGTCTTTTGGGACTATGTTGCACGGGGGAGTGGATTTTAATTGGTCGGTGCAGAAGGAGCAATTTGATCAATGGGAAGGTCTACCCTGTTTTGGTACCAATACGGAACTGGGGCCGAGGAGCCCTATTGGTGGGTACTTTACCCGACAATAAAAATTTAATTGGCGCATATTTCGGGACAACCGTAAAGTGGTACTTGTATCAGCTCCTTCTCAGACAATTGGCCGTCTGGAGTCCGCCGGTGAAACCAACTTTCGGATGCCGAGATCTAAATTCCGGGCTTGCGGTGTACAGGTGGGAGATATGTCCTAGTCTCCAATTCTATTATAAAAAAGGGGACCTTTACCTTGGCCATTCAGTAATTGATGGGATGGTTTTACCTCACTGGGCTATCTGGTAGGAGGAGACACATAGATTACCCCATGTGTTGGAGCACGATGGACATTTATGGTCGCCTTTGACGGATTTGCCAAACAGAAAAATAGAAGTGTGTGGAAAAGTTAATTAAGATTACGGATTTGGATGAATTGTAAGAATACTATTGCGTAACCCGCCAAATTGATTCTGGCATTAGGAGCTACCATCACCGTATTTAGATTTGGTTTTTTTTTGCAGAAATGGACTTTGATCGATGTTCACTATAGTTGGGATTGCATCGAGTAATGAGAAAAGAGTTGATATAGCAGGTGAAGACTAAGAAATCAAATTAGTTCAATTTACAATTCGGGAACTATCCAGCCCAATATTCAAGAATTGCCATGATATGTTATAGTTAGGGCCTTAAGATTTATCAAAAGGTAGTTGTGGAGCTATTTCTGCAATTTAAATACATATTTAATATTGTACAAAATGTTTTATAAAAAAAATTGGGGTTCATTGGAGCTTTTTAATAGTTTTCTCCCTAGTATCTGTAGTACCGATAAAGTAATAGCCCGTATCACTTAACGAATAACATTGGTATACAAAACTCGAATTCAACAATCCGGGCTTATTAGTGGATCTGGATTGTGGAATTTAAATCGGCGGTACTATGCCAATGGATTTTTGTGGGGATGGGGATTTAGATCTACTCATATTCCATCAGGAGACCTATGTGGATCTGGTGTTCTATACGAAAATTAGCGGAAATGTGGATTATGCCCATTTTTAGATTATGGGGAACGGGTTTCACAGAAAGATTCGACTGAGGTATGATGGAAATGTTTTGAAGTATGAAGTGATGGGCATTATTCATGTTTTAACACCAGACAAAATAAATGATCAATTTACTGGTGTTACGTAGATGTTCCCGAAATGTTTTTTTGGGAAACGCGTACTTACAAATACCAGCCACAAGGCATATACAGCGACACTTAAATATATACCTGGAAATTAATCGAACTTTGACGATTAGTTCAATTTATGATTTAATGTGCGGCCTGTCTCAAGTATGGAGATTACCTATTTTTTTTTAGAAACAATGGCAGTATGAATCCATGAATATGAGGTACCCAAAAGTGCTAACAGCATCTGGGGAACCCATAAGGAAATTTCATTTCTCTTATTTGGCAAGTCCCTTCTGGCGGATTACGATCATGACGGGGGGATCTGGAACTACATTTGTATAAGTGGATTTTTCAAAATATACTTTACTTTTGAAAATAAGGGGAATTCAAAAAAACATGTTATCAAGAAGGGACAACCTTAAAATCACAGATGACCAAATACAATTTGTATTCACTATATGGAAATAGCTACTGATTAACGGGCCAGTAGATTTAACCAGGATGGGTTTTGGTGGATATCCTTGCAGGTGACGAAGGACGGAAAGTCTCCTTTTGAAAATACAGGGTAAAATAGTGGTATGATCCCAGAATTCCTACCGCCTAGGTTTTGCAACAAGAAGCCAAGTTCGTGGACGTAGGTGCTTTTGGCCACGGCCGTGTTCATGACTGGGATGGGGATGGACTCAAGATATTATAAGGTGGCAATGGAAGCTGGCGATATTTGTTTATCAAATTTGGAGGATACTCCTAAAATGGGGACGCCCCTAAACCCTTAGAAGTGGGCAGGAGTTCCAAATAAGGATTAATCCCGACCGAGCATACCAAATACGAAGAACGCATTGGGGCTATACCACCATAGATGTAGGCGATTGGGATGGTGATGGATTGCGGATTTTCTAGTGACGAACACACGGAATATCGTGTGGTTACAAAACATTGGAAGTAGAAAGCGCAAAATTTCTGCTCCAACCTATTGGGTAGAGTGGGTGGAAGGAGAACCACAAAACCCGCATGGGACACCAGGAGTTCCGAAGGAAAGGAATTACTGCACCTTGGCGGAAACATTCCTCCGTTCATAATGGATGTAAACCAGGATGGACTTAACGATTTGTCATGCATGGATTTATGAAGGATATCTGTTGTTTTTACCCAGGTTAAGGAAGGGCGTTCATAAATTTGCGGGACCTAGCGCAACTTTTGTATTTCCTGATGGAAAACCCCAATTTTACTAAATCAACTAAGGCGGTTCCAGGTCAAGCGGCAGGTTGAAATTAAATTTGCGATTGGAGATGGGGATGGTTGGAGATCTTGTCTTTTCCTCTAAACCTGGCAGTGGATTGGGGGTGAAAAAAAAAAAAAAAAAAAAAAAACATTGGAGATAGAGACAGGTAAAAGTGGTTCTTGCATACATGGGCGGGTAGTCTCCAAAACACTATATGGGGCATACCGATGGTTCCAGTAATGTGTCCGACTTTAACAATGACGATGTTCCCGACCTTATTGGTTAGGACGGAACTTGGCGCGTTTATACTATGGGAAAGACCTATTATAAGATAACCGACTTTACATGACCACAACGGAAAAAAGCAAACCCGCAAATATAACTATTTTAAACGTTAGTCCTTATATTTTAAGAACCTTGCGTAGGATTAATTTAGCAAATCCAACTCCTGATAAAAATAGATTCCAGCAGTTGTAGGCTTTTAAACAGTATGACAAAAGAACAACAAGCAAGATTTGTAGAGGGCAGCCCTAAAAAATTTAAAATCTACTATCTAAAAATAAGACATGATATCAAAAAAAATTACTTTATTTATTAATGCCCTTTGGGTTTTCCGTACAATTATATCCCCAGAAAAACCAAAAGGTGTACAATCTTCTCTGGCACCGAATGCTGCCAATACGTTGAGTGGGATTTTCTATTGCACGGAATGGACAAAATAGTAAAATGGACAAAAATTGATGGTTCCTTCCACTTGGGGATGGCAAGGTTTTGGCACTTTACAACTATGGGCACAGACTTGGAAAACAAGGATAGGGAAAATTGGGCTTGGGAACCGGGCTGTACAAATACATTTTTGATGTTCCAAATCTGGAAAAGTAATCTATCAATTACGTTTTTGATGGCTCTTACCGATACCAAAGGTTAAGATTAAACGGAAGTCGCAGGGGCATTCACAGGGAGGTTTTACCAGGTTTTTAAATATGACATCAGGCATTATTGAAATATGGTGAGAGAATTTATTGGAAGTTGATGTAGCAAACAATCCGAAACGAATCGATAAACCGTGCCGAAAGACAGGAGGACTTTTGGATTTTCGGAGCACTTTACGTTCCAGTTATTTCTAGAAATACTTCCCAAAATCCAAATTTAGCCGGACAGCTATAGACGCCAAGCCGATGGGTCATAAATGTCCTATCGCCTATTAACAACCCTTAAATTCAACTATACAGTCACCGCCCATCTATATGATTTAAAGGCATAAAATCCATAAAGAAAATTTAGGCTTTTTGAAGGAAAGGTGTTTCAGAGAAATTTTTTCGACGAAGTTTAACAATATTAATTCCTGGAATACCGAATGGCCCTACTTTGTACGACATTACATTTTGAATTAAAACATAAAATTCGGTTTTACATGGAAAGTTAAAAAACGGATTGGTTTTCGTACTGGTAGAACTTCGCACTTCATGATGGGGTTTTATGTAAATGAAAGAAAAATAATCTTCAAAGGGTCAATCGACACTCCTACTGGCCCAGAAACAGGGACGCAGTCTAAGTGAAAAAAAATCACCTCGAGAATTAGACTTAATGAAAGGTATGAATATGATGCAGGCGTTATGTTCACATTATTTCCGACAGCGTTTCCTTTTGAATTGTGCGATCCTTGGAATTTTGTATTGGATGAAGTTACCGGTTGGCAGGATGGTTACGATACCTTGTAGGGGTTCCAAAAATGATAAAGAAGTAGTTATTTTGAAGATGAAATCACCCAGTTGTTAATAATTTGGGGACATGGGACACGAAGGAGGCTGGAATTTTGCCAATGAAAAAAAAATGGATTCACTTCTTGGGATATTCCAAAACGCCGGTAATTTTATCCCATTGGTTACTCCGTAAACGGAGTAGATTTACACAGTCATTACCAGAATATATTATGCTACTTGAAGGTTTAGTTTCAGGTAACGACCCTTTTATGGCACTGAGTTATTACATGGCCTTTTGATGGGGGGCTAGGGGCGGGCTAGAAGAGTATTGGCATAACTATGAAACAAAGTCATTGTTTGCAGGTGGTTTTTATGGGTATTTTCGGGACGAGGCGTTTTAGAACAGGATAACCTGCCATGTATTAGATGGTGAGGGGCAACCATGCTCCTGACGGAATCCTAGGGCACCCATCGAGAAAAAGAAGCAGTTTTTATACCAATAAAGGAGATTTGGTCCCCTGTTCAAATTTCTCTGTCACCTTAACAAGGAGATGGAACGGGAACTCTGATTTTAATAATAAATACATTTATACAATTTAAGCCAATTGTACATTTTAATTGGAAGCTTTAAAAACAGAAATAGGAAGTATTAAAAAAAAAATAGTTGCACGGGGCAATATTTTAGGCCCGGGACACTGAACCAGGTCGGCCTCAAAAATAAAAATAGAACTGTCAGTAAGGCCCTTCAAGATGCCGATATTTTGAATTTTACTGCCCAAGATCCAATTGGAAAGGAACTATATACATGGAGCTGGCCTATTGTACAGCCCGATAAAAAAAAAGCCTACAGAAACTTTTGCGGCTTATTTCCAATATTGCCAACGAAATAGGCATAAAGAACTGGATGAAAACAATAAGTTGCTCTGCTTAATTGGGATAACAATTGTTATTTACAAAAAGAATGGGCACCCTTCATTCCGTTAAAAATAGTAAGGAGAACATCTCAATTACGGGGGAGCGTTCCGGCAGGGAGCCCTGCTCAAATTACAGATACGAAATGTGAAAGACGAAGACTGGGAACTTCGATTAGAAGAAATTTACAGCAGATAAACTATTCCGGAACGAAATAATTCTGGAAATTTCACAGAACGGCCTTTACAAATAGAAACAGTCCTCTTCAAAAAAGATGGAAGGCATTGATTACATCGGAATTTTTCATTTCGATTATCCCGAAAAAAAATGTATTGGGGAATCATGGATGGCAGAGGACCTTATCGTTGATATGGAGAATAGAAATTATAAGGCCAGTAATTTTGGGGATGTGGGAAAAAGCAGTACAATAATACGGTCACTGGAGACCTTTTAAATAATTTGATTTATCCAGAGTAAGGACATCACGGGTAATTTGTATTGGCTGCGACTTAAAACTACGGGAAACCCTTTTACCATTATTTCTTGAACCCCAATTTATATTTCACTCTTTTCGCCCAAAAGGAACCGGAGTATGTTCCAGAAGCTCCCCCCCATTTTCCAACTAGGTAATCTTTCCTTCTTATATGAATTCCAGCCATAGGACAAATCAAGGAAGCCTGGGTAGCTCGGTCCAAAAGTCAAAGGTTTTTATTCAGGACGAACGGTACGTAAACTATCCTATTTAAATTATTGCTCGATTTTCAGGGCCGAAAATTAAAACATTTCATCAGAATCCTTTAATGTTACACAAAAAAGTGAAAAAATCTCAATAAGAAACTACTATGCAAATCACCTTATTCAATTATCTATTTTTTACACAGCTCTTCTATGGATCATACCATATAAAAAACCATGTAAAGTTGAATTAACACAAAATAAAGTTGTTGTTTTAAATATATTAATTAATATAGCTTAATCGTTTAAAGCACATAATTATAAAAACCTACCTCAATATTATAAAGAATACAATTGCGCACATGCAATTGGATCGACTAAGCAATCTTAAACAAAATCCAAAGTGGCATAATTTAAAATTGCCTCTAGAACTTAATATTATGTCAAGGCAATTAAAGTAAGTAGACGAAATTTAATGTGAAAACCGGTTTTATTTCGCATCAGTTTACTTATTTCCAAGTGATTCCAGTGAAATTATTTGGTAAACTCAAAATTTTTAAATCCTTTAAATATTTGTTTCAACCAATTTTTCAACGGAGGTTGGAAAAGTTACTATCAGGGATGAAGATCGAATACTATTCGAATTAGTTGCCATGATGAAGGGTTGGTGGGGAGTTGGAGTAAAATCTGGTGGGGGGCAAAAACCTTTTTTTTTATTTGGGGTTTTTTTTTTGAGGGAATATATCTAAAAGATGAAATATATATCTGGAGTGGAATGGGGGGCAGGGGCTATATCAATGTTTTTTAGTTATGGACCAAAAAAATTGGGGATTACCAATTCTGGGATTATAAAAAACTATAGGACGGCAAAGGACTTTATTGTTTGTTAAAACATATCATTTATGAGGGGAAAAAAAACATGGTTTTCCTATGATTTGCTTATCCGCCCGAGACATTAACGGCTATTCTGGCGAAAAGGTAAAGACTCTATTTCCGGAACATTCAAACTCTAGATTTTTGCAAACAAAAAGAGACAGGGGTCAGGCATTTTTACTTCAAAATACAGAGCCTTGATTAGATTTAAGTATGCATTTGGCTTGCAGGCCGAGCACATGCTTTGATCGGGAAGTAGTTGGGTCTTGCATGAAACTTATTGTGTGTTATGGTCCAATGGCACAGAGGCCAAAAGCATTTAGGAGTATTTCACCAAATATTTATTTTGCCATTGTAGATGTTCGATTCTGTTGTGGAAGTTAGAACAGGAAAAGAATCAGAAGAAACCCACGACCATAACTGTGGATGGGACAGGAACCATCATTTCTGCCTGAAAATGACGAATCTAAGATTACAACAGCGCAATGGGCAAAATGGAAAATGGATTATTCATTGATGTTTCATGGTCGGGAATTCTAGCACCCCTACTCTTATTGTGCCTTTAGCAAAGGGATTTGTCCAGTGCAAAACACGACAAATAGGTTCATTTTTTTCCAAAGCTTTGGGGATGCAAGCCAATAATGAAATTGAACAAGTTGACACAGTCTTTGCCCAATTTTTATTCAGGAGCGGTGCAGAAATAAAAAAGGCAGGAAAACGCGGTTAAATGGGTAAATTGAAAATAACAACAGGACAATGTTGTTTTCCTTGACCGTTGGAGGTGTTGGGGCCACTCCCTTAAGTACAAATCACGGTATATAGGGCGGAGGCTATTTCAATAGGAGAGGCAATATCAAAATATTTCATAATAAACACCATTTCAAAATGAAAAACAGAAATACAAAATCTATTCATCTCTTATCAGAGAGATCTAAATTCTATTAATTGGTTCATTGTCTGTTTTTTGGTTTCATTGGTTTGGGCTTAAAAGTCAGCAAATTTACCCACGACCCAACACCAATCCTACTTCAGATTTGATGTTGCAAGGCGGACTGGTTTAAAAGTTTCACTGATATATTTCAGTGATCTTCCCAAGATTCCTTATTGAACATTGTGTGTTGTGAGCAATGTGAAGGGGAAGGCATAGTGCAGAATATATCTTTTCAGGTAAAACCTTAAGGGAGGTGTAATCAGCACGTTTAATTTGTATTCCAGGCGATAAAATTTTGGCTAAGGTGGAGTGAGGGCCCAGGCGTGTGGAGGACCCGAGTGGGGCAAGTGGTAAAAAATATTTGCACCAAGTCAGACGAGAATCGAATGGGACCGATGCCTAAAATAATGACTCCGTATCTATCGAACTCAGCCTACCTCAGGAATATTATAATACTAGAACCCTAAGGAATGCGCTGGATTGCAAAAGAGGTTTTGGCAATATAACGGGAGAACTTCTGGCGGTTTGGCGGCTTAGATTGAGGCAGCAGGGGATTTCTTGGACCGAGCTTTTGAGTTCAGGCTTTTAAATGGATGAAACTGCCCCCAAAATGGAAAAGATAATGGTAGTTATTATGGAGATGACGCAATAAAAATAACTTTCCCCCAAAAAAACATTCCATCTGGAGAATGGGATGATGTCAAGAAGGATCCCATGGTACTACAAAGTAAAGGTGAGGACTTTATGGTTGGAGATCGGACGGAAAAGATAGTTTTTGGAAGTTTTTCCAGTTTTTGGGCACGACTAGTGATTTAGTCGCAGAAGAGCCCCTATTGGTGGGTTTTCCGATGGAAAAAGTCTCATTTTGGCGCTGTTTTTCGCGATAATCGGCAAGGCGGATTATTTATATAGGGCATTTTCACAGATACGGCGTACTTTGGTCGAAAAACCTGTTTCAACTAATTTTTCCGATTTGCAAGATCCAATTTCATGGTTATCAGATTGAGCAATGGCAAGTAAAACTATTGGTTTTCCACCTCACCCAACAAACGAGATTCCAATTGCCCTTGTCAATTAGCGAGGATGGCATGGTATTTTAACAAAAATGGGCTTACTTAATGGGGTGGGCGGACAAATAGATTACCCAAATGTAATTTGAGCATGAAGGTATTATATTTTGATTGGCATTTTTCTGGGAAACCAAACAGAAATAGAATTCTGAAAAATAAAAAAATTCTGATTTGGAAAAAATTAAATATGTTCAGATTACATTCCAAACAATTTAGCAATTTGGAATTACACTTTAAAAATACATCCTTCTTGTTTCTTACTTTTTCAAAAACATTCTTACGAACCACAAGGTTGCAGGGGCCAAAAACAACTAGTAAATGGGGACGGTCTCTATTACGAACGGCGATATTATTTTTACGATTTTCTTCTCTTTATTCTTCTTAAGGGGCTCCATTGGGGTTTGGGTATTTTTTTATTTTTTTTCAAAAAGGGAAACAAAAAGAAACCCCCCCAACAAGGGAAAAAAAAATCTTTCTTTCCTTTTTTTTCCCTTTTT
>Ga0163217_1090767_pt1 | contig 14313 bp, 18 predicted proteins | sample SynspAceP_FD_185933 | JGI IMG/M metagenome (GOLD analysis project Ga0163217, IMG submission 185933) | Saline lake microbial communities from Ace Lake in Antarctica - Synechococcus sp. Ace-P (PacBio error correction) | ecosystem: Environmental > Aquatic > Non-marine Saline and Alkaline > Saline ... | reverse complement strand
ATATCGTGCGCGTCCAGATACGTCTTCGATCTCGATTGTCAGGCGATGTCTTTGGTGAGCCTCGCGGTGGCCTGCCTGGAGCCGCGATCTGAAACAGCAGAGACGACAGGACATTCGAGTCACCGTCGGGTGGGACAACGCAAGCATGGTCTGGATTCGGAATCACGGTAGTCACAGGCCGCGAGCATCAGTCTTGCCCGACGTGCACGTTCGCGGCGGGCTCAGCATACGGCCGCAATATCCCACCGTGAAGCGATAGCCAAGCAGCGGCTCGGGTGAGCCGATCCGCCAGGAGGATCGGCAACGCCGCGATAGAAAAGAGAGCCTCACAACCTACAGTGAGCGGACGCCTCCGATCGATGCAGGATATGATCCAGGCCGTGCCGTAGTTCAAGACCGGATAGGTCTCCCCCCGTTCAGCGTGGCGGATGGTTGAAACAGCCATCAAAATCAGCGTAGTTCTTCGCCGAAGATGAACCGGCGTGGGGTCGCTGTTATTCTGTGGCACCGTGCGGACCCTGCAAGATGGGGACGGGCCAACCCCCCCATTTTTCCGGGGGGGGGGTTTTTTTTCTTTCCGTTTTTTTTATTTTTTTTCGTCGGAGGTTGTCGACGCCTCGGCTCAATGCGGCGCACGCCTCGAGTGTTTAGTCGACGATGACGGGCCACACACGTCCCGGCGGGGCAGATCCGGCCCTGCATGGTTGTTCGCAGCCACTCGGCGCTCCGTCTGCTGACGTCGTGCTGCCTTGACTGTCCATCGCCAGGGATCGGGGGGCTTCGGGCGGGACGGCGGACTGGCCCCACACACCCGGGCCGCTTGCCGCCTATTGATTCGAGCTGCTCAGGGAGTTGCGAGGGCTGGGCGAGGCTTCCTCAATTTTCGATTTCTTCCTGCTGATCTGATGCGCTCCGAGGCCACCACTCAAGGCGGCCACGGCGCTCAACGGCAGCACAAAGCCGCGGCGACAGGGATCGTTGCGATCGCAAGCCGATCCAGCGCGTGCCTGGCGAGCTGCCCTGCCGCTCGCGTCCGAAGCCCAGGGAGGGATGCGCTGCAGCATCTGGCAGCGGGTCAGCATTCTGTTACGCCGATCCGGCCAGGCCACAGCTGCGCGGAGGCGTCGCTCCGATCGCGCGCAGCGAGCAGAATCATTCCAGCGCTCGCTAGCGATCACACGGTCAACCAGCTCACTCTCGTCTTGCGGAGCGTTCCACATTGGATTCAAGGCGACGTTCGGTCCCGTCAGTCCTGGCAGCCTAGGTCCTTTCAGGCCCCGCAGCATCCACAAAGCCTGAGGCAGGCTTCGGGGGCGGCCGAGTCGCTAATCTAAACTTCACGTCCGATCAAGGCGGCTGCACGACCCCCGGGTGCGCGGATCAGCGTTGCGAGCGCCGTTGCGGTTGCACAGCCCACCGCTAGCCGGCGATGGAGGGATGCAGGAACCTTGGTGCAGGCAACGGCCAGCTGCAGTCCCGCAGGAACACCCGGTTCCAATCGCTGCGGTTAGGCTGCGCGCGTTGGGTCCGGAGGCTTGAGCTGGCGATCGGGCGCCAGGTCAGCGAGCCGAGGCCATGGGCCTGGCCGTCACGCAGAGCGGCGCAGATCATCCGGCGGTATCGCGATATCAGACATCGGTCGAAGGCCCTTTAAGGCAAAAGTATCGGTCAAGATCGCGAGATCCACGACGCGGTCCATTCTGCAGGCGGCTGCAGAAATGATTGCGCGGAGTACGCCAGCAGCGCCCTTCGCTCGATTGGCCGGTCCTGCCGCTGCCTGTTTGTCTGGCCCGTCCGTGATCGCCCGTGTATCGTCTGGTTATTGTCATGGTGATCGTGACGTCATGTGTCGTCTTCATCGCGCGCCTGCGCAATCACATCCAATATCGCGCCGTCAGTCGGCAAAGAGTACGACGGAGGTCATCCATCTTCGGCAAGTTGAACCCGCGGGCGTTATCCGGCGTTTCGCAAAGCTCGTTCTGTTGTTCGATCACGATCAGACGTTCTCTGGGATTCCACCGGGCCCGGTATGTCGTTCTTGGCAACTTTCGACCAGGCAACCGCCATACCTGTTATTCTTTCGTCTTTGATGATTGTCTTTTTTGCTATTCTTTTTACGTCAAGTCTTTAACTATGATGTCGGGATTAACCTTGAAAACAGACGGCTTCGTCCGTATCCGCCCCGGCAAGAAAACGGCGAATATTAATATGTTGGTTACCGCGTCTGTGCTTGGGTCGCATATTGGTCGTGATGCTGCTGCCTGAAATTCTAGCGGGTCTTCGCAATCCCGTTCTATTTACGGGGTACATCGGTGCTATCGTTGTGTCGGTGCCTGGAACCATCAACAGTACAAAAGCCATCTTGCTGCACTATCGTATGAAGGTCTGCTTGACGTCCCACTGCTGGTAGGTGCAAACCACGGAAAAACGGCGTTACGCGAATGACATTATTCTTCTTAGGACACCGGAGGGTAGGTACAGCGCGTCACTTGGTAGAGACACGTAACTGGTTCAGCTCTTACGGCGACATGCTGCGCGAGCCAGAAGCGGGGACGAGTATGTGGCAATTGGTTGCCTGTCTGCCGCGCGATTTTGTCATCGCGAGATGTGAATCGGCCTCATCGCGAAAACTCGAAGACACGCCGACACGGTGTTTCATCTTTGCGGGTTCGCGGACATTGCGAGGCACAGCGGCTTGGTGAGGCTGCTGAGCTACAGGCAAGCATTGGACCCACTATCCAGCTTGGGCGTCTGCGCGAGCGTGTGCACGATCTCGGGCGCTCTACCTGTGCAACTTGGTGAAGTCTATCACGACGTCCAAGCACAGCCGCCGACGGCAATGCGGAAATTGCGGATCCGCGGGGGGGGGGGGGGGGGGGGGGGGGGGGGGGGGGGGGGGGGGGGGGGCTTCAACGCCGTGCAGATATAACGAGGAAGCCTCCGAATCGTTTGAGGAATAATACAGAAACCTCTCTCTGTTGGTTACTATTACGGCTAATATCTTCACGCGTTGATGTCTGGCCGATTCAAGAGGTTCAGACAGCATCCGAAGTTTGACGCATATCCAGCATCAAGCATGTAGACAACGCGCGTTTTCCGACGCGCCGTTTGCGTTTTGGGCAGGCGCGGATTCGAATCGCTATGCATCCTACGCTTGCCGTCGCTATTGGTTGCCGCGGTTAATGCCCATACCAGCGTATTCGTCATGAGAAATCGATTGCACGGCACCGATCATACCTGCGCATGACCCTGATCGTGGAGCCCGACGGCACAGAACGCCTCGGGCTTCACGGTTGTGAAAAGGTCTGGTATGACGAACCCGCAACGGAAAAGAAGCACCCACGTGGCACGCTATTGCCGGGTAAACTATCCGACTGCAAGCGGGTTCAATCGCCCTGACATATATCACCGTATCGGTCATCTCGCAGCGCAATCTGCGAGCTTTGCATGATTTGCCACCCGTCGTATTCAACGACTTTTCGGATGCGAAATCTGAGATCGCGAATTCACGACGAAACCACACGTTGAGGTTGACGCGTCGTGATACGCAGATGAACATCAGCGTTGATGGACTGCTGCTACCGTGTTTGCGCCGGTCGCAACCTCCGTTCGTGGTCGCGTACTCACACACGCTCGTACCGCAAAGGCCTGCAAAGTCCATTTGTGTAGAGAAGTAAGAGGTCTGATCAAATGCACGCGAAAGACAGACAGCGTAAGGTCAAGACATCGCCCGAGGTGTGGCGAATGTTAATCCAGCTTTAAAACACAAAAGCCTATCTCCGGAGTCAGGTAGCGCATTTGCATGGTCTCCGCTGGCCCTTGTGCTTATCGCGTAATCGACTTATGCGCTCTCAGATGGCTGCTTCTGAAGAGGTAGCAAAAAGGTCAAGTCGCGCGTAAAAACGCTGGAGTCGAGAGTTGCAGGCCGGTTCGGCCGTGAAGCCCCTGCGCGCTTGCTGCTTGCGGTTAACATTCACATCCTCCGTGACGTACCCAATTGGCACAATCGGCTGCCGCCCTCCGAAGCGCCGCCGCGTTAAGTTTTAAGTTAAAAGGGGCGCGCGTCGCGCTCGCTCTTATGCTTTGTTGAAACCTTCGGGTTCTTCGCCATTTGGACATGGGCGAGGCAGGAATGGAGACGTATGATCACAATTGGGCTGAATGATTAGCCACAGCAGTTGAACGTGGAGCGGCAATGACCCCGCACGTCAAGCGACTGTCTTTCCGACGCCGATCGAGCGTGTTTGGTTGGACAATAGGCAACGCGCTCGTCGCTTTTTGATGTCGTCGCGCAAGAGTGCCATTACTTCCGTACAAATTGATAATGTTTTGCACGAATTTTTCGAGCGTACTGCGTTCGTGAGATGTCACCGATATCGTCTGACCTCAAGGCGTTTCCCTGCGCATGGAAGTCGGCAAGGCCAACGCCTGCGATTCTCGCTCTGCTAAGCAGGTGTTGCACTGCCGTGAATCTCTGAGACCGGTAGCAAATTTCGACCGCGATCACGTCATTGTTCCTTGGATGACATGCTTGAGTTTACATGGAACTGACGGTACACCGCAGGGCATGTTGCGGAGATAGACAGCCGAGTGCGCCTATCGGGCCTGCTCCCGATCGGACGCATCTATTCGACCGGTAAAAAGGTCTATATGACGTGCAACCGGACGCGAAGGTCAGGTGCTTGATTATGACAAATTGACGATGAAGGTCGAACCGACGGGCCCTCGCCTGACGATTGCCGTGGCATTGCACGCGCGTATCCTGCGATCAGCTGGGCATTTTCTCAACTTCGACGACCGAATCCGCATGCGTCAAGACGACGACGACGTCTGAATTTCAACCCGCTGCTGTTGAAGAAGTAGACCGAGCTGGAAGTGTCTGTCGTTCGGCAACTGCCTGAGAACGCACATCGTCACTCGGCGATTTGTCCAGAGGACCGAGCGGGAAATGGGTGCGCACACCGACGTTGGCGCAATCCTTGAACGAATCAAGGAAGTGTTGTCGGCATGGGGCTGCACCTTGCGGACGTCGAGGACTGGCCGCCGGACACATCAAGACCCTCGCGAGAAGTTCGAGAATTCTTCTAGAGATTTGACGATGGGTGTTCCGCCGTCAATACGACGGCACCTGCCCAAGGAGTGGCCTACGCAGCACAGTACGATATAAACGCTCTCGTAGAGTCACAAATTGGAGATATAAATCGTCACGCATTGATTCCGCCGTCTGAATCTACACATGAACACCGCAAGGCGTTGTTTCTCGACATTAGCGTATCTCGCTCATCGAGCATGGAAATCAAACACATTGCCTAAGCAAAAGATTGAGCAATGATCGAAAAGATGATTTCCATTGCAAACGCCGCGACCTGCATGCGCGTCGTCAGCTGCAAGCAGCTGAGCAAGGACCAGTATGTCGCAAACTGTTCGACATCCTGGCCCACGCAACAGACCGTCAGGGAGGATGCTATGTCCGAGTCCTGAGCCGCTTCCGTATATGGCGTATGGACCTATGCCATCATCAATTCGTAGATCGCGACGCACGCGAGGGTGCAACGAAGCACTCTGCGGCCTATTAGGTTGCGGAGACTAAACCATCGCTTTGTGGCAATTTTTATAAGCCCTGCCTGCGCAGGGGCTTTTTGCTTTTTATGCCTTCGGCAAGGATTTAGACCCATTTGGAACATGGTGTGCGCAAGCGCGAAGGCTGCGATATCTGAGGGTATGAGGAATACTCCTGATCCTGTTACCGTGTGTCCTTTCCGTCGGCGCAGACTGGCACAGCCACACCGACTACAGTCAGACCTGTGGCGCAGGCTCAGGTGCCGAGCGTCGTGCTGTGCAGATAGCGTGAACCCTGCGACTACATCGTTGAGCAAAGACGACAGCCGCTGCAGGCGATCCGTTTTCGAGACGTTTTTCCGCCGACTAGACTTCGGAGACCCGTGTCCAGAACTCCTTGGTCCGGTGTAGATCTTGTCTGAGGACGGATTGTCGTGTCGAACTTCTTGTCGTTTGGTATGCCACCGACATCCGTGTATGGACCGACGACGCCGACGTCTCGGCCGTGTGTTGCTGAAGTGACTGCTAAAGCTTTGGCCGATCCTGAAATTGATGACGTGGCCGGGCTTGCCATTCTGCACTTGCGCGACAGTGACCAGTATAGGTAGGGAGCTTACGCTTGCATCGGGAACTTTCGGGTCGGGCACCGTAATAGTGCATGTGTCTGGCCTGGCGATCGGGGCGGGATAACGACGGCGGCAGCGCGTTATCTCCATACCGATGCGCCGAGCATCCGGGCAATTCGGCGTCTTGATAAGATTGGCAGGGCGGTTGATCGGGATCATACGTCTATTCTGACCGTCGGACGGTGTCCACGGATCGGCTTTTGCCTATTCCGGCGAATCTGATCGCGCTTCATGGACCCAGAGCGCGCACGGTCGCTGAATTTACCCGCTCCGTGGGCGGGATGGCGGGCAGCCAGTCAGCGGATATGGCTGGCCTTGGGGTTGACGCCCCGGTGGCATCATGTGTCGGGAATGCGATCCGCAAGCCCGTTTTTGCATGCAGGTTGTGGCTCGGCGCGATGTGATCACCGCACGTTGACAGTCAGAAGTCCATAACCCCGCCGAGAGATCTATCGCATGAGCGTGGCGGCCATGGCGCCGAGCGAGCGTTACCGATTGCGATGCAACGCTAGGTCGCTGTGCTTGATCGCGCACAGGATGAACCGCGCGACAGATGCTGGCCTGTGAAGTAGCCTTTTCGGGTTAACGCCCGTAACCCTCCCTGATGTGAATTAAACTGCCCTTGGATGACCGTGGTTAGTATGCAGATAGCGCCATTGGCGTGGCGGCGGTCGGCTGCGCAAGGGGGTGATCTTTGATTCCTCCCTGTAAATGGTCCAACCGTCGCAGCCTGCGGACGTGCCGCGACGTGCGGAACCGTTCGTGTCGTGGTACAGCGCGCTGCGCGACTGTCGGCGTTCGGGTCTAGACGATGGCGATCTTTCTCTGACGCGCCTGTTGTAGGAAAGCGGCACGCACGGACAGTTGCGCCGAAGTTGGCCGACGGATCGGCCAGTCGCATGTTGGGCCGGACGCGCCGTTGACCGGTATGTGATCGGGTCCTCGATCGTTGATCTCGGGGGCCGCCTGGGGCAAGCCCGCGATCGCAGTTGCTGGATGAGACGACCCTGATTTGCCAATACCGATATTCCTCTTTCCGGCATCGCAGTCTTGTTGTTGCATCGGCGGCAAAACGCAGGCACCTTGTTTGTTCGTCGACGGAATCATGTTCTAAGGCGCAGCAAGACGGTTTCGCCTCTATGGAGACGGCGATCTGCTCGTGGGGGCCCACGATAGATCCGTCTTCGAGTGAACGCGCTTTATGAGGCAGGTCGCAGGTTCTGGTGCTTGAGGTTTACCCTGTCTGATCTGAACGTATGCCCAAAGGGCCGAGAAAAGAGCTTCGGGCGGGGCCTGCCCTGAGGCCTGCGCGGGAAACTCTGGAGATGGCAATTGGCGCGGCGTGCCCTTGCTCACTGAAGATTGAACAGTTCGTCCTGAGGTGACGAAGTCTGACCGATAAGGCTCTGTCGGACCGGGTGAGCGGCGGCGCGCCGTTATACAAGGGCGAATCGCATTATAACCTCATTTGCGCTGCATAAATCACGTCGGTCCGATCCGAGCGCGGCTTTATTGGCTGGGCGCGTATGATGAGTGCGAAGGACCGCAGGCTATCTGTTGCGTCGCATCACGCGCACATGCCGTCCGAGGACTCGGGCTCGTGACCGGCAGCGCAGTCTGTGTTCTGCGTCGTGGGAACCTACGCGGCTTGGATCCGAGGGTGAATTGGCGATCGCGCAGCGCTGACCTATTGGCGTGGCCCGAAATCGAACGGCCGCTTATTGTGCCTATAGGCGCGCGGCGGGCAGCGAACGACTGTGTCCTTCCGCCGCAAAACATATCATGATGCGGCCCCCACAATATGATGAAGAGAGGGCTATGGCGCGGGTTACGCCTAGACCATGACGCCGAGGACGGGTCTCTGGGCCAGAACTATTTTCCTGAACGAAGAGCGGGAACGCAGCTTTACAACCTGCTCGACGCGGCTTTGAACGGGATCTTAAAAACGGGTCGTATTATTTCGAAAGTGCGGGCACGCGAAACTGGACATTCGGGCGGTGAACTGAAGACGCCAGATTGATTCAACCTTCACTATAGCGCGTGGCGCGATCGGCGCCTCCCTCGTTATTTCTGTTCGGAAGCGCAGCGATATTGCGGCTGACCGGCCCGTCCGATTTTCCGCTGGCGTTTGACGTGTCAAACTTTTATCGGGTCGTTTATTATGGCCTGTTGTAGTGTTGCTGCGGCACAAAGGCTCACGCAGTTTACCCTTTGTGATAATGACGTGTTGTCGCGGCTTACGACCTTTTCGTCGTTTTCGCGAGACGGGTTAACGTTGATCGCGCGGCCAGATCGGAGCGGCAGGGATATTATATGGCACTGTCCGTTCGGGCCTATCAGTGCTGGATTAATGCTGGGCTTATGATGCCAGAGGTGTATGCATGAGGCCGGGTTCAACATCTTGTCGTTAGAGAAGGACGACGGGATCAGCGTTTGCCGCTGGTTCAACGAGACGTTTCCGTTAATTGGCCAAAGGCTGATTTGAAAAATGTGCGCAGGCGATTCAGCGGTGCGGTGGGCGTGTCAAAGCGGCCTCCCGGCCAGAAGATGGGGCAAATCCGTGCGCATCCCACGCTGCCGACGCAGAGGGCAACCAACCGCCCCAAGCGGAACGGTTTTCTGACTCGGGACACCAAATTTATCCAGGTCCTGCGTCATTATACCGCGACGATCTATCATTGCCTTGAACAAGCGCGCCCGATTGCCGTGCAAGCGGGTCTGGCAGTCAGACCCCTGTTGACGCGCCGCCATGCGCTTATGTCTCACGAGCTTGATGCAAAAGCGCGCCTTTAAACCGCGTTGACAAGGATACCTCGGGCGTCCTTGATCATGTCGCGGACAAGGTCGATTGCTTGCGTCCGCCTGGGACGTCTCGTTCCGTTCACGCGGACCCGCAAAATCTACTGGGCGCCGTCGCAGGCGTTGCCGCATCGAGAGGAACGATTCAAATTCGGTTTGCAAGCCTTTTGTCACGGCCGGGGCAGAGGGTAAAAAGGATGTACTGCGGCATCCGAAGACTGAAACCACGAAGGTGCCCAAAACCGTCACACCGATTATGCACCTTCGCGCAGGCTGGCAAAACGGACCTGCTGGATGGCGACTGATCCAGTAAAACGGGCCGGACGCACCAGTGCGTGCGGCATATGCGGAAATCGGCATCCCAATTGTGGGGACTGGAAAAAATATAGGCGGATCCGGTCAGAAACAGGGCGAATGGCTGGGGCCGCGCAAACTGCGGGGGCGACATCTCTAAGAGCTGCACCTGCACGCCACGATCTTTTGACGCTAGAGCATCCGTAACGAAGGCCGTTTAACCGGACTGGCGCCGTTTGCCTGATCACATTGGCGCGCCACCTGGGACACCTTCCATGGGTGCCTTCTGAGTAGCCGACGACCCGTTCGAGGGGATGGTGACGCGCACTGGAAGGTCAAACGCTTCTCGCAGAGTGCCGTCTCGAAGCTGCGTGGCTTTACGTCGAATTGGACGGGCGCCGGATCAAGACACCGGCGAAGCGTTGCTGTGCTCCGACCGGCCATGCAGAGAAGATCGCTTACGCATGGCAGGCGCAAAAACGCCGGTTGATTAAAACCTGATACCTGCCGCGACGACAACGCCATGCCGCGATTGATGAAGGTCGCGGCCCAACACGCTGGTGCGGATAGGTGGGCATTGCGACTTGTGACCTGCTTGATATCTGCGGATAGTCCGGCCAATGGCGACGCTTAGGCCACGTGGACCCGATGCTAGGTTTAGGGCGCAGGATGTTTTAGGCTGCGTTTTGCAGACCCCGAATATGACTTATGCACCCGCCGCAATTCACATCCAGATGTGCGAAGCCTGTCTAAACGACCATTCGCTCGACAATTTCCAATTGGCGCGTTATCATGAGCTTGTCGCCTTTCAGTGCGTATCTTGGGTTTGCAGCAGCGCTTGACCAAGGAAGCGACATCACTTTTGGAACCTTTCGCGCCTGGACCGAGCTTGCAGGCACCGAACAATGGGGGCATGACGACGAAAGCCGACGCGTTCTGGCCGCCAGTGAAAAAGCTAGTTTTCTACCCAAGCTCATGTTGACATGAGCTTCCCGAATAGTCTTCACGGTGCCCAATTCCAGAAAACGGTTGTTGAGCGGATTTTTTAGGGCGCAGCGGCTTGACGTTCCGGCCGTTAACATCGCCAAACTCTTTCCACTGACGGGGATAACCGCCAAATTATCTCCGGACCGAAAATGTGCGGTCTTGAGCCCCATAAAACGTGGCTGGAACATCAGGAGAGGTTAAAATGATAAATCGGTATTTTTTGGTGCAGCTAACAGTAGCGCCTTAGCCGCTGCGCTGCTGCTGCGTCACGCTTGACGATGTCAAAGCGCGCGGCAAGCTGAACTGCGGCGTTACCCACAGTCTGGCGGGCTTTGCCTCGCCAACGCAATGGCGAGTGGACTTTGACCGTCTGCAATTTGCCGCGCGGTGCCGCCGCTGTTATGGGTTGACCCGAACGCCTGTCGATTCGTCCCCAAAACCGGAACGTTCACCGCTGCTGCGCTCCGGGCGAGATCGATGTTCCTTGCGCGTACACCACTTGGACCTTCAGCCGCGACGTCGGACCTCAGTTCGACTTCATCAGGCGCTTTAACTACTATGACGTCAGGATTCATTTGGGAACCCCGCAAAGCCAGTGTCCTTTCGTTTCTCCGGAACGCTTCTAGGACTTGTCACGCGGATCGTTTTGGCGCAGCCGACTTTCTGAATAGCTTCCGACCGTTAACCACACCATGGGCGTGTGAACAGAGTCGTCTATTACCTCGCGGACTCTATCTATAATTCAGCTTATTCCTGTTATCTCCAAACAAACGTCGAGTCTGAGCGTAGCAATATCTAGGCGCGTCTTCCAGTCACATATCTTCCTATATCACACAGCCTGAACTGCAGGTCTGGACAGACAACGCGCGACACTTCGAGACCCCAGCCGTCCTGCGACTCATCTATGGTCCTCCCCGAGATCATCTCCAAGGCTCTGGCCCATTGGTGCCCCGTCCGGGTGACAACGAAATGGCGGACGTAACCGCTTGAGGTACTGTATGCTCTGATCTCGGACGGCAAAGAACTGTGGCGTCACATCGGCAACGTCGAAAGAGACCACAAAAACACCACAACCCAGGAGGTTGCCAGTCTTCATTGGCACCGTGAATAACGTTGTTGAGATGTGAGGTCTTGAGCTGACTTTTGCGAGAAACTATCGCTTCCAGCGTAACTATGTGAAATCTTTGCAAGAACATCGGCCGAAGAAACCCCAATTCGTTTGGCACGTGCCTAACGCCTCAGTGACAGGATGCGCCTTGATGTACGCGCCTCCTTTCCGCTAACACAATTCGTCAGGGCGCGCGCATTTCGTACCTGCTCGCCCTCTAAGACGCAAAATAAGATCTCTCTCCGCACATCCGAATGATGAGCTGAAATAAACAGGTCCGGCACACAGGGAAAATCTGAGACGAACTAATGGTCGACCCTACACGGGCTCGCTTCGGCTGTCGATGTTGCTAATGCAACCCCTCTTATAGCACATCTCCATCTTGTCTCCATCATCGCCGTGATCCCTATTTTCCTGCCGTGGTGATTAACCCTGGCTGCGAAATCTGCTTTAAGAAGCATCGGACTATAACATCTCTTACGGTTTTTGAACGCATGTACCCTGCCTGTTAATGCACGTCGTCACTTTCGAATACTCCTCACACCTACTTCTATTTAATTTCGCACACTCCTTTCTCACCGTTAATCAGCCTACCCCCGTGTCAACCTGCCAGTTGCTCGCCTGACTGGTTCCCTTAACTTGCATCATGATAAACACCTCACTTGTGGCGTTTCTGGCTGCATTAACCGCGACAATTCTTCGGCTGATCCCCGGTTGTGGCGCTTTTGTCCAAGAACAACTGGCTCGTTTCAAATTGATGTCGTTACGTGATATTTCCGTAATATCCCGGGCGTGCTGATCTGAGATTCTGATGATCCTACACTTTGATGACGCCTTTTGCCTGCGCCAAATCAATTCGCGGCGAAACGCCACTTCAGCATCTGCTGTTTGACGCCTTCGCGTTTACAACCGCCGGTATCTCTTCCCCGCGCCGTTTGGGGGCCGGATCATGATCGTCCGTGCGACCTTGTCTTTACGCTTCATTGCTATGGTTATTTACCGCCGCTACGCGTCAGACTTCATATTCGACAGGCAAGCATTGCCACGGGCGGCCAACAATCGCCATCCTACTCTTCCCAACTATCTTAATTTCTATCGTGGATGGATAGCCCTATTGATCGATTAGATACCGCCGAGCTTAACGGTTAACTATTTTCGCGGCGTTTGCAGATCGGCGCACCGCTGATCGCTTGTGGGGGTTTTGTCGGTCTTTCCACTGGTGCATTCATCGCCGAAAACGGCGGCCGCCGGATTCGGCAACTTAGGTCAGACTGAGCGCGTCTTCACTTCGGCTACGCCAAAGCGTGTATGAACCGGGTTTGCCTCAGGCGCTCGCGGTAATTATCCCACCCGCTGTTCCCAGTACTCAAATCACCAAAAATTGGTCCTTGGCGATCGGTTGTTGTTATGCCGATATCACTGCGCCGTTGGGGATCACCCTTAACCAGGTACGTCTCGCGATCGTATGCGTGCTTATGCTGGATTTGCTCTTCTACTCACGATTCCTGTCGATTCGCAATAATAAGTTTACAACAATTCTGTCACGCTTGAAGGAACGGTTAGTGTCAGATACACACGCCGCTCTTCCCTTATGTTATGTTCGGGACACTATGTATGCCCACAGACACGCGCCCTTCGACCGCACAGGAGGCTGTCAATGGGTTCGAGACAAAAGTCTGTTTTCTTCGACTTCCTTATACATCATGACTGCTCGCAGCGCTTCTATGTCATCTATCTTGATCCTTTCCGCTTCCTGCCCTGGTTGCTGGGGGCGTCATTTGGACGACTCCATATCCGGGATGTCGCGAGTGATTGGATGGGCGCAGGCATGGTGCTTCTCACGTCCTGACTGAGCGCTGATGGAACCAATGCTATTCGATTGCCTATCCCAGAACGGGTACTGGCGCCGACGGCGGCCTTGGGCTTCTGTTTGTCGAGTCGGCACGGCTGCTGTTTGGCAATTGCCGCAGCGGGTTATCCTCTTTACCTTTCTATATCCTTTCATTCGCATTCTGGCTGATATTGGGCGGATCCCTTTCGTGCCGCAAGTCAGCGCTTTTGCACGGTTTTCTCTATCGGATGTTATCTACAGCAGACTCGTTAAGAAAACTTTGCTGCGCATTTTTTGCCGTCTCTGCGGGGGGCGTTGCGATGGAGTGCTTCAGCTTCAATTCACGCCAACACATCTCGGTCGGTGCTGGCACTCGAAACCGTCGCCTCGCGAACAATGGGGGCTTTATGCGCTAACATTGATACTTTGGCGTGATTTGTGTTCCCTTTCATTGCCTTGGGATCCTTGCTGCGCCTTGGACGGTCAATCGAGCCTTTCCTTATTATCAAGTCTTAATCTGCTTTGTTTCATTGAGTTTTACGATGGGCGTTGCCACTGATCACGCTCCTCTTTGTTGCTAACGTGATGCTTTGGGCCTCTTCCTGCCCGCCACACGGACAAACACTATTGACTTATCCTTTCGGTTATCATCATATGATCACGATGATTCGTCGTCGGCCTATATGCCCGAGGTGATCCGGGGCGGGTGGCGCGTTTGCCGGGGACAATACGAAGCCCGCGGGAATTAGCCATGGAGCTCGCTATGCTCAGGCGATTGCGCCTTGATCATCTGCCGCAAAGCACTGAAAATTCGTTCCCGCGTACTAGTGGGGAAACGTGGCCGTCGGATGTTCAGGATTACCACGCTGGTCTCGATCTTCGATGTTTCGATCTCGGGATGAATCCGCGGTCGATTTCTAGCCTTTCGTACGGATTTGAGTAAACGACGAATTTTATTAGGGGAACTTTGGGATTTTTGCTATGCCCTTCTGTTCTCGGTTCGTTTTGCTACGGCCATTCCTCGCAATATTTTTTTCCCACCAACCCAAAAAACCCAATTTTGGGCTTAAGTTCCCTCCTCTTTGAGCAGGTGGGGGGGTGGGTGGTGG